>Ga0182742_1000199_pt1 | contig 113959 bp, 108 predicted proteins | sample eDN5th37CBELigMG_FD_128880 | JGI IMG/M metagenome (GOLD analysis project Ga0182742, IMG submission 128880) | Enriched Miracle-Growth compost microbial communities from Emeryville, California, USA - eDNA 5th pass 37_C BE-Lig MG (version 2)... ... | reverse complement strand
GGGCCAGTCGCGCCTTAACGTGGGACATAGAGAAGGCCTTCCTTCGAGTGATCTAGACACCACTCAGAATGGAGGCCTTCTCCTCACCCCAGCGTCACCAACGATCTGACCGGGTACAGCTAGCGGAAGTCGCGCGAAGCGTGCCGCACCCCGACGCGCAGCGGCTCGAACGCGTCCGCGAGGACGCCCACGACGCCCTCCTCGGAGCGCTCGAGCATGCCGCGCACGACGAGGGCAGGAGCACCGCGCACGATTGCGCGGTAGCGGCTCCACACGCCGACCGTGCAGATCACGTTGACGAGCCCGTGCTCGTCCTCGAGGTTGAGGAACGTCACGCCCGAGGCCGTCGCCGGCCGCTGCCGGTGGGTGACGAGGCCCGCGACCTCGATCCGGCGCCCCGACTCGGCGGTGCGCAGCCCGGCGGAGGGCAGCACGCCGCGCGCGTCGAGCGTCTCCCGGAAGTGGGCGAGCGGGTGGTCGTCGACGCTGACCCCGGTCGCGCGCAGGTCCTCCGCGAGGCGCTCGAACGCGGTCTGGTCGGGGAAGAGCGGCGGCTGCACGGCGACGGCGGTGCCGGGCAGGAACTCGGCCCGATCGCGGGCCGCCGCCCCTGCGTCCCAGAGGGCCTGACGGCGGCTGATGCCGAGCGCGTCGAAGGCGCCCGCGTTCGACAGCGCCTCGAGCTGACGCTCCCCGAGATCGGTGCGCCGGACGAGATCGCGCATCGAGCGGTACGGGCCGCGCAGATCGCGTTCTGCGACGATCCGCCGCGCGGTCTCGGCGCCGATCCCGGCGATCTGGGCGAGGCCGAGCCGGACCGCCGGCTGCGACCCGGTGCCCTCAGACCCGGTGCCCTCGAGCGTCGTCCCGACTCCTGACGCGGCGAGGTCGGGTCGGCGCACCTCCACACCGTGGCGACGCGCGTCGGCGACGAGCGTCGCCGGCGAGTAGAACCCCATCGGCTGCGAGTCGAGCAGGCCGGCGAGGAACGCGGCGGGGTGGCGCAGCTTGAACCACGAGCTCGCGTAGACGAGCAGGGCGAAGGACAGCGAGTGGCTCTCCGCGAAGCCGAAGTCGGCGAACGCGAGGATCTGCCGGTAGATCGCGTCCGCCGCCTCGCCCGTGAGCCCGTTGCGCGCCATGCCCGCGTAGAGCCGCTTCTGGATCGACTCGATGCGCTCGACCCCGCGCTTGGAACCCATCGCGCGGCGCAGCAGGTCGGCGTCCTCCGCCGAGCAGTCGCCGATGACCATCGCCATCTGCATGAGCTGCTCCTGGAAGACGGGGATGCCGAGGGTGCGCCTCAGCACGGGCTCGAGCTTCGGATGCGGATAGGTCACCGGCTCGCGCCCCATCTTCCGCCGCACGAACGGGTGGACCGCCCCGCCCTGGATCGGCCCGGGGCGGATGAGCGCGATCTGGATCGCGAGGTCGTAGAAGCACCGCGGCTGCAGCCTGGGCAGGAGCCCCATCTGCGCGCGCGACTCGACCTGGAAGACGCCGATCGAGTCCGCGCGGGCGAGCATGTCGTAGACCTCGGGGTCCTCCTTCGGGATCGTCGCGAGACTCCAGCGCGTGCCGGTCGACGCCTCGACGAGGTCGAACGTGCGCTGCAGCGCGGAGAGCATGCCGAGGCCGAGGAGATCGAACTTGACGAGGCCGATCCACGCGGAGTCGTCCTTGTCCCACTGGATCACGGTCCGCCCGTCCATCCGGGCATGCTCGATCGGCACGACCTCGCCGACGGGCCGCTCGGTGAGCACCATCCCGCCGGAGTGGATGCCGAGATGCCGGGGCGCCTTCAGCAGCTCCGAGGCGTACTCGACGACCTGGCCGGGGATGTCGGACTCCTCGGCACCGGTCATGCGGTACCGCTCGACGAGCTTCGCGTAGGCGTCCTGCTGGCCGGGGGAGTGGCCGAGCGCTCTCGCCATGTCGCGGATCGCGTTCTTCGGCCGGTACTGGATGACGTTGCACACCTGCGCGGCGCGCTCGCGACCGTACTTCGCGAAGACGTACTGGATGATCTCCTCGCGCCGCTCCGAGTCGAAGTCGACGTCGATGTCGGGCTCCTCGTCGCGCATCGAGGACAGGAAGCGCTCGAACGGCAGCTCGAAGTGGATCGCGTCGACCGCGGTGATGCCGAGGAGGTAGCAGACGGCCGAGCTCGCCGCGCTGCCGCGGCCCTGGCACAGGATCCCGCGCCGCCGCGCCTCGGAGACGATGTCGTGGACGATGAGGAAGTAGCCAGGGAAGTCCTTCGCCTCGATGACGTCGAGCTCGCGCTCGATCCTCGCGCGGTCGGCGGCGCGCAGCCGCGGGTAGCGCTCGGGGACGGCCGCCCAGACGAGCTCACGCAGCCAGGACATCTGGGTGTGGCCGTCCGGCACCTGCTGCTTCGGCAGGGCAGGCTTGATCCTGCGGAGGCAGAACGCGAGCTCCGCGGCGATCGAGACGGTGCGGGCGACCGCGCCGGGGTGGCGGCGGAAGCGCTCGCGCATCTCGCGTCCGCTGCGCAGGTGCGCGGACTCGTGGGCGGGGAGCCAGCCGTCGAGCTCGTCGAGCGAGCGGCCCGCGCGGACCGCGGCGATCGCGGCGGCGAGGCGGGCCTGCTCGGGTCGGGCGTAGTGCACGTTGTTCGTCGCGACGCTCGCGAGGCCTCGCTCCGCGGCGAGGGCGGCGAGGGCGTCGTTGCGCCGCGAGTCGAGCGGCTCGCCGTGGTCGATGAGCTCGACGAGGACGCCGTCCCGTCCGAAGCTCGCGACGAGCCGGTCGAGCTCGGCGGCCGCGGCGTCGCGGCCCTCGCGGTCGAGTGCCGCGCGGACGGTCCCCTTCCGGCATCCGGTGAGCGCGACGAGGTGGTCGCGGTGCGCCGCGAGCTCGTCGAGGTCGTAGCGGGGGCGGCCCTTCTCGCCGCCGCGCAGCTGCGCGTGCGTGATCGCGCCGGCGAGCCGGTGGTAGCCCTCGGGGCCGCGGGCGAGCAGCAGCAGGTGGGTGCCACCGGGGTCCGGCATGCCGGTGCGCTGCACGTCCTGCTGCTCCTGCTCGTCCTCGGGGTCACCGAGGCTCAGCTCGGCTCCGAAGACGGTCGCGACGCCCGTCGTCTCCGCGGCCTCGGCGAACCGCACGACGCCGTAGTAGCCGTCGTGATCGGTCAGCGCGAGCGCGCTGAGCCCGAGCCGCTCGGCCTCCTCGACGAGCTCCTCGGGCCCCGAGGCGCCGTCGAGGAAGGAGTAGCTGGAGTGCGCGTGCAGCTCCGCGTAGGGCACCGCGTCGCTCGGGCGCTCGATCGGCGGCGGGACGTAGGGACCGCGGGAGGCCGATACCGGGGCGTCGACCGGCTCGGCGTCGCGGGCGCGGCCCTCGAGCGTCTCGACGAGCTCGCGCCAGCGCATGGGAGGGTTGTGGAAGCCCATCAGTCGTAGCCCGCCTCGATCGACCATTCGCCGCCGTCGAGCAGGAGCAGCCAGGCGGATCCGGTCTCGTCGACGACCTGGAACCGGTCTGCGCGCCTCGCCGCGGCCGGGTCCCAGCCGTGCTCGACGAGCGGCCAGGGCCCGGCCCACTCGGTGATCCGCCGGGCGGTGCCGTCGACTCGTAATCGTGAGGGCGGAGCGTCGAGCCCAGTCCGGTCGCGCATGCGCACGGGCGCGCCGGCCGCGCTCTCGACGACGACCGGGATGGGCGTCAGCGGCACGGCGGAGGGGTGGGGCGGCGGCAGGCTGCCGGGCCACGGCCGGTCGGTGTCCGTCCGCGTCGGCGTGCGCTCGCCCCATGGCGTGAGCACGGTCCGCTCGGCGAGCCTTCGCCCGCCGCCGATGCTCGCGGTGAGCACGCCGCGGTGGCCGAGGATCGCCTGCACGCGGGAGAGCGCACGGTGGACGCGCTCGTCGGTCGTGCCGCCGAACAGGCCGGGCTCGTGCGCCCCGATCGGGTCGACCGCCTCGGGGGACAGGCGCACGCTCGCGACCCCCTCGGCGAGCGCGTCGGCGACGCGCGACCCCGAGCCGGGCGTGCCCGGGCCGGATGCGTTCGCGTCCGGTGCTCTCGCGTCCGGTGCTCTCGAATCCGGTGCTCTCGTTCCCAGCGCGTCGAGCTGCCAGCGGACCCGGTCGACGATGGCCGCCGCGTCGAACGATGACGTGTGGGCCCAGACCCGCTCCGAGCCGCCGCCCTCCCCGACGAGCTCGATGCGCAGCTCGGTGCAGGCGAGCCGATGCGCGGCGAGCCCGGCGACGAACTCCTCCGCGCCGACCCGGATGCCGAACGCGATCTGGTCGGCGATCGTCAGCGGCGGATCGAACGCGATCTCGCGGGCGAGCTCCGGCGGCGGCCGCCGTGGGGCGACCCGGCGCGAGTCGCGTCCGGCGGCGAGTGCGTGCAGGTGCGCGCCCGCGGGGCCGAAGCGCTCGAGGACGTGCTCGTCGCCGAGCGCCGCGAACTCGCCGAGCGTGCGGACGCCGAGCTGGACGAGCAGCCGTGCGAGCTGCTCGTCGCCGAGCGCCTCGACGCGGATGGGTGCGAGGAACTCGGCGGCCTCGCCCGGCGGCACGATCAGCACGGGTGCTGCGCCGCGCGCCGCCTGCTCCGCGGTGAACCGTCCATCGGCGACTCCTGCGGCCGCGTCGGCGAAGCCCTCGGCGCGCAAGCGGTCGATGAGCTCCTGTGCGGCCGGGAGCTCGCCGCCGTAGTAGCGGGCGGGTCCGCGGATGCGGATGGCGGCGAGCCCCGGCCGGATGATCTGCAGCCCGGGAGCGAGCTCCTCGATCCGGTCGACGACGGGCAGGAACTCGCGGGCGTCGCGCCCCGGGTCCTGCGCGGCGATGCGCAGGTCGGGCGCCCGCGCGTGCGCGTCGCGACGGCGCATGCCCCGACGCACGCCCGCCCGCCTCGCCGCGGGGGAGCAGGCGACGACGACGTTGCCCGCGAGCACGGCGATCGGCGCGTCGGCGGGCACCGTCTCGCCGCGCGCCCGAACGAGCGCGGCGACCGGCCAATCGGGGACCCAGAGCACGAGGCAGCGCTCCATCAGCCGACCGCCATCTGCAGCCGCGCATCCAGGAGGCCCTGGACGTCCGCCGCGTCCCGCGCGAGCTGCGCGTCTCCCGTGAGCTGCGCGTCCCGACCGGCCCAGACCCGACCCGGCTCGGTCGGTCCCGCGAGCACCATCCGCGCGCGGCGCGATGCGCCGCCCCGTCGGGACGTGATCCGGACTCCGGCCGTGCACCGCTCGAGCAGCCCGTGGCCGGTGCCGAGCCCCGTCCACTCCCGGCTCTCGACCTCGAGCCTCGCCTCGGCGAGCGGCCAGGCGCCCTGGACGAGCAGCACGGCGTGGCGCTCGCGCAGCCGGGCGCCGAGCCGGGCCGCTTCCGCATCCCCGACCCGGCCTCTCGGACGCACCGCGACGACGCCGATCGCCTCGGCGAGCGCGCCGACGACCGAGAGCCACCGGTCGCCGGGATGCGGGACGAACGCGATCCGCTCGAGGTCGACGCCGGCATCCCGCGCCGCCTCGACGCCGAACTCGGGGATGCCGACGACCGCGCACCAGCCGCCCGCCACTGAGGACGCCGCGAGCAGCGCCGTCAGGAGCGCGCCGGACCGACCGAGCGCATAGACGCTGCCCGCGCGCAGCCCGCGGTCGGGCAGGGCCCGCGCGAGCTCGGGCGGCGCCGGCAGGATGGGCGCCCCGGCCGCGATGCGCCCCGAGCGCCCGATGCGGCCGACCCGCTCGGCCTGCTCGATGCGCGCCCGGAGCTGGGCGACCGCTGTGGCATTCGTCATGCCGGGAAGTATCGAACATATGTTCGAACGATGCAAGTGGCAGTCGCGCCGCAGAGGTGTCAGCGCCGCCGCCGGACGGCGACGATCGCGGTGACGACCGCCGCGACCGCGAGCACGACCCCCGCCGCGGCCCAGAGCGGCCATGTCGGCTCGCCGGCCGGCACCGCGTTCTGCTCGCCGTCATCGCCGGCGTCCGCCGGCTCGCCGCCGGTCGGCCCATCGCCGCCCGCGATCGTGAACGGGATCTCGCCGGAGACCGGGTGCCCGTCGGCGCTGACCACCTGGTACTGCATGAGGTAGGCGCCGCCGGCGAGCTCGACGCCGGGAGTCGAGAGCGTCGGACCGTCGATCGTGAGCTGCCCGGTCGAGAGGTCCTCGCCCGTCGCGACGGACACGATCCGCAGCGCGAAGCCCTCGCCGGTGCCGGTCACGTCGGCGAGGTCCTCGTTCGCGGTGATCGAGAACGTCTCGGGCGCGGCCGCCAGTTCCTCGCCCGCCTCGGGGGTCGAGTCGATGATCGCGGAGTGCGCGGCGGCGGGGGAGGAGAACGCGATGGCGCCGGCGAGTCCCGCGAGTCCGACGAGCAGGGCGATCGCGGCGCGCGCGGGGAGCGAGGCCGTTTCGGACATGCCGCCATTATCCCCGCGCTTGCCTGGCGATGTCGGGGTTAGCGGTTAGGCTCGGACCCAGGCCCCGGGAGGAGGAGCGGACCATGGCACGCATCGGTGAGAGCGCCGACCTGCTGAAGTGCTCGTTCTGCGGGAAGAGCCAGAAGCAAGTCCAGCAGCTCATCGCGGGACCCGGCGTCTACATCTGCGACGAGTGCGTCGAGCTCTGCAACGAGATCATCGCCGAGCGCCTCGCCGAGTCGGCGGAGGGGGAGGTCGCCGACTTCGAGCTGCCGAAGCCGCGGGAGATCTTCGCGTTCCTCCAGGAGTACGTCATCGGGCAGGAGCCGGCGAAGAAGGCGCTCTCGGTCGCCGTCTACAACCACTACAAGCGCATCCGCGCCGTGAGCGAGCTGCACCCGGCCGACGCGGACGACCAGGTCGAGATCGCCAAGTCGAACATCCTGCTGATCGGCCCGACCGGCTGCGGCAAGACGTACCTCGCGCAGACCCTCGCGAAGCGGCTCAACGTGCCCTTCGCGGTCGCCGACGCGACCGCGCTGACGGAGGCCGGCTACGTCGGCGAGGATGTGGAGAACATCCTGCTCAAGCTCATCCAGGCCGCCGACTACGACGTCAAGCGCGCCGAGCAGGGGATCATCTACATCGACGAGGTCGACAAGATCGCGCGGAAGGCCGAGAACCCGTCGATCACCCGCGACGTCTCCGGCGAGGGCGTCCAGCAGGCCCTGCTGAAGATCCTCGAGGGCACGGTCGCGTCGGTCCCGCCGCAGGGCGGCCGGAAGCATCCCCACCAGGAGTTCATCCAGATCGACACGACGAACGTGCTGTTCATCGTCGCGGGCGCGTTCTCGGGGCTCGAGGAGATCATCTCGGGTCGGGTGGGCAAGAAGGGCATCGGATTCGGCGCGGAGCTGCACGCGAAGCGCGACGGCGGCGAGCTCTTCCCAGAGGTGCTGCCGGAGGACCTCCACAAGTTCGGGCTCATCCCCGAGTTCATCGGCCGGCTCCCGGTCGTCGCGACCGTCTCGCCGCTCGACCGCGACGCCCTCATGGACATCCTCACGACACCGCGCAACGCGCTCATCAAGCAGTACCAGCGGATGTTCCAGATCGACGGCGTCGAGCTCGAGTTCGAGCCGGCCGCGCTCGAGGCGATCGCCGACCTCGCGGTGCTGCGTCAGACGGGCGCTCGCGGTCTGCGCGCGATCATGGAGGAGGTGCTCGGTCCGATCATGTTCGACGTGCCGAGCGACGACAAGGTGGCGCGGGTCATCGTGACGCGCGAGGCGGTCCTGGAGAACGCGGCGCCGACGATCGTCCCGCACACGCAGCGGCGCACCGAGAAGTCCGCCTAGCGGCCATGGTCGACGTCCCGGCCCGCTCGACGCTCAAAGGGCTGCGTCGCGCGGCGGTCATCGTCGTCATCGCGGGGGTCGCGATCTCCGCGGTGCTCGGCATCGTCATCCTCCTGACCGGCGGGTGGAGCGACGTGCAGGGGCGCATCCTCGGCACGACGTTCGCGATCGCCGTCTTCGCGACGACGGCGCTGTGCCACCTCGCGCAGGCGGACCGGCCGCTGCGCGCGGTCGGCTTCGCGGGGATCGCTGCGAGCGTCCTCGCGCTCATCCCGATCCTCATCGTCATCTGGGCGGACGTCTGGTCCGTCGGCGGCGAGGCCTACCTCTGGCTGATGCGGGCCTTCGGCGTGCTCGCGGTCCTCGCCGGCAGCCTCGCGCAGGCGAACCTGCTGCTCCTGCTCGCGGCGCGCCGGCAGCGCCCGGTGCGGATCGTGCTCGCGATCACCCTCGTCGTCATCGCGATCCTCGCCGTCATGATCTGGCTGCCGATCCTCACCGACGGCCGCATCCCGGGCGACTCGGGCGACGTGTACTGGCGCGCGTTCGGCGTCGTCGCGATCGTCGACGCGCTCGGCACGATCGTGCTGCCCGTCCTCGGGCTCGTGCTCAAGGACGTGCGCGCCGGCTTCGTCGCGCTCACCCTGCAGGCCCCCGCCGAGCTCGTCGCGCGCCTCGACGCGCGCGCCGCGGCGGAGGGCTCGACCCGCGCCGCGGTCGCGCAGAGCGCGCTCGCCCGCGGGCTCGAGGATCGGTAGGGCCGGCGTGCAGCCGCTGCGCTACTCCATCAACGTCATGCTCGACGGCTGCGTCGACCACCTCGCCGGCGTCCCCGACGAGGAGACGCACGTGCACGCCGCCGAGACGATCGCGCAGGCCGACGTGCTGCTGCTCGGCCGGGTCACGTACCAGCTCATGGAGAGCGCCTGGCGTCCGCCGGCGTCCGACAGCTTCCCCGAGTGGACGCGGCCGTTCGGGAGGGCGATCGACGCGGCGAGGAAGGTCGTCGTGTCGCGCACGCTGAGCTCGGTCGACTGGAACTCGCAGCTCCTCGTCGGCGACCTCGAGGGCGCGGTCCGCGCGCTCAAGGCGCAGCCGGGTCGCGGCATCTACGTCGGCGGCGTCGCGCTGCCGACCGCGCTCGCCGAGCTCGGGCTCATCGACGAGTACGAGTTCATCGTGCATCCCCGCGTCATCGGCGGCGGTCGTCGCCTCCTGGAGGGACTCCCCGCGCCGCTGGACCTGCGGCTCGTCGGCCGCAAGGAGTTCCGCTCGGGCGCCGTCGCGCTGCGCTACGAGCCGGCGCGCTGAGGACGCCGTCCACGGCGTTCTGCCGGGCACCCGTCGGATAGGGTCGAATCCGGTCCGGACGATGTCGCCCGGCGGGAAGGAACCGACATGTCGACCATGCGCGCCGCAGTCCTGGAGACGACCGGTCTCGACTTCTCGGTGCAGGAGCTGCAGCTGCCCGAGCCGCGTGCGGGCGAGGTGCGGATCAAGGTCGCCGCTTGCGGGGTGTGCCACACGGACCTGCACGTCATGAAGGGCGAGGTCGTCTTCCCGCAGCCGGGCGTCCTCGGCCATGAGGTCTCCGGGATCGTCGACGCGATCGGCCCTGGCGTGACGAACGTCGCGGTCGGCGACCGCGTCGTGAGCGCGTTCATCATGCCGTGCGGCAAGTGCCGCCACTGCGTGCGCGGCCTGGAGGACATCTGCGAGCAGTTCTTCGCGTTCAACCGGCTCAAGGGCCAGCTCTACGACGGCGACACCCGGCTCTTCCGCCCGGACGGCTCGCCCGTCGCGATGTACTCCATGGCGGGCATGGCGGAGTACTCGATCGTGCCGGACACCGACGTGTTCATCGTGCCCGACGCGCTCCCGCTTCAGGATGCGGCGATCCTCGGCTGCAGCGTCTTCACCGCCGTCGGCGCGGTGCGCAACGTCGCCGAGATCCGCACGGGCGACACGGTCGCCGTCGTCGCGGTCGGCGGCGTCGGGCTGAACCTCGTGCAGGTCGCCCGCGCGTTCGGCGCGGCGAAGGTCATCGCGATCGACGTCGCGCCCGACAAGCTCGAGCTCGCGAGCCGGCTCGGCGCGACCCACGTCGTCAACTCGCTCGAGACGGACCCGGTCGCCGCGGTGCGGGAGATCACGGGCGGGCGAGGCGTCGACGTCGCGTTCGAGGCGCTCGGCGCGGCGAAGACGGTCGAGAACGCGATCGCGATGGTCGACGACGGGGGTGCGGTCGTCCTGGTCGGGATCGCGCCGGCCGGCGTCACCGCCGGGCTCAACATCGCGCACGTCGTGCGCCGCAAGATCCGCATCCTCGGCTCCTACGGCGCCCGCGCGCGCACCGACATGCCGGTCGTCCTGCAGCTCGCGGCCGAGGGGAGGATCAGGGTCGGCGACCTCATCTCGGAGCGCTACGGCCTCGACGACGCCGACACGGCGTTCCAGCGCCTCGCGCGCGGCGAGGTGCTCGGGCGCGCGGTCGTCGAGCCGGGTCGCTAGGCGCGTCGGCGCAGCGTGCCGAGCAGCACGCCGGCGATGATGACGAGACCGCCGAGGATCTCCCAGCCGCCGACCGCCCCGCCGAGGGCGAGCGTGAGGCAGACGGTGAAGAACGGGTTGAGGTTGAGCAGGATGCCGGCGACCGCCGGCTGCAGCGTGCGCATCGCGAACGTCCAGAAGTACATGGCGAGCGCGGAGCCGATGAACGCGATGTAGCCGACGCCCATCCAGGTCGCGGTGTCCGTCGGCATCTTCAGTCCGGTGAAGCACACGATGACGCCGAGCACGATCGTCGCGAGGGCGGCCTGCACGGCGGCGGACGTGATGACGGGGATCCCGGTCTGGATCCGTCCGGCGATCGTGTAGGCCGCCCAGCAGATCGTGGCGAGCACGATCCACAGGTCGCCCTCGTTGACGCCGACGGTGAGCAGCGTCTCGAGCGAGCCCTGCGTGACGACGAGGACGACGCCGACGAGCGAGACGGCGAGGCCGAGGACCATCCGCCAGCCGATGCGCTGGCGCAGCAGCAGTGCGGCGGCGACGGCGATGAGGATGGGCCCCGACGCGCCGATGAGCGCGCTGTTGACCGGCGTCGTGTGCCGCAGGCCCTCGAGCATGAGGATCGAGAAGGCGACCATCCCGAGGCAGCCGAGCAGCAGCAGCTTCGGCCACTGGCGCAGCACGGTGCGCCAGTCGGGGCGCTCGACGAGCTGCGCGATGACGAGCAGGAGGACGGCGGCCGGGCCCCAGCGCAGGAAGGTCAGCGAGATCGGGTCGATCGTCTCGACGACGAGGTCGCCGACGACGTAGATGCCGGCCCAGGACAGCGTCGTCCCGGCGAGCGCGGCGACGGCGAGCGCCCTCGACCCCGCGGCGCGCTTCACGCGTTCACGCTATCGGCCGGCTCAGTCGCTCGGTGGCAGGACGACGACCGCGCCGTCGTGCTCCTCGCGCACGATCGTGCCGTCGTCGAGCTCGGCGATCGGCCGCCGCTCGAGCCAGGTGAGCGTCCAGCGCCAGCTCACGGCGTCGATGCCGTCGGCCTCGAGCTCCGCCTCGACGCGGGCGATGCCGCGCAGCATCGCCTCGGAGAGCGCCTCGGGCGGTTCCGCGCCGACGTCCCAGCGGGTGCCGAGCTGCATCAGAGCCGGACCTCGTAGGTGACCCAGCTCGTCCGGGCCGCGACGCGGTCGTAGACGCGCTGGGCGCGCTCGTTGTCGTGCGCGGTGATCCAGCGCAGCACGCCGCCGGGCGCGCTCGCGCGGGCGATCTCCGCGATGCGCTCGATGAGCGCGGTCGCGACCCCGCCGCCGCGGGCCTCCGGGTCGACGTAGAGGTCGTCGAGGTACCAGTCGCGGTGGCCGCTGAAGGTGTCGGGGTGCGAGCGGTAGTGGGCGAGCCCGACGAGCCCGCCATCGCGTTCTGCGACGAGCGCGTCGACGCCCGAGCCGGGGCGCAGCAGCAGCGTCCAGACCCGGCTGAGCACGTCGTCGGTGAACGCCGTCTCGTAGAACTCGCCGTAGGCGAGGAAGAGCCCTCGCCAGCCGTCCGCGTCGCCCGGCTCGACGGGCCGGATCGCGGTCATGGCGCCGGCTCCTCGGCGAGCACGATGTCGCGCACCGCGATGTCCTCCGCCTCGACGAGGGTCAGCGACGCGATCCGGCCGACCGCCTTGAGGTCGTCGACCGCCTCGGCGATGGTCGCGGGACCAGCGAGCGTCGCGCTCGCGACGGGGGTGCGCTGCGAGGCCTTCGCCTCGGTCTTCGCTCGTCGGATGTCGATGAGCGCGGCGCTCGCGAGGGCGAGCAGGCCGCGGCGCTCCGCGGGCAGCTCGTCGACCGTCGGCCAGGCCGCCGTGTGCACCGAGCCCTCGTGCGTCCACGACCAGACCTCCTCGGTCGCGAACGGGATGAACGGCGCGAGCAGGCGCAGCAGCACGTCGATCGCGGTGCGCAGCGCCGCGACCGCGGAGGCCTGCGCGGCGCCCTCGCCGCCGTAGGCGCGCTCCTTGACGAGCTCGAGGTAGTCGTCGCAGAACGTCCAGAAGAACTGCTCGGCGGCCTCGAGCGCGCGGGCGTGGTCGTACTCCTCGAACGCCCGCGTCGCGTTCTCGACAACGGCGCGCAGCTCCGCGAGGAGGTCGAGGTCGAGGGGCTCGGTGACGAGGTCTCGATACGCCGCTTCGCGGCTGCTCGACCCGCGCTCCGACCCGCGGTCCTCCGGGAAGGAGTACACGAACTTCGCTGCGTTGAGCACCTTGATCGCGAGCCGGCGCCCGATCTTCATGACCTTCGGGTTCTGCGGGTCGAAGGCCGCGTCGGTGCCGAGCTTCGAGGAGGCCGCCCAGTAGCGCACCGCATCCGAGCCGTGCTCGTCGAGCATGCCCGCGGGGGTCACGACGTTGCCCTTCGACTTCGACATCTTCTTGCGGTCGGGGTCGACGATGAAGCCGCTGATGCCGGCGTTCTCCCACGGGATCGAGCCGTGCTCGAGGTGGGCGCGCAGCGCGGTCGTGAAGAGCCAGGTCCGGATGATGTCCTGGCCCTGCGAGCGCAGCTGGTACGGGAAGACGAGGTCGAAGAGCTCCTCGTCCTCGCCCCAGCCGCCCGCGATCTGCGGCGTCAGCGACGACGTCGCCCAGGTGTCGAGGATGTCGACCTCGCCGACGAAGCCGTCGGGCCTGCCGCGCTGCGCCTCCTCGTAGCCGGGCGGCACGTCGGAGGACGGGTCGACCGGCAGCTGCTCCGGCGACGGCACGAGCACCTCGCCGGTGCGCTCGCCGTCGGCGCCGAGCGCGTACCAGACGGGGATCGGCACGCCGAAGAAGCGCTGCCGGGAGACGAGCCAGTCGCCCGTCAGCCCGCCGACCCAGTTCTCGTAGCGCACACGCATGTAGTCGGGGTGGAAGTCGATCTCGCCGCCCCGGCCGACGAGCGCCTCGCGCAGCGCCGCGTCGCGCGCGCCGTTGACGAGGTACCACTGCAGGGTCGAGACGATCTCGAGCGGCTTGTCGCCCTTCTCGAAGAACTTCACGGGGTGCGTGATCGGCTTCGGGTCGCCGATCAGCTCACCCGAGGCGCGCAGCAGCTCGACGATGCGCTGGCGCGCCGAGAAGACGGTCTTGCCGACGAGCTCGCCGTAGACCCCGCGCCCGGCCTCCGTGAACGCGTTGAGCGCGCCCGGCTCGGCGAGGAAGCGTCCGTCCTTGCCGATGACCGCGCGGGCCGGGAGATCGAGTTCTCGCCACCACACGACGTCGGTGACGTCGCCCCACGTCGACACCATCGCGATGCCGGTGCCCTTGTCCGGCTGGGCGAGGTGGTGGGCGCGCACCGGGATCTCGGCGCCGAAGAGCGGCGTCGTGACGCTCGTGCCGAAGAGGTGCTGGTAGCGCGCGTCGTCGGGGTGCGCAACGAGCGCGACGTCGGCGGGGATGAGCTCCGGGCGGGTCGTGTCGACCTCGATGACGCCGCCGTCGGGCCGGTGGAACGCGATCCGGTGGTACGCGCCGGGCTGGTCCTTGTCCTCGATCTCGGCCTGGGCGACCGCGCTGCGGAACGTCACGTCCCAGACGGTCGGCGCGTCCGCCTGGTAGGCCTCGCCGCGCTCGAGGTTGCGCAGGAACGCGCGCTGCGAGACGCGCTGGGCGTGATCGCCGATCGTGCGGTAGGTGAGCGACCAGTCGACGGACAGGCCGAGGCGGCGCCACAGCTCCTCGAACTTGACCTCGTCCTCCTCGGTCAGCCGCTCGCACAGCTCGATGAAGTTGCGGCGGCTGACCGGCACCTGGTCGGCCATCTTGCCGCTCGAGCCCTCGCCGCCCTGCAGCGGCGGGGTGAAGTCGGGGTCGTAGGGCAGCGTCGGGTCGACCCGCACGCCGTAGTAGTTCTGGACGCGACGCTCGGTCGGCAGGCCGTTGTCGTCCCAGCCCATCGGGTAGAAGAGGTGCTTGCCGCGCATGCGCTGGAAGCGCGCCGCGAGGTCCATGTGCGTGTAGGAGAACACGTGCCCGATGTGCAGCGAGCCGGATGCGGTCGGCGGCGGGGTGTCGATCGCGTAGACGGCCCCCTTGCCGGCGGCGAGCGCGGCGTCGCGGTCGAAGCGGTAGGTGCCGCCCTGCTCCCAGACGGCCGACCAGACGTCCTCGAGTCCTTCGAGGGCGGGCTTCTCGGGGATCTCGCGCGGCATCGACGTACTCCGGTTTCGCTATGTGCGGCACCGCGTCCGTGGGTGTGTGCGCCCTTGGTGCCTCAGATGTTGGACCGGAAGATTCTACCGGCGCGCGCCGCCGCGAGCGCTCAGGCCTCCGGCCGGACGATCGACGTCGCTCCGGTGGCGGGCGTGGTGCCGCTCGCCCCGGTGGCGGTGATGTCGAACTCCATGCTTGGCACCGAGCAGTCGTAGTCGAGCTCGTAGGAGCCGTTCGGCTGCTCGGCGCCGGGCAGCTGCGGGATGTCGACCGCGGTCGCGTCCTTGGTCTCCCAGACGACCTTGATCCGGGGGACCGGCAGCACTGCGATCTCGTCGGGGTCGCAGACGTTGCTGTCGAGCTGCTCCACCGTGAACGTGACGATCGTCGGATTCGTCGGCGCCGGCGGCGTGTAGTTCCGCGTGATCGTGATGACCTGGCTGTACTTGTTCCCGTCGGGCGCCTGGATCGTCAGGGTGTAGGCCCACTGCGTGTTCGCGCAGCTGAACTGCATCTGGAAGTCGGTCGCGGTGCTCGGCAGGCCGTTCTGGAACGGGTTCGCGATCGCGTCGACGATCTGCGGCCCGCTCGCGATCGCGATCTGCGTCGGGTTGCCGACGACGGTCCAGCCGAGCTTGACCGGCACGTTCGAGGTCTGGTCGGTGCAGGTGACCTGGGGGGCGCTCGCGGCGAACGACTGAATCGCGGGCTTGACCGTCGGGGTCGGCGTCGGGGTGGGCGTCGGGGTGCCCGTGCGCGTCGGCGTCGGGGTCGGTGCGCTCGTGCCGGTGCGCGTGGGCGTCGGGGTCGGCTCGTCGCCGCGTCCGCTGAGCAGCACGACGAGCAGGACCACGAGCGCGATGAGCAGCACGCCGGCGACGGAGACGAGCGTGATGAAGAGCGCCTTGCGCCGCGGGTCCCAGTCGCGGAACCCGCCGCCGCGCGGCGGCTCCGAGGGCGGCAGACCCCCGCCGGCCCCGCCCGCGAGGACGGTCGTCGCGGCGGTCGGGTCGAGCGTGCCGGGGAGCACGACGGTCGGAGGCAGACCCGCGGAGGGCGTGCCGGAGGCGGCGATGGGCTCGGGCAGCGCCGCGGTCGCCTCGGGGGAGAACGCGGCGGTGGGCTCCTGGAGGGGTGGCGAGGTCACGGGGGACTGCTCGACGGCCGGCCGCACGACCGCTGGCTCCTCGACCGGGGTGAAGGCGACGGTCGGCACATCGACGGAGCCGGTCGCCGGCTGCGCGGGGACGGGCTGCGCGGGCGGGACCGACTGCTCAGCCGTCGGCTCCTCGACGAGGCCCTTGAGCAGCTCGGCGAACGGGTCCGGGCCCTCGGCGGGCGTGCCGGGCGGGTTCTGCTCGCTCATCTGTCCTCCTGGTCGACGTGGTCCCCAGGATAGATGCTCGCCGCGCGGGGCCCAGGAGCATCGCGGGTGTCGGACGATGCGGGTTCGCGATGACGCTGGCTTTGGAATAACTCTAGATGAACTATAATAAACCCGTGCTCATCTCCATCGACCCGAACGCCGGCGCGGTCTACGATCAGATCGCCGACGCGATCACGGTGCGGATCGCGACCGGCGAGACCGCGCAGGGGGAGCGGCTGCCCGCCGCCCGCGACCTCGCCGACGCCCTCGGGATCAACGTCCACACCGTGCTGCACGCGTACCAGCGGCTGCGCGACGACGGGCTCGTGGAGCTGCGCCGCGGGCGCGGCGCCGTCGTCATCGGCGCGTCCGCCATCGGCGAGGTGCAGCACGCCGTCGACGCGGTCATCCGCGCCGCCAAGTCCAGCGGACTCAGCGAGGCCGCGCTCATCGCACTCATCAGGAAGGGACACCGCGCATGACGAGGGCCAGGAGGATCGCGTTCTGGATCGCGGGAGCGCTGCTCGCGCTGACGATCGCGGGCGTCGCCGTCGCCGTCGCGGCGCTCCAGCCGCTCGACCAGGAGGTCGTCGTGCACTGGAACGTCGCGGGCGAGCCCGATCGGTGGGGACCCGCCTCGACCTACCCGTTCCTCATCGCCGCGGTCGGCCTCGTCTTCACCGGCATCGCGCTCGTGTTCGCGTTCGCCCGGCTGCGCGACCCCGACGCCGTCGTCGACCCCGACCCCGTCGAGCTCGCACCGGGCGAGATCGCCGCGTGGACGCGCCGGGCGACCGCGGCTCCGGCGTTCAGCTGGGCGATCGGCATCGGGATCGGGTTCACGATCCTCGCCTGCGCCGTCGTGATCCCCGCGACGAGCGGGCGAGGCTGGCCCATGGCGATCCTCCCGGTGCTGCTCGTCGTGCTGGTCGGGCTCACCGGCGGCTGGCGGGTCTCCGTGGGGCCGGCCGGGCTCTCGGTGCGCGGACTCCTCGGCATCCCCGTCATGCGCGTGCCGATCGCCGACATCGAGAGCGTCGTCGCCGTCGGCGTGCGTCCCATGCGCGACTTCGGCGGCTGGGGCATCCGCGGCGCGGTCGGCCGCGGCGGCCATTGGCGCACGGGCGTCATCGTCCGCGCGGGCGACGCGATCCAGGTCACGCGCCGCGGCGGCAGGCAGTTCGTCGTCACGGTCGACGACGCGGCGACCGCCGCCGCCGTCCTCAAGGCCTACCTCACTCCCTGAGTCAGCCCTGGCCCCGGATGCGGGCTGGGAAATCGGTGCAGGGCTGAGATATATACCCGAATTTCTCAGCTAGAACGCGATCCTTCAGCCCGATAGGTCCTTCACAGCCTGGGCAGCCGTGCCACCATCCACATTCGAGCTCTGGGCCCGCCGCAGGCGCCCACTCGGCTGCCATCGTGCACCGGTGGACTTCGACAGCTGGCGCGCCGCCGCTCCCGCCCGCGGCCGCCGCGCCACGCGGGTCGCCTGCGTGTCGGCGGCCGTCGAGCTCGGACTCGAGGTGCTGCGTCCGCCCGCGGAACTGCACCTCTGGGCGTCTCCGAGCGGGAACGTGCTGCGGCAGCCCGGTGTGATCTGGCACCGTTCGAAGGCGATCGGGCGCCCGGCTGGATCGCGGCGGGAGCCGATCCTCGACCTGCTCTCGCATGTCGCGGAGAGTCTGGCGCATGTCGAGGCGCTCGTCGTGTGGGAGTCGGCCGTGCGGCGCGGGCACATCTCACGCGCCGGCCTGCATCGCGTTGTCTGGCCCCATCTGGGTGCGAGGTCCATCGTGCGCGAGGTGACCGGCCTGTCGGACTCGCTCATCGAGACGATCGCCGTGGACGGCCTGCGGCACGCCGGGATCGCGCTGCGGCAGCAGGTCGGCCTGCTCGGGCACCGGGTCGACGCGCTCGTCGGCGAGCGGCTCGTGCTGCAGTTCGACGGGCACGCGTTCCACTCGGGGGCGGCCGAGCGTCGGCGGGACGCCGAGCACGATGCCCGGCTGATGCTCGAGGGGTTCCCGGTGCTGCGGTTCACGTACGAGCACGTCGTCGAGCGCTTCGAGCACGTGCTGCGGACGGTCGAGCGCGCAGTCGAACAGGGTCTGCACCTCGCCCCGGGCTGGACCCCGCGCCCTGCTCCCGGCCGTGCTCCCGGCCGTGCTGCGGGCTGAGGAACCGTATCGGGGCTGAGCTCTACGGCGGGAAACCTCAGCCCGACGGGGACTTCTCAGCCCGGATCGGGGCGGGACGGGGTGTCGGCGGCCGAGTAGAATGCGAGGACGATGTCGATCCGGCCATCACCGGGGAGTCCCTGGAAGAGCGCCGAAGGCGGGTCGAGTGCGCGAAAGCGCGTATCGAGACCTCCGGAGGCAGGTAGAACCAGGCGGGTGCGCCCGACACCGCGCGAACGAAGCGGTCGCGGCGCCCCGGCGCCCCGGCAAGCGAGGTGGTACCGCGGGAGCGACGGCTCTCGTCCTCGTGGCAGTCGAGCAGTTCCCACGAGTAGACGCAGTCCGTGCATTCAATGCATCCCATGGAGCCCCAGTGACCTACCCAGCGCATCGCGACGAGACCGGCGTCGCGCCGTCCCCGAGCTTCCCCGCGATCGAGGAGGAGGTGCTCGCGTTCTGGCGACGCGACGAGACGTTCCAGGCGAGCATCGATCAGCGCGCCGGCGCACCCGAGTGGGTGTTCTACGACGGCCCGCCCTTCGCGAACGGCCTCCCGCACTACGGGCACCTGCTGACCGGCTACGCGAAGGACCTGTTCCCGCGCTACCAGACCATGCGCGGCAGGCAGGTCCAGCGCCGCTTCGGCTGGGACACCCACGGGCTGCCCGCCGAGCTCGAGGCGATGCGGCAGCTCGGGCTCACGACGAAGGACGAGATCGAGGCGATGGGCATCGGCGCCTTCAACGACGCCGCCCGCGCCTCCGTCCTCAAGTACACGCAGGAGTGGGAGAACTACGTCACTCGCCAGGCGCGCTGGGTCGACTTCGAGCACGACTACAAGACCCTCGACGTGTCGTTCATGGAGAGCGTCATCTGGGCCTTCAAGCGGCTCTACGACACGGGGCTCGCGTACGAGGGGTTCCGGGTGCTGCCGTACTGCTGGAACGACGAGACGCCGCTGTCGAACCACGAGCTGCGGATGGACGACGACGTCTACAAGTCGCGGCAGGACCAGACGGTCACGGTCTCGTTCCCCCTCGTCGGGGAGCGGGCCGAGGCGCTCGGGCTCGCCGGGGTGCGCGCGCTCGCCTGGACGACGACCCCCTGGACGCTGCCGACGAACGCGGCGCTCGCGGTCGGGCCGGAGATCGCCTACTCGGTCGTGCCGGCCGCGGACGGCGCCGCCCGCTACCTGCTCGCGACCGACACGATCGCGAGCTACGCGAAGGAGCTCGGCTACGAGGACGCGGCCGCCGCGATCGATGCGGCCGAGCGCACCGTCGCGGGCGCCGACCTGGGCGGCGCGCGCTACGAGCCGCTCTGGGAGGCCTACGCCGAGGCCTACGGGCCGGATGCCTTCCAGGTCCTCGTCGCCGACTACGTCGCGACGGGCGAGGGCACGGGCATCGTCCACCAGGCGCCCGCCTACGGCGAGGACGACCAGCTCGTGTGCGCGGCGGCGGGCATCCCCGTGGTCCTCAGCCTCGACGACGGCGGCCGGTTCCTCACGACGTTCCCGCTCGTCGCCGGCCTGCGCTGGGACGAGGCGAACAAGCCGCTCACCCAGGCGCTGCGGGACGCGGGCCGGCTCCTCCAGGTCAAGAGCCACGACCACCCGTACCCGCACTGCTGGCGCTGCAAGCAGCCGCTCATCTACAAGGCGGTCAGCTCCTGGTTCGTGCGCGTCACCGACTTCAAGGACGACATGCTCGACCTCGGCGAGCAGATCCACTGGGTGCCGGAGAACGTCAAGCACGGCCAGTTCGGCAAGTGGGTCGGCAACGCCCGCGACTGGTCGATCTCCCGCAATCGCTACTGGGGCAGCCCCATCCCGGTCTGGCGCTCCGACGACCCGGCCTACCCGCGCGTCGACGTCTACGGATCGCTCGACGAGCTCCAGCGCGACTTCGGCCGGCTGCCGCTCGGGCCCGACGGCGAGCCGAACCTGCATCGCCCGTACATCGACGAGCTGACCCGGCCGAACCCGGACGACCCGACGGGCCGCAGCACGATGCGGCGCATCGAGGACGTGCTCGACGTGTGGTTCGACTCGGGCTCGATGCCCTTCGCGCAGGTGCACTACCCGTTCGAGAATCAGGAATGGTTCGACGGCGTCGACGGGGACTCGGCGCAGCCGGCGCACAACCCGGCCGACTTCATCGTCGAGTACATCGGCCAGACCCGCGGCTGGTTCTACACGATGCACGTGCTCGCGACCGCCCTGTTCGGCAGGCCGGCGTTCTCCAACGTCATCGCCCACGGCATCGTGCTCGGCAACGACGGTCAGAAGATGTCGAAGTCGCTGCGCAACTACCCCGACGTCCAGGAGGTCTTCGACCGGGACGGCTCGGACGCGATGCGCTGGTTCCTCATGTCGTCGTCGGTCATCCGCGGCGGCAACCTCATCGTGACGCAGGAGGGGATCCGCGGCGGTGTGCGCGAGCTCCTGCTCCCGCTGTGGTCGACGTACTACTTCTTCACCCTCTACGCGAACGCGGCCGGCGTCGAGGGCCGGTGGCGCACCGACTCGCCGAACGAGCTCGACCGCTACATCCTCGCGAAGACCCGCGAGGTGCTCGAGACGGTCACCGGCCACCTCGACGCGCTCGACTCGCCGCTCGCGGCGGAGGCGCTGCGCGACTTCGCCGACGTCCTCACGAACTGGTACGTGCGCCGCTCCCGGGACCGCTTCTGGGGCGAGGACCGGGACGCGTTCGACACGCTCTACACCGTCCTGGAGACCGTCACCCGGATCGCGGCGCCGCTGCTGCCGCTCGTCACCGAGGAGGTCTGGCGGGGCCTGACCGGCGGGCGCAGCGTGCACCTCACCGACTGGCCCGATCCCGCCGCGTTCCCTGCCGACCCGACGCTCGTCGCGTCGATGGACGCGGTCCGCGAGATCGCCTCGGCGGGCCTGGGGCTCCGCAAGGCCCGCAAGCTGCGCGTCCGGCTCCCGCTGCCGTCGATCACGGTCGTCGGCTCGGCACTCGATCTCGAGCCCTACGCGGGGATCCTGCGGGACGAGCTCAACGTCAAGGCGTTCGGCGTCGCCGACAGCGCCGACGGCTACGGCATCACGCGGCGCCTCGACGTCAACGCGCGCGCCCTCGGTCCGCGGATCGGACGCGAGGTGCAGAACGTCATCGCGGCGGCCAAGGCGGGCGACTGGACGTCCGAGGGCGGCGGGGTCGTCGCGGGCGGGGTCGCGCTGCTGCCCGGCGAGTACGAGCTCGTGCTCGAGGCGGCCGACCGGGACTCGGCGATCGCGTTCCTGACGGGCGGCGGCTTCGTCGTGCTCGACACCGCGACGACTCCGCAGCTCGAGGCGGAGGGTCGCGCGCGCGACCTGATCCGGCAGATCCAGGATGCCCGCAAGGCCGCGGGGCTCGACGTCTCCGACCGGATCGCGCTGTCGCTGACGCTGCCGGTCGAGGACGCGGCGGCCGCGCGTGCGCACGAGGAGCTCATCGCGGGCGAGACGCTTGCGGTCGAGCTCGCGATCGGCGAGGGTGACACCGACATCCGAGTGATGAGGGCCGCCCCATGACCGACTACGCCGCGGACGCCGAGCGCGTCGCGCAGGAGCTGCTCGCCCGCATCGGCGAGCACGCGCCGCAGCCGCGGCTCGAGCCGACCCGGCGCGCCGCGGACCTGCTCGGCGACCCGCAGCGGGGCTACCCCGTCATCCACGTCACCGGCACGAACGGGAAGACGACGACGTCGCGGATGATCGAGTCGATCCTGCGCGCCTACGGACTGCGCACGGGGCTCATGACGAGTCCCCACCTCGTGCGCGTCAACGAGCGGATCGTCATCGACGGCGAGCCGATCTCGGACGAGCGGCTCGTGGAGAACTGGGAGGACATCCAGCCCTATCTGCTCATCGTCGACACCGAGCTCGAGGCGGCCGGCGAGCCGCCGCTGACGTACTTCGAGGCGCTCACGGTGCTCGCGTTCGCGGCGTTCGCCGACGCGCCGGTCGACGTCGCGATCCTCGAGGTCGGGATGGGCGGCGAGTGGGACTCGACGAACGTGGCGGACGGCCAGGTCGCCGTCCTCGGGCCGATCGCGCTCGACCACACGCACCGGCTCGGCTCGAGCATCCAGGAGATCGCGCGGACGAAGTCGGGCATCGTCAAGCCGCTCGCGGAGGTCGTCTCGGCGATGCAGGACCCCGAGGCGATGGCCGAGATCATGCGCGCCGTCGAGCTCACCGAGTCGGTGCTGCGCGCCGAGCCGGTCGCGTTCGAGCTCGAGTCGTCGGAGGTCGCGGTCGGCGGCCAGTCGATCACGGTGCGCGGCCTCGCGGGCCGCTACGAGGAGCTCTACCTGCCGCTCTACGGGGACCATCAGGGTCACAACGCGGCGCTCGCGATCGCGGCGGTCGAGGCATTCCTCGGCCGCGGGACGCAGCCGCTCGTGGAGTCGGTGCTCGCCGACGGGCTCGCGAACGCGACGTCGCCCGGCCGCCTGCAGGTCCTCGCCTCGGATCCGGCCGTCGTCGTCGACGCGGCCCACAACCCGCACGGCGCCCGCTCGCTCGCGGCGGCGCTCGCGAAGTACTTCGCGTTCGACGAGATCGCGTTCGTCGTCGGGATCCTCGCCGACAAGGACGCGGAGGGCGTCATCGCGGAGCTCGCCCCGGTCGCGGCCCGCTGGTATCCGACGTCCTCGGGCTCGGAGCGGGCGCTCCCGGCCGAGGAGATCGCGGAGCTGCTCGCGGCCACGGATCTCCCGCACGAGCCGGCGATGCCGCTCGCGGCGGCGCTGCGCGCCGCGCAGGAGTGGGCGGCGCAGGCGCCGCGCCGCGCGGTCGTGGTGGCCGGCTCGATCACCCTCGTCGGCGATGTGCTGAGAATGGCGCAGCTCGATGGCTGAGGAACTGCGACGCAATCTGCTCACCCCGAAGCTCGTGGCGATCATGCTCGGGCTCGATGTCTTCATCGTGCTGTTCGTCGCGATCACGGCGTTCGGGCTGCGCTGGCTCGAGCCGGGGCTCGCGTTCGGCGCGGGGGGCGCGCTCATCGTGCTGTGCCTGCTCGGCGCGGGGCTCGTGCGCCGACGACCGGGCCTCGCGCTCGGCATCGGCTGGCTCGTCCAGGGCGTCCTCGTCGCCGGCGGCGTCGCACTGCTCTTGCGCGACGTGGCCGCGGGGATCACACTGCTCGTCGTGGCGGGGGGCGCGCTGGCGCTGTGGGTATGGTGTCTCTGGCGCGGTGCGAGGACCGACCGCGCGCCCTTCCCGAACGACCCGTCTGGAGATCCCGCATGACCGCAGTCGAGGAGACGCTCGTCGTCGTCAAGCCCGACGGGGTCGCGAGAAACCTGACGGGCGAGATCCTGCGACGCATCGAGGCGAAGGGCTATCAGCTCGTCGACCTGCGGATGCTCCAGCCGGAGCGGGAGCTCCTCGAGGAGCACTATGCGGAGCACGCCGGCAAGCCGTTCTACGAGCCGCTCGTCGAGTTCATGCTGAGCGGGCCGGTCGTCGCGATCCGCGTCGCGGGCAATCGCGTCATCGAGGGCGTCCGCTCGCTCATCGGGTCGACCGAGCCGACGGCCGCGGCGCCGGGCTCGATCCGCGGAGACCTCGGCCGCGACTGGGGCACGACGGTGACGCAGAACCTGATCCACGCCTCTGACTCGCCCGAGTCGGCGGCGCGGGAGCTCGCGCTCTGGTTCTCCTGAGTCCGCGGGGGTCAGTCCACGAGCCGGCTCAGACGAGGTAGCCGAGCACGTCGAGGCGCACCTGCGCGACGATCGCGACGACGAGGTAGCTCGCGACCGCGACGAGCGGCGCCCAACTGTACAGCGCGGCACCCGCCCTGCGGCCCCATGCGCCGAAGTGGCCGGCCTTGAGGTTGTAGAACGTCAGGGTCCAGAACGCGAGGATCGCGGCCGCCCAGGTCAGCATGCACCAGGGGCACAACGTCCCGATGACGAAGATCGACTGGGCCATGAGCCAGATGCAGAACGCGAGCGCCCCCGCGATCCCGAGATCGAACACGAGCCAGAACCAGCTGCGCAATCGCGCGCCTGCGATGAGCGCGGCTGCGACGACGATCGGCGCGACCCAGCCGATGAGCCCCCAGATCGGGTTCGGCACCCCGAAGAAGACGGCGCCCTGCCAGGACTGCAGGTTCGCGCCGCACTGCACGACGATCGAGAAATTGCAGTCGAGGACCGCGTCCGGGTCGGCGAGGATCGCGAACTTGTCGAGCGTCAGCGCGAGCGCCGCCCAGAGCCCGGCGACCCCGGTCAGCACCAGGACGACGACGAGGAGCCACGGCCGGCGCGCGTGCGATTGGGTCACGTCGCCATTATCCCGACGAGCCGTGCGATAATGCTGGAACCAAGCTTTCCGGGCACACCGGACCGGATCGCGGCCCATGCCGCGGCCGTCGGATAGCCAGTTCCGAGTCCCGGTCCCACCGCGGATCGAGTCGGCCGCAGGCCGCATCGAGACCAGGGTCGAGACCCCACAGATTTGCGCGAGGATCCGCGCCAGACGCGGATGCGCGCACGAGCGTACCGGTGCCGCAGCGCGGCCCGGCGAGGAGTACCGGTGGACGAGACCACCCCGAGCGTTTCCCCCGTATCGCTGCTGTTCATGGCGCCGCCGCCACTGCCGCAGGCGCCGGAGCCACCCGAGTTCGACGACCTCGACGGGGAGCCGACCACCGGCGCCCGCCGCGGCCGGACGCGGCGCCGCGGTCGCGGCGACGGCGAGGCCGAGCCCGCCCAGCAGCAGCCGCGCCAGCGCCAGTCGCGCAGCGCCCCCGAGCCGATCACCGAGCCGCAGCGGGTCAAGGGCTCGACCCGCCTCGAGGCGAAGAAGCAGCGCCGTCGCGACGGCCGCTCCGACGGCCGCCGGCGCACCGTCGTCACGGAGAGCGAGTTCCTCGCCCGTCGCGAGGCCGTCGACCGCTCGATGGTCGTGCGCAGCAAGTTCGACCGGATCCAGGTCGCCGTGCTCGAGGACGACGTCCTCGTCGAGCACTACGTCGCGAAGTCGCAGGAGGCGTCCCTCATCGGGAACATCTACCTCGGCCGCGTGCAGAACGTGCTGCCCTCGATGGAGGCCGCGTTCGTCGACATCGGCCGCGGGCGCAACGCGGTGCTCTACTCGGGCGAGGTCGACTGGGAGGCCGCGCAGGCGAACGCCGAGGAGGAGGGTCGCCCGAAGCAGCAGGCCAAGCGCATCGAGCTCGCGCTCAAGCCGGGCGATCGCGTTCTCGTCCAGGTGACGAAGGACCCCGTCGGGCACAAGGGCGCCCGGCTCACCTCGCAGATCTCGCTGCCGGGCCGCTACCTCGTCTACGTCCCGAACGGCTCGATGTCCGGCATCTCGCGCAAGCTCCCGGACACCGAGCGGACGCGCCTCAAGCGCATCCTCAAGGAGATCCTCCCCGAGTCCGCCGGCGTCATCGTGCGCACCGCCGCGGAGGGCGCGACGGAGGAGCAGCTCACCCTCGACGTGCAGCGGCTCACGAACCAGTGGGCGCACATCGAGCACGCCGTCGAGACCTCGAACGCGCCCGCGCTGCTGCACTCCGAGCCCGATCTGCTCGTCAAGATCATCCGCGACGTCTTCAACGAGGACTTCCACCGACTCGTCATCGAGGGCGAGGACGCGCACGAGGTCATCTCGGACTACCTCGCGGCGGTCGCCCCCGACCTCATCGAGCGGGTCGTGCGCTACGAGGGCGGCGACTCGTTCAGCGAGTACCGCGTCACCGAGCAGATCGACAAGGCGCTCGAGCGCAAGGTCTGGCTGCCCTCCGGCGGCTCGCTCGTCATCGACCGCACCGAGGCGATGACCGTCGTCGACGTCAACACGGGCAAGTTCGTCGGCCAGGGCGGGAACCTGGAGGAGACCGTCACGAAGAACAACCTCGAGGCGGCGGAGGAGATCGTGCGCCAGCTGCGGCTGCGCGACATCGGCGGGATCATCGTCGTCGACTTCATCGACATGGTGCTCGAGTCCAACCGCGACCTCGTGCTGCGCCGGCTCGTCGAATGCCTCTCGCGCGACCGCACGAAGCACCAGGTCGCCGAGGTCACCTCGCTCGGCCTCGTGCAGATGACCCGCAAGAAGATCGGCCTGGGCCTCCTCGAGACGTTCTCCGAGCCGTGCGAGGTCTGCGCGGGACGCGGCGTCGTCATCCACCACGACCCCGTCGTCAAGCACCGCGCCGCCGACGGCGGCACGCGCAAGCGCTCGGGTCGCGGCGCGGCCGGAGGCGCGAGCGGCGTCAAGAACGGCGTCGGCTCGGCGGGCACGCACGCGATCACGGAGGACGTGCGCAACGCGCTCTCCAAGATCGCGAAGTCGACGATCCACGTCGACGATGCGCTCGCCGCGGACCCGGGCGCCGACCCCGAGGTCGCCCTCGCGGCGGCGCTCGACGCGGTCGCCGAGGCGCCGGCCGAGACCGAGGCCGAGGCCGCAGCACCCGCCGAGGCGCCCGCGACCAAGCCGCGCCGTCGGCGGGCCTCCACGAAGACGACGATCACGCCGGCCGAGAGCGCCTAGCATTCTGCTCGCCCGCGCGAGCGCCGCGGTACGGTGATCGCGTGGAGAGCCTCGAGGCCTGGAAGGACTTCGGCGTCGCGATGGCGGGCGTCTCCGGGGCGCTCGCCGGCCTGCTCATCGTCGCGATGTCGGTCAACATCGAGGTCGTCATCGCCTCCAAGTCGCTTCCCGCGCGCGCGGGGGCCTCGATCGCGACACTCGTCCTGACCGCGATCGCCGCCTGCCTGCTGCTCGTGCCCGGCGTGTCCGGCCAGGTCTACGGTGTCGCGGTGCTCGTCGGCACGGCGATCGTGTGGCTCTTCGAGGCGAACGCGATCCGCCGGGTCGTGAGCTCCGCGAGCCCGGGCGCGCCGTCGCGTTCCGGCGTCATCGCCTCCGGGCTGCTGCCGCTCGTCGCGTTCACGATCGGCGGCGTCCTGCTCGCGGCCGGCCTCGCGGCGGGCATGGTCGGCGTCCTCGTCGGCTGCATCCTCGCGATCGCCTCCGGCGTCCTCATCTCCTGGGTGGCGCTCGTCGAGGTCCGACGCTAGCGGTCGCGCGCGCGCACGCGCAGGCCGCTCGCGATGAGCCGGCGGGTGAGCGCGTTCGCGCTGACGAGGCGCGCCCCGAGCCCCTGGAGCTCGGCCTGACGCTCGATCGGGTAGTCGTAGTGATCGAGGTCGAAGCCGCGCTCGGGGATCCCGGCGCGCCGTGCGAAGGCGTGCAGCTCGTCGAGCGAGGTGTCGCTGACGAGGTGTCCCCACACGGTCCCGTGCCGCGGCCACATCGCCGGATCGATCAATATCACCCCCTCATCCTCACCCCCACCGCGCCTCCGCCAAGGCGAAGTGTGCAATTCGGGCGGGCGAATGGCGTTCTGACGCCCCTGCAGGGTCGTTTTTGCACAGTTGCGCACTCAAGGGGTGATGAGGGATCTGCAGAACGTCATGCGGCGGCTCCGCCCGGGGGATCGGCTGAGCCACGTCACGGCCGCGCGGTGGCTCGGGCTGCCGCTGCCGCGCAGCGCGCTCGAGCCGGGGGAGGTGCACGTCACCTCGGGGCCGGGCCTGAGCCAGATCCGGGCGCGCGGCGTCGTCGGCCACCGCGACTCGGGCACCGACGTCGTCGTGGTGCGCGGGGTGCCCGTGTCGGCGCCGGAACGGCTCTTCCTCGAGCTCGCGGGCACGCTCGGGCACGAGGACCTCGTCGCGGTCGGAGATCACCTCGTGCTCGTGCCGCGCTTCCGGGAGCGCGGGCGACCGTTCACGACGATCGACGCGCTCGCGGCGGCGGCGCAGCCCGGCTCGCACGCGAAGCACGCGCCGGAGGCTCGCCGGGCGATCGCGCGCATCAGGCCGGGCGTCGAGTCGCCGCAGGAGAGTCGGTTGCGCCTGCTGCTGACGGACGCGGGCCTGCCCCAGCCGGTGTGCGGCTACGAGCTCTACGGTCCGCGGGGCTGGATCGGCTGGTTCGATCTCGCCTGGCCGGCGCATCGCGTTCTCGGCGAGTACGACGGCGACCAGCATCGCAGTGATCCCGCCCAGTACGAGAAGGACCGCCGCCGCGACGATCTCGCCCTCGACGCCGGCTGGCACCCCGTCCACGTCCGCGCCTCGGGCCTGCGCCCCGATGCCCGCGCGGACACGGTGACCCGCTTCCGTCGTGCGTTGCGCCTGTGACGGCGCGTCCGGGAGGTGAAGTGTGCGATTCTTGACGGGAAACCGGCGTTCTGGGGCTCGAATCGGGGTCGGATCGCACAGTTCACGCGGCGCGCGGCGCGTTTGCCGCGAGCGGGCGCGTCGCGTATGATTGAACGTCGGTGTCCGCGGCGTTGTCGCGTGAGACACGAGTCAGGCTTCCAAGAAGAGGACCACCAATGGTGTACGCGATTGTCCGCGCGGGTGCGCGGCAGGAGAAGGTCGAGGTCGGCACGGTCGTCGTGCTCGACCGCCAGAAGGCGAACGTCGGCGAGACGATCGCTCTGCCCGCCGTGCTCGTCGTCGACGGCGACAAGGTCACGAGCGACGCCAAGGGCCTCGCGAAGGTCAAGGTCGAGGCGGAGGTCGTGCGCGAGGAGCGCGGGCCGAAGATCGTCATCCAGAAGTTCAAGAACAAGACCGGGTACAAGAAGCGTCAGGGCCACCGCCAGGACCTCACCCGCGTCAAGATCACGAAGATCGCGTAAGGGGCTGACGGCGAATGGCACACAAGAAGGGCGCGAGCTCCTCCAAGAACGGCCGCGACTCGAACGCGCAGCGCCTCGGCGTCAAGCGCTTCGGCGGCCAGGTCGTCAAGGCCGGCGAGATCATCGTCCGCCAGCGCGGCACGCACTTCCACCCCGGCGCGGGCGTCGGCATCGGCAAGGACGACACGCTGTTCGCGCTCGAGGCCGGTGCGGTCGAGTTCGGCGCGAAGGGCCGCCGCAAGGTCGTCAACATCGTCGCGGCGCAGTAGCACCGCTGGAAGCGCGGCCGTCCTGACCGGACGAGCCGCGCTTTCGCATTCCGCAGCCACAGGAGCGAGAACGCCATGGCCCAGTTCGTCGACCAGGTGACGCTGCACCTGTCCGCCGGCGACGGCGGGAACGGCTGCGTGTCGGTGCGCCGCGAGAAGTTCAAGCCGCTCGCCGGGCCCGACGGCGGCAACGGCGGCGACGGCGGCGACATCGTGCTCGTGGCCGACCCGCAGGAGACGACGCTGCTGACGCTCAAGTACGCGCCGCACCAGAAGGCGGGCTCCGGCGCCGCGGGTGCGGGCGACCTGCGGCACGGCGCGAACGGGGCGCACACGGTGCTCTCGGTGCCCGTCGGCACGGTCGTCAAGGACACGGACGGCGTGCTGCTCGTCGATCTCGACGAGCCGGGCGCCCGGTTCGTCGTCGCACCGGGCGGACAGGGCGGGCTCGGCAACGCCGCGCTCGCGACCGCGAAGCGCAAGGCGCCCGGCTTCGCGCTGAACGGCACGCCGGGCTTCGAGGGAGAGGTGCTGCTCGAGCTCAAGACCGTCGCCGACGTCGCGCTCGTCGGCTACCCCTCGGCGGGCAAGTCGAGCCTGATCGCGGCGATGAGCGCGGCGAAGCCGAAGATCGCCGACTACCCGTTCACGACGCTGCACCCGAACCTCGGCGTCGTCGAGGCGGGCTCGACCCGGTACACGATCGCCGACGTCCCCGGTCTCATCGAGGGCGCGAGCGAGGGCAAAGGGCTCGGGCTCGAGTTCCTGCGCCACGTCGAGCGCTGCTCCGCGCTGCTGCACGTCCTCGACTGCGCGACGCTCGAGCCGGGTCGCGACCCGATCTCCGATCTCGACACGATCCTCGGCGAGCTCGCGGCGTATCCGGTGCCGGAGGGCCAGCCGCCGTTGCTCGAGCGTCCGCAGCTCATCGCGCTGAACAAGGTCGACGTGCCGGAGGGTCGGGAGCTCGCCGACTTCGTCCGGCCCGACCTCGAGGCACGCGGCTACCGCGTGTTCGAGGTCTCGGCCGTCTCCCGGCACGGGCTGCGCGAGCTCGGGTTCGCCCTCGCGGAGCTCGTGAGCGCCGACCGCGCCGCGAAGGCGGCAGCGGCGGTCGATCGGCCGCGGATCGTGATGCGCCCCAAGGCGGTCGACGCGCGCGACTTCGAGATCCGCGTCGAGGGCGGCACGACGACGATCTTCCGCGTCCTCGGCGCGAAGCCGGAGCGCTGGGTCGCGCAGACCGACTTCGACAACGACGAGGCCGTCGGCTACCTCGCCGACCGGCTCGCGAAGCTCGGCGTCGAGGAGGAGCTCTTCCGCGTCGGCGCGACGCCCGGCGCGACCGTCAAGATCGGCCGCGGCGCCCGCGAGGTCACCTTCGACTGGGAGCCGACGCTGACGAGCGCGGCGGAGCTCATCCAGAGCCCGCGTGGCACGGACGCGCGGCTCGACGGCGGCCCCGGCCGGCGCACGACGAAGCAGCGTCAGGAGGAGTACCACGCCTGGATGGACGCGAAGGCGGCGGCCCGCGCGGAGCTCGAGGCGGAGCGCGGCGCGGGATACTGGAGCGACGATGACGACTGACGCCCCGCTCACCGGCCCGATGCCGCGGCTGCCGCTCGTCGAGCACCACGCGCAGGTCCCGCAGGCGCAGCGCATCGTCGTCAAGGTCGGCTCGTCGAGCGTCACGGGCGCGAACCTCGGGCAGATCGACACGCTCGTCGACGCGCTCGCCGCGGCGCACGCGCGCGGGGCCGAGGTCATCCTCGTCAGCTCCGGCGCGATCGCGAGCGCGATGCCGTTCCTCGGCCTCGAGGGAAACCTGCGCACGAGCGGCGACCTCGCGACGCAGCAGGCGGCTGCCGCCGTCGGGCAGAACGTCCTCATGTGGCGCTATCAGACCAGCCTCGAGCGCTACAAGATCATCGCGGGTCAGGTCCTGCTGACCGCGGGCGACATGGAGAGCCCGACGACTCGCTCGAACGCGCGGCGCGCCTTCGAACGGCTGCTCGGTCTCAAGGTGCTGCCGATCGTCAACGAGAACGACACGGTCGCGACGCAGGAGATCCGCTTCGGCGACAACGACCGGCTCGCGGCCCTCGTCAGCGTGCTCGTGCGCGCGGACCTGCTCATCCTCCTCTCCGACATCGACGCGCTGTACTCTCGGCCGCCCTCGGAGGCGGGGGCGGTGCGCATCGACCACGTCGCGCACGACGACGCGCTCGAGACGGTCGCGTTCGGCGACATCGGCGCCGCCGGAGTCGGCACGGGCGGTGCGGCGACGAAGGTCGCGGCGGCGAAGCTCGCGGCGGCGAACGGCATCCCCGTGCTGCTCGCGGAGACCGGCTCGGTCGCGCGCGCGCTCGACGGCGAGCGCCTGGGCACCTGGTTCCAGGCGGCGCCGGGCGCCTGATCGTCTAGTCGGAACGCGATCCGGCGGGCTGTTGCGGAGCCTCGGCGTCCCTGCGCGGGACGAGCGGCAGCGCCGCGAGCGGCGCCGCCGCCCCGATGGCCCAGGCGACCGGGAAGCCGACCGCGCCGATGAGCGCGCCGAACAGCGGGGAGAGCACCGCGGTGGCGAGGAACTGCCCGGTGTTCTGGATGCCGAGCGCGCGTCCCGCCCAGCGCGGTCCCGCGATCTCGGCGACGGCGGTGAACGCGAGGCCGTTGTCGGCGACGCTCACGCAGCTCGCGAGGATGTACGCGATGGCCGCCGGCACGGCCCATTCGAGGGCGCCGAAGGCCGCCGTGAGGAGCATCGCCGCGATGCCTGCGAGGGCGATCCAGCGCAGCGGCCCGAGCCGGGAGCCGACCCGGTCGCTGAGGGCGCCCGCGCCGACCCGGCACAGCGCGCCGAGCAGCTGCGCCGCCGACACGACGAGACCGGCCTGGAGCTCGGACCAGCCGAAGCCGACGATGAACCAGACCAGGCCGAAGGTCGCCAGCGCGTACTGCGGGAGGACGAGCAGCACCGAGACCGCGTGGATGCGGGCGAGCACGCCCGTCTCGCGATACGGGTTCGCGGACTCGGCGAGCTCGCGTCGCGGCGGGCGCGGGGGATCGACGACGACGATCGCGCAGGCGATCAGGCCGAGGAGGCTCATCGCGCCGCCGAAGGCGAGCGCCGCGGCGATCGACCCGCCGCTCGCGAGCGCCGGCACGACGAGCGCCGCGACCGCGACGCCGACCGGCTGACAGGTCTGCCGGATGCCCATCGCGAAGCCGCGGCGCTCGGGCGGGAACCAGCCGACGATGAGCCGGCCGCTCGAGGCGTTCGTGCACGCGCACAGCGCGCCGGACAGCATGAGAGCGACTCCGAGCCAGACGAAGCCCGTCGTGAGCATCGAGAGCGCGACCGCGATGGTGGTCGCGGCGAGACCGACGAGCAGGATGCGCCGCTCGCCCCAGCGGTCGACCGCCGCGCCCCAGAGGACGAGCGAGAGGACGAGACCGAGGTTCGGCGCGGCGGCGAGCAGCCCGGCCTCCGCGAGCGAGAGGCCCTGCGCGTCGTGCAGGAGCGGGATGAGGAACGCGGGCGTCGTCGCGACGATCGTCGTCGCGGTCTGGGCGATCACGGCGGCGCCGAGCATGAGCCACGGCCTGGGGCGGGCGGTCATCGGGACTTCCGAAGGGATCCCGAGCCTGACATTGTCTCGAGTCTAGCGAGCGTCGCGGCACACCGGCCGCCACGGGAAAGGGGGGGAGGGATCGCGTTCTGCCGCCCGCGTACACTGACCCCATGACGACGGACATCGCGCTCGGACTCATCGACCGACTCGAGGCGGCACGCACCGCGTCGATCGCGCTCGCGCAGGCGTCGACCGCGCAGCGCAACGCGGGACTCGAGGCGATCGCCGCGGCGGTCGAGGCGGGGGCGGGGGAGATCCTGCCTGCGAACGAGCTCGACCTCGCGAACGGCCGCGAGAACGGTCTGAGCGCCGGCCTCATCGACCGGCTCACCCTCGACGAGGCGCGGCTCGCGGGGCTCGCGGCGGCGGTCCGCGAGATCGTCGCGCTGCCCGACCCGGTCGGCGACGTCGTGCGCGGCTCGACGCTGCCGAACGGGCTGCAGCTGACCCAGGTGCGCGTGCCCTTCGGCGTCATCGGCGCGATCTACGAGGCCCGGCCGAACGTCACGATCGACATCGCCTCGCTCGCGCTCAAGAGCGGCAACGCCTCCGTGCTGCGCGGCGGCTCGGCCGCGGAGAACACCAACCGGGTGCTCGTCGGCATCATCCAGGACGCCCTGGGCTCGGTCGGCCTCCCGCGCGACGCGGTGCAGACGATCGACGAGTTCGGCCGCGAGGGCGCGACCCAGCTGATGGCGGCACGCGGCTACGTCGACGTCCTCATCCCGCGGGGCAGCCAGAACCTCATCGACACGGTCGTGCGCGAGTCGAAGGTGCCCGTCATCGAGACGGGTGCCGGCGTCGTCCACGTCTACCTCGACGAGTCGGCCGACACCCAGATGGCGGTCGACATCGCCGTGAACGCGAAGGTGCAGCGGCCATCGGTGTGCAACGCGGCCGAGACGCTGCTCGTCCACCGGGGCGCGGCCGACCGGCTCGTCCCGCCCGTGCTCGCGGCGCTCGCCGCGCAGAACGTCGAGCTCTACGCCGACGAGCGCGCCCGAGCGCTGCATGTCGACGCGGTCCCGGTGACCGAGGACGACTACGCGATCGAGCACATGGCGCTTCAGATGAACGTCCGCGTCGTCGACAGCCTCGACGAGGCGATCGAGCACATCCGGCGATACTCGACGAAGCACACCGAGTCGATCGTCACGAACGACTACGGGCAGGCGGAGCGCTTCCTCGCCGAGGTCGATGCGGCGGTCGTCATGGTCAACGCCTCGACCCGGTTCACGGACGGCGGCGAGTTCGGCTTCGGCGCGGAGGTCGGCATCTCGACGCAGAAGCTGCACGCGCGCGGGCCGATGGGCCTGCGCGAGCTCACGAGCACGAAGTGGATCGTGCGGGGCTCCGGCCAGATCCGCCGATAGGATTGCACCATGACGTTCTCGCTCGTCCTCGCCGCTGAAGAGCACGTGGCCCAGGCGCTCGCGCTCCCGATCTGGGCCTTCCCGGCGATCGCGGCGGCATTCTTCATCGTCGGCGCGATCATCACGGTGACATACCGCGATGTCGCGAACCGCCACTCGCACAAGACCGGTCCTGCGGACGGCCACGACGCGCACAGCGGACACGGCCACTAGGCCGGACGGTTCGGGGTGGCCGAGCAGGCGGTCGAGCCCGGCGCGCTCGCCGATGTCGGCGGACTCGCGCGGATCGGCATCATGGGCGGCACGTTCGACCCGATCCACCACGGTCACCTCGTCGCCGCGAGCGAGGTCGCGCAGCAGTTCGACCTCGACCGCGTCGTGTTTGTCCCGACGGGTGTCCCGTATCTGAAGTCGGGGGTCTCGGAGGGCGAGCACCGCTACCTCATGACCGTCATCGCGACGGCGGCGAATCCGCGCTTCACGGTCAGTCGGGTCGATATCGAACGCGATGGCCCGACCTACACGGTCGACACGCTTCGCGACCTGCGTGCGCTGTATCCGCAGGCGGAGCTGTTCTTCATCACGGGCGCGGACGCGGTCGCGCAGATCCTCGATTGGAAGGACGTCGACGAGATCTGGGAGCTCGCGCACCTCGTCGCGGTCTCGCGACCCGGACATCGGCTCACGATCTCGGGGCTGCCGGCCGACCGGGTGAGCTCGCTCGAGGTGCCGGCGCTCGCGATCTCGTCGACGGACTGCCGGGCGCGGGTCGGGAAGGGCTGGCCGGTCTGGTATCTCGTTCCTGACGGTGTCGTCCAGTACATCGCCAAGCACCGGCTGTATCGTGGGAGTGCATGAGCGTCTCGGATCAGACTCCGCTGACACGCAGGGCCGCGCGGGAAGCCGCGCGCGCGACTGGTGAGCAGCCGAACCTCGCCGGTGCCGCCGCCACGGGCGGGGCGCCGAGGTTCGACGTGCCCGCGCCCGCCGGTCAGTCGCAGGCCGTGTCCTCTGAGCCTGCGACGGGGGAGCAGCAGCCGCTCACCCGCCGGCGCCTTCGCGAGCTGCGCGACCAGGGCATCGAGGTGACGGGCGAGGTCGTCGTCACGGGGCTGGTCCCGGCCGTTCCCATCGTCGCGGCCACTGCGGCCGAGTCGGAGACCGTGCCGGAGGCGTCACCGGAGCCCGATCCCACGCCGGTCGCTGCACAGGCGGCGGAGTCGGTCGCGGCGCGCGACACCGCGCCGCAGCCCCCCGCGCTCGTCCCGGCTCCCTCGGCATCGACGCCGGCCTCGGCGCCGGCCGCGCAGGAGCCGAGGTCGGGCTGGGCCGCACCCGAGGGGCACTGGACGCGCCAGCTCGAGGACGAGGTCGACGAGGAGGCGCTGCTCGAGACGACCTTCAGTCGCGAGGTGCGTGCCGCGAGCCCGACGACGAGCGCGCTCATCATCCAGGAGTCGCCGGCCGTGATGGACCTCGGCGGTCCGCTCGACTCGACGGGCGAGATCCTGCTGACCGGGTCGATCCCGTTGAGCCCGAGCCTCGCGACGACGGGCAGCATCGACCGGCTCTCGGACGCGGACGCCGATCGGGACGATCTGTTCGACGAGCAGCGCCTGCACCGCAGCGCGCAGGACGCGCAGCCGGTGCGTGCCGCCGCGATCGCGAGCCAGCACGCGCTCGGGACTCCGATCGTCAGCGACGGCAGGACGCGCAGCGGCCGTGGCCTCACGATCCTCCTCATCGCGGCGAGCTCCCTCGCCGTCATCGTCACCGGCCTCGTCGTCGCGGCCCTCGTCCTCAAGTGGATCTGAGCCCTTGACGGCTTCCGAACGCGCCCGCGACCTCGCCCACGAGGCGGCGGTGGCCGCGGACGACAAGCAGGCGTTCGACCCGGTCGCGCTCGACGTGTCGGTCGTGCTGCCGTTCGCCGACGCGTTCCTCATCCTGTCGGGCCGCAACGAACGCCAGGTGAAGGCGATCGCGGACGCCGTCGAGGAGCGCATGCTCGAGCAGGGCGCGAAGCGCCTGCGCCGCGAGGGCGCCGGCGAGGGTCGCTGGATCCTGCTCGACTTCGGGGACCTCGTCGTGCACGTCTTCCACGAGGAGGAGCGGCTCTACTACTCGCTCGAGCGGCTCTGGCGCGACTGCCCGGTCATCCCGCTCGACCTCGCCGCCTGAGCGCCCGGCGTCCCGAGCGTTCGCGGGGCGTGTAAGCTTGATGAGTCCTAACGGGCCCGTGGCGCAGTTGGTAGCGCACCTGCATGGCATGCAGGGGGTCAGGGGTTCGAATCCCCTCGGGTCCACCAAACGACACAGACACGGCGGCAATGCCGAGCCCGGCTCGATCTAGGCGCGGTCGGCGTCCTCTCCGCCTCGCCGGCCACGTCGCCGGAGCGCACGCGGGCATCGCGCCGCGGCAGCTCAGCACTTGCTGAACTCCTGGATCCCGCTCATAATTCAGCGGCCAGTGAATTGACGAGGACGCGATGCCGGAGAAGCGAACGAGAGCGGGGCGTCGCCCCGGCGGGCAGTCGAGCCGCGCGGAGATCCTCCGCGCCGCGAAAGCCCTGTTCTCTGAGTGCGGGTACGAGGCGACGACGCTTCGCGCGATCGCCGCGGAGGCTCGCGTCGATTCGGCGATGATCGTCCACTTCTACCGGACCAAGGAGGGCGTGTTCGCGGCGATCCTCGACCAGCTCAGCGAGGCGCTGCCGGCGATGTCCCCAGGGTCGCGATTCGGCGAGGGCGGCCTGGACGCGACGAAGCTCGCGCGTTCGTACCTGACGTTCTGGGAGTCGCCCGAGACCGGCCCGGCAGTGCGGGCGCTTGCCAGGGGCGCCCTCGGATCGCCGAACGCCACCGCCGTCATGCGCGAGTTCCTGCGCTCCCGGGTCTTCACGACGAGCGCGACGCCCGGCACGGAGCTCGCCAGTGCCACGCTCCTCGGCGTCGCCGTCACGCGGCACCTGGTGCGAGTCGGTCCGCTTGCCGACATGCCGCTCGAGGCGCTCATCGAGCATGTGACGCCCGTGCTCCGGCGCGAGCTCGACAAGGCGACGCGGGCGCCGGAGAGGACTGCGTGATGTTCACCACGTTCGAGCTGGAGTGGCCCTGGATCGGCCTCGGCGCCGCGATCGTCCTCGGAGTGCTGCTCTTCGCGGGCGACGCGCTGCGCGGCGACCGGTCGGGCAGTCGATGGCGCGACCCGGCATGGCTCGGATGGCTCGCCGTCGTCGTCTACCTGCTGCACAACTTCGAGGAGTACGGCGTCGCCGCCGACGGGGTGCGCAACGCCTTTCCCGGCACGCTCTGCGAGCTCCTCGGACTCGGCGACTATCCGGGGTGCGCGATCCAGCCGGACTTCTTCGTCTACGTCAATCTCGGAATGGTCTGGGTGGTCGCGCCGATCTGCGCGCTCCTCGCGCGGCGTCGGATCGTGTTCGGGTTCGTCTTCTACAGCATCGTCGTCGCCAACCTGTTCGTCCACGTCGGCGGGGCGATCGCGATGCGCGACTACAACCCGGGTCTCCTCACTGCGGTGGTGCTGTTCGCCCCTGCATCGGTGTGGGCCGGGATCGTGTTCCTGCAGCATCGCGACCCCCGGCTGCGCCTCTGGCGCCTGCTCGTCATCGTCGCGCTCGGCGCCTTCGCAAACGGCATGATCCCCGTGACGATCGCGCTCTACATCCATGGCGCCGTCTCGGCCGGTGCGCTGAACGCGCTTCAGGTGGTCAACGCGCTGCTCCTGCTCGTCGTCGGCTCGCTGCTTCAGGCGTCGCTGCGCTCCGTCGAGCGAACGTGAGGTGGGTGACCCCGCTCGGGGTCGTCACCGACTCGACGTCGTAGCCGTCCTCGAGGTGCTCGAGGCGGTCCCAGAGCCGCGAGCCGCGTCCGAGCACGATCGGCACCTGCACCACGTGCAGCAGGTCGACGAGGCCCGCGGCGAGGAACTCGCGCACGCTCGCCGGACCGCCGCCGAGGCGCACGTCGAGGTCGCCCGCGGCGGCGCGCGCGACCTCGAGCGCCTCGGCGGGCGCGGCGTCGAGGAAGTGGAAGGTCGTCCCGCCCTCCATCTCGAGCGGGGGCCGCGGGTGGTGGGTCAGCACGAAGACGGGGGTGCGGAACGGCGGGTCCTCGCCCCACCAGCCCCGCCAGTCGGGATCGTCGTGCCAGCCGGGCGGTCCGAACTTGCCCGCGCCCATGATCTCGGCGCCGACGCCGACGAAGGAGCGCCGAGCGAACGCGTCGTCGGCCGCCGAGGCGTCGTCGACCCTACCGCCGCGGGTCGGCTCGCGCATTCGCGGATTCGCACGAGAGAATGAGCCGGATCGCAGTTCGGGGCAAGCCAGGCAAGGGGTGTCGGTGGTCGCAGCAAAGGGGCGCGTGCTGGTCGTCGACGACGACCCCGACCTCGTGCAGCTCGTCAGGACACTGCTCGAGCGGCGGGCCGGCTGCGTCGTCGAGACCGCCGCGGACGGGGCGTCGGCGCTCGCCGCGCTCACCGTCTTCGAGCCCGACGTCGTCGTCGCCGACATCGAGATGCCCGGCATGAGCGGCCTGGAGATGCTCGAGGCGATCCGCGAGCGCACGCCGTGGATGCCGGTCGTCATCATGACGGCGCACGTGTCGGTCGACTACGCCGTCACGGCGCTGCGAGCCCAGGCCGACGAGTTCCTCACGAAGCCGCTCGACACGGCCCAGGTCGTCTCCGTCGTCGAGCGGCTCGTCGCCGAGAGCCGCACGCGGCGCGAGCAGGGCGCACGCAAGGAGGTCGTGCTCGCGATCGGCGCGCACCCCGACGATGTCGAGATCGGCGTCGGCGGCATCCTCGCCGGGCACCGTGCCGCGGGCGACGAGATCGTCATCCTGACGCTCACCCGCGGCGCGCGGGGCGGGGACGCGGACCAGCGCCAGCACGAGTCGCTCGCCGCGGCGGAGCTGCTCGGCGCCAGACTCTTCCTCAAGGATCTCGTCGACACCGAGGTCGACGGCGGCGGCCCGACGGTGCGGCTCATCGAGGAGGTCGTCCGCGAGGTGCGCCCGACGATCGTCTACACGCACACCCGCCACGACCGCCACCAGGACCACCGCGCCGTAAACGAGGCGGCGATCGTCGCGACCCGCGGCATCGCGACGGTCGCGTGCTTCCAGAGTCCGTCGTCCACGATCGACTTCCACCCGAATCGCTTCGTGTCGATCGATCGTTACATCGACGCGAAGCTCGAGCTGCTCGACTGCTTCCGCTCGCAGGTCGAGAGCCGCTACTACCTCGACCGGGACTTCGTCACGACGACCGCGCGCTACTGGTCCCGCTTCGCGGAGGGCACCTACGTCGAGCCGCTCGAGATCCTGCGCGACTCGCGCGGGCTCGTCGGCGTCCTCGAGCGCACCGAGGCCGAGCGCTGATGACGACCCGAGTCCTCGTCACGGGCGTCGGCGGGGCCGCGGGCGTCGCGGTCGTCCGCGCGCTGCTGCACCGGCACGACCTGCGTGTCGTCGCCGCCGACATGGACGGCTGGGCGAGCGGGCTCTACCTCGTGCCGGCCGACTCGCGCCGGCTCGTGCCGCCGGGCGCGAGTCCCGACTTCGTGCCGGCGCTCGCCGAGATCGTCCGCGCGGACGCGATCGACATCGTCATCTCGACCGTCGACGTCGAGCTCGTCGCACTCGCGTCGCGCCGCGATGAGCTCGCGCCCGCCGTGCTCGCGGCGCCGTCGGCGGCGACCCTTGAGGTCGCGCTCGACAAGTACGCGCTCGCCGAGCGCTGCCGCGACGTCGCCGCCGTCCCGACGACGCTCCTCGCCGGCCCCGATGCGCTCGCCGCCGACTGGCGCTTCCCCGTCATCGCGAAGCCGCGGGCCGGTGCGGGCGGCCGCGGGGTGCGGGTCGTCCCCGATCGGACGGCGCTCGAGGCGCTCCCGACCGACGAGGGCCTCATCGTCCAGGACATGCTCCCCGGCGAGGAGTACTCGGTCGACGTCATCGCGGACGCCGACGGCCGCGTCCTCGCCGCCGTGCCGCGGGTGCGCAGCCGCGTCGACTCGGGCGTCTCGATCGCGGGCCGCACGATGCACGACCCCGAGCTCGAGCACGCCGCCGCGGCCGTCGCGGGCGCGATCGGGCTCGTCGGCGTCGCGAACGTGCAGCTGCGCCGCGATCGGGACGGCCGCGCGGCCCTGCTCGAGGTCAACCCGCGGTTCCCCGGCTCGCTGCCGCTGACGATCGCCGCGGGCGTCGACATCCCCTCGCTCGTCGTCGACCTCTTCCTCGGTCGCGAGCTGCCCGCCTCGATCCCGTTCCGCGAGGTCGCGAGCGTCCGATTCCTTGAGGACATCGTCATCGATCCTGCCGAGGCCCTCGTCTCGGAGCATGCGGCGCATCAGGACGAGGCGATATGACGTTCTCCGAGCTGCGCGGCGACCACCACGTCCACTCGACGTTCTCCGACGACGCGGTCTCCACGATCGGCCAGAACGTCATCGCCGCGGTCGCGGCGGGCCTCACCGAGCTGCGTCTCGTCGAGCACGTCCGCGCTGATACCGCCTGGCTGCCCGACTTCACCGCGGCGGTCGCCGAGCTCGACGTCCCCGAGGGGCTCGTCGTCCACACGGGCGTCGAGGCGAAGCTCCTCGACGCCTCCGGTGCGCTCGACCTGCCTCCGCTGCCGCCCGGCATCGACCGCGTGCTCATCGCCGACCACCAGTTCCCGGGCACCGACGGCCCCTGGTCGCCGAGGGAGACCTCGGCGCGGCTCGCCGACGGGCGGCTCACCGCCGACGGCGCCCTCGACCTGCTCGTCGGCGCGACGATCCACGCGGTCGGCAGGCACCCCGGCAACCAGCTCGCGCACGCGTTCTCGATCCTCCCCAAGATCGGGCTCGAGGAGGCGCAGCTCGGCGAGGAGCGGCTCGCGGCGTGGGCGGCGGCCTGCGCGGCGACCCAGACGGTCGTCGAGATCAACGAGAAGTGGGACTGCCCGGGTCCCGCGGCGCTGCGGGCCGCCCGTGCCGCCGGGGTCGCCCTCGTCGCCTCGACCGACAGTCACGAGGCGGGCGACGTCGGACGCTACGAGCGCGTCGTGCGCCTCCTGGAAGCGCTCGAGGGATGAGCCGCCCATGAGCGTCGAGTGGCTCGTCGTCCTCGACCGCGTCCTCGTCGTCGTCTTCATCGTCTTCGTCGCGCTCGGCACCGTCCCCGTCCTCGCGACCGCGTTCCAGTTCGCCGTGCTGCCGTTGCACTCGGTCATCAACCACTACAAGCGAGCCGCGTACTACCGCCCGAACGTCGCGGTCATCGTGCCGGCCTGGAACGAGGGCCTCGTCATCGGCGCATCGATCGACCGTCTCGTGCAGCTCGACTATCCGCAGGACCGGCTGCGGGTCTACGTCGTCGACGACGCGTCGACCGACGACACCCCGGACGTCGTGCGCGCGAAGGCGCTCGAGCATCCCGGGCAGGTCTTCCACCTGCGCCGGGACCAGGGGGGCGAGGGCAAGGCGCACACCCTCAACCACGGCATCTCGCTCGTGCTCGCCGAGCCGTGGGCGGAGGCGATCCTCATCATGGACGCCGACGTCATCTTCGCGTTCGACTCGCTGCGCAAGATGACGCGGCACCTCGCCGACCCCAAGGTCGGCGCCGTCACCGCGTACATCGCCGAGGGCAGCCGGGACCGCAACTTCCTGACCCGGTTCATCGCGATCGAGTACGTCATGGCGCAGCTCGCCTCGCGGCGCACGCAGAACGTCCTCGGCGCGATCGCCTGCCTCGCCGGCGGCGCGCAGCTGCACTCGCGGGAGAACCTCGAGGCGATCGGCGGGCGCATCCCGACCGGGACGCTCGCGGAGGACACCATGGCGACGTTCGAGTCGCAGCTGCGGGGCCGACGCATGGTGTTCGAGCCGCACGCGCTCGTGCTCGCCGAGGAGCCGCGCACGATCGACGCGCTCTGGAAGCAGCGGCTGCGGTGGGCGCGCGGCAACGTCCAGGTGACGAAGCACTATCGTCGGCTGTGGTTCCGGCCGAGCCGCGTGCACCGGCTCGGCAGTGCGTCCTTCGGCCTGATCTGGTTCAGCATCCTGCTGCTGCCGGTGCTCATGACCCTCGCCGCGATCGGCCTGCTCGCGCTCCTGCTGCTGCACAGCGACCTCGCCGAGTTCGTCTTCCGGCTGATGTGGATCAGCGCCGCGATCGTCTTCCTGTTCTCGGTCATCTTCGCCGTCCAGCTCGACCCGCGCACGGGCAGGCGGTCGTGGCGGGAGGCGATCCTGTTCCAGGGCGTCGGATCGCTCATCCTCATGGTCGTCGCCGTCTTCCCCGGGCTCGTCGAGCAGCTCGTGCTCGCCCCGTTCGGCCTCGAGCTCACCGAGCTCGGCCGGGTCGGCTGGATGGCCTCGATGTACCTCTGGGGACCGGTCTCGATGCTCGGCGCGTGGCTCGCGCGCCTGGTGGAGCGAACGCCGGTCGGCTGGCTGCTCGCCCGCGTCCTCCTCTACATCGTCGGATACGGCTCGCTCCTGTGCGCGATCACGGTCGACTCGTACGTCAAGGAGTGGCGGCATGCCGACGCCAGCTGGAGCAAGACCGAGAAGGTCGGAAGGGTGCTCGGATGAACGAGCCGACGCGCGCCGACGCGGTCGCGGCGCAGCGGGAGATCCGCCGCGACGCGCGACTCGAGCGGCGACTCATCCCCAAGGCGCTGCTCGCGCTCGTCATCGTCGCGGCGATCGTCGTGATCCGAGAGCTGTTCCTGCGATGAGCACGACTCGCGCACCCCGCGACCGCGCCCGGCGTCGCTGGCTCTCGGGGCTCATCGAGCGCCCGAGCCCGCTTGCGAAGCAGCTGCCGACGGTGTTCCTGCTCGTCGTCGGGATCGTCGTGGTGGTCGTCGTCGACGGCATCGACTTCACCTCGCTCACCGAAGCGGTCATCGGCATGGGCGGCATCGCGGCCGCGACCGTGCTCGCGATCGTCATGACGGTGCGACGGGTCTGGGACGGCTGGGTCGTCATGCTCGTGCCGATGATCGACATCATCGCGCTCGGCCTCTTCCGCTCAGGCACGGGCGGCTCCGCGTCCCTCTTCGGCGGCTTCGTGCTGCTGCCGGTGGTCTGGCTCGCCTCGGCGCCGCAGCGCCGGTACATCGCCGTCGCCGTCGCGCTCACCTCGGTCGCGCAGCTGCTGCCGTTCTTCGTCAATCCGCCGGAGGACGGCGAGGAGTGGCTGCGCGGCGTCATCACGCCGCTCGTCTTCGCGATGGTCGCCGTCGTCGTCAACGAGCTCGCTCGGATGCAGCGACAGCGCACCGAGCTCGCCGAACGGCTCGCCGCGTTCCGCGAGGCCGCCCTCCAGGAGAGCTCGGAGGTGCTCACCCGGCTGCGCGAGGGCGAGCAGCGCTACCGGCGGCTGCTGACCGAGTTCCAGAGCGTCTGGGACGCGACGACGGCCCAGGCCGTCATCAGCACCGACCGTGACGGCGTCGTGGTGCGCTGGAACCCGGGCGCGGCGAGCCTGTTCGGCCGCGCCGAGGAGGACGTCGCGGGCTCGCTGCGGGTCGACGAGCTGTTCCCCCAGGCGACCCTCGACCTGCTCGCGGGACGCGCCGCAGAGCCGGTCGAGGGCGATCCGCTGGCGGTCGGCGTGCGCCGGCTGCTCGCGGCGGCCGACTCGGGGGACTCGGTCGACCGCGACCTCGAGCTGCTCGGCGGCGGCAGCGCGGTCATCCCGATGCGGCTCACCGTCACGCCGCGCCGCGACGAGCTCGGCGCGCCGCTCGGGTACCTGCTCGTCGTCACCGACGAGACCCGCGCGACCGAGGTCGCCCGGCTCAAGGACGAGTTCGTCGGCATGGTCTCGCACGAGCTGCGCACCCCCCTCGCCTCGATCCTCGGCTACCTCGAGCTGCTCGAGCACGACACGGCGCATCCGCTCGACGAGGAGCAGCGCCAGTTCCTCGCCGTCATCCAGCGCAACGCGCAGCGGCTCGCGAAGCTCGTCGGCGACCTGCTCTTCACCGCGAAGGTCGAGTCCGGCCAGTTCCCGCTCGAGTTGCGGGCCGGTGACCTGGTGCCCGTGGTCGAGGCCGCGATCGAGTCGGCGCGCCCGGTCGCCGATCAGGCCGGGGTGCGGCTCGAGGCGGTCCTGCCGGACTCCTCCCCGGTGTTCCGCTTCGATCCCGAGCGGATCGGCCAGGCGCTCGACAACCTGCTGTCGAACGCGATCAAGTTCACCCCGCGCGGGGGAGTCGTCACCGTGACGCTCGGCGTCGAGCCGGGCGCCGTCACGCTCGCGGTGCGCGACACGGGCATCGGCGTGCCCGAGGACGAGGTCGGCCGGATGTTCACCCGGTTCTTCCGAGCGTCGACGGCGACTCGCGAGGGGGTCCCGGGCGTCGGGCTCGGACTGTCGATCTCGAAGGCGGTCGTGACCGCGCACGGCGGCACGATGGAGGTCAGCAGCGAGCTCGGCGCGGGCACCGAGTTCCGGCTGACCATGCCGACCGGGTCCTGAGCGGCTACAGCGCGCCGCCCGCCGCGGGCGGCGCGTCCGCCTCGGCGCCCGTCGCCTGCTCGGCGACGTCGCGGGCGACGAAGTTCTCGATGTCGAAGAGGTTGTCGGTGCGCTCCGCGACGTTGAGCAGGGTCTGCATCGAGGCGATCTCCTCGACCTGCTCCTTGAGGAACCACAGCATCGCCTGCTCGCCGAGCCCGTCGTTCTCCGCGCGCGCCGCGGCGAAGAGCGCCTGGATCTGGTCGGAGACCTGCTTCTCCTGCGCGAGCGCGAGCCGGATCGGCTCGCGGTGGTCGGCGAACGCGTTCTGCACCTCGGGGATCCCCGGGATCGTGACGCCCATGTCGCGGTCGATGCGGTACTGCACGAGCATCATCGCGTGATTGCGCTCCTCGATCGACTGGCGGTAGAAGTGCGCGGCGAGCTGCGGCATGTCGTGGTCGTCGAACCAGACGGCGATCGCGATGTACTGCTGCGAGGCGGCGAACTCGTGGCCGATCTGCTCGGTGAGGAGGGTGTTGAAGTCGGTCACGTCGCGTCCAATCGTTCGGCGGGTCTGCTTGCAAGGAAACGGTACCCGTCCCGGGCGACAATGGAGCGGTGAGCCTCGCACCGAACGCCGTCCTCATCGTCATCGACGTCCAGCAGGGATTCCGCTCGCCCGTCTGGGGTCCGCGGGACAACCCGGCGGCGGAGGCGAACATCGCGGCGCTCGGCGCCGCCTGGGCCGCCTCGGGTCGGCCGATCGTCGTCGTCCGGCACGACTCGGCCCGTCCCGACTCGCCCCTCGCCCCCGGGCAGCCCGGGAATGCGCTCATCCCCGAGGTCGCAGCGCTGGCGAGCGATCTGCTCGTCGCGAAGTCGGTCAACTCGGCGTTCTACGGAGAGCCGGCGCTCGAGCCCTGGCTGCGCGAGCGCGCTGCGCACGAGCTCGTGATCTGCGGGGTGCAGACGAACATGTGCGTCGAGACGACCGCGCGGATGGCGGGCAACCTCGGCTTCGACGTCACGGTCCCGCTCGACGCGACGCACACCTTCGACCTCGTCGGGCCGGAGGGCGTGGCGCTCACCGCCGACCAGCTCGCGACGGCGACCGCCGTCAACCTCCAGGGCGGCGGCTTCGCCCGCGTCACGACGACCGCGGACGTCCTAGCGGACCTCTAGTCGTCCGAGGGTGCGTTTCCGCCGCCGGGGTGTGATTTTTCGCACCCTCGTGGCGCAATCACACCCCCCGCGCCGCATCAGAGGCGGCGCAGGATCTGCGCCGTGACCGCCGTGATGCGCGGGACATAGGCCGCACCGGGCCTCGCCTCGTCGCGCATCGCGGCGGCGAACAGCCACTGCCAGGCGACCCGGTTGACGAGCTGGTAGCGCATCTGGATCCGCAAGCCCTCCCGCCACGCGTCCGCGTCGAGCTCGACGCCCGCCGCGCGGCCGAGGGCGCGGCGGTGGCGCTCGATCGGCTCGAGCAGGGCGACCTGCTCGAACCCGGGCTCGAGGGAGAACGCGAGCAGCTCGGCGAGGTCGCGCTGCGGCGTGTCCCACAGGGCGAGCTCCCAGTCGTAGACGAGTGCGGTGCGATCGGCGCGGAAGCAGGCGTTGCGGGGGTTGCAGTCGTTGTGCACGAGGGTGCGCGGGAGCGCATCCTTCGGCGGGTACCAGGCGTCGATCGTGTCGACCAGACCCGAGGCGAGCGCATAGACCTCGGGCGTGACGACGCGGGGGAGAGCCCGGCGCCCCGCCTCGAGCAGCTCGCGCAGGAGCGGCGCGTCGGCGACCGCGCTCGCGGCATCCGCGACGTGCTCGGGCCAGCGCGGGTCGGACGGCTCGCCGAGCCCGACCGCGTGCAGCTGCGCGAGCGCCTCGATGATCCGCCAGCGCATCGGCGGGTGCCAGCCCGAGACGTCGTCGCCCGAGTCCATCAGGATGGCGCCGTCGACGCGCTCGATCGCGAGCAGATACTCGTCCTCGTCGGGGGACTCGCTGGCGCCGTAGAACGCCGGGAGGAAGCCCCGGGTCGCCTCGAGGCCCGAGAAGCGCCGGTACGCGTCGATCTCGCGGGCGTCGGCGCGCAGCCACTCGGCAGCGGTCGGGTGCTCGGACAGCGGCCGATCGAGCCGGACGCCCGCGCGCTCGAGCCACTCGGGCAGCAGCGTCTCGCCGATCCCCGCGCCCCGACGCGCCTTGAGCACGACCGCGAGCACCCGTTCGGGCGCACCCGGTGCCTCGACGATCCGCACGTCGAGCGGCAGCACGCCCTCGATGTCGTCCGCGCGGACGGGGCGGGGCGCGTGCACCGCGCGGACTGCGAGCTCGGGCCGGTCCAGGCCGTCCCGCAGCAGCCCCTCGATCGCCGCGGGCAGCTGCGCAGGTCGGACCACGGACTCGACCCTACGCGGTCGACGCATCGATCGGGCCGGCGCTGTTCGCCCGGTGCGACACGCCCGCCGGAGAGTACCCTGGTCGCGTGACGATCACCGACGCACCCACCACGACGACTCTCGCGCACTGGATCGGCGGCAAGCCGGTCGAGGGCGCCTCCGGCCGCACCGCGCCGGTCTACGACCCGGCGCTCGGCGTCGTGACGAAGCACGTGCCGCTCGCGAGCGAGGCGGAGGTCGACGCCGCGGTCGCCTCCGCGAAGGCGGCGTTCGCCGAATGGAGCGGCCTGTCGATCACGAAGCGCCTCGCGGTGCTCTTCAATTTCCGCGAGCTGCTCAACGCGCGCAAGGCCGAGCTCGCCGAGATCCTCACCTCCGAGCACGGCAAGGTGCTCTCCGACGCCGCGGGCGAGATCGCTCGCGGTCTCGAGGTCGTCGAGTTCGCGCTGTCCTTCCCGCACCTGACGAAGGGCGAGTTCAGCCAGAACGTCTCGACGGGGATCGACGTCTACTCGGTGCGCGAGCCGCTCGGCGTCGTCGGCATCATCTCGCCGTTCAACTTCCCGGCGATGGTGCCGATGTGGTTCTTCCCGATCGCGCTCGCCGCGGGGAACACGGTCGTGCTCAAGCCCTCGGAGAAGGACCCGAGCGCCGCGAACTGGATGGCCGCGCTGCTCGCCGAGGCGGGCCTGCCCGATGGCGCGTTCACAGTGCTGCACGGCGACAAGGTCGCGGTCGACGGACTCCTGGCCCACCCCGACGTGCGCTCGATCTCGTTCGTCGGCTCGACGCCGATCGCCCGCTACATCTACGCGAACGCGGCGGCGAACGGCAAGCGCGTGCAGGCGCTCGGCGGCGCGAAGAACCACATGCTCGTGCTGCCCGACGCCGACCTCGACCTCGCCGCGGACGCCGCCGTCAACGCGGGCTTCGGCTCGGCCGGCGAGCGCTGCATGGCGATCTCGGCGCTCGTCGTCGTCGACACCGTCGCCGACGAGCTCGTCGCGAGGATCCGGGAGCGGATCGCGACGCTGCGCACGGGCGACGGGCGCAGGAACTGCGACATGGGCCCGCTCGTGACCCGCGAGCACCGCGACAAGGTCGCCTCCTACATCGACGTCGCGGTCGCCGACGGGGCCGAGGTCGTCACCGACGGCCGCGACGTGAACCCCGACGGGGACGCGAACGGCTTCTGGCTCGGCCCGACGCTCATCGACAAGGTGCCGACGACGTCGAGGGTCTACCAGGACGAGATCTTCGGCCCCGTCCTCGCGGTCATCCGGGTGCGCTCGTACGAGGAGGGCGTCGCGCTCATCAACGCCTCGCCGTACGGCAACGGAACCGCGATCTTCACGAACGACGGCGGCGCCGCGCGGCGCTTCCAGAACGAGGTCACGGTCGGCATGATCGGGATCAACGTGCCGATCCCGGTCCCGGTCGCGTACTACTCGTTCGGCGGCTGGAAGGACTCGCTGTTCGGCGACGCGAAGGCGTACGGGGAGAACGGCTTCCGCTTCTTCACGAACGAGAAGGCGATCACGAGCCGCTGGCTCGACCCCTCGCACGGCGGGCTCAACCTGGGCTTCCCGCAGAACGCCTGACGGGCGGGGCCGCGACGCGCCGCTGCGCGGCCACTCGACCCGCGGACGCTAGTCCCGCTCGTCCTCCGCGCCGGCGAGCAGCTCGAGCTGCTCCTGCGGCTCGTCGATCGTGATGAGCTGGTCGGCGCTGGACAGCGAGCGCAGCTCGATGACGTACTCGTCGACGACCCGGCGCTGCTCCTCGAGGATCGCCAGCCGCAGCTCCGCGTCCGCGAGCATCTTCGACGAGTGCTCGTTCGTGCGCACCGCGATCTGGTCCGCGCGGGCGCGGGCCCGGGACAGCAGGTCCCGCGCGTGCTCGCGCGCCGAGGCGAGCAGCCGTCCGGCCTCGCTCTTCGCCCGGTCGAGGTGGTCCTCCGCCTCCGCGTTGAGCGCGTTCGCCCGCCCCGTGACATCGGCGAGCATCTGGTCCGCCTCCTCGGTGCGCCGGCTGACGTGGCGGCTCGCCTCCTCGTGCAGCGCGAGCCGATCCTGCTCGGCCTGCTCCTGGAGGACCTTGATCTCGCTGCGGGCGCGCAGCGCATCGCGTTCTGCGATCTGGCGCAGCAGTGCGACCTCGGCCTTCGCGTCCTCGGTCTCCTGGTGGATCTGGGTGCGCACGTCGGCGGCGTAGCGCTCGGCGTCGGCGCGGATCGAGGCCGCCTTGAACTCAGCGCTGTCGAGCGCGCTCTTCGCCTCGACGAGCAGCGCGTCGGCGCGGTTCTCGATCTCCGCGGCCTTGCGCTCCGCGCGGCTCGTCACCTCGGCGGCCTTCTGCTCGGCCTCCTGGAGGCGCGTCTCGGCCGCCTGGGTCGAGGCCCGGCGCAGCTCGTCGGTCTCCGCCTTCGCACCGTCGCGCAGCGCCTTCGACTCGGCCGAGGCCTCGCGGATCATCTTCGCGGCCTGCTCCTCGGCGAGCCGCAGCGTCTGCTCGAACGCGGAGCCGAGATCGGCGAAGGAGGGCTTCGAGCGCGCCCGCTGGGCGGCGCTGCGGGCCTCGTCGAGCTCCCGCTGGAGCCGTTCGATCGTCTTGGAGTCCTTCGAGCGCTCGGACTCGAGCCCGTCGAGCTGGGTGCGGATCTCCGAGATCGCGCGGTCGACGTCCGCCGTCTCGTAGCCGCCCTTGCGCGCGACCCGGAACGAAAGCACGTCTCCCATTGCCCCTCCGAGGACTTGCTGCACTAGATCTGCAGTGACAGAACGCGAGCGCGGACCCGCGTGGATGCCGTCATCCTATCGGCTCGGGCGTCCGCAGCGACGCGAGGAGGTGGTGGACGTTGCCGGCGACCCGATCGACGGCACGCGTGCGCACGCCCCACGCGCCCACGCTCACCGCGAGGGCCGCGAGCCCGACCGCCGCGTCGGCGAGGCGCGCCTCCGAGGCGTCCTGGGTCATCGAGGCGAGCAGCTCGTCGCGCGCGTCGACGAGCACCGGGTAGCCGAGCGCCGAGAGCCGCTCGAGGTGGTCGAGCATGCGCCACGGGTCGGGGTCGTCGGCCGCGAGGCCGGCGCTCGCGTGGAGCACGATCCGGTCGGAGCGCACGCCCGCGTCCTGCAGGCAGGCGAGGTTGCGCAGCAGACCGTCGGCGTAGTCGTCGGCGCTCGAGGCGGGGCGGTAGCGCATCGCGCGGCCGGCGGACCAGGGCCCGAGGACCCAGCCGACCCGCGCGAAGCGAGCGGCGACGTCGAGCATGCGCGGATCCGCGGTCGCGCCCGACGGGTCGACGATCCAGCGGGCACCGCAGTCGGCGCCGATGCGGGCGATCCGCGCGTCGGTCGTCGTCACGCTCACGGGGACGCCCGCCTCGCGCAGCGCCCGGATGAGCAGCGCGACGGTGTCGTCGTCGACGCCGGCGAACGGCCCGCCGACGAGCATGTCGAGATCGACGATGTCGGCGCCGCCGCGGTGGAAGCGGATCGCCTCGCGGATCAGCTCGAGCATTGCCGCCCCCGTCGCGACGGGGGCGAAGATGCCGAGGACGAGGGTCTCGCGGCGCTGTTGCATGTCGCTGCCGAGCCTATTGACTCGGCGGGCCGGCGATCAGCCCCACAAGGGGTCACATCCGGGTCTACCATCGCCAGGTGGCCCCGCGTCGATCCGGCCGCGTGCTCGCACTCCGGCACGCGATCCAGCCGACCCGCATCGTCGCGATCGGCTTCCTCGGCGCGATCGTCGTCGGCGCCCTCCTGCTCGCGCTTCCGATCGCCAAGGCGGGACCGGGCGGCGCCTCGTGGAACGAGGCGCTCTTCACCGCCGTCTCGAGCGTGTGCATCACCGGGCTGACCGTCACCGACACCGCGACCTACTGGACGGGCTTCGGGCAGGTCGTCATCATCCTGCTCGTCCAGCTCGGCGGACTCGGGATCATGACGTTCGCGACCTTCGTCGGCCTGCTCGTCGTGCGGCGGCTGTCGCTGAGCGCCCGGCTCACCTCGGCGACGGAGAACCGCTCGCTCGGCATCTCGGACGCGAAGTCGATCATCCGCGGCGTCGTCGCGCTCTCGTTCCTCATCGAGGCGGTCGTCGCGCTCGTGCTCGCCCTGCAGTTCGGTCTCGGCTACGGCAGGGCGCCGCTCGAGGCGATCTGGCTCGGCGTCTTCCACTCGGTGTCCGCGTTCAACAACGCGGGGTTCAGCCTCTTCAGCGGGAGCGTCTCGGGCTTCGTCGGCGATCCCGTGATCAACCTCGCGCTCGCCGTGGCGACGATCCTCGGCGGACTCGGCTTCCCGGTCCTCATGCAGCTGCGCAAGCACCTGTGGACCCCGCGGCTGTGGAGCATGAACACCCGCCTCGTGCTCGCGATCAGCGGCGTGCTGCTCGTGTCCGGCTGGCTCTACATCACCGCGATCGAGTGGGCGAATCCGCGCACGCTCGGGGGACTGGACCCGTGGACGCGCATCCTCGCCGGGTTCTTCCAGTCGGTGCAGACCCGCACGAGCGGATTCAACTCGGTCGACATCGGGGGGATGCAGGACGAGACGCTGTTCGGCATGTCCGTCCTGATGTTCATCGGCGGCGGGCCCGCGGGCACCTCGGGCGGCATCAAGGTGACGACGTTCGGCGTGCTGCTGTTCATCCTCATCGCCGAGATCCGCGGCGACACCGCGGTGAACGTCTTCGGCAAGCGGCTCTCGCGCGCGGTGCATCGAGAGGCGATCACCGTCGTGCTGCTCGCGGTCGCGTTCGTCGCCGCATCGACCATCGCGCTCATGATCATGACGCGCGCACCGCTCACCCCCGTGCTGTTCGAGGCGGTGTCCGCGTTCGCGACGACGGGCCTGACGACGGGCCTGACGTCGACCCTCGACTGGCCGGCGCAGATGCTCCTGTGCCTGCTCATGCTCGTCGGCCGGATCGGCACGATCACGCTCGCGTCCTCGCTCGCGCTGCGGACGCGGACCATCATGTATCAGTACCCCAAGGAGAGGCCGGTCATTGGCTAACCGCAGACAGCGCATCCCGCACTACACGGGCCCGGCGACGACGGTCGCGGTGATCGGGCTCGGGCGATTCGGCTCGGCCCTCGCGCTCGAGCTCATGGACGCCGGCGTCGAGGTGCTCGGCGTCGAGTACAACGAGGAGATCGTCCAGGGCCTCAACGGCCAGCTCTCCCGCGTCGTCCAGGCCGACTCGACGAAGCAGGAGGTCCTCGTCCAGCTCGAGGTCGCCGACTTCGATCGCGTCGTCGTCGCGATCGGCAGCGACATCGAGTCGAGCATCCTGACCACGTCGCTGCTGCTCCAGGCGGGCGTCAAGGATCTCTGGGCGAAGGCCGTCTCCGAGCCGCACGCCCTCATCCTCGAGCAGCTCGGCGTCGCCCACGTCGTGCGACCCGAACGGGACATGGGCCGGCGCGTCGCCCACCTCGTGCGCGGCTCGATGCAGGACTTCCTGGAGATCGGCGACGACTTCTCGCTCGTCAAGACGAAGCCTCCGGCATCGCTGACGGGCGACGCCCTCGGCGCGCTGGAGATCCGTTCGCGCTACGGCGTGACGATCGCGGCGGTGAAGCCGGCGGATGCGAGCTGGACCTATGCGACGGCCGAGACGGTGCTGAGCGCGAGCGACACGATCCTCGTCACCGGCTCGACCGAGCGGGTCGAGCGCTTCGCGCAGTTGCAGTGACGTGGCATCCGCGCCGACCCGTCGGGCGCGCCTAGGCTCGCTGCCATGAGCACGCTCGAACGCGATCCCGAGGAGCTCGACCTCGCGTGCGGGGCGCGGCCCGGCCTCGAGCGCCCGGGACCCGTCGCCCGGATCGTGCCGGCGCGCGCCGTGCCGCTCGGCGGCCCGCGCGGCATGGAGGTCACCCGGACGATCCCCGACCGCTCGCAGCCGACGATCGGCGCGTGGTGCTTCCTCGACCAGGCGGGCCCGGCTCCGACGGTCTCGCACCTGCTGCCGCACCCGCACATCGGGCTGCAGACCGTCTCCTGGCTCATCGCGGGGACGATCGTGCACCGCGACACGACGGGCGAGGTCGCCGAGATCCGGCCCGGCCAGCTCGACCTGATGACCTCGGGCCGGGGGATCGCGCACTCGGAGTTCACGCCGGGGGAGACGCCCGAGCCGCTGCACCTGCTCCAGCTGTGGATCGCGCTGCCGGAGGAGGCCCGCTGGCAGGAGCCGCACTTCGAGCAGCACTCGGACCTGCCGGTCGCGACGGGGGACTGCTGGGCCGCGACCGTACTCATCGGCGAGCTCGCGGGCGCCGTGTCGCCCGCGGCCGCCTACTCGCCGCTCGTCGGCGCCGAGGTACGCATCGAGCCGTTCGGGCGCGCGGTGCTGCCGCTGCGCACCGACTTCGAGCACGGCGTTCTCGCCGTCGTCGGAGACATCCTCGTCGAGGACACGCCGCTGCGCTCCGGACCGCTGCTCTACCTCGGGACGGACCGCTCGTCGCTGACGATCCAGGCCGGCGTCGAGGGCGCGACCGTGCTGCTGCTCGGCGGCGAGCCGCTCGGCGAGGACCTCGTCATGTGGTGGAACTTCGTCGGCCGGTCCCACGAGGAGATCGCCGAGGCGCGCGAGGACTGGGAGGCGGGCGCGCAGCGCTTCGGCCCGCCGATCGCCCACCACGAGGGTGCGCGCATCCCCGCACCACCCCTGCCGACCGTCCGCCTCACCCCGAGGCGCCGCAACCCCGAGCCGAGGAGCTGAGCATGTCGCTAACGAGGAGCCGTGCGACGCGGCAGGGCCCGGCTCGTCGATCGCGCCTGCGCCGGGCCGCGGCGCCGATGCTCGCGGCGGGCGCCCTCGCCCTCGCGGGATGCGCGCCGGCCGCACCGATCGCCGCGACCGACATCGCCGCCGGCGCCTACCCGGATTCGGTCGAGGTCAGCGTGCCGGGCTCCGACGGCGTCCAGGTCGTCGTGCGCGAGATCACGATCCAGCCGGGTGCCGGCACGGGGGAGCACTGCCACCACGGCCAGCTCGTCGGGGTCGTCAGACAGGGCGTGCTCACCCACTACGCGCCGATCTATCCGAGCGGCGTGCACGAGTACGTCGCGGGCGACGCGATCGTCGAGGGCGCCGGCTACATCCACGAGGGCGTCAACGAGGGCACCGAGCCGGTCATCCTCGATGTCACGTACCTGATCGAGGAGGGCGAGCCGCTCGCCGAGACGGACCTGACCCGCTGCGAGGCGCACTGACACGCCCGACGCACCCTCGCTCCCCGCGCGCCGCTTCGCTATCGTGAGCGCGTGTCGGCTCGGGGGCTCACGCGGAGGCAGGCGATCGGCGTCGGCGTGCTCGGCGCCGGAGTCGCGTTCGGCGTCCCGACGCTGCTCGCGTCCTGCTCCGCGGCGCCCGCCGCGAGCGGCGCTGCGAACCCCGCCGGCGCGCCCCTGCGCAGCCCCTCGGTCCTGCGCGCCGTCGACGGCCGGCTGGGCGGCACAATCACCGCGCGACGCGCGACGCTCGACATCGGCGTCGGGCACGACTACACGACGTATGCGTACGACGGCGCGATCCCCGGCGCGACGTGGGAGCTGCGGCCTGGCGAGACGATCGGGGTGACGATCCGCAACGCGATGCCGCCGCTCGGCGAGCGCGACCAGCAGATCAGCGACGGGCACGACCACGGCCAGATCGACACCGGGTCGACCGGTGCGCCGAACATGACCAGGCCGCACGACTGGACGCACACGAACCTGCACACGCACGGCCTGCACGTCTCGCCCGAGGGCGACGGCGACAACCCGTTCATCGCGATCGAGCCGGGGGGCGAGCAGCGCTACGACATCCCGCTGCCGGCGGACCACACGGGCGGACTGTTCTGGTACCACCCGCACCGTCACGGCGCCGTCGCGTACCAGGTGCAGGGCGGCATGGCCGGTGCGCTCGTCGTGCGCGGCGCGATCGACGAGGTGCCCGAGATCGCCGCGGCGACGGAGCAGATCATGGTCTTCCAGGCCCTCGAGATGACCGACGGCTTCGAGATCCCGACGCCGGAGCCGAACGCGACGCTGCGCGAGGCGTTCTTCCCCCGGGACCGCGTCTACTGGACCCTGAACGGTCAGACGACTCCGGTCATCACGATGCGCCGCGGCGAGGTCCAGCGCTGGCGGATGCTCAATGCCGCGGAGGGCAAGCTCATGTCCCTGCTGCTCACGGGGCACTCCTTCGAGCACATCGGCTACGACGGGCTCGCGCTGCCCGCTCCGCGGCGCGTCCGCGACACCTTCATCGAGCCGGGCGCGCGGGTCGAGGCGCTCGTCCAGGCGCAGTACCCCGGGCGCTACGAGCTCGTGCTGTCCCCGGCGACGAGCCAGCTCCCGTATCTGCCGGGTTGGTCCCAGGCGCCGGGCGCCGATCAGCCGGTCGGCGCCGACGGGACGGTCTGGCAGGAGGTCGTGCCACGGGTCGTCGCGTACCTCGACGTGCTCCCCGAGCGCGCCGACATGGCCCTGCCGACGAGCCTGCCGGCGTACGATCCGCCGCTGCGGCCGATCGCGCGGCACCGCGACGTCGAGTACACGGTCCACCGCCGCGCCGACCACCAGTTCGAGGCCTTCGGCATCGACGGCCGCCCGTTCAACCCCGAGGACCCGCCGTACCGGATGCGGCTCGGGACCGCGGAGGAGTGGACGGTGCGCAACGCCGCCGACGAGGGCTTCGTCCACGTCTTCCACATCCACGTCAACCCCTTCCTCGTGACGCACGTCGACGGCGAGCGGCTGACGACGCCGGTGTGGCGCGACACCTGGGCGCTCGGGCCGCGCCTCGGCGACTCGTTCACCTTCGTCATGAACATCGACGACTTCACGGGCACGACCGTCGAGCACTGCCACGTGCTCACCCACGAGGACCTCGGGATGATGGAAGCGCTGGAGATCGTGCCATGACCGCAGAACTGTCCCGCCGCGGCTTCATCGTCGTCGGCACGCTCGCGGCGGCCGGGATCGCGCTCGCCGCGTGCACGCCCGCGGGCGAGATCGTGGTGACCCCGGCGAGGGCCATCGAGGACCTCGCGGCGAAGCTCGCCGGTCGAGTGCTGCTGCCGGGCGACGCGGGCTTCACCTCGGCATGGTTCCCGACGAACGGCCGGTTCCGCGACGCCGTGCCGATGGCGGTCGCTCGGGTCGCGGACGAGGCCGACGTGGTCACCGCGGTCGACTGGTGCCGCGAGCACGGCGTGCCCTTCGCCACGCGCGGCGGCGGCCACTCCTACGCGGGCCTCTCGACGTCGACGGGTCTCGTGATCGACGTCTCGCGACTCGATGGGACGAGCGTCGACCGGATCGGCCGGCGGATGACGACGGGCGCAGCGGCGACGAATCGCGACATCTTCGGCGCGACCCAGTACGGCCAGGAGTTCCTCCCGGGCGGCACCTGCCTGAGCGTCGGGATCGGCGGCCTCGTGCTCGGGGGCGGGATCGGTTATCACGCGCGCTGGGCCGGGCTCACGAGCGACCATCTGCAGCGCGCACGGATGGTCACGGCGGCCGGGGAGGTGGTCGAGGCGAGCGCGACCGAGAACGCCGACCTGTTCTGGGCCCTGCGCGGCGGGACGGGCGGGACCTTCGGGATCTGCACCGAGTTCGAGTTCGACCTCGTCGAGGTCCCGCAGGGCGACGTGGTCTACTACCGCTTCGACTATCGCGGCGCGGATGCCGCCGGCCGGATGCTCTCGGCGGTCGACGCGCTCGAGCAGGACTCGCCGCCCGGGTTCGTCGCGAGCTGCATGGCGCAGCCCGTCCCGCTCGGGGACGACGGCGACGAGCGCGCAGCGGTCACCGCGATGGTGCGCGGCCAGTTCCTCGGCACCGTCGACGAGTTCATGGGGCTCATCGCGCCCGTGCTCGACGGCAACGAGCCGGCGAAGCGGGTGATCCGCGCGCAGCCGTGGTGGGAAACCGCGCAGACCTTCACCTCGGAGGAGTCGGAGAACCACTCCTGGGGCGACATCTCCCGCTACACGGACCGCGCGCTGCCGCAGCGGGCGATCGAGAAGCTCGTCGACCTCGTCGCCGAGTGCCCCCAGCGCACCGAGTCGACGCACGGCGAGCTGTGGATGCTCGGCTGGGTCGGCGGCGCGGTGATCGACCGCTTCGCGCGCGACGAGACCGCGTATGTCCATCGCGGGATGAAGAGCATGGTGCGACCATCGCCGGTCTGGTCGGACCTCGCGTCGCCCGATCAGGCGCGCGAGCTCGAGGACTGGACGGATGCGGTGCTCGGCGTGCTCGAGCCGCACACGCCGCGCGAGTCGTACCAGAACTTCCCGAACCGGCGGATCGTCGACTGGCAGGAGCAGTACTACGCGGAGAATCTCGCGCGGCTCGTCGAGGTCAAGACGAGATGGGATCCGGCGAACCTGTTCACGAGCGCGCAGACGATCGCGCCGCGGTCCTGAGGCGCGCGCGGCCCGGAATCCTTCTACCCGGTAGGGTGGCGGGGTGAGTGTGCGCAGCGCCCTGCTGGCGATCCTGACCATCGGCCCCGCGTACGGCCTCCAGCTCGCGAGCGAGTTCCGACGGCGCACGGGCGGCGCGGAGGAGGTCGTCGACGCCCAGATGTACATGACGCTCAAGCGGATGCACCGCGACGGCGTCGTCGCACCGCTGCCGAAGGACTCGTCCGGCAAGGTCCCGTACGAGCTGACGGACGCGGGGCGCGCGGAGGCCGAGGCATGGCTCGCGGCGCCGGTCCCGCAGGATGCGCCGGGCTCGCGCGACGAGCTCGCGCTCAAGGTGACGCTCGCCGCGACCCTCCCGGACGCCGACCTCCAGACGCTGCTCAACGCGCAGTCCGCGCTCGCGCGCGCCGAGCTCGGCCGGGCGCTCGCCGAGGCGCCCGACGACCTGCTCGCCGACGTCGTCCTCGCCCGCCGCCGCGGTGCGCTGCAGGCCGAGCTCGAATGGCTCGCGGCGGCGCGCAGCCGGCTCGGGCAGCTCGCCGCGTTCGGCTACGCCCCGCCGCCGAAGCGCGGCCGCAAGGCTCGGCCCGCCACGCCGGAATGACACGCTTGTAATCCCCGGGGCTTGACCGCATACTGGGTCGAAAGCCGAATAGTCGTCACGAACGCCGTTCACGCCGTTCCATGGGTCGGAGGGGAAGCCGCACCCGCCGGGATGCTGCTTGGAATGGAGGAGATCGTGGCCCGTTCGGCGTCCCAGTCAGCCGTCGCACACGGCGTTCTGTACGTGCACTCCGCACCGAAGGCGCTCTGCCCGCACATCGAGTGGGCGACCGGTCGCGCGCTCGACGTCGCGGTCAACTTCGCGTGGCGCGAGCAGCCGCTCATGCCGGGCGCGCAGCGCGCCGTCTACGTCTGGGAGGGGCGGCCCGGCGCGGGTGCCGCGATCTCGTCGGCGCTGCGCGGCTGGGAGCACCTGCGCTACGAGGTGACCGAGGACGCGGGACACGGGCACGACGGCGGACGCTGGATGCACACGCCCGATCTCGGGATCTTCCACGCGCAGACCGACACCGCGGGCAACATGGTCATCCCCGAGGACCGCGTGCGCTTCGCGCTCGAGTCGGCGGGCGCGAACGCCTTCGAGCTGCACCGCGAGCTGCGGATCGCGCTCGGCCAGGCCTGGGACGACGAGCTCGAGGCGTTCCGCCACGCGCACGCGGACACGCCCGTGGTGTGGCTGCACAAGGTGGGCTAGCGAAGGCTCGTAGTCAGACGCTCCGGAACGCGGCGACCGCGTTGTGGCCGCCGAAGCCGAACGAGTTGCTCAGCACGAGCTGATCGCCCGAGCCGAGGTCGCGCGGCGCCGTCACGACGTCGAGCGGGATCTCCGGATCCTGGTCGACCAGGTTCGCCGTCGGGGGGGCGGTCCGGTTCGCGATCGCGAGGATCGAGAAGATCGCCTCGACCGCGCCCGTGCCGCCGAGGAGGTGGCCCGTCGAGCCCTTCGTGCCCGTGACCGGGATGCCGTGCACGGCGTCGCCGAAGACCGCCCTGAGCGCCCGGTACTCGGCGATGTCGCCGACCGGGGTGCTCGTCGCGTGCGCGTTGATGTGCGTCACGTCCGACTCGCTCGCGCCCGCCTGCTCGAGCGCGAAGCGCGTCGCGCGCGCGGCGCCCCAGCCCTCGGGGTCGGGAGCCGTGATGTGGTAGGCGTCGGAGGTCACGCCGCCGCCCGCGAGCTCGGCGTAGATCCTCGCTCCGCGCGCGACCGCGTGCTCGTAGCTCTCGAGCACGATCGCGCCCGCGCCCTCGCCCATGACGAAGCCGTCACGATCGACGTCGTACGGCCGGGATGCCGTCGCCGGGTCGTCGTTGCGCCTGGACAGCGCCTGCATCGCCGCGAACGAGGCGAGCGTGATGCCGTGGATCGCGGCCTCCGAGCCGCCCGCGACGACGACGTCCGCGTAGCCCGCCTGGAGGTGCTCGTAGGCGTTGATGATCGACTCGGTGCTCGACGCGCACGCCGAGACGACGGTGCGCGCGTAGGCCTTCGCCTGCAGCTCCATCGACAGCGCCGTGCCCGCCGCCGCGTTCGGCATGAGCATGGGCACGGTCGTCGGCAGAACGCGACGCGGCCCCTTTTCCTTGAGCGTGTCCCACGCGTCCAGGAGGGTCCACAGGCCGCCGATGCCGGTCGCCCAGTCGATGCCGAGCCGCTCGGGCTCGACACCGGGCGCGCCCGCGTCGGCCCACGCCTCGCGGACCGCGATGAGCGCGTACTGCGCCTGCGGGTCGTTGCGCTTGACCTCGACCCGCTCGAGCACCTCCTCCGGGCGCACCTTCGCCTCGGCGGCGAAGGTGACCGGGAGGTCGAGCTCGGCGACCCAGTCCTGGGTCAGGGTGCGCGCGCCGGACTCGCCGCGCAGCAGTGCCGCCCACGAGTCCTGGGCGGTGCCGCCGATCGGGGTCGTCGCACCGATCCCGGTGACGACGATTCGCTTGGCCATCTAGCCCTGGGCGGCGACGATGAAGTCGACCGCGTCGCGGACGGTCTTCAGGTTCTTGACCTCGGAGTCCGGGATCTTGACGTCGAACTTCTCTTCGGCGTTGACGACGATCGTCATCATCGAGATCGAGTCGATGTCGAGGTCGTCGACGAAGGACTTGTCGAGCTCGACGACGTCGGTCGCGATGCCGGTCTCCTCGTTGATGAGCTCGGCGAGGCCGGCGAGGACGTCTTCGGTGGACTGCGCCATTGGGTTTCTCCTTGGGTTGGTTGATGGAATTCTACGGAAGCCGGACGACCTGGCCCGAGTACACGAGCCCCGCGCCGAAGCCGATCTGGAGGGCGAGACGCCCCGAGAGCTCCGGGTGCTCCGTCAGCAGCCGGTGCGTGGCGAGCGGGATGCTCGCGGCCGAGGTGTTCCCGGTCGTCGCGATGTCGCGGCCGATGACGACGTGCTCGGGCAGCTTGAGCTGCTTCGCGAGCTCGTCGATGATCCGCATGTTCGCCTGGTGGGGGACGAACGCGGCGATGTCCTCGGGGGTCACGCCGGCCGCCTCGATCGCACGGCGGGCGGCCTTCGCCATCTCCCAGACGGCCCAGCGGAAGACGCTCTGCCCCTCCTGGCGCAGCGTCGGCCACTCGGCCTCGCCGTCGCGGTACTCGATGAGCGTCGCATTCATCCCGACCGAGTCGGCCTTCGAGCCGTCGGAGCCCCACACGACGGGGCCGATGCCGACCTCGTCGGACGGCCCCATGACGACGGCGCCGGCGCCGTCGCCGAGCAGGAACGAGATGGAGCGATCGCTGGGGTCGACGATGTCGGAGAGCTTCTCGGCGCCGATGACGAGCGCGTGGTGCGCGGCGCCGGCCCGGATGAGCGCGTCCGCCTGGGCGACGGCGTAGGAGAACCCGGCGCATGCCGCGTTCGCGTCGTAGGCGGCGGCGGGGTTCGCGCCGACGCGGTCGGCGACGACGGCGGAGATCGACGGGGTCTGGCGCACGTTCGAGATCGTCGCGACGATGACGAGATCGATGAGAGCGGGGTCGACGCCGGCTCGCTCGATCGCCTCGCGCGCCGCGGCGGTCGCGAGATCGAGCGCGAGCACGTCGTGGCTCGCCCGTGTGCGCGTCACGATGCCGGTTCGCTGGCGGATCCACTCGTCGGAGGACTCGATCGGTCCGATGAGGTCGTCGTTCGGCACGACGCGGTCTCCGCGGGCCGCGCCGTAGGCGAGGATCCGCGAGCCCTTCGAGCCGGTCGTCTGCGCGAGCTGCGTCATCGTCATGCCTCCCCGTCGATCATGGCATGCGCCGCCGCGAGGTCGTCGGGCGTCTTGATCGCGACCGTCGGCACGCCCTTGAGCGTGCGGCGGGCGAGCCCGACGAGCGTGCCGGCCGGGGACAGCTCGATGATGCCGGTGACGCCGGCGTCGCGGAACGCGCTCTGGCACAGGTCCCAGCGCACGGGGTTCGCGACCTGGCCGACGAGCAGGTCGATCGCCTGCGCGCCGCTCGTGACGACGGAGCCGTCGCGGTTCGTCCAGAGCCTCAGCGCCGGATCGGCGATCGGGAGGGCGTCGGCCTGGGCGCGCAGCGCCTCGACGGCGGGAGCCATGTAACGGGTGTGGAACGCGCCGGCAACCTGGAGCGGGATGACCCGTGCGCCGGCGGGGGGCGCCTCGGCGAGCGCCGCGAGCGCGGGCAGCGCGCCGGCCGCGACGATCTGGCCGCCGCCGTTGTGGTTCGCGGGGGTGAGCTCGAGCGCCTTGAGCCGTGCGAGGACCTCCTCGGCCTCGCCGCCGAGGATCGCGCTCATCCCGGTCGGCTCGAGCTCGGCTGCCGCAGCCATGGCGCGGCCGCGCACTCCGACGAGCCGCAGTCCGTCGAGTTCCGCCAGCACGCCGGCCGCGACGAGCGCCGCGATCTCGCCGACCGAGTGGCCCGCGACGCCGGCCGGCCGCGCGCCGGCCGGCCGGTCCGCGACGAGTGCGGACCAGGCGAGCAGGCTCGCGGCGACGATGAGCGGCTGGGCGACCTGGGTGTCGCGAATCGCGTCCGCATCCCACTCGGTGCCGGCCGCGACGAGGTCGACGCTCGAGGCCTCGGAGTACGCGCCGAGGCGCTCGCGCGCGCCCTCGAGCTCGAGCCAGGGGGCGAGGAAGCCGGGGGTCTGCGAGCCCTGCCCGGGGGCGACGACGACGATCACCGTCCCATCCTCGCAGGCCGGCGGGGGAGCACGGTGGAGGAATCGCGCGAAGCCGACGCCATCGCGTTGTGCGCCCCCTACAACCGCCGCGACGCCACGTAGGCTGGGCGGCATGGTCGACTTCGTCGACACGGGACTAAGCGCCAATTCCGTGTCGTATTCGACGGCCCTCGGGCAGCAGCGTGCGATGCACGCCGCGGTTGCGAGCGGCCGGGCGCCGGACACCGTGATCTTGCTCGAGCACCCGAGCGTCTACACCGCCGGGAAGCGCACCGAGCCGCACGAGCGACCGAGCGACGGCACGCCCGTCGTCGAGGTCGATCGCGGCGGGAAGATCACCTGGCACGGGCCGGGGCAGCTCGTCGGCTACCCGATCGTGCGCCTCGCCGAGCCGATCGACGTCGTCGCCTATGTGCGGCGGCTCGAGCAGCTGCTCATCGAGACGATCGCCGAGTTCGGCATCGCCGGCGAGCGCGTCGAGGGCCGCAGCGGCGTGTGGCTGCGCGGCAACGAGAAGATCGGCGCGATCGGCATCCGGGTCTCGGGCGGCGTCACGACGCACGGCTTCGCGCTCAACTGCTCGAACTCGTTCGAGGCGTACGACGCGATCGTCGCGTGCGGGCTGCCCGACGCGGGGGTCACGAGCATCAGCCGCGAGCTCGGCCGCGAGGTGACCCCGATCGACGTCGCCCCGATCATCCGGCGCCGCTTCGAGGCGGCCGTCGGCGCGAGCCTCGCATCGCGTTCTGCATCGCGTTCTGCCTCGCGTTCTGCCTCGCGTTCTGCCTCGCAATCCGCGTCCGCACCCGGGCCGCGAGTGCCAAGGGTCGGATCCGAGACTCAGGCATCCGACATTCGGCACTCGCAGGCGGCGGGAGTGCCCGCATGAGCGCGATCACGAACGGGGCGGGGCTCGCGGGCGAGCGCGGCGAGCGCCGGCTGCTGCGGATCGAGGCGCGCAACGCCCAGACGCCGATCGAGCGCAAGCCCGAGTGGATCAAGACGCGCGTGCGCACGGGTCCCGAGTACCTCGCGCTGCGCGCCCTCGTCACGGACGAGGGCCTCCACACGGTCTGCCAGGAGGCTGGCTGCCCCAACATCTACGAGTGCTGGGAGGACCGCGAGGCGACGTTCCTGATCGGCGGCGACCAGTGCACGCGGCGCTGCGACTTCTGCCAGATCGACACGGGCAAGCCGGCCGCCCTCGACTCGGACGAGCCGCGGCGGGTCGCCGAGTCGGTGCGGGCGATGGGCCTGCGCTACGCGACGATCACGGGCGTCGCGCGCGACGACCTGCCCGACGGCGGCGCGTGGCTCTACGCGCAGACGGTGCGGGAGATCCACGAGCGCAACCCAGGGACCGGGGTGGAGAACCTCATCCCCGACTTCAACGGGGATGCCGGCCAGCTCGCCGAGGTGTTCGACTCGCGCCCGGAGGTCCTCGCGCACAACGTCGAGACGGTGCCGCGGATCTTCAAGCGGATCCGGCCGGCGTTTCGCTACGAGCGATCGCTCGGCGTGCTCGCGCAGGCGCGGGCGGCCGGTCTCGTCACGAAGTCGAACCTCATCCTCGGGATGGGCGAGGAGCCCCGCGAGGTAAGCCAGGCGCTGCGCGACCTGCACGACGCGGGCTGCGACATCGTGACGATCACCCAGTACCTCCGGCCGAGCGCGCGCCACCATCCGGTCGAGCGCTGGGTGCGTCCCGAGGAGTTCGTCGCATTCAAGCGCGAGGCCGAGGAGATCGGCTTCCTCGGCGTGCTCGCGGGCCCGCTCGTGCGCTCGAGCTACCGTGCCGGCCGGCTCTGGGCGGCCTCCATGCGCGCGAAGGGCTGGGCGATTCCGGTAGGACTCGAGCACCTCGCGGATGCGGCCGACGCCGAGGACGGCTTCGCCCAGGCGGTCTGATCGGTTGACTCCTTCACAGGCGGGGTAGAACGCGACCTCTCCCCATCTCGCTGCCCGGCCGCTGCGGAGTCCGCGACGATCTGGCATGCTCGCGGACAACGCGCGAAACTAAGGAGATGATCCTTGTGAACGAGCCGCAGGTCTGGGTGCTCATCGGAGTGTTCGCCGCCGCGCTGGTGGGCATGACGACGGTCGTGCTCACATCGCTTTCGCGTCAGCTGCGAGACGGATTCGCGCGCGTGACCTCCGATACGGCGGCAGCGGTCGCGGGACTCGAGCTCCGAGTGATGGAGCGCTTTCACGGTGTCGAACGACGACTCGATGGGGTCGAACGCCGGCTCGAGGCACAGGATCGCGACATTGCGACCCTCATGCGCCGCGCCGCGGACGACGACGGCAGCTGAACGGATTCACCCGAACCGGCGCGACTGGGTGTGATGTTTAGGGCCGGCGGCGGCGCTGGCCCTCGGGCTGCTGGATCGCGCCGACGATGAGCGCCGACTGGAGGATGAGCGCCTCGCGGGGTCCCGTCGCGTCCCAGCCGATCGTCTCGGCGATGCGCTTGAGCCGGTAGCGCACCGTGTTCGGGTGGACGAACAGCTCGCGCGCGGTCGCCTCGAGCGAGCGGCCGTTGTCGAGGTAGGACCACAGCGTCAGCAGCAGATCGGTCGACTGCGCCTTGAGCGGGCCGTAGATCCGCTCGATGAGCGCGTGCCGGGCGAGGGGATCGCCCGCGAACGCGCGCTCCGGCAGCAGGTCGTCGGCGAGCACTGGCCGGCCCGCCGCCCGCCACGCCTTCGCGACCGCGAATCCGGCGAGCGCGGCGCGCGCCGAGCGGGCGGCGTCGACGAGCGCCGGCACCTCGGGGCCGAGCACGAGGTGGCCCTCGCCGAAGTTCGGCTCGAGCGCCGCGGCGATCTCGCGGAACGGCAGCAGCGCGGCCTCGTCCCGATCGGGACCCGCGGCCTCGGCGCGCCCGACGACGACGACGAGCCGATTGCCCTGCACGCCGATCAGCACGTCGGACGCGAGGTGGCGCGCGGTGCGCCGGACGTGGTCGACGTCGAGCTGCCGCGGCGCGACGCCGACGAGGACCGCGACCTCGCCGTGACCGTTCCAGCCGAGCGCCGCGACCCGGCTCGGCAGCTCCGCGTCGTACTCGCCGGTCAGGATCGAGTCGACGACGAGCGCCTCGAGCCGCGCATCCCACAGGCCCCGCGACTCCGCTGCGCGCGCATAGACGTCGGCCGCGGCGAACGCGATCTCCCGCGAGTAGAGCAGGAAGGCCTCGCGCAGCGGCTCGTTGCCCGCGGGGATGCGGCTCTCGATGACGTCGACCGTCGTCTTGATGAGCTGCAGCGTCTGCGTCAGCGAGACCGATCGCAGCAGCTCGCGCGGCGCCGCGCCGAACACGTCCGAGGCGATCCACTGGGTCGCCTTCGGGTCGTCGAACCACGAGATGAAGCTCGTGATGCCGGCCTGCGCGACGAGTCCGACCGAGGAGCGCCGCCCGGGCGGCATGTCGCGGTACCAGGGCAGCGTCTCGTCGAGTCGACGCAGCGTCGCCGTCGACCAGTCGCCGGCGACGCTGCGCAGCCACGACAGGGTCTGCGCCTTGGTCCGCTCCGTCATGCTCGCCCGCCCCGCCCGCGGCGCGGGCTCAGCTCTCGCCGCCCGCGTTGCCCGAGGTGCCGGCCGTGACGTCGAACAGCCGGAAGTCCTCGATCGCCTTCGCGACGACCGTCGGCTCCACCTCGCCGCGCTCGGCGAGCGACCTGAGCACCCGCACCGCGATCGAGGGCCCGTCGATGAAGAAGTAGCGCCGAGCGGCCGCACGCGTGTCCGAGAAGCCGAAGTCGTCGGCACCGAGGGTCGCGTAGTCGCCCGGCACGTACTTGCGCACGAGATCGGGCACGGTGTGCGTGTAGTCGCTCACGCCGACGACCGGGCCCCGGGCGTCCGCGAGACGCTGCGTCAGATAGGGCGTCAGCGGCGCGTCGAGCGGGTGCAGCAGGTTGTGCTCGTCGGCCCGCAGGCCGTCCCGTCGCAGCTCGGTCCAGCTCGTGACGCTCCACACGTCGGCCGCCACCCCGTAGCCGGCGAGCAGCTCCTGCGCCTCGATCGCCCACGGCACGGCGACACCGGACGCGAGGATCTGCGCAGGGATCGCGTCCTGCCCGGTGGACGGCGCCGGTGCGACCCGGTGCAGACCGCGCACGATGCCCTCGGCGTCGACGTCCTCCGGCTCGGCCGGCTGCAGCATCGGCTCGTTGTAGACCGTCAGGTAGTACATGACGTTCGGCTCGGGATGCGTGCCGCCGTACATCCGCTCGATGCCCGAGCGCATGATGTGCGCGAGCTCGTAGGCGTACGCCGGGTCGTAGGCGACGACCGCCGGGTTCGTCGAGGCGAGCACGGGCGAGTGCCCGTCGGCGTGCTGCAGGCCCTCTCCGGTCAGCGTCGTGCGGCCCGCGGTCGCGCCGATCACGAAGCCGCGCGCCATCTGGTCGGCGGCGGCCCACATCGCGTCGCCCGTGCGCTGGAAGCCGAACATCGAGTAGAAGATGTAGACCGGGATGAGCGGCTGGCCGTTCGTCGCGTACTGCGTGCCCGCCGCGGTGAAGGCGGAGAAGGCGCCGGCCTCGTTGATGCCGACGTGGACGATCTGACCCTGCGGCGACTCCTTGTAGGCGAGCAGCAGCTCGCGGTCGACCGAGGTGTAGTGCTGGCCGTGCGGGTTGTAGATCTTCTGAGTCGGGAAGTACGCGTCCATGCCGAAGGTGCGCGCCTCGTCGGGGATGATCGGCACGATCCGCTCGCCGAAGCCCTCCGCCTTGAACAGGTCCTTGAGCAGCCGGGCGAGCGCCATCGTCGTCGCCACCTCCTGCTTGCCCGAGCCGCGACGCGCGACCGCGTAGAGCGATTCGTCGGGGACGGAGATCGGCACGTGCGCGGTGCGGCGCTGCGGGAGGTGCCCGCCGAGCTCGCGGCGGCGCTCCTGGAGGTACTGGATCGCCTCGTCCTGCGGGCCCGGGTGGTAGAACGGCGGCCGGTAGGGGTCCGCCTCGAGCTGCGCGTCGGTGATCGGGATGTGCATGACGTCGCGGAACTGCTTGAGGTCCTCGAGCTTCATCTTCTTCATCTGGTGGGTCGCGTTGCGGCCCTCGAAGGTCGGACCCAGGCCGTAGCCCTTGACCGTCTTCGCGAGGATGACCGTCGGCTGGCCCTTGTGCTCGGTCGCGGCCCTGAAGGCCGAATAGACCTTGCGGTAGTCGTGCCCGCCGCGCTTGAGGTTCCAGATCCGCTCGTCGGAGTAGTCGGCGACCATCGCGAGCGTGCGCGGGTCGCGGCCGAAGAAGTTCTCCCGGATGTAGGCGCCCGACTCCGCCTTGTAGGTCTGGTAGTCGCCGTCCGGGGTCGCGTTCATGAGGTCGCGCAGCGCGCCGTCGTGGTCCTGCGCGAGCAGCGCGTCCCACTCGCGCCCCCAGATGACCTTGATGACGTTCCACCCGGCCCCGCGGAAGAAGGACTCGAGCTCCTGGATGATCTTCCCGTTGCCGCGCACGGGCCCGTCGAGGCGCTGCAGGTTGCAGTTGATGACGAACGTCAGGTTGTCCAGCCCCTCGTTCGCCGCCCACTGGAGCGCGCCGCGGCTCTCGACCTCGTCCATCTCGCCGTCGCCGAGGAACGCCCACACCCGCTGCTCGCCCGCCTCGGGCTTGATGCCGCGGTCGGCGAGGTAGCGGTTGGAGTGCGCCTGCCAGATGGCGTTGATGGGGCCGAGACCCATCGAGACGGTCGGGAACTGCCAGAACTCCGGCATCAGTCGCGGGTGCGGGTAGCTGCTCAGCCCGAACGGCGCGCGAGACTTCTCCTGCCGGAACGAGTCGAGCTGCGTCTCGGAGAGCCGGCCCTCGAGGAACGCGCGAGCGTACATGCCGGGGGAGGCATGCCCCTGGTAGAAGATCTGGTCGCCGCCGTTCGGGTGATCGGGACCGTGGAAGAACCAGTTGTGCCCGACCTCGTAGAGCGCCGCGCTCGAGGCGTAGGTCGAGATGTGCCCGCCGACGCCGATCCCGGGTCGCTGGGCACGGTGGACCGTGATCGCCGCGTTCCACCGGATCCAGGCCCGGTAGCGCCGCTCGACCTCCTCGTCGCCGGGGAACTCCGGCTCGTCGCCCGGGGCGATCGTGTTGAGGTAGTCGGTCGTCGGCACCATCGGCACGCCGAGGTGCAGGTCCTTCGAGCGCTTGAGCAGGTGGAGCATGATCTCGCGCCCGCGCTCGTGACCCTTGTCCCCGACGACGCCGTCGAGGGCCTCGACCCATTCCGACGTCTCCGTCGGGTCGGGGTCCACATATCCGGCCGAGTAGGGGTCCTGATCGTGCACGGCCATCGTCGGCGACCTCGTTTCCGTGGTGGTGGAGGAGAGGGAGTGGCCCGGGTGGGGCCGGTTTCGAGTCTAGTGTTCTCAGTGATGTGGTCCCGTGCCGTCGCGCTGACCGTCGCCGGCGCCTTCTTCCTCGAGGTGTTCGACGCGACCGTCATCGTCACCGCGGCGCCCGCGATCGCGACCGATCTCGGCGTCACGGCCGACGCGGTCGGCATCGCGATCACCGCATACCTGTGCTCCGTCGCGGCGCTCATCCCGATGAGCGGCTGGCTCGCGGCGCGCTTCGGCGGACGCCGCGTCTTCCTCCTCGCGGTCCTGCTCTTCGCGCTCGCCTCGCTCGCGTGCGCCGCGAGCACATCGCTGTGGATGCTCGGCTCGGCGCGCGTCGTGCAGGGCGTCGCGGGCGCGCTCATGGTGCCCATCGGTCAGCTCCTCGTGCTCGCCTCGACGCCGAAGCCGGACCTCGTGCGGGCGATCGCGTACCTCACCTGGCCGGCGCTCGTCGCGCCCGTCATCGCCCCGTTCGTCGGCGGCCTCATCACCGACCTGTGGGGCTGGCACTGGATCTTCCTGATGAACCTGCCGATCTGCGCGGTCCTCTTCGCCGCGGCGCTCCGGTTCCTGCCGAACGAGCCGATCGTCGGACCCGACCGGCTCGACGGGACGGGTCTCGCGATCGCGGTCGTCGGGATCGTCGCGCTCGTCCTCGGCCTGCAGTGGATCGTCGACGCGACCCGGTGGCCGATCGCCGCCGCGCTGCTGCCGGTCGCGGCGGTCGCGGTCGCCTGGACGGTCGTGCGGGGGCGGCGCGTGGCCGGCGCGATCCTCGACCTGCGCGCCTACCGCTTCGCGACGTACCGGCTCGTCAACTCGGCCGGCACCCTCTACCGCGCGTGCGTCCTCGCCGCGCCGTTCCTCATCCCGCTGCTGTACCAGGCGGGCTACGGCTGGTCGGCGGTGCAGGCCGGGGCGGTGCTGCTCTGGCTCTTCGTCGGCAACATCGGGATCAAGCCCTTCACGACCCCCATCCTGCGGGCGATCGGATTCCGCTGGATGATCGGACTCGCGACGGCCGGTGTCGCGGCCTCGTTCGTCGCGTTCGCCGTGCTGCCCGAGTCGACGCCGATCGTGGCGACCTGCGCGGTGCTGGCGCTGTCGGGCGTCGCGCGCTCGATCGGATTCACCGGCTATCTGACGATCCAGTTCGCGGACGTGCCGAAGGACCTCATGACGGGGGCGAACACGGTCGCCTCGACGTTCACGCAGCTCGCCCACGGCCTCGGCATCGCGTTCGCCGCGGCGAGCGTCGCCGTCATCCAGTTCGTGGCCTCATCGGGCGTCGAGCCGGCGGTGCGCTGGTCGTTCGTCCTCCTCGCGGTCATGCTGCTCGTCTCGCTCGTCGGCGTGCTGCGCCTGCCGCGCGACGCGGGGGCGGCGCTGCGCGCCCCGCGTTAGTCTGACGCCATGGCATTCGAGGACCTCGTCCCGCTCCGGGTCGGCGACACCGCGCCCGACTTCACCCTCCCGAACTCGCACGGCGAGGCGGTCCGTCTCAGTCAGATCGCGGCGACCCGGCCCGTCGTCCTCGTCTTCGTCCCGGCCGCCTTCACCGCGACCTGCACGGGGGAGTACTGCGAGCTGCGGGACAACATCTCGCTCTTCCAGGACACGCACGTCCAGCTGCTCGGCATCAGCACCGACCCGAAGTCGGCACTGCGGGTGTGGCAGGAGCAGGAGCAGCTCGACTTCCCCCTGCTGTCGGACTTCTGGCCGCACGGCGAGGTCGCGCGCGCCTACGGCGTCCTCCTGGAGGACCGCGGTGTCGCGACGCGGGCGACCTTCGTCATCGACGACACCCTCACGGTGCGCGCCGCGTTCGTCCACCCGCCGGGCGAGGCCCGGCCGATCGCGGCGTATCGCGAGGCGCTCGCGACGCTCGGCTGAGTCGTGGCGCCTAGGCTGGAGCCCACGGGCCGTTAGCTCAGCTGGAAGAGCACTGCGCTTACACCGCAGGCGTCGGGGGATCGAGACCCTCACGGCCCACGACCGCCCCATGACCCACCACGATCGCACGGGAGCCAGATGACCAAGGACGCGCCTGAGCTCCGGCGCGTCCAGCGTCGCACGATCGCGTTCCTGACGCTCGCGCAGATCTTCAGCGGGGTCGCGACGGGCGCGGCGTTCTCCGTCGGCTCGCTGCTCGCCGTCGACCTCTCCGGCTCGGAGGCCTGGGCCGGCTCCGTCTCGACGACCGTGACGCTCGGCGCCGCGATCGCGTCCGCCCTGCTCATCCGCCTCGCGGTCTCGCGCGGCCGGCGGATCACGCTCTCGACCGGGCTCGCGGCGGCGCTCGTCGGTGCGCTGCTCATGATCGTGGCGGCCTCGACCCGGCAGTTCTGGCTGCTGCTCGTCGCCTCGCTGCTCGTCGGCGCCGGCACCTCGGTGAACCTGCAGGCGCGGTTCGCCGCGACCGACCTCAGCGAGCCGCGGCACCGGGGTCGCGATCTGTCGCTCATCGTCTGGATGAGCACCATCGGCTCGGTCGCCGGCCCGAATCTCATCGCGCCGGGGGAGTCGATCGCGAACGCCATCGGGATCCCCGCGCTCAGCGGCGTCTTCGTCGTCTCGGCGGTCGCGATGGTGCTCGGCCTCCTCGTGATCTGGATCGGGCTGCGGCCGGACCCGCTGCTGCTCGCTCGGGCCGCGCAGCCGCCCGAGGCCCGGGCGACCCGCCCGAGCTTCCGCGACGGGCTGCGCGCGTTCGCGCGGTACCGGCGCTCCGGGGGCGCGCTCGTCGCGATGCTCGTCGCGCACTTCTCGATGGTCGCCGTCATGGCGATGACGCCCGTGCACCTGCTGCATCACGGCGCCGAGATCACGATCATCGGGCTCACGATCAGCCTGCACATCGCCGGGATGTTCGCGCTCTCGCCGGTCATGGGCATTCTCGTCGATCGGATCGGTCCGACCGCGGTCGCCTCGGCGGGGATGGGTGTGATCCTCGTCGCGGTGCTGCTCGCGGGCTTCTCGGGCGCCGACGGGGTGCTCACCACGGTCGGGCTCGTGCTGCTCGGCGTCGGCTGGTCGGCGGCGACCGTCGCGGGCTCCACCGCGATCGTCGACGCCGTGCCGAGCGATGTCGTCGTCGCCGCGCAGGGCGTCGCCGACACGACGATGAGCCTCGCGGGCGCTCTCGGCGGCGTGCTCGCGGGCGTCTTCCTCGCCTGGATCGGCTACGCCGGCCTCGGCGTGGTGTGCGCGGTGCTCGCGGCCGTCGCGGTGCCCGTCGTGATCCTCGTGATGCGCGGGACGCGACCGATCGCGGCCTAACCCGCGAGCGCGACGGCGATGCGGGCGGCGAGCCGGGCGTTGTGCTCGACGAGCGCGATGTTCGTCACGAGGCTGCGACCATCGGTGAGCTCGAGGATGCGCTGCAGCAGGTAGGGCGTCACGTCCTTGCCCTGCACGCCGGCCGCGCTCGCATCGGCCTGCGCCGCGGCGATCGTCGCCGCCATCTCGTCGGCGGGGATCTCGGCGGCCTCCGGCACGGGGTTCGCGATCAGCATCCCGCCGATCCCGCCGCCGATCGCCCGACGAGTGCGCGCGAAGTGCGCGATCGCCTCCGGGGTGTCGAGCCGGGTCGGCGAGGCGATGGGGGATCGCCGGGACCAGAACGCGGGCAGCGTGTCGGTCCCGTAGCCGACGACGGGCACCCCGAGGCTCTCGAGTCGCTCGAACGTCTTAGGAAGGTCGAGGATGGCCTTCGCGCCGGCGCTCACGACGATGACGTCGGTGCGGCCGAGCTCGGCGAGGTCGGCCGACTCGTCGAACGAGGTCTCGGCGCCCGCGTGCACGCCGCCGATGCCGCCGGTCGCGAAGACGTCGATCCCGGCGAGCCGCGCGACGAGCATCGTCGCCGCGACGGTCGTGCCTGCCGTCAGCCCTTCGGCGACGGCGAACGCGAGGTCGGCGCGCGATACCTTCCGCGCGTCCGCGACGCGGGAGAGCCGCTCGAGCTCGCCATCCGGCAGGCCGACTCGGATCTCGCCGTCGAGGACCGCGATCGTCGCGGGGACGGCCCCCTCGGCGCGGATGATCGACTCGACGTCGCGTGCCATCGCGAGGTTGTCGGGGTGGGGCATGCCGTGGGTCAGGATCGTCGACTCGAGGGCGACGACGGCGCGGCCGTCGGCGAGGGCGGCCGCGACGGCGGGGTCGACGTGGAGCGCGGTGCTGGTCATGGGAGCGGTCCTCTCGGGTTCGCCATGGGGGTCAGGCTCGCCTCGGCGAGGCGGTTCTCGGACGCGGCGACGCGCCGTGGCGCGAGGGCCGGGTCGATGGGGGTCGGCGACTCCGCGGCGAGCGCCGCGAGCAGCGACCCGCGGCGCGCGGCCTCGTGGAGCGGCTCGCCGGCGAGGAGGCCCTGGAGCGTCCCGGCGATGCGCGCGTCGCCCGCACCCGTGACGTCGACGACCGCGGCGGGCACGGCGCCGACCGCCCAGACGCCGGCCGCGCTCGCGACGACGCAGCCGCCGGAGCCGATCGAGATCATCGCGGCGCCGGCCCCGCGCGCGACGAGTCCGAGGGCGAGCGCCATCGCGCCCTCGGGTGTGCTCGGCTCGGCGACGCCGAGGATCGCATTGCCCTCGTCGACATTGCCGCACAGCAGGTCGATGCCGCTGAGGTCGATCGGCAGCCGCGTCGCCTTGGGGGTCGAGATCGCGTCGATCGCGAGCCGGAAGACGCCGCCCGCGCGACGCCGCTCGATGACGGCGAGCAGGGTCTCGGCATCGAGGTTGCATTCCGCGAAGACCCAGCGCGCCTCCTCGAGCGGGGCATCCGAGATGTCCTCGGGACGGATCCCGGCGAGCACGCTCATCGCGTTGATGCCGATGACGAGCTCGCCTTCGGGGTCGATGAGCGCGATGTACCGGGCGGTCTGCTCCCCGGGGATCACCCGGACGAGGCCCGCGTCGATGCCCGCGGCCGTCGCGTGCTCGACGAGCTCCCAGCCCGCGGCGTCCGCGCCGACCGCGGAGAGCAGGCCGACGTGCGCACCGAGCCGCGCGAGCGACTCGGCGACGTTGCGTGCGACCCCGCCGAAGCCGGAGCCGGCGGTCGCGACGTTCGAGGTGCCGAGGACGGCCGGACTCGCGAGCCGGAACGACCCGTCGGCGGCGGCCCCGCCGATGCAGAGGCAGTCGAAGGCCACGTCGGTCCCGCTGCGCTCAGGCGAGCGAGCTGAGCCGCTCCCGGAGCTCGTCGTCGCTCGGCTCGACCACGTGGGAGCCGTCGGGGAAGACGATGACCGGGATGCTCGTCCGGCCGGAGATGCCGCGCGCGATGTGGGCGGCCTCCGGTCGCGCCTCGAGGTCGACGTACTCGTAGTCGACGCCCGAGGCGTCGAGCACCTTCTTCGATCGCCGGCAGTCGCTGCACCAGGCCGCGCCGTACATCGTCAGGGGAGTCTCGGACATCCCTCAAGCCTACGCGCGCGACCGGACCGCCGCCGCGCGCCTCGGCGGCCATGGGATGACCGGGGAGACCCGCGCCTGGTAGTCGGCGTACTCGGGGTACTTGGAGCGCGTGATCGACTCCGTGAAGATCGTCGACCCGATGAAGATCGCGAGCAGCAGGAGGACGCCGGCCGCGCTCCAGACGAGCACGGTCCCCGCCGCGACCGCGCCGAAGCCGAAGACGACCCACCACTGCGCCTGCTCGAAGAAGTAGTTCGGGTGCCGGCTGAACCTCCAGAGCCCGCTCTGCAGGAAGCGCGGCTGGAAGCTCGGCCCGCCCGCCTGCTTCTCCCGCTGGAAGTCCCACTGCTGCTGGTCGGCGATCGTCTCTCCCGCGAGGAACGCGAGGAACGCGAGCGCGAGCACGACGTCGATGACGCCGAACGGGGTCGGCTCGGCGGAGCCGACCGCGTGCTCGAGCGCGGTCTGCGCCGGCAGCGCGATCGCGAGCAGCACCGCGTTCTGGAAGATGACGATGAAGAACAGGTTGAAGAGGTGCCAGCCGAACGGCCGCATCCTGGCCCGCAGGATCGGCCAGCGGTAGTCCTCGACGCCCGAGTAGCCGCCCTTGCGCGCGAAGTTGTACGTCAGGCGCGCGCCCCACGCGGTGACCAGGATCGCCATGACATCCAGCCGCGGGTCGGCGAGACCCGCACCGGCCGCGAAGATCCACACGTAGACGACGGGGACGATCGACCAGAGTCGATCGACCCACGACGTGTCACGGGTGATGAGCGAGGCGATCCAGCAGAACGCGGACGCGGCACCGGCGACGATGACGGCGAGCAGGAGCGGTGTCATGGGTCTCAGCGTATCCCGCCGGGAGAACCTGGGTCGGGGCCGTTTCCGCGCCCGACGCCATCTGTTACCGTGGCGGGACGAGGAGGGGCGGCATGACGGAAGAGCCGGTGCGGGACGCGGGTCAGCGCCACGACGACAGCACCGCACGCTACGGCGAGGAGTTCGCCGCGCAGCTCGCCGCCCACGGCTCGGACCTCGCGCCCGAGGCCGCAGAGGCCGTCGGCGCGCTGCCCTCGGGGTCCGCGATCCTCGTCGTCGAGCGGGGTCCCGGCGTCGGCTCGCGCTTCCTGCTCGACACCGATTCTGCGCTCGCCGGTCGCCACCCGGACGCGGAGATCTTCCTCGACGACGTCACCGTCTCCCGCCGGCATGCGGAGTTCACGCGAAGCGGTACGGTGTTCACCGTGCGCGATCTCGGCTCTCTCAACGGCACCTATGTCGGGGGAGAGATCGTCGACTCGATCGGGCTGACCGACGGGGTCGACGTCCAGATCGGGAAGTTCCGTCTCACGTTCTACGCGTCCCGCCTCGACCTGGCGGGGGCTGAGGGCTGATGCCCGCGGCACGACCCGCGGCGGCGAGGACGGCGCCGACCCTGTTCTCCATCGGCCAGGTGCTCGCCAAGCTGATGCCGGAGTTCCCCGACCTCTCTCCGTCGAAGCTGCGCTTCCTCGAGGCGGAGCGGCTCGTCTCGCCCGCTCGCACGGACTCGGGCTACCGCAAGTTCTCGCACGCCGACATCGAGCGGCTGCGCTTCGTGCTGACGATGCAGCGCGACCACTACCTGCCGCTCAAGGTCATCCGGGTCCAGCTGGAGGACTTCGACGCGGGTCGCACCGAGAAGCTCGCGGCGCCGGCGAGGATCTCCGGCTCGATCCTCGACGCCGAGCGGCGGCTGACGCGCGCCGATCTGCTGCGCGAGTCGGGCGCGACGGCGGCGCTGCTCGCGGATGCCATCTCGCACTCGCTGCTGCCCGCCGCCGAGGCCTACGGCGAGGACTCGGTCGTCCTGATGCGGGCGCTCGCCGATCTGCAGCGCTCCGGCCTCGAGCCGCGGCACCTGCGGGGCTTCCGGCAGGCGGCAGAACGCGAGGTCGGGCTGATCGACTCGGCCGTCGACACGGTGCGCCGCCGTCCGGGCCCGGGCTCGCGCGCGCGGGCGGCGGAGCTCGCGCGGGAGATCGCGGCGCGCCTGGAGCTCGTGCGGACCGCGCTCGTGCGCTCGGCGCTGGATCGCCTCGATCGCTGACCGCGAGGGGTCGTCGCCCGACGCGGTGTGGGGTAGCGTCGGTACGACACGCCGTACGCGGCCCGTGGCGCGATGAGGGGCCGCTTCGGGGCTAGCGTTGCTGATGTCCCAAAGGTTCAAGTGAGAGTTGAGGGTCTGATGAGCGAGTTCGAGCAGCCATCCCCCATGCTCTTCACCGACGGCCTGCCCGCGATCTCCGAGGACGTCGGATACCGCGGCGTCGAGGCCTCGCGCGTCGCCGGGATCACCTACCGTCAGCTCGACTACTGGGCCCGCACCGGGCTCGTCGAGCCGACCGTGCGCGGCGCGTCTGGCTCCGGGTCGCAGCGCCTCTACGGCTATCAGGACATCCTCGTGCTGCGCATCGTCAAGAGCCTCCTCGACGCCGGCGTCTCGCTCCAGCAGATCCGCGCCGCCGTCGACCAGCTGCGCGAGCTCGGGATCAGCGACCTCGCCCAGATCACGCTCATGAGCGACGGGGCGAGCGTCTACCTGTGCACGTCCGACGACGAGGTCATCGACCTCGTGCATCGCGGCCAGGGCGTCTTCGGCATCGCGGTCGGACGTGTGCTGCGCGAGGTCGAGACGAGTCTCGTCGGGCTCGACTCGCTGCGGGCCGACGACCCCGTCGACGAGCTCGCGAAGCGTCGCGCGGCGCGCGCCGCTTCCTAGCCCTCGGCGGACTCGGGCGCTTCGCCCGTCGGCGCCTGGCCCGTGGCGGCGAGCACCCGATCGAGCAGCGCGTCGAACAGCTTCGCGGTCTCGACCGCGTTGTCGCCCGGCCAGAGGTGGACCGGCTTGGCCGCGCCCTGCGCCTGCTGCAACGCGGTGCGCTCGGGCATCTCGGGCGCGAGCACGAGGGGGCCGAACATCTCCTTCATCTCCTGGAGCCGGAACTGCTGCTCCGCGGAGTGCTCGCGCCAGCGGTTGACGACGATGCCGAGCGGTTGGAGCCGCGGCGACAGGCCGCGGCGGATCTCCTCGATCGCGCGCAGCGCGCGGTCGGCCGCGGCCACGGAGAACAGCGCCGGCTCGGTCACGATCGCGACGCGGTCGCTCGCCACCCACGCGGTGCGGGTCAACGCGTTGAGCGACGGCGCGGTGTCGATGAGCACGAGGTCGTAGTCGGACTCGACCGTCGCGAGCGCCTCCTCGAGCTTCCAGATGTCCCGCACCGTCGGGTGCGGACCGTCGAAGTTCGTCGCGAGCGGCGAGCCGACGACGACGTCGACGACGCCCGCGTGCGCGCGGGTCCAGCCGCTCGGCGCGATCGCCGCACGGACCGACTTCTCCTTGGGGTTGGCGAGCACGTCGGCGATGTTCGCGCGATCGGCGATGTCGACCGCCATGCCCGTCGTCGCGTCGGCCTGCGGATCGAGATCGACGACGAGGACGCGGATGCCGCGCGCGAAGGCGGCAGACGCGAGACCGAGGGTCACAGTCGTCTTCCCGACGCCCCCCTTGAGCGAGCTGACGCTGAGAACCTGCACGAAAATCGAGACTACTAGGCTGACCTGCGACCCTCCTGACTGACTCGCCCCCCGAGGAGCGCAGTGTTCGCAAAAGTCCTAGTCGCCAACCGAGGCGAGATCGCCGTGCGCGCGTTCCGTGCCTGCTACGAGCTCGGCATCAAGACCGTCGCCGTCTATGCGTGGGAGGACCGAGGGTCGATCCACCGGCAGAAGGCGGACGAGGCGTACGTGATCGGCGAGCGCGGCCACCCCGTGCGCGCCTACCTCGACGTCGACGAGATCGTCCGCGTCGCGCTCGAGTCCGGCGCCGACGCGATCTACCCCGGCTACGGCTTCCTGTCGGAGAACGCGGACCTCGCCCGCGCGGCCGCCGAGCACGGCATCGTCTTCGTCGGCCCGGGCGCCGATGCGCTGCGGATGGCGGGCGACAAAGTCGCCGCGAAGGAGAAGGCGATCGCGGCGGGCGTGCCGGTGCTGCGCTCCTGCGACGCGACCGACGACCTCGACGAGCTGATTCGCGCGGCCGACGAGATCGGCTTCCCCGTCTTCGCGAAGGCGGTCGCCGGCGGCGGCGGCCGCGGCATGCGGCGGGTCGAGCGGCGCGAGGAGCTCCCGGAGGCGCTGCAGGCGGCGATGCGGGAGGCCGCGAGCGCGTTCGGCGACGCGCGGATGTTCATCGAGCAGGCGGTCATGCGGCCCCGTCACATCGAGGTGCAGATCCTCGCCGACCGCACCGGCGAGACGATCCACCTCTTCGAGCGGGATTGCTCCGTCCAGCGCCGACACCAGAAGGTCGTCGAGATCGCCCCCGCCCCCGACCTCGACGAGAGCACTCGAGCCGCCCTGCATCGCGACGCGATCGCGTTCGCGAAGTCGATCGGCTATGTCAATGCCGGCACGGTCGAGTTCCTGCTCGACACCGCGGGGGAGCGCGCCGGCGAGCACGTCTTCATCGAGATGAACCCGCGCATCCAGGTCGAGCACACGGTGACGGAGGAGGTCACCGACGTCGACCTGGTCGTGTCCCAGCTGCGCATCGCGGCGGGCGACACGCTCGACGAGCTCGGCCTCTCCCAGGACTCGATCGCGGTGCGCGGCGTCGCGATCCAGTGCCGGATCACGACCGAGGATCCCGCGCAGGACTTCCGGCCCGACACCGGCCGGATCACGACGTACCGCTCGCCGGGCGGCGCGGGCATCCGGCTCGACGGCGGGACCGTCGCCGCGGGCGTCCAGGTCAGCCCCCACTTCGACTCGATGCTCGTCAAGCTCATCGCCCGCGGCCGGACCTGGGACGCCGCCGTCGCGCGCACCCGACGGGCGCTCGCCGAGTTCCGGCTGCGCGGCGTCGCGACGAACATCCCGTTCCTCCAGGCGGTGGTCGACGACCCGGCCTTCCTCGCCGGGGACCTCTCGACCGCCTTCATCGAGGAGCGGCCGTACCTGCTCGACTCCCGGCACTCGCAGGACCGCGCGAGCCGGCTGCTGCGCTGGCTCGCCGAGGTGACCGTCAACCAGCCCTATGGCGCGGGCGCCGGACTCGTGCGACCGGCCCTGAAGCTCCCGAGCGTCGACCTCGCCGTCGCGCCTGCGCCCGGATCGCGTCAGCGCCTGCAGGAGCTCGGGCCGGCCGGCTTCGCGGCGCAGCTGCGGGCCCAGACGGCGCTCGGCGTCACCGACACGACGTTCCGCGACGCCCACCAGTCGCTGCTCGCGACCCGCGTGCGCACGACCGACCTGGCGGCGGCGCTGCCCGCCGTGTCACGGCTCACCCCCGAGCTGCTCTCGATCGAGGCGTGGGGCGGCGCCACCTACGACGTGGGCCTGCGCTTCCTCGGCGAGGACCCGTGGGAGCGCCTCGCCGCCATTCGCGAGGCGCTGCCGAACGTCGCCATCCAGGCGCTGCTGCGCGGACGGAACACGGTCGGCTACACCCCCTACCCGGAGACGGTGACCGACGCGTTCGTGCGCGAGGCCGCGGCGACGGGCGTCGACGTGTTCCGCATCTTCGACGCGCTCAACGACGTCGAGCAGATGCGTCCCGCGATCGAGTCCGTGCTCGCCACCGGCACGGCGATCGCCGAGGGGGCGATGAGCTACACGGGCGACCTGCTCGACCCCGCCGAGGACCTCTACACGCTCGACTACTGGCTGCGGCTCGCCGAGCGGATCGTCGGCACCGGTGCGCACGTGCTCGGCATCAAGGACATGGCGGGCCTGCTGCGCCCCGAGGCGGCCGCCCGGCTCGTCACGGCGCTGCGCTCGCGCTTCGACCTGCCGGTCCATCTGCACACTCACGACACCGCGGGAGGCCAGCTCGCGACGCTCCTCGCCGCCGCGGCGGCCGGGGTCGACGCGGTCGACGCCGCGGCCGCGCCGATGGCGGGCACGACCTCGCAGCCGAGCCTCTCGGCGCTCGTCGCCGCCCTCGCGCACACCGAACGCGACACGGGGCTCTCGCTGCGCGCGGTCGGCGATCTCGAGCCCTACTGGGAGGCGGTGCGATCCGTGTACCGGCCGTTCGAGTCGGGCCTGCCGGGCCCGACCGGCCGGGTCTACGAGCACGAGATCCCGGGGGGCCAGCTCTCCAACCTCCGTCAGCAGGCCATCGCGGTCGGCCAGGGGGAGCAGTTCGACCGGGTCGAGGACGCCTACGCCGCGGCGAACCGCATCCTCGGCCGCCCGCCCAAGGTGACCCCGAGCTCGAAGGCGGTCGGCGACCTCGCGCTCGCGCTCGTCGCCGCCGGCGCCGATCCGGCCGACTTCGAGGCGAACCCGGGCGACTACGACATCCCCGACAGCGTCATCGGGTTCCTCGCCGGCGAGCTCGGCGACCCGCCGGGCGGCTGGCCGGAGCCGTTCCGCACGAAGGCGCTCGCGGGCCGGGAGCGCTCGATCGAGATCGCGCCGCTGACCGCGCAGGACGAGCTCGAGCTCGCGGGCGAGCCGAGCACGCGCCGTGCAGCGCTCAACCGCCTGCTCTTCCCCGGGCCGACGCGCACGTTCACCCAGTGGCGAGCCGCGTACGGCGACCTCAGCGTCATCGACACCGTCGACTACCTCTACGGGCTCAGGCCGGAGACCGAGCACATCGTGCCGCTCGAGCCGGGCGTGCAGCTCTTCGTCGGGCTCGAGGCGATCGGCGAGGCCGACGAGAAGGGCATGCGCACGGTCATGCTCACGCTCAACGGCCAGCTGCGCCCCGTCGTCGTGCGCGACGACTCCATCCAGGTCGTCGCGCGCAGTGCCGAGAAGGCCGATCCCGGGGTCACCGGCCAGGTGCCGGCCCCGTTCTCCGGGGTCGTCACGCTCAAGGTCGAGGTCGGGCAGACGGTCCACCAGGGCGAGCAGATCGCCGTCATCGAGGCGATGAAGATGGAGGCCGCGATCACGGCGCCGGCTGCCGGAGTCGTGCGCCGCCTCGCCGTCGACACGACCGCGCGGGTCGAGGCGGGCGACCTCATCATCGAGATCGCGTGACGTCCGGCGCGTCGGCCTTCGCTAGACTGACGCGACCGAAAGGTAGGAGACATGGCAGTGCGAGCGGGATCTGAGGGCGGCGAATCGGCGAAGAAGCCGGCGAGCACCGACCAGATCATCACGATCGATCTCCCGCCGACCGTCCACGAGACGCCGCCCGACGAGGCGGCGATCGCGCTCGACGACATCCCGGTCGACCCGGTGCTCGCGAAGCCCGTCGAGCAGGTCATCACGACGACGATCACGATGCCGGCGGAGTCGGTCGCGAGCGGTCCCGAGACCCCCGCGATGCTCACCCCGGACCGGATCGTCAGCACGCGCGGCCGCGCGAAGCCGAAGCCGCCCGAGGGAGGGCTGCAGCGCCTCATCTACGAGGTGACGTTCCACGCCTACCACCCGGGCGACGCGAAGCCGGTTCGCTCGCGCAAGTCGCTCGAGCAGCGCATCGGCCGCCGTCTCGACGGTCCCGCGAGATTCGTCGCTGTGCTCTCGCGCAAAGGCGGCGTCGGCAAGACGACGGTCTCGACGCTGCTCGGCATGGCGCTCGCGAGCATCCGCGAGGACCGGGTCGTCGCGATCGACGCGAACCCGGACCGCGGCACGCTCGCGGAGCGGATCACGAAGACGACCGAGGAGACGGTGCGCGACCTCGTCGACCACGCCGACGAGGTGCACGCGTTCTCCGACTTCCAGAGGCGCGTCTCGCGGGACGAGACGCGACTGGACATCCTCGCCTCGGACACGAACCCGAACCTGCAAGAGGAGTTCGACGCCGACGACTACGACACGGTCGCCGAGCTCGCGAAGCGCTTCTACTCGATCGTGCTCACCGACTGCGGGACGGGCATGATCCACTCCGTCATGAAGGCGACGCTCGACCGCGCGGACCAGATCGTCGTCGTCTCCGGGGGCAGCCTCGATGAGGCGCGACTGACCTCCGAGACGATCTCGTGGCTCGAGAACAACGGCTACGACGAGCTCGCGAGGAACGCGGTCGTCGCGCTCAACACCTCGACGCAGGGCACGAACCTGCTGATCCTCGACGAGCTCGAGGAGCACTTCGCGAGCCGGGTCCGCGACATCGTGCGGATCCCGTACGACCCGCTGCTCGCGACGGGCGCGACGATCCGCTTCGACGGGCTCAAGCCGCTCACGCAGGAGTCGATCCGCGAGCTCGCGGCGTCCGTCGTCGACGGGCTGCCCGACTACGACGCGGGATGACGACTCGGGAGATCCGCCGCTTCGGCGACCCCGTACTGCGCAGCGCGTGCGATCCCGTGCGGATCGGGGCGCCCGGCAACGCGCAGCTCGTCGAGGACCTGCTCGACACGGTCAGGCTGCCGGGTCGCGCCGGCGTCGCGGCGAATCAGATCGGGGTGGGTCTGCGGGCGTTCTCGTGGAACATCGACGGCGAGGTCGGCTACGTGCTCAATCCCGTCCTCGTCCGGGTGAGCGGGGCGCAGGAGCCGGTCGACGAGGGATGCCTCTCGGTGCCTGGCGTCGGCTATCCGCGCAGCCGTCACCCCTGGGCGCGCGTCGAGGGCGTCGACCTCGCAGGCGACCCGGTCGTCGTGGAGGGCGACGGCATCATGGCGCAGATGCTGCAGCACGAGTGCGACCACCTCGACGGGCACCTCTACATCGAGGGTCTCTCGCCAGAGGTCAAGCGCGACGCGATGCGCGAGATCCGCTCCCAGCCCTGGTACCGCACCCCCTAGCCCTCACGGGTGGGTGGTGGTGCTCTGGGTCTCGGTGCCGACCCCGGCGTAGAGGCCCTCGATCGTGTCCGCGAAGTCCTTCGTGATGACGTGCCGCTTGATCGAGAGCTTCGGCGTGAGGTGTCCGCTCGCCTCCGTCCAGGTCGTGTCGAGGATCGCGAACTTGCGGATCGACTCCGCACGCGAGACCCTCGCGTTCGCCGCGTCGATCGCCCGCTGCACCTCGGCGACGACCTTCGGGTTGCGCGCCGCCTCCGCGAGCGAGAGGTCCCGACGCTCGCCGTTGTTCTCCAGCCACACCGGCAGCATCTCCTCGTCGAGCGTGATGAGCGCCGCGACGAACGGCTTGCGGTCGCCGACCGCGACGACCTGGCCGACGAGCGTGTTCGAGCGGATCGGGTCCTCGAGCTGCGCGGGCGCGATGTTCTTGCCGCCGGCCGTGATGAGCAGCTCCTTCTTGCGGCCCGTGATCGTGACGTAGCCCTCGTCGTCGATCGAGCCGAGGTCACCCGTGTGCAGCCAGCCCTCGGCGTCGAACGCGGCGCTCGTCGCCGCCTCGTCGTGCCAGTAGCCGTCGAAGACGCACACGCCCTTGACGAGGATCTCGCCGTCGTCGCCGAGGCGCACCGCGTTGCCCGGCAGCGGCACGCCGACGGTGCCGATCTTGAAGCGCGTCGGCAGGTTGACGGTCACCGGCGCGGTCGTCTCGGTGAGCCCCCAGCCCTCCAGGATGCTGACGCCGAGGCTCCGGAAGAAGTGGCCGAGGGTCAGCCCGAGCGGCGCCGAGCCGGAGATCGCGTACTGCACGCGGCCGCCGAGCCGCGCGCGCAGCTTGCTGAGCACGAGCCGGTCGAAGAGCGCGAACTGGAGCCGCAGCCCGAGCGGCACCCTGCCGGCGTCGAGCGCCTCGGAGTGCGCGATCGCGACCGCCGCCGCCTTGCGGAAGATCTTGCCCTTGCCGCCGGCCTCCGCGACCTGCTCGGCCGAGTTGTACACCTTCTCGAAGACCCGCGGCACCGCGAGCAGGAACGTCGGACGGAAGCTGCCGAGCGACTCGACGAGCTTCGAGGTGTCCGGCTGATGGCCCACCTTCGCGCCCGCGACGATCGCGAGGACCGAGATGAACCGCGCGAAGACGTGCGAGAGCGTGATGAAGAGCACGGTCGAGGCCTCGGGGTTGAGTACCTCGGGGAACGAGGCGACCGCGTTGCGCGACAGCTCGACGAAGTTCGAGTGCGTGAGGACGCAGCCCTTCGGGCTGCCCGTCGAGCCGGAGGTGTAGATGAGCGTCGCGAGGTCGTGGCCCTTCGCGATGCGTCGCCGGCGCTCGATCTCCTCATCGGGCACGTCGACGCCCTCGGCGGCGAGCCGTTCGAGATTCCCGAGGTCGATCTGCCAGACCTTCGTGACCTGCGGCACGTCGGCCCGGATCTCGTCGAAGCGCGCGAAGTGCTCGGTGGTGTGGAAGATCGCGGCCGTCGCACCCGAGTCCGTGAGGTTCCACTGGATCTGCGCGGGCGCGCTCGTGTCGTAGATCGGCACGAGGACCGCGCCGGCGAACCAGGTCGCGTAGTCGATGAGGGTCCACTGGTAGGAGGTCCGCGCCATGAGCCCGATCTTGTCGCCGGGCTCGATCCCGGCGGCGACGAAGCCCTTCGCGAGCGCGACGACCTCGTCGTAGAACGCCCTGGCGGTGACATCGCGCCAGCCCGAGCCGTCGGGGACGGCGAACAGGGGGCTGTCCGGTGTCGCCGCGACGCGCGCGACGAGCAGGTCGGTCGCGTTCGCATCGGGATCCGCGGGCACGACGGCAGGGGTGGAGAATTCCTTCACAGCAGCTCCTTTGGCACCGTAGAGGTTTCACCAAGTCTATGCGGGGTCCCCGCAAACCACTGGGCACTAGATTGGTCCGCGATGTTCTACTGGTTCCTCAAGCACATCCTCGTGGGCCCGTTCCTGTGGACGGTCTTCCGGCCGTGGGTGCGCGGGGTGGAGAACGTCCCCAAGCAGGGACCGGTCATCCTCGCCGGCAACCACGTGTCGTTCCTCGACTCGATCTTCATGCCGCTCGTGCTCGACCGGAAGGTGACCTTCCTCGCGAAGTCGGAGTACTTCACCGGCAAGGGGATCAAGGGCTGGCTCACGCGACTGTTCTTCACGGGCGCCGGTCAGCTGTCGATCGACCGCGCGGGCGGGAAGGCGTCGGAGGCGTCGCTCAACACCGGCCTGCAGGTCCTCGCCGCGGGCGACCAGCTCGGCATCTACCCCGAGGGCACCCGCAGCCCCGACGGCCGGCTCTACCGCGGGAGGACCGGCATCGCGCGGATGGTGCTCGAGTCGGGCGCGGTCGTCGTGCCGGCGATCGTCTACGACACCGACAAGGTCATGCCGCTCGGCTCGCGATGGCCGCGCATCCATCGCGTCGGCGTCGTCTTCGGGGAGCCGCTCGACTTCTCGCGGTATGCGGGCCTCGAGTCCGACCGCTTCGTGCTGCGCGCCGTGACCGACGAGATCACCTACGAGATCGCGCGGCTCTCCGGCCAGGAGTACGTCGACGTGTACGCGTCGAGCGCCAAGGCGAAGACCGGGACGGCCTGACGCGGACGGTAGAGTGGTTCGCCGTGTCCCAGATCAGCGAGCCATCCGTCACAGCCGAGCCGAGCGTCGTCGCCGGGCTCGACTATTGGCGCGAGCTGCCGATCAAGCAGCAGCCGGCGTATGCCGACTCCGAGCAGGTCGCCGAGGTCGCCGCGACGCTGAGAGCACTGCCGCCGCTCGTCTTCGCCGGCGAGGTCGACAACCTGCGGGCGCGGCTCGCGGGCGCGGCAGCCGGCAAGGCGTTCGTCCTCCAGGGCGGCGACTGCGCCGAGACCTTCTCGGGCGCGACCGCCGACCAGATCCGCGACCGGGTCAAGACGATCCTGCAGATGTCGGTCGTGCTGACCTACGCGGCGTCGAAGCCGGTCGTGAAGATGGGCCGGATGGCGGGTCAGTTCGCGAAGCCCCGCTCGAGCGACACCGAGACCCGCGGCGACGTGACGCTGCCCGCGTACCGCGGCGACATCGTCAACGGCTACGACTTCACCCCCGCCTCGCGCGCCGCCGACCCCGCCCGGATGCTCGAGGCCTACCACACCTCGGCCTCGACGCTGAACCTCATGCGGGCGTTCACCCAGGGCGGCTTCGCGGACCTGCGCGAGGTGCACTCGTGGAACCGCGGCTTCGCCGCGAACCCCATGATGGGTCGCTACGAGCAGCTCGCGGCCGAGATCGACCGTGCGATCAAGTTCATGGATGCGGCCGGCGCCTACTCCGACGAGCTCCGCCGCGCCGACGTGTGGTCCGCCCATGAGGGTCTGCTCATGGACTACGAGCGGGCGCTGACCCGGATCGACTCCCGCACCGGCACGCCGTACGACACCTCGGCGCACTTCCTGTGGATCGGCGAGCGCACTCGTGAGCTCGAGGGCGCGCACATCGACTTCTTCGCGCGCGTGCGCAACCCGATCGGCGTCAAGCTCGGCCCGTCGACCGACGTCGACACGATGCTGCGGCTCGTCGACAAGCTCGACCCGCAGCGCGAGCCCGGGAGGCTGACGTTCATCACCCGGATGGGCGCTGGGAGGATCCGCGAGGCCCTGCCCCCGCTCCTCGAGGCGATCAAGGCGGAGGGGTCGACGCCCGTGTGGGTCACCGACCCGATGCACGGCAACGGCATCACGACGCCGACCGGCTACAAGACGCGCCGATTCGACGACGTCGTCGACGAGGTCAAGGGCTTCTTCGAGGCGCACCGCACGGTCGGGACCTACCCGGGCGGCATCCACGTCGAGCTCACGGGCGACGACGTGACCGAGTGCCTCGGCGGCTCGGAGCAGATCGACGAGGCGACGCTCGCGACGCGCTACGAGTCGCTCTGCGACCCGCGGCTCAACCACATGCAGTCGCTCGAGCTCGCCTTCCTCGTGGCCGAGGAGCTGCAGCGGCTCTGAGGTCTCCTCAGACGGAGAACGTCACCGCGAGCTTCGATCCCTTGGCGACGCTCGTGCCGGCGGCCGGGTTCAGGCTCGAGACGATGAAGAGCTGCGGGTTGGTGTCGGCGGGTGCGAAGTAGGACAGGTCGAAGCCGAGGTCGACGAGCTGCGGCTTCGCGTCCGCCCAGGTCTGCCCGATGACGTCCGGCACGACGACCGGCTCGGGACCCTGCGACAGCACGAGGTTGACGGTCTCGCCGACCCGGACGGGGTCGGTCGTCGGCACCAGGCGGATGACGGAGTCGACGGCGACGGTGCCGCTGTACTCGCGCGCGGACGTGTCGCCGAGCACGAGGCCCGCGGTCTCGATGACGGTCCGCGCGACGTCGAGCGGCAGGTTCTCCACGGCCGGAAGCGGACCGGCCGAGACGATGAGCCCGATCGGCGTCTGCTCGAAGAGCTCGGTCGTCCCCGCGAGGTCGGCGTTGTCGGAGACGCGGTAGACGGCGAGGAGGGTGTCGATCGGCGCCTCGGCGTGGAACTGGCGGATCGGATCCGGCTGGACGGCGAATCCGCTGAGCGCCGCGAGGGCGGCGTCGAGCGGCTGGCCGACGACGTCGGGGAACGGCAGGCTGCGCGGTCCGGTCGACACGACGAGGCCGACCTCGGAGCCTCGGAGCACCGCAGTGCCCTCGGGCGGGTCGGTCCGGATCACACTGCCCTCCGGGATCTCGACCGATGGCTCCTGGGTGCGCTCGCCGACCGCGAGCCCGGCGTCGACGAGCGCGGCCTCTGCCGCCTCCGGCGCGAGCCCCGCGAGTCCGCCGGGCACGGCGACCTGCGCGCCCGGTCCGATGCTGAACCACCAGCCGGCCGTGCCGCCGCCCGCCGCGAGCAGCAGCACGAGGACGAGCGCGAGCCAGCCGCGGCCCCTGCGCCGCTTGGTGCGCAGGTGCAGGGCGGCCGTGTTCGCACTGAGCTGCGGGCCCGTCGCCGCGCGGGCGCGGCTCGGCGCGCCTCCGCCGATCACGGTCGTCTCGGCGGTCGGCTGCGCCGGCATCAGGACGCTCGTCTCGCCCGTCTGAAGCCGGCGGCCGGGGCCCGCGAGGATCTGGGTGGGCTGACCCGTGTCGGACCCCGTGCCGGGTAGCGCGGTCCCGAGCGAGCTGTGCGCGTCGAGCACCTGGTCGAGCAGGACGCGGGCGTCGGCCGGCCGGTCCTCCGGCGTGCGCGCGGTCGCCCACTGCACGATCTCGTCGAGCTCGGCCGGCACCCGGGGATTCCTGCCCGATGGCGGCGGGACGGTCGAGTTCGCGTGCTGGTAGGCGATGTGGACGGGCTGGTCGCCCTTGTACGGCTGCTCGCCGGCGAGCATCTCGTACATCATGATCCCGACCGCGTAGATGTCGCTGCGGGCGTCGGCGATGCCGCGGGTGACGAGCTCGGGGGAGAGGTAGGCGATCGTGCCGAGCAGCGCCGCGCCCGTCGCGGTGTTCGCGGAGACGGCGCGGGCGAGGCCGAAGTCGCCGATCTTGATCCGGCCGTCGTCGGCGAGCAGCACGTTCTCCGGCTTGAGGTCGCGGTGCACGATCCCCGCGCGGTGGGCCGCAGCGAGTCCGCCGAGCACCGCCTCGATGATGTCGAGCGTCTGCTCGGTCGTCAGCACCCGGTGCTCCTGCAGCAGCTCGCGCAGCGTGATCCCCGGCAGGTACTCCATGACGAGATAGGCCATGTCGCTGTCCTCGCCCTGGTCGAAGACGGCGACGACGTTCGGGTGCGCGAGCCGGGCGGCGCTGCGGGCCTCGCGGATGAAGCGCTCGCGGAAGGCGGCGTCGTCGGCGAGGTGCCCGTGCATGACCTTGACGGCGACCCGTCGCTCGAGTCGCAGGTCGGTCGCGAGGTAGACGGTCGCCATGCCGCCGCGGGCGATGCGCGAGCGGATCTGGTACCGGCCGTCGAGGAGGCGACCGACCATGGGGTCCGTGGTCGCGTTCTCGGTCACTCCGGAAGTGTAAGTGCCCGTCATTGGGGCCCTGTGGAGACACGACGGGGCGGCACGCGCATCAGGACAGCTCCGCGAGCCACGCCCAGGCCGACGGCTCCCACTTCGCGTACGCGTCGGGGTAGGCGGAGATCTGGACCGCCTGGGCCGCGACGGTCAGCGGCATCGACTGCCAGCCGGCGATGTCGAGCAGTCCGCGGGTCGGCACGCCGGGCCCGCCGTAGAAGCGCCGACTCGACTCCCAGGGGTCGGTCAGCTGCTCGACGGTGCCCCAGCCCTGGCTCGGCCGCTGCTGGAACAGGCCGACCGAGTCGCGGTCCCCCCAGTCGAGGTTGCGCAGCGTCGACTCCTGCGCCGCGGTCGCGAGCGCGATGACGATGCCGTAGTCGGGGACGCCCATGGAGCGACCGACCTGGATGATGATGCTCGCGTAGTGCGCCATCGACTCGGTCAGGCCGACGGACGCGTAGTCGTGGATCTCGGCGTACTCGGGCTCGGCGGCGACCGGCTCCTCGACGACCGCGGGTGCGGGCGGCGGCGGGACGGTGACGATCTGGCCGGGGTAGATGATCGAGCTCGGGCTGAACCCGTTCGCGGACAGCAGCGCCTCGGCGTCGACGCCGTAGAGCGCGGCGACGGAGGTGAGGCTCTCGCCGGAGGCGACCGTGTGCCGCTGCTCCTGCGGGACGGGCGGCTCCTCGGTCTCGGGCACGGCGGGCGCGATGGGGCCCGAGGTCGTGAGCTTGAGGATCTGTCCCGCGTGGATCGCGCTGCTCCAGCTCAGGCCGTTGAGCGCGAGCAGCGAGGCGGTCGAGAGGCCGTAGCGGCTCGCGATGTCCGGCAGGGTCTCGTGCTCGCCGACGGTGTACAGCGCGGGGGGCGCGAGGGTGGTCCGGATGGCGGCGGCCGCGGCGGCTGCGGCGCGCTTCGCCTCGATGAACGCCTCCCGCACGGTCGTGCCGCGGTCGGAGACGAGCGGTTTGGGCTTGGGCTGCTTGGTGCGGGTCTCGGTCGGCACGGCGACACCGGTGATGGTCGTGGAGAACGCGAGCGTCCCGGCGACGAGGAGCGGGACGGTCGGGTTCATCCGACGACGGCCGGCGCGGCGCTCGCGGCGGGTCGCCTGCGCCGGTGCGCTCGGCCGCAGGCCGCTCAGCGCGGTCGCCGCAGTCAGCGGGGGGATGCTCCCCGTCACCGCAGCGGTCATGGTCCTGTCCTTCTCTCCGGCCTGAGAGGGATGGTGAAAACGATATTCCTGACAACGCTGACACATGGCGGGATGCAAGTCAATCAATGGTGCTGATGTGAAAAGAGTTTACAAGTACGAAACATTTGGGCACCCGAGCGCGATCCGCGGGTCGCCCCCGCCGCGGCACCTATGAGATATTCGGTGCGTGGTGCAGCCCGATGTCGTCTGGGTGACGGTCCCCGAGATCGCGGAGCGATTCGAGATCAAGCTCAGTCAGGTGCACCGGCTGATCGAGGAGCGCTCGCTGCTCGCGAGCCGGATCGACGGCGTCGTCAAGGTGCCCGAGCTCTTCCTCGGCGAGCGGGAGCCGCTGCGGGAGCTGCGGGGGACCGTGCTGCTGCTGCTCGATGCGGGATTCAGCGAGGACGAGGCGATGCTCTGGCTGCTGAGCGAGGAGCCGAGCCTGGCCACGAGCCCGATCCTCGCGCTGCGCGCGGGCCGCAAGAGCGAGGTCCGCCGGGTCGCGCAGGCGCTCGCGTTCTAGCGCGCGGGGCCGGGGGTCTCGATACGCCGCTGCGCGGCTGCTCGAGCCACGGGCTGGAGACTACGAACTGCGGCGGGAGACCGCCTCGGCGAGGGCGAGGAGCTCGCGGCGTGCGAGCCCCGTGACGTGGGCGCCCTCGATCGCGGCGGTCGCCTGGGCGAGGTTGTAGTCGATCGCCCGCTCGACCTGCTCGACGGCACCGCAATCGCGCAGTGTGCGCCGGATGAGGTCGATCTGCGCGTCGTCGAGGTCGGGGTCGCCGAGCAGCTCGTCGAGAAGGGATCGGGCGGAGCCGGGGAGCGCGGCGCGGGCGAGCGCGACGAGCACGGTGCGCTTGCCCTCGCGCAGGTCGTCGCCCGCCGGCTTGCCGGTCGCCTCGGGGTCGCCGTAGACGCCGAGCAGGTCGTCGCGCAGCTGGAAGGCGATCCCGAGCGGGAGTCCGAAGCCGCGCAGCGCCGAGACCTGGGCCGCGGTCGCGCCGCCGAGCAGCGCGCCGATGACGAGCGGCGCCTCGACCGAGTACCTCGCCGACTTGTGGACGACGACGCGCTGCGCGCGCTGCGCCGCGTCCGTGTCGGGGCGCGCGATCCAGGAGTGCTCCTCGAGGATGTCGAGGTACTGGCCGAGCGTGACCTCGGTGCGCATCCGCTCGTACTCGGCGCTCGCCGCGGTCGCCGCCGCGCGATCGGACAGCAGCGCGGTCGCGATCCGCATCGCGGCGTCGGCCCAGCCGAGCAGCAGATCGCCGAGCAGGATCGCGGCTGCCTCGCCGAAGCGCCCGGCATCGCGGGCCCACGAGCTCGCGCGATGCAGCTCGGCGAACGCCTCGTGCGCGGCGGCGCGGCCGCGCCGCGTGGCGGAGCGGTCGATGATGTCGTCGTGCACGAGCGCCGCGGCGTGCAGCAGCTCGAGCGAGGCGGCGACCCCGACGACGGCGTCGACGTCGCCGTCGGGCGCCGATGGGGCCATGGGGTCGAGGTCGTCGGGGATGCCGGCGACGGCGCGCCAGCCCCAGTAGCAGAATCGGGCGCGGAACCGCTTGCCGCCCGCGAGCAGTCCGCGGGCCTCGTCGAGGAGGGGGAGCAGGTCGGGGGAGATGGCTCGGGCGTGCTCCTCCTGCTGCTCGAGGAAGGCGTCGAGCGCGTCCTGGACGAGGTCGGTCAGGCGCGAGCTGTCAGCCACGGTGCCAGCATAGGGCGGCGTGCGGCGCACGGATCCTGCGAGCAGCGGGCTCGCCTCTCCCGGTTACCCGGCGTATCATCGGCCTGAACCCGCGAGAGGAAGGTGACGGCCATGGCTCTGTCGGAGCGTGAGCAGCGCCTCCTGGAGGAGATGGAGCGCAACCTCCTCCAGCACGAGGCGGACGTCGTCGCCCCCGGCGCGAATCGCGGCCTGCACTACGGGTCGCTCGTGCTCGGCATCCTCATCGCGGTCGCCGGACTCGGCGGGGTCATCGCCTCGATCGCGTTCCGCGCCCCCTGGGTGGGCGTGGTCGGGTTCGCGGTGATCGTCGTCGGCATCCTGGTGGCGATGCGTCGCACGGTTCCCGATGCGCCCGAGGGCCTCGGCACGGATCGCCCGAAGGCGGGCGGCTCGAAGCCGGCGCGCACGTCCTTCCTCTCCTCGCTCGAGGACCGCTGGGATCGTCGCAACGACGACCGCGACGGCGGCTGATCCCTCCACCCGCCCGCACCTCGGAACTCCCCTGAGAAATCAGGGGAGTTCTTCATTTCCGGCGCGTCGTTCTCGCGGAAATGCGCGACATTGTGGAGGGAAGTGGAGTAAAGTGGAGGAAACCCAGGGACTGGCCGGAAACCGAGGGGAGGGGCATCGATGCTGCTCGGCACGTACCTCCCCAAGCTCGACGACAAGGGACGGCTGATCCTCCCCGCGAAGTTCCGCGAGGAGCTCGCCGGCGGTGTCGTCATCACCCGGGGTCAGGAGCGCTGCCTCTACGTCTTCGCCGAACGCGAGTTCGAGTCCTTCCACGAGAAGATCCGCCAGGCGCCCGTCTCGAGCCGCCAGGGGCGCGACTACACCCGGCTGCTGCTCTCCGGCGCGAACCAGGAGCGGCCCGACGCGCAGCACCGCATCACGATCCCGCCGGCCCTGCGCGAGTACGCGGGCCTACGACGCGAGCTCACCGTCATCGGCGCGGGCAACCGAGCCGAGATCTGGTCGACCGAGGCGTGGGACGCCTACTACGCCTCGGTCGAGGACGACTACGTCAACACCGCCGAGGAGGTGATCCCCGGACTGTTCTAGGCCCGACGTCGCCGGACCCCGGCGCCGATCTCCAGCCGCGCACCCTGACCCCCTTCCCCTGGGCCAGGTGGTGCGGATGGGGATCCGCACCGGGGAGCGGGGAACGGGCCGGACGGGAGAACGCCATGGAGGACGCCGCGATCCACACCCCGGTCATGCTCGAGCGCACGCTCGAGCTGCTCGCTCCCGCGCTCGGCCGCGACGGCGCGGTCGCGATCGATGCGACGCTCGGGATGGGCGGCCACGCCGAGGCGCTGCTCACCGCGTTCCCGGGCCTGCGGCTCGTCGGCATCGACCGCGACACCGACGCGATCGAGATCGCCCGCCGGCGACTCGCCTTCGCCGGCAGCCGGGTCATGATCGTGCACGCGGTCTACGACGAGATCGACCGGGCGCTCGCCGAGGCCGGCGTCGACGAGGTCGACGCGGTCCTCTTCGACCTCGGCGTCTCGTCGCTCCAGCTCGACGTCGCCGAGCGCGGCTTCGCCTACGCGCAGGACGCCCCGCTCGACATGCGGATGGACCGGACCACCGGGCCGACCGCCGCGAGCGTCGTCGCCGAGTACCCGGAGGGCGAGCTGCGTCGGATCTTCCACCGGTACGGCGAGGAGAAGCTCGCGCAGCGCTATGCCCAGCGCATCGTTCGCGAGCGGGCGAGCGAGCCGATCACGACGAGCGCGCAGCTGGTGCGAATCATCGTCGACGCGACGCCCGCGGCGGCCCGACGTGCGGGCCACCCCGCCAAGCGCGTCTTCCAGGCGCTGCGGATCGAGGTCAACCGCGAGCTCGAGGTGCTTGAGCGCGCGATCCCCGCGGCGCTCGACGCCCTCGTCGTCGGCGGGCGCATCGTCGTCCTCGCGTACCAGTCGCTCGAGGACCGCATCGTCAAGCACGAGCTCGCGGCCCGCTCGAGCTCGACCGCTCCCGCGGGGCTGCCCGTCGAGCTGCCCGAGCACCGCGCCGAGTTCCGGCTGCTGACGCGAGGCGCCGAGCTCGCCGACGACGCGCAGCGCAGCGCGAACCCACGATCCACCCCGGTGCGCCTGCGCGCCGCAGAGCGCATGAGGCGGGCCGCATGAGCGCGACGACCCCGATCCGGATCCCGAGCGGACGCCACCTGCGCTCCGAGACCGTCGCGCGCCACCCGCGCCGGCTCACCGAGGTCGTCACGACGAAGCGCCAGCGCCGCGCCCGGCCCCGGGTCCTGCACGCGCTCGTCGCGATCGGCGGCGTCATCGCGATCGTCGGCGCGCAGCTGCTCCTGACGATCGCGATCAGCGGCGGCGCCTACCGGATCAGCGACCTCCAGCAGGAGCAGCGCGCGCTCACCCGCGAGTCGCTGAGCCTCGGCGAGCAGCTCGCGGTCGCCGCGGCGACCCAGCACCTCGCGAACGCGGCAGCCTCGCTCGGCATGATCCCCGCCCCCGGTGCGGCCTTCCTCGACCTCGAGACGGGCGTCGCGGTCGCCGCCCCCGGCATGCCCGACACGAACGGCTGCGGCGGGGCGTGCAACCTCGTGCCGAACGCGCTCACGAAGTCGCTCCCGCTCGTCCTGCCGACGGGGGGCCGCATCGACCCGCTCGCCGCTCAGAGCGCGACCCAGGCCGAAACGCCGCCCGCCTCCACGGGCATCCCCGTGCCGGTGACACACTGACGGGGATGGGCGAGCAGAACGGGGTGCGCACTCGCCGCGGCGGGCGCCGCTTCGGCGTCGTCATCGTCCTCGTGCTCGTCGTCGTCATCGCGTTCGCCGTCCGCCTCGTCGACATCCAGATCGTCTCCGCCTCGACGCTGACGCAGGAGGCGAGGGATCGCCGCGCCTTCCAGGCGCCGGTCTACGGCACCCGCGGCGACATCATCGACCGCTCGGGGAATGTCCTCGCCGACAGCGTCGAGCGCTACGACATCACCGCATCGCCGAAGGTCGCGCTCGGATTCACCGAGATGAACGGCTCGGTCGAGGCGGCGCTCCAGGGGATCGCGGCGATCACGGGCCAGGATCCGGTCGCGATGATGGCGGTGCTCCAGGAGGACCCGACGAGCGACTACGCCGTGCTCTCCGAGGACCTCACCCTCGAGCAGTACCAGGCGATCGACGCGCTCGGGATCCCGTGGGCCTATGCGGTGCGCGTCCAGGCCAGGACCTACCCGAACGGCGCGGTCGCCGGGAGCCTGCTCGGCTTCCTCGGCACCGATGAGCCGCTCGCGGGCCTCGAGCGCTCGGAGGACGCCTGCCTCGCGGCGCAGGACGGCGTCATCAGCTACGAGCGCTCCGAGGACGGGGTGCGCATCCCCGACACCGAGGTCGTCGAGGAGCCGGCGGTCAACGGCGGGACGCTCCAGCTGACGATCGACCGCGACCTGCAGTGGTATCTCCAGGAGTCGGTCGCCAAGGCGGCCGGCAACTTCGCCGCGACCTGGGGCTCGGCCGCGGTCGTGCGGGTCTCGGACGGCGCGATCATGGCGCTCACCGACTGGCCGACGCTCGACCCGAACGACTTCCAGAGCGCCGACCCCGGGGTGACGGGCTCGCGCGCGTTCGCGATCCCGTACGAGCCGGGCTCGATCATGAAGCCGATCAACGCGGCGATCGCGATCGACCTGGGCACGGTCGCGCCCGAGACGGGGCTCGACGCGCCCTACCGGCGCGACTTCGGCGAGGCGGGGATCATCACCGACGCGACGTGGCACGACCCCCACCTGACGGTCACCGGCAGCCTCGTCGAGTCCTCGAACACGGGCACCTCGGCGATCGCCGACACGATGCCGAACGAGGCGCGCCACGACTACCTCGAGGCGTTCGGCTTCGGCCACACGACCGAGGTCGACTTCACGGGCGAGTCGGGCGGCTATCTGCCCGAGCTCCAGGACTGGGACGCGCGCACCCGGCTCGTGATGGGCTACGGCCAGGCGATGTCGACGACGATCCTGCAGATGGCGAGCGCCTACGCGACGATCGGCAACGACGGCGTGCGGATGCCGCTCAAGCTCGTCCAGTCCTGCACGCTGCCGGACGGCACCGTGCAGACGCCCGACATCGGCGAGCCCGTCCAGGTGATCCGGCCGGAGACCGCCGCGGCGACCCGGAACATGCTCGAGATGGTCTTCCTCCACAACGGCGTGACCGACTCGCTCGCGATCCCGGGGTATCGTCTCGGGGTGAAGTCGGGCACCGCGGAGGTCGTCGACCCCGAGACCGGGACCTACGGCAACAGGACCGTGATCTCCTACGCGGGGCTCGTCCCGGTCGACCGCCCCGAGTACGCGATCGTCGTCTCGCTCGGCGTGCCGTGGTCGGCCTACTCGAGCAACCTCGCCCCCTACTGGCGGGTCGTCGCGAGTCAGGTCATCTCGATGTTCCACGTCCAGCCGTCGACGGGCTCGCCGAACGAGATCCCCGTCACCTGGTGATGCCGTGATCCGGCTGACCGCGGCCGAGCTGGCCGGAATCGTAGGGGGGACGCTCCACGGCGCGGGCGACGCCGTCGTCACGGGCGAGGCGCAGACCGACTCCCGGCTCGTCGGCGCCGGCGACGTGTTCTTCGCGCTCCCGGGCGAGAGGACCGACGGCGCCCGTTTCGCACCGGCGGCGGCCGCGGCCGGCGCCGCCCTCGTCGTCGCCGAGCGCGACCTCGACCTCGACGTGCCGGTCGTCGTCGTCCCCGACGGGCTCGGCGCGCTCGGCGAGCTCGCCCGCGAGGTCGTCGCGCGCGTGCGCGCCCTCGGCCGGCTGCGCGTCGTCGCCGTCACGGGCTCGAACGGCAAGACGACGACGAAGAACATGCTCCGCGAGATCCTCGGCGTCGCGGGGGAGACGGTCGCGCCCGAGGGCTCGTTCAACAACGAGGTCGGCGCGCCGATCACGATGCTGCGCGTGCGGCCGGAGACCGAGTTCCTCGTCGCGGAGCTCGGCGCCGACGCGGTCGGCGACCTCGAGCGGCTCGTGCGGCTCGCCCCGCCCGACGTCGGCGTCGTGCTCAAGGTCGGCACCGCCCACATCGGCAAGTTCGGCAGCCAGGAGCGGATCGCGATCGCGAAGGGCGAGCTCGTCCGGGACCTCCCGGAGAGCGCGATCGCGGTGCTCAATCGGGACGATCCGCACGTCGCCGCGATGCCGACCGCGGCGGCGATCCGCTGGTTCGGACTCCTCGACGGGCCGGTGGATCCCGCGGGATGGTTCGCCGACGACGTGCGGGTGCGGCTCGACGGCACGGTGTTCACGCTCGTCCACGAGGGACGGCGCGATCCCGTGCACCTGCGGATCCTCGGCGAGCACCACGTCATGAACGCCCTCGCGGCGATCGCCGCGGCCGACGCGCTCGGGATCGGCCCCGAGCGCTCGATCCCCGCGCTCGAGGCGATGGCGCGCGCCGAGCGCTGGCGGATGGAGGTGCTGTCGGCGCCGGGCGACGTCACGGTCATCAACGACGCGTACAACGCGAGCCCCGAGTCGACCGCGGCGGCGCTGCGCGCGCTCGCCGAGCTGACCCGCGGCCGCCACCGCGCGATCGCGGTCATCGGCGAGATGGCGGAGCTCGGGCCCCACGCGACGGAGGCGCACGACCGGATCGGGCGGCTCGCGGTGCGGCTCAACATCGATCGGCTCGTCGTCGTCGGCGAGCGCGCCCACGCGATGCACCTCGGCGCGCAGCACGAGGGCTCGTGGGGCGAGGAGGCCGTGTTCGTTCAGACGCCGGAGGCGGCCTACGATGCTGTCCGTGCGCTGCTGCGAGCCGGGGACGTCGTCCTCGTGAAGTCCTCCAAGTCCGCGGGGCTGCGGCACCTCGGCGACCGCATCGCGGGCCGCGAGCCCCTGGAGGGGGACGAGGCATGATCGCGCTGCTGCTGTCCGCGGGCTTCTCGCTGCTCTTCACGCTCTTCCTGACGCCGCTCTTCGCGAAGCTGTTCAAGCGGATCGGCTGGGGCCAGTACATCAACGCGGACGGCCCGCGCACGCACGAGGTCAAGCGCGGCACGCCGACGATGGGCGGCATCGTCTTCATCGCGGGAGCGGTCTTCGGCTACCTCGTCGGCTACTGGGTCGCGGGCGACCACCCGACCATGTCGGGGGCCCTCGTGCTGTATCTGATGTGCGGCCTCGCGCTGATCGGCTTCATCGACGACTTCATGAAGACGCACAAGCGCCGCAGCCTCGGCCTCGGCCCGTGGCAGAAGATCGTCGGCCAGGTCGTCGTCGCCGGCGGCTTCGCCGCCCTCGCGCTCAACTTCCCGGACGAGCGCGGACGCACCCCCGCCTCGTTCCAGATCTCGGCGATCCGCGACATCCCGTGGCTCGATCTCGCGACCTGGGGCGTCGTCGTCGGAGGCATCCTGTTCGCGATCTGGGTGACGTTCCTCATCGTCGCGACCTCGAACGGGGTCAACCTGACCGACGGACTCGACGGGCTCGCGGCCGGGTCCTCGATCTTCGCGTTCATCGCCTACATCGTCATCGGGTTCTGGCAGTTCAACCAGTGGTGCGGCAGCTCCCGGGTCGACCCGGACTTCATCGCGAGCTGCTACGAGGTGCGCGATCCGATGGACCTCGCGGTCGTCGCGGCGGCGATCACGGGCTCGCTCATCGGCTTCCTGTGGTGGAACACGTCGCCCGCGCAGATCTTCATGGGCGACACGGGCTCGCTCGGCCTCGGCGGCGCGATGGCCGCGCTCGCGATCCTCAGCCGCACCGAGCTGCTGCTCGTCCTCGTCGGGGGCCTGTTCGTCATCGAGGTCGGCTCGGTCATCATGCAGCGCACCTACTTCAAGCTCACGAAGGGCAAGCGGATCCTGCGCGCGAGCCCGCTGCATCACCACTTCGAGATGCTCGGCTGGGGCGAGGTGACCGTCGTCGTGCGGTTCTGGATCATCTCCGCGCTCTTCGTCGCGGCCGCGGTCGGCATCTTCTACCTCGAGTGGATCCTGAGGAACCCGTGAGCGGTGCCGCGCGCCTCGACGACCTCACGTCCTGGCACGCCGACTGGGCGGGCCTGCGGGTCGTCGTCCTCGGCCTCGGGGAGACGGGCTTCGCGGTCGCCGACACGCTCGCCGAGCTCGGCTGCCGGGTGCTCGTCGTCGCCGAGCGGGCGGACGCCGACCGCGAGGCGATCCTGACGGTCCTCGACGTCGGCTTCGCGAGGCAGAACGCGAGGGACGAGGTCCCAGCCGAGCTCGCCGCCTTCGCCCCCGAGCTCGCCGTCGTCTCGCCGGGCTATCATCCCGACCATCCGCTCATCGAGCGACTCGTCGCCGACGGGGTGCCGATCTGGGGCGACATCGAGCTCGCCTGGCGGGTGCGCGACAAGGTCGAGCCGGCCGACTGGATCCTCGTGACGGGGACGAACGGGAAGACGACGACGGTGCGGCTCACCGGTCACCTGCTGCGGGCGGCGCAGCTGCGCGCCGTCGAGGTGGGAAACATCGGCGTGCCGGTCCTCGACGCGGTGCGCCGGCCGGAGGGCTTCGACGTGCTCGTCGTCGAGCTCTCGAGCTACCAGCTGCACTGGCTCCCGCTGGCGGGGCCGGGCGCACTGCACCCGCTCGCCGCGGTCTGCCTCAACGTCGCCGACGACCATCTCGACTGGCACGGCTCGCGGGCCGCCTACGAGGCGGCCAAGGGCAGGGTCTACCAGAACGCGAGGCTCGCGGCCGTGTACAACCGGGCCGAGCCCGCCACGATCCGGATGGTCGAGGACGCGGACGTCGAGGAGGGCTGCCGCGCGATCGGCTTCGACCTCGGCTCGCCGGGGCCGAGCGAGCTCGGCGTCGTCGACGGGGTCGTCGTCGACCGCGCGTTCCTGAAGGACCGCCACCACCGCGCGCTCGAGCTCACGACGCTGCCCGAGCTCGCCGAGCACGGCATCGACTCGCCCCACCTCGTCGCGAACGTGCTCGCGGCATCGGCCCTCGCGCGCGCGACCGGGGTCGCGGTCGAGACGATCCACGATGCGCTCGGATCCTTCCGGCTCGATCCGCACCGCACGGAGGTCGTCGCGGTCGCCGACGGCGTGACCTGGGTCGACGACTCGAAGGCGACGAACCCGCATGCCGCGGATGCGGCCCTGAGGTCGCGGCCCTCGGTGGTCTGGATCCTCGGCGGGCTTCTCAAGGGCGTCGACGTCTCGCCGCTCGTCGCGACCCACGCCCCTCGGCTGCGCGCGGCCGTCGTGATCGGCCTGGAGCGCGACGAGGTGCTCGCCGCGCTCGCGCGACACGCGCCCGGGGTCGAGGTCCTCCAGGTCGTCCCGGGGGAGGATGTCGACGTGATGCCGGAGGCCGTCCGGCTGGCGGCCGGTGTCGCCCGATCAGGCGACGCCGTCCTCCTGTCGCCGGCCGCCGCCTCGATGGACCAGTTCGCGGACTACGCGGACCGCGGGCGCAGGTTCGCGGACGCGGTGAGACAGATGCTCGGAGGTGCGACGGATGACGACGCTGCGCCCGCCGTCCCGGGCGACCCCGCCTGAGCCGCAGCATCCGGGGGAGGGCTCGCCGCGCCACGGCTTCGCGGCGATCGTGCCGCTCGCGAGGATGTTCTCCCCGGAGAACCGCGACGCGCTGCTGCTGATCGGCACGACGCTCTTCCTCGTCGCGTTCGGTCTCGTCATGGTCCTGAGCGCCTCGAGCGTGGAGGAGCAGTCGGCGACCGGCGACCCCTTCGGCCGCGTCGTGCGCCAGGCCATCTTCGCCGCGATCGCGGTGCCGGCGATGCTGCTCGTCGGCCGACTGCCGGCGCGGTTCTGGAGGCGCTGGGCCTGGACGGCGCTGCTCGTCACGGTCGGGATGCAGCTGCTCGTCTTCGTCCCCGGCCTCAGCTCGTCCGGTGGCGGCAACCGCAACTGGATCATCATCGGCGGATTCACGGTGCAGCCGTCCGAGTTCCTCAAGCTCGCGCTCGTCGTGTGGATCGGCACGGTCCTCGGTGCGCGTCGTGACGAGCTCGGCGACTGGAAGCGCCTGCTGCTGCCGGTCGGACCCGTCGCGGGCATCGCGATCGGCCTCGTGCTCGCCGGCTCCGACCTCGGGACCGCGGCGATCATGCTGCTCATGGTCTTCGGCTGCGCGTTCTTCGCGGGGGCTCGGCTGCGCCATCTCGCGGTCGGCGGGCTCGGCGTCATCGTGATCGCGCTGCTCTTCGCGGTCGCGAGCCCGAACCGCATGAGCCGGATCAACACCTGGATCCAGGGCTGCACGGACGCCGACTACTCGGGATACTGCTGGCAGCCGCAGCACGGGATGTGGGCGCTCGCCTCCGGCGGCGTGCTCGGCGTCGGCCTCGGCAACTCGCGCGCGAAGTGGAACTGGCTGCCGGAGGCCGACAACGACTTCATCTTCGCGATCATCGGCGAGGAGCTCGGGCTGATCGGCGCCCTCGTCGTCCTCGTCCTCTACGCGCTCATGGCGATCGTGCTCGTGCGGATCATGCGCCGCGCCCGCCAGTCGTTCACGAGGATCGTGACCGGCGGCGTGCTCGTCTGGGTCGTCGGCCAGGCCTTCGTCAACATCGGGGTCGTGCTCGGCGTGCTGCCGGTGCTCGGCGTCCCGCTGCCGCTCATCTCATCGGGCGGCTCGTCGCTCATCGCGGTGCTGCTCGCGATCGGCGTCGTGCTCTCGCTCGCCCGGCAGGAGACCCTCGACGCCGCGAAGATCGCGGCGACGCCGGTCGGTCGGCCGAGCAGGCCGCAGGCCGGTCGGCGACCCGGGCAGCGATGACGACCTATTTGCTCGCCGGCGGCGGGACCGCCGGTCACGTCAACCCGCTGCTCGCGATCGCCGACCGGCTGCGCGAGCGCGACCCCGCGGACCGCGTGCTCGTGCTCGGCACGGCGGAGGGGCTCGAGTCGCGGCTCGTCCCGGCCCGCGGCTACGAGCTGCTGACCGTCGAGCGGCTCCCGTTCCCGCGTCGCCCGAGCGCCGCGGCGCTGCGCTTCCCGGCGCGCTACCGGGCCGCCGTCGGGGCGGTCCGCCGGATCCTGACCGAGCGCGACGTCGACGTCGTCGTCGGCGTCGGCGGATACGCGGCCGCCCCCGCCTACTCGGCGGCGCACCGCGGCGGCGTGCCGATCGTGCTGCACGAGGCGAACGCGCGGCCCGGCTTCGCGAACCGGCTCGGAGCACGCTTCGCGGCCGGCGTCGGCCTCGCCTTCCGCGGGACGCCGCTTGCCGCCCGGCGCGGGATCACCGAGGTCGTCGGCATGCCCCTGCGTCCCGAGATCGAGCGGCTCGCCGCGCCGGGAGCCCGCGCGCTCGCCCGAGACGAGGCGATCGCGTTCCACGGACTCGATCCGCAGCGCCCCGTGCTGCTCGTGACGGGCGGCTCCTCGGGGGCGCAGCGCATCAACGACGCCGTCGCGGGCTCGGCGGGCGCGATCACGGCCGCGGGCTGGCAGATCCTGCACCTGACGGGGGAGTATCGGGATGCCCTCGTCTCGGACACGCCCGGCTATCATCCGGTGCGCTACGCGGACCGGATGGATCTCGCGCTCGCCGCCGCGGATCTCGCGGTCTCCCGCGCCGGCACCTCGACCGTCGCGGAGCTGACGGCGCTCGGCATCCCGACCGTGTTCGTGCCCTACGCGGCCGGCAACGGGGAGCAGCGGCTCAACGCCGCGGAGTCGGTCGCGGCCGGAGGCGCGCTGCTCGTCGACGACCTCGCGTTCTCGCCCGAATGGGTCCGCGCCGACCTCGTGGCGCTGCTGGCGGACCGCGACGGCATCGCGGGCATGGCGACGCGGATGGCCGGCGTCGGCGTCGCGGACGCGACCGATCGGATGCTCGCGCTCATCGAGCGCGCGGTGCCGGGGACGTAGGGTCGTCTGCGATGATCGCGCCCGACCTGTCGATGCCGCTGCCGGACGAGCTCGGCCCGGTCCACTTCACGGGGATCGGCGGCTCGGGGATGAGCGGCATCGCGAAGCTGTTCCTCGACGCGGGCCACGCGGTCACGGGCTCCGATCGATCGGAGAACGCGGCGATCGGCGCCCTGCGAGCGTCGGGCGCGCGGATCCGGATCGGCCACGACGCGGGCAACGTCGGCGCGGTCGACGCGCTCGTCTACACGGGCGCGCTGTGGCCCGACAACCCCGAGTACCTCGAGGCGGTGCGCCGCGGCATCCCCGTGCTGCACCGTTCGCAGGCGCTCGCCTGGCTGACCCGCGGCCGGCGGGTCGTCGCGGTCGCGGGGGCGCACGGCAAGACGACGACGACCGGCATGATCGTGACGGCACTGCGCGCGGCGGGTCGCGAGCCGAGCTTCGTCAACGGCGGCGTCATCGCGGGCATCGGCGCGAGCGCCGGCTACGGCGATCCGGAGCTCTGGGTCATCGAGGCCGACGAGTCGGACGGCACGTTCCTGCTGTACGACACGGCGATCGCGCTCGTCACGAACGTCGACGCCGACCACCTCGACCACTACGGCTCGCAGGACGCCTTCACGGCGGCGTTCGTCCGCTTCGCCGACGCCGCGCGGGAGGGGGTCGTGATCTCGGGCGACGATCCGGGTGCCGTCCGCGTGCGCGGGCGGATGCGCGCGCTCGCGCCCGTCGTGTCGTTCGGGGAGCGGGCGGCGTCGGCCGAGGTCCGGGTCGCGTCGATCTCGGACACCGGTCCGGTCGCGTTCTCGCTCACGCATCTCGGCGTCGAGCATGCCGTCCGGCTGCGGGTGCCCGGCCGGCACAACGCGATCAACGCGGCCGGCGCGTACGGCGTGCTCGTCGAGCTCGGGCTGACGCCCGAGGAGGCGGTCGCGGGCCTCGAGGCCTTCGAGGGGACCGGGCGGCGCTTCGAGCTGCACGAGACGGTCGGCGGGGTGCGGGTCTACGACGACTACGCGCACCACCCGACCGAGGTCGCGGCGGCGCTCGCCCAGGCGCGCTCCGTGCTGCCGGCCGGCGGTCGGGTGATCGCCGTCCACCAGCCGCACCTCTACTCCCGCACGCGGCTCATGGCGGGCGAGTTCGCGCGGGCCTATGAGCGGCTCGCGGACCACACGGTCGTGCTCGACGTCTTCGGCGCGCGCGAGGACCCCGAGCCGGGCGTCACGGGCGCGCTCGTGGCCGAGCGCTTCGCGGACGCCTCGCGCGTGGACTTCATCCCCGACTGGGCGGCCGCGGCCGAGCGCGTCGGCGAGCTCGCCCGGCCGGGCGACATCGTCATGACGCTGTCGTGCGGCGACGTCTACCGCATCATCCCGCAGCTCGTCGGCTCGCTGCGGCGACACGAGGACCCGGCGGCGGATGAAACGGCCTGAGGGCTTCGACAAGCCGCCGCAGAGCGGTGGCCGGGGTCTCGATGCGCCGCCTGCGGCGGCTGCTCGAGCCCCGAAGCCCGCGAAGGCGCCGAAGCCTCCCAGGCCCGCGCGCCCCGCGAAGGCGGCGTCCCCCGCGGGTCGGGCAGCCGCCGCAGGCGGCGTATCGAGACCGCCGAAGGAACGCGACACCGCCGCTCGCGAAGCGAGGCGCGAGGCCGCGGCCGCCCGCCACGAGGCGCGGCTCGCGGTCCGCGAGCGCCGCCGGTACGAGCGCCAGGAGGTCAGGCGCTTCACCCGTCGGCAGCGCTCGCGCCGGATCGCGCTCGGCGTGACGCTCGGGACGGTCGGCGCGGTCGTGCTGCTCGTGCTCGTCGCGATCTTCTCTCCGATCCTCTCGCTGCGCACCGTCACGGTCGAGGGCGCGTCCCGGGTCGACGCGAGCGCGGTCGGCGCGGTCGTCGAGGAGCAGCTCGGCACCCCGCTCGCGCTCATCGACTACGGCCGGATCGACGCGGCCCTGCGGGAGTTCCCCGTGATCCGCAGCTACACGACCGAGACGATCCCGCCCGGCACGATCGTCGTGCACGTCACGGAGCGCGAGCCGGTCGTCAGCATCGCGTCCTCGGCGGGCGACTTCCTCTACGTCGACGCGGCGGGGGTCACCGTCGCGCGCTCGCCCGAGCGGCTCGCGGGCGTGCCGCTCGTGACCGAGTCGGGGACGACGCTGCCGAACGCGGCGTTCGATGCCGCGGTCGAGGTGCTGCTCGCGATGCCGGAGGCGCTGCGCGTCCAGATCGACACGATCCGCGCGAAGACGCGCGACGACGTCGTGCTGACCCTGTCCGGCGTGACCCAGGCGATCGAGTGGGGGAGCGCCGACGACTCGGCGACGAAGGTGCGCCTGCTCGAGGTGCTGCAGGCGACGTTCGGTGCGACGCCGGGCACCTTCGACGTGTCGGCGACGTCGAACGGGATCTTCCGCCCCGCCTGATCGGGCTCGGGATTCCCGACACGCGGGTCGGGTGCGGTCCGCGGGCCCGGGCCCGACTTACGCTCATCCGCAGAAATCCTCTACCGAGGTGAACATTACACCTCAACTAGAGGTTGAAGGTTAAGAGCAGGGACGGAGTCCGGCCAGTGTCAACGAACCAGAACTACCTCGCAGTGATCAAGGTCGTCGGCGTCGGCGGCGGCGGTGTCAACGCCGTCAACCGGATGATCGAGCTCGGGCTGCGCGGCGTCGAGTTCATCGCGGTCAACACGGACGCGCAGGCGCTCCTGCTGAGCGACGCCGACGTCAAGCTCGACGTCGGCCGCGAGCTCACCAAGGGCCTCGGCGCCGGCGCCGACCCCGAGGTCGGCCGACGCGCGGCCGAGGACCACGCGGAGGAGATCGAGGAGGCGCTGCGCGGCGCTGACATGGTCTTCGTCACGGCCGGCGAGGGCGGCGGCACCGGCACGGGCGGCGCGCCCGTCGTCGCCCGGATCGCCAAGTCGATCGGCGCGCTCACCGTCGGCGTCGTCACCAAGCCGTTCTCCTTCGAGGGCAAGCGCCGCTACCAGATGGCCGAGGAGGGCATCGAGCGGCTCAAGGAGGAGGTCGACACGCTCATCGTCGTGCCGAACGACCGGCTCCTGGAGATCTCCAACCGAGAGATCAGCATGCTCGAGGCGTTCGCGACCGCGGACCAGGTGCTCCTCGCCGGCGTCCAGGGGATCACCGACCTCATCACGACGCCCGGCCTCATCAACGTCGACTTCGCCGACGTCAAGTCGGTCATGTTCGGCGCGGGCGCCGCGATCATGGGCATCGGCTCCGCACGCGGCGCCGACCGCGCGATCAAGGCCGCCGAGATCGCCGTCTCATCGCCTCTGCTCGAGGCCTCGATCGAGGGCGCCCACGGCGTTCTGCTGTCGATCCAGGGCGGGTCGAACCTCGGCATCTTCGAGATCAACGACGCGGCCGAGCTCGTCAAGCAGGCCGTCCATCCCGAGGCGAACATCATCTTCGGCACCGTCATCGACGACCAGCTCGGCGACGAGGTCCGGGTCACCGTCATCGCAGCCGGCTTCGACGGCGGCGAGCCGGTCCGGCGCCCGGCCTACGAGGCGCCCGTGGCGCGGCGCGCGACGGGCCCGGTGCCCGTCGCGACCGCGACGGGGGAGCTCTCGCCGGCGCTCGCGAGCGCGGTCGTCGCAGCCCGCAACTCGGGCGAGCAGCCGCGCCTCGTGCCGGGGGAGGAGCCCGTGGGGATCGTCGCCGAGGCCGAGCACGAGCCGACCCTGGTCACCTCGCCGAGCTCCTTCGACGACTACGAGGACGACGGCGGGCTCGACGTCCCCGACTTCCTGAAGTGACCGCGCTCGCGGACCGCCTCGACGCGGTCCGCTCGGAGCTCCCGACGGGCGTCACGCTCGTCGTCGTGACCAAGTTCCATCCCGCCTCGCTGGTGCGCGAGCTGCACGCGCTCGGGGTGCGCGACTTCGGGGAGAGCCGGCACCAGGAGGCCTCCGCGAAGGCCGCCGAGCTCGCCGACCTCGGCCTCGACTGGCACTTCATCGGGCAGCTCCAGTCGAACAAGGCGAAGGCGGTGCGCGGCTACGCCCGTGTCATCCACTCGCTCGACCGGCCGTCGCTGCTCGGCGCGCTCGCCGAGCCGGGCGGGCGTCCGCTCGAGGCGTTCGTGCAGGTCAACCTCACCGACGATCCCCGCCGCGGCGGTGTGCGCCCGGACGAGCTCGCGGGGTTCGCCGAGCGCGCCCTGACGACGCCGGGCCTTCGGCTCGCGGGCCTCATGGCCGTGCCCGGGGTCGACGCCGAGCCGGCCGCCGAGTTCGCGCGCGTGCGCGAGCTGCGCGACCGCGTCCTGCTGCCGCTCGCGCCCGGGGCGACGAGCCTCTCGATGGGGATGTCGGGGGACTGGCGGGCGGCGATCCGCGAAGGCGCGACACACCTTCGGATCGGCATGGCAATCACGGGAAACCGCCCCGACCCGGCATACGGTTGAAGCCGAACCGAAGGCTGAGGAGGGCGTCATGGCCAATCCGTTCCGCAATGCGATGGCCTTCCTCGGCCTCGTCGAGGAAGAGGAATACGAGGACCAGCAGCCTGCCCAGCAGCAGCGCTCGCAGGCACCCGCGCCGACCCAGGCGTACCCCCAGCCGGCGCCCAAGGCGGCGGTGACCCCGATCCGTCGCTCCTCCCAGCAGCACAAGCCGGCCGACATGAACGAGATCCTCACCGTCCACCCCCGCGCGTTCAAGGACGTCCGGACGATCGCGGAGCACTTCCGCGAGGGCATCCCCGTCATCATCAACATCTCCCAGATGCCGGACCCCGAGGCCCGCCGCCTGATCGACTTCTGCTGCGGTCTCGCGGAGGCCCTCTACGGGCGGATCGAGCGGGTCACGAGCAAGGTCTTCCTGCTGTCGCCGTCGCACGTCGCGACGTCGGGAGAGCAGGCGGACGCCTCGGACGACGTCGACGCGTCCTTCTTCGAGTAGGAGCGCAGGGCGCGCTCGTCCCGAGCGCTTAGGGTGGTCGCGTGGTCGTCGTTCAGATCGTGCTGCGCGTCGTCCATGTGGCGCTTATCGTCTACCTGATCCTGCTCTGGGCGCGCATCATCCTCGAGCTCGTCCGTGCGATCAACCGCCAGTGGCGCCCGCGCGGCGCGATGCTCGTGGTCGCCGAGATCATCTACACGCTGACCGACCCGCCGATCCGGCTGCTGCGCCGGCTCATCCCGCCGATCCGTCTCGGCCCCGTCGCGATCGACCTGTCGGTCATGCTGCTCATGCTCGCCGTCATCGTGCTCATGTCGATCGTCGGGGCGTTCCTCGTCATCGGCTGAGCGCGGTTAGGATGGCTTACCTTCCCGTACAAGGTCCGAGTAACGAGGTGACGGAATGGCGCTGACGCCGAACGACGTGCTGAACAAGCAGTTCCAGACGACGAAGTTCCGCGATGGCTACGACCAGGACGAGGTCGACGACTTCCTCGACGAGGTGCTCGCCGAGTTCCAGCGGCTCATCGCGGAGAACGAGCAGCTCAAGTCGCAGGTCGGCTCCGCCGCGACCGGGGACGACCGGGAGACCGAGGACCTGCGCGCCCGGCTCGCGGCCGCGACGACGCAGCTCGCCGCCGTGCAGCAGCAGCTCAAGGCCGCGCAGGACGAGGCCGCGTCCGGCTCGCCGATGCTCGACGGGATGAACTCGGCGGAGTACCTCCAGCTCGCGCGCCGGGTCCACGAGGAGCACGTCCGAGAGGGCGTCGCGAAGCGCGACGAGGCGATCGCGGAGGGCGAGTCGAAGGCCGTGCAGATCCTCGCGGACGCGCAGGCCAAGCACGACCAGATCGTCGGCGAGGCCGAGTCGAAGGCGTCCGAGCTCGTCCGGGAGGCGCAGACGAGCGCCGACTCGCTCGTCGGCGACGCGCGGACCAAGGCCGAGGAGCTGGTCGCCGAGGCGACGACGAGTCGCGACACGCAGCTCGCGGTCCTCGCCACGGAGGTCGCAGCGCTGCGGGGCGAGCGCGACACGCTCCAGACGACGGTCGACGGGCTCAAGGAGTTCGAGCGCAGCTACCGCAGCTCGCTCAAGAGCTACCTCAAGGCTCAGCTCGGCGAGCTCAAGGCGATCGGCGCCGACACGGCTCCGGACGACGATGACGACGAGAACGCGACCGCGGCGCCCGATTCGACGGACTCGCAGCCCATCGAGGTCGAGGACACGACGAGCCAGCCGCGCAGCGCCTTCCAGTGGCAGCCGGCCGCGCCCGCGGTGGAGACGCCGGTCGCGAGCGACGAGGCCGCGACGGGCGACGTCGCGACGCAGACGGGCGAGACCCCGACGGCGCGCGGCGTTGACGGGAACTGACGCCGAGCCGGCCCTCGCGTCGGCGACGGCGCGTCCGAGGCTCGGCGCGCTCGTCCTCGTGCTCGGCCTCGCGGCGGGGATCCTCGCCGTCGACCAGCTCGCGAAGTGGCTCGTCGTCGAGCACCTGCCCGAGGGGGTCGGCGTGCCCGTCATCGGAGAGCTCGTCCAGTTCCACTTCGTGCGCAACCCCGGAGCCGCGTTCTCTCTCGGGATCGGCGCGACCTGGATCTTCGCGGCGATCGCGCTCGCCGTAGCCGTCATCATCGTCGTCTTCGCGCGGCGGATCCGCTCGCTCGCCTGGGCGACCGTCTTCGGGATGCTGCTCGGCGGCACCGTCGGCAACCTCGCCGACCGCCTCTTCCGGGAGCCGGGGTTCGGACAGGGGCACGTCATCGACTTCATCCAGCTCTGGGGCTTCCCGGCGATCTTCAACGCAGCCGACATCGCGATCACCGGCAGCGTCGTGCTCCTCGTCGTGCTCACGCTGATGGGGCTCGGCATCGACGGCGTGCGCGCCCGCCGCGGCGCGTCGGCCAGCGGCGGCACGGATGGCGACGCGTAGCCTGCCCGTCCCCGACGGGCTCGACGGACAGCGCGCCGACGCGGCGATCGGCAAGCTGCTCGGCTTCTCGCGGACCTTCGCCGCGGACGTCATCGAGGCCCGCGGCGTGCGCCAGGACGGCGTCGTGCTCGGCAAGTCGGACCGGCTGCGCGCCGGAGCGTGGCTCGAGATCGAGTGGACCGAGAAGGCGCAGCCGACGGTCGTGCCGCAGCTCGTCGAGGGGCTGACGATCGTGCACGAGGACGACGACCTCGTCGTCGTGGACAAGCCCGCCGGCGTCGCCGCGCACCCCTCCCTCGGCTGGGAGGGCCCGACGGTCGTGGGCGCGCTCGCCGGACTCGGCCTGCGCGTCTCCACGAGCGGCGCCGCCGAGCGACAGGGGGTCGTGCACCGGCTCGACCAGGGCACGAGCGGCCTCATGGTCGTCGCGAAGAGCGAGCGGGCGTACACCGAGCTCAAGCGGCAGTTCCACGACCGCGAGGTCGAGAAGGTCTACCACGCGCTCGTCCAGGGCCACCCCGACCCGCTGCGCGGCACGATCGACGCGCCGGTGGGCCGACACCCGTCCGCGTCCTGGCGGTTCGCGGTCGTCGCGGACGGCAAGCACGCGGTCACCCACTACGAGACCCTCGAGGCGTTCCGAGCGGCCTCGCTCCTGGAGGTCCGCCTCGAGACGGGGCGGACGCACCAGATCCGCGTGCACATGGCCGCGCAGCGCCACCCCTGCTGCGGCGACGGACTGTATGGCGCCGACCCGGCGCTGAGCGCCCGACTCGGCCTCGAGCGGCAGTGGCTGCACGCCCACCGGCTCGGCTTCGCGCATCCCGACGACGGCCGGCCGATGGCGTTCGAGTCGCCGTATCCCGCCGACCTGCGCCACGCGCTGGACGTCATCGCGGGGGACTGATTGCGCGTCACGCGCTGACCGCCATCGGACGTCCGGGCCGCGGGTCGAGCCGCTCGGCCACCCTTCCCGCCGACGTTCAAGCTCTCCTTGAGGTGCGTCGACGACCGAGACCGCGCGTGCGCCATCGGGTGTCTCCGGTGCTGCCTATCCTCGAATGCGTGAGCGCCGACGACTCCTTCGTGCATCTGCACGTCCATACCGAGTACTCGATGCTCGACGGGGCCGCGCGCGTCGGCGAGCTGCTCGACGAGGCGGTCAAGCTCGGCATGCCGGCGATCGCGATCACCGACCACGGCAACAACTTCGGCGCCTTCGACTTCTGGAAGCAGGCGAAGGCGCGCGGGATCAAGCCGATCATCGGCACCGAGGCCTACCTGACCCCCGGCACGCACCGCTCCGACAAGACCCGGGTGCGCTGGGCCGAGGGCGACGGGCTCAACGCGGACGACGTCGGCGGCGGCGGCGCGTACACGCACATGACGATGCTCGCGGAGACGACCGAGGGGATGCACAACATCTTCCGGCTCTCCTCGCTCGCCTCGCTCGAGGGCACCTACTTCAAGCCGCGGATGGACCGGGAGCTGCTGGCCCGCTACGCGAAGGGCGTCATCGCGACGACCGGCTGCGTCGGCGGCGAGGTGCAGACCCGGCTGCGGCTCGGCCAGTACAAGGAGGCGCGGGCCGCCGCCGCCGAGTTCCAGGACATCTTCGGCAAGGAGAACTTCTTCGCCGAGATCATGGATCACGGGATCGAGATCGAGCGGCGCACCCAGGCCGAGCTCATCCGGCTCGCCGCGGAGCTCGACATCCCGCTCGTCGCGTCCAACGACCTGCACTACACGCACGCGGGCGACGCGGGCGCGCACGCGGCGCTGCTGTGCGTCCAGTCCGGCTCGACGATGGACGATCCGAAGCGCTTCAAGTTCGACGCCGACGAGTTCTATCTCAAGCCCGCCGCCGAGATGCGCCACCTCTTCCGCGAGCACCCCGAGGCGTGCGACTCGACGCTGCTCATCGCGGAGCGCTGCGACGCCGACTTCGACCCGCGCGAGGGCCGCTTCATGGCGCGCTTCCCCGTGCCGGAGGGCGAGACGGACGTCACGTGGTTCCGCAAGGAGGTCGAGCTCGGGCTGGCAGAACGCTATCCGGCCGGGATCACGCAGCGGGTGCGGCAACAGGCCGACTACGAGATGGAGATCATCATCTCCAAGGGCTACGCGAGCTACTTCCTCGTCGTCGCCGACTTCATCAACTGGTCCAAGCGCAACGGCATCCGGGTCGGGCCGGGACGCGGCTCGGGCGCCGGCTCGATCGCCGCCTACGCCATGCGGATCACCGATCTCGACCCCATCGAGAACGGCCTCATCTTCGAGCGCTTCCTCAACCCCGAGCGCGAGTCGATGCCCGACTTCGACGTCGACTTCGACGACCGCCGCCGCGGCGAGGTGATCCGCTACGTCACGGAGAAGTACGGCAGCGACCACGTCGCGCAGATCGTCACCTACGGCACGATCGCGGCGAAGCAGGCGCTCAAGGACGCGGCGCGGGTGCTCGGCCATCCGTTCTCGATGGGGGACCGGCTGACCAAGGCGATGCCGGATCCCGCTCAGGGCCATCACATGGCGCTCTCCGACGTCCTCGACCCGAAGGCGGATCGCTACCACGAGGCGAAGGACCTGCGCGACATCATCGAGACCGACCCCGAGGCGCGGACCGTCTTCGACACCGCGGTCGGCCTCGAGGGCCTCAAGCGTCAGTGGGGCGTCCACGCCGCCGGCGTCATCCTGTCGAGCGAGCCCCTCCTCGACGTCATCCCGATCATGCGCCGGGAGCAGGACGGGCAGATCATCACGCAGTTCGACTATCCCGCCGCGGAGGCGCTCGGACTCGTCAAGATGGACTTCCTGGGCTTGCGCAACCTGACGATCATCGACGACGCGCTCGACAACATCGAGTCGAATCGCGGCACCCGGCTCGTGCTCGAGGACCTCCCGTACACCGATGAGGCGACCTATCGCCTGCTCTCCAGCGGTGAGACGCTCGGCGTCTTCCAGCTCGACTCCGGTCCGCTGCGCTCGCTGCTGCGGCTCATGCGGCCGGACAACTTCGGGGACATCTCCGCCGTCATCGCCCTCTACCGGCCGGGCCCGATGGGTGCCGACTCGCACACCAACTATGCGCTGCGCAAGAACGGTCAGCAGCCGATCACGCCGATCCACCCCGAGCTCGCCGAGCCGCTCGCCGACATCCTCGAGGAGAGCTACGGCCTCATCATCTACCAGGAGCAGGTCATGGCGATCGCCCAGCGGGTCGCCGGGTACACGCTCGGACAGGCCGACCTGCTGCGGCGTGCGATGGGCAAGAAGAAGAAGGAGATCCTCGACAAGGAGTTCGAGCCCTTCTCGGCGGGCATGCGCGCCAACGGCTACTCCGACGCGGCGATCGCAACGCTCTGGGAGATCCTCGTCCCGTTCTCCGACTACGCGTTCAACAAGGCCCACTCGGCCGCCTACGGCGTCATCTCCTACTGGACCGCCTATCTCAAGCAGCACTACCCGGCGGAGTACATGGCGGCGCTCCTGACGAGCGTCGGCGACAAGAAGGACACGATGGCGATCTACCTCGCCGAGTGCCGCCGGATGGGGATCCGGGTGCTCCCGCCCGACGTCAACGAGTCGGTCGGCTTCTTCAGCGCCGTCGGCGAGGACATCCGGTTCGGGCTCGGGGCGGTGCGCAACGTCGGCTTCGGCGCGGTCGAGCAGATTCGCGCCGCGCGCGAGGAGAAGGGCGCGTTCACCTCGTTCCACGACTTCCTGCGCAAGGTGCCCGTCCAGGTCGCGAACAAGCGCACCGTCGAGTCGCTCATCAAGTCGGGCGCGTTCGACTCGCTCGGCGCGGCCCGGCGCGCGCTCTACGAGATCCACGAGGACGCCGTCGAGGCGGCCGTCGGGGTCAAGCGCAACGAGGCGAGCGGGATGGTGGGCTTCGACTTCGACTCGCTGTGGGACGAGCCGGAACAGGTCGTCGACGTCGTCCCGGAGCGTTCCGAATGGGCCAAGCGCGACAAGCTCGCGTTCGAGCGCGAGATGCTCGGCCTCTACGTCTCCGACCATCCGCTCGCGGGCCTCGAACGCCAGCTCGGCAAGCTCGCCGGAACGGGCATCGCGGAGCTGCTCCAGGACGAGGGTCCCGGCGACGGCGAGCAGGTGTCCATCGCGGGTCTCGTCACGAGCGTCCAGCACCGCGTCGCGCGCCAGAGCGGCAACGCCTACGGGATCGTCACGGTCGAGGACTTCGGCGGCGAGATCCAGATCATGTTCCTCGGCAAGACGTACACCGAGTTCCAGCCCCTGCTCGCGGAGGACTCGATCGTCGTCGTGCGCGGGCGCGTCAACGTGCGCGACGACGGGAAGGTGCTGCACGCGAACTCGCTGACCGTCCCCGACCTCGCCGGCGCCTCCGCCGACACGGCGCCGCTGCCGCTGACCGTGACGATCCCGGAGCAGCACGCGACGACCGACGTCGTGCAGGCGCTCGGCGACATCCTCATCCGGCACGAGGGCGACGCCGAGGTCCGGCTGCGCCTCGTGCGCGACGGCTCCGCCCGGATCTTCGAGCTGCCGTACCGGGTGACGCGCAGCCAGGGGCTCACGGGGGAGCTCAAGACGCTCCTCGGCACCAACTGCCTCGCCTAGGTGTGATGTCCAGGCAGGTTGTTGAGTCTGCTGATCGGTGGGGCTCCGATTGCGGAGTGGTGCCGGTGGTGATTGTAGAAGTGGATCCAGCCGGGTAGGGCGTTGCGCCGCTCGGTCTCGGATG
>Ga0182742_1000198_pt1 | contig 114296 bp, 110 predicted proteins | sample eDN5th37CBELigMG_FD_128880 | JGI IMG/M metagenome (GOLD analysis project Ga0182742, IMG submission 128880) | Enriched Miracle-Growth compost microbial communities from Emeryville, California, USA - eDNA 5th pass 37_C BE-Lig MG (version 2)... ... | reverse complement strand
GTCGCTTGGACTGCCAACCGTCGGAATGACGGGCGTAGCCTAATGAATTAGAAGCCGAAAGGTTTCTGTACTTAGGAATCCCCCACGTTCAACAAACGTAGTGAGTAACTGGGGGTAATTCAATGCACCAGGTTTATTTAATATTAATGAACCGGTAATATTTGGATTGCCGGTAGTGCTTAACCCAATTTTAATATTGCCATTTATAATTGTTCCAGCGATAAATATTTTAATTGGTTATGCTGCAATTGTCACAGGGCTTATTCCTCCGATAGCTTACGCTGTGCCCTGGACTACTCCTGGTCCGTTAATTGCTTTTTTAGGGACGGGCGGAAACTGGCTTGCTTTGATTTTTGGGTTTGTTTGTTTAGCAGTTTCCACACTTATTTATTTGCCATTTGTAATTGCAGCAAATAAGGCAGCCAGCAGTACTATTAACAGTAAAGGTGATTCTGATATCTCCATGTAAGGATGTTTTGAAATGAATAAGTACAAAATTCAATTTTTATGTGGCCAGATTAATTATGTTCATCATTTTTTCCGAAATTATCAAGATGATAAGGTGAAGACAATAGTAGAAAGACTGGAAAAAATCAAAGCAGATATTCAAGTTCAAACAAAGCTTTCTGAAGAGGAAGCAATGGAGCACATAAAAACTGTTTTTGCACAGTCTAAATATGGGCCAGCTTTACATTATGTTGTACAGGTAAAAAAATAGCAACAATAAGGGAATCTTACTTGCTGGTGGGATTCCCTTTTTTATTTCAATAATTTAGATTTTCAGACAATAATGATAAGATGTTTATAGAGTATCAGATTGATAAATAGAAGAATCATTTTGAGATAGGGAGATAATGGAATGCCATATTTATTGCTGCTGTTAACTAGCTTTTTATTTGGAGGAAATTTTGTGCTTGGGAAATCTCTTGTAGGTCATGCTTCACCCATGACTTTAACAAGCTTAAGGTGGATTATTGGAGTATTGGCGCTGCTTCCAATTGTATGGTGGAAAGAAAAAAAGCTATATCCGCCAAAAGAAGCGATACTGCCCTTGGTTTTTATGGGGGCAACAGGAGTTTTTATTTTTAACCTTTTACAATTCTTTGCATTAGAAAAAACATCGGCAACAAATGTAGGGTTAATCTCAACGTTAAATACTATTTCTATTGCTGTATGTTCTTTTCTCTTTTTAAAAGAAAAGATTAATATTCTACAGGTTGGATCGATTTTATTATCTTTTTCAGGGGTATTATTAGTACTGACAAAAGGCAATCTTTTTTCCTTATTATCTTTTCAGTTTAATATAGGGGACTTATATATGATTGGGGCAGTATGTATTTGGGGAATATATTCTATCTGCAGCAAATGGGCAATGCGTTATGATGTAAGCCCGCTAATGTCGACTTTATATTCTGGTTTATTTGGAATCATGATGATTTTGCCTTTTAATTTTGCTGATTTTGAAGTTATTGATGTGGATAGAAACTTTATTCAATCTATTGTATATTTGGGAATAGTTTCAACAGTAGTATGTATGGTATTGTGGAATATCGGTGTGCAGAAATTGGGAGCAACAACAAGCGGAGTTTTTTTGAATTTCAACCCAATTTTTACGGCGATTCTGGCTTTTTTATTTTTAGGAGAAAAGGTGACTTGGATACAGGGCATTGGCAGTGCAGTGGTGATAGCAGGTTGTTATCTTTTTACATACTTTCATAGGATACAAATAAAAAGTAATTCTGCCCCTCAAAATCTTTAAAGAGAATATTTATTATAAGAAGAAACAGGCCTTTTAATTTAAGTATCCGTTAAAGGCCCCCCATTGAATTGCTTCTCATGCCTTTTGCTCCAATCAATAAAGTGTCAAGACCAATAGATAATGAGCTTTAGCATAGCCAATCTTAAAATAGCTTGGAATAATTATTGAAAATGAAAAATAAGTATAGAAGGTAAGTGTAAGGGAGCAGAAGGGAAGGATATATTCACCATAGAAGGAGGAGTTGCAATTTGAGCATTTCGGCATTAAAAAAAGAAGCAAGGTTATCGTTAAAAGGGTATTGGGGCATTGGGGTAGCAGTGACATTTATAGTATTTCTTATCAATGCAGGCTTGCCTCTTGTTTTTGAAATCCCTTTAAGCGGAGGTTTTACTAATTGGGCTATGCAAAACACAGATCAAACTCCGGTTGCAGCATCCCTTGTAAGCTTATTGATAAGCATTATTTTAATCCCTTTAGGAATAGGCGTCGTATGGTTTTACGTAAATTTAGTAAGAGGAAGTCTGCCAAAGTTAGAAGAAATATTTTTTGTCTATAAAGATTGGAAAGTCTTTTTAAAGCTGATATGGGTATCCATTGTGCAGGGGATTTTTGTATTTTTATGGTCTTTATTATTACTTATTCCGGGAATTATAAAAGGATTAGCCTATTCACAAACATTTTACCTATTAAAAGATCATCCTGAATATACTGTTTTGGAAGCAATAACGGAAAGCAGAAAAAGAATGGTCGGGTACAAGTGGAAATATTTCTTGCTGCACCTTAGCTTTATTGGGTGGGGGATATTATGTCTAATCTCATTAGGAATTGGTCTTTTATGGTTGGTTCCTTACTACAATGCAACCATGGCAGCTTTTTATAATGAAATTATCGCTGATAACAAGGATGAACAAAAGGAACTTCTTTAATCTAAAAAAGGCGGATCCCCCGCCAAAAAAGGGGGGGATCCGCCTTTTTGGTATATTTAGTAAAATGAAGCAATGAATTTTTCCTATTGCTATATTTGTTGTATGATTAACCTAGTGCAAAAAAAGTATAGAATAGGATGTTGTAATTATGGAGAAACAAGCATATAGAGTATTGCTTTATTATAAATATGTAACAATCGAAAATCCGGAAGAATTTAGAATGGAGCATTTAGCTTTTTGTAAAGAATTAGGCCTATTAGGGAGAATTTTAGTGTCTAAGGAAGGAATTAATGGAACTGTTTCAGGAACAATTGAGCAGACAGAGAAGTATATGGATGCACTAAGAAAAGATCCTCGTTTTTACGATACTATTTTTAAAATAGATGAGGCGGAAGGCCATGCCTTTAAAAAAATGCATGTAAAGCATAAAAAAGAACTAGTGAATCTAAGTTTAGAGGAAGATATTGATCCATTGAAATTAACTGGAAAGCACTTAAAGCCAACAGAATTTTTTGAGCAGCTTCAGGATTCAGATACGGTAGTAATTGATGCAAGAAATGATTATGAATATGATTTAGGGCATTTTCGAGGAGCCATTAAACCAGAAATAGAAACATTTCGAGAATTGCCGCAATGGATTCAAGAAAACAGAGAGATGCTGGAAGGCAAAAAAATCTTAACTTATTGTACAGGTGGAGTGCGCTGCGAAAAATTCTCAGGATGGTTAATAAGAGAAGGATTTGAAGATGTATCACAGTTAGACGGCGGAATTGTAACTTATGGAAAAGATCCAGAGGTACAAGGAAAGCTATGGGATGGTCAATGCTATGTGTTTGATGAAAGAATTAGTGTACCAGTAAACAGGGTGGAACATGTTGTCGTTGGAAAAGATATTTTTTCGGGCGAGCCTTGTGAACGGTATGTTAACTGTGCAAATCCAGAATGCAATAGAAAAATGCTTTGTTCACCGGAAAATGAGGAGAAATATATGAGAAGCTGCAGCCATGAGTGTCGTACACATCCATGGAATTTATATGTGAAAGCAAATAATATGACTCCAGAAGAAGTAGCAAAAAGAGTTGCTGAATTAGAAGAAGAAAGCCATGCCATTTAAAAGGTTGGGAGCTTTTCCGCTGTTACTCTGCGGAAAAGCCTCAACTTTTTTCTGTACATGAATGCTGTTAAAGTTCGATGGATTCCCCAATATGAAGTGCTTTGCCGTCTAATCCGCGTTCCTTTAGTCTGCTGATGAATGCTTCTCCGTCTTGTTGAATGACAGGGAATGTATTGTAGTGGATAGGAATAATGAGTTTGGCATTATACCACTTTGCAGCCTGTAAAGCATCTTCTGGTCCCATGGTGAAATGATCGCCGATTGGAATAAAGGCAATATCAATAGAATGTCTTTCGCCGATCATTTTCATATCACTAAAAAGTCCTGTATCCCCGGCGTGAAGAATCGTTTTGCCTTCTGCTTCAATGATAAAGCCGGCCGGCATTCCGCCATATAAAATTTGTTGATTCTCTTCATCGATAATACCGGAACTGTGAAAAGCGTGCGTCATTTTTGCGGTTGCAAATTCGAGATCGAATGTGCCTCCTATATTCATGCCAATGGTTTTGACTCCCTTCCATGACATATAGGCAGCTAATTCAGGATTTGCGACAACTGGAGCATTATTTGCTTTTGCAATTGGAGCAGCATCTAAAATATGATCCATATGGGCATGAGTCAACAGCACTGCGTTTACTTTAATATCTTCTGCCTTTATTTTCGCAGCATCGTTTCCGCTAATAAATGGATCAATAATTAAGGATTTGCCGTTAGTAGAAATTTCAATTGCTGATTGGCCATGATAAGTAATTTTCATAAAAAACCATCTCCTTCATTATTAAAAGATATCGTTCGGCGTTTTAGAGACTATAACAATATACCCTTGAAGCAGATATTTTAATCCAGCTGAATAAAGGCTCTATCTCCCATTTTATCTTATGAGGAGTTATTTTAAAAAATAGAGGCTTAGGGTAAAGCTATTATTTTTCATTTGGTTAGAGACAGCTTGTAACAAAATATATTAATCAGCATAAAAATAAATAGAATGGAAGGTATATATGCAGCATGAAGTGAATAAATAAGTAGTAAATATTTTTAAGAAGGGAGAAGATGAATGGAACGGACAAAAATTCCATTAAATTATGCTATTATGATTGAACAGATCAGAAATCAGGGATATTTTAATCGAGAAATTTTGAAAGCGCTTCAAAAAAGAGATAAGATTTTTTTGGCCAATTGTGGTAGAGGACTGCCGGACTGGGATACTTTGATTGACTATTATCAAAGTAATCCAAATAAAATAGAACAAGTTCTGGCCGGAAAATATGAGATAGTTTTTTTAACAAAAGGAACGTTAAAGAAATGGCTTCGCTTAAAGTTTCATCTAGCAGAAAGAATGGATTATATGGATGCTGGTACTGTTCTAATGAATATCACCCTTCCGAATGAAGATTTTATTCTGATGCAAAACATGCTTGCGAAAAATTGGGAAATAAGCAATATCGAAAAAATAGATAGCCAAGTAAAGTTCAATATTGTCTTGGCAAACAAATTGGAATATTAATTATATAGTTGCTGAAAAGTGGTCATTTATTAATGATCGCTTTTTTTGTGAATTTACCACTATTTAACGGGCAGTAGTATACCCGTCTTAAGATTGGGGGAGAAAATGAAAAATCTAGGTGGGAAGAAACTTGCTGAGTAAAAGCCTGATTGGTTCAACTAACAGTCAGTTAGAGATGGAAAACCCCCGCTGATTGAAGCTTGACTTTATAATATTTACAAACATTTACCATTCCTTTATTTTGGCTCAATGTTTCCTACATAAATTCAGAATATACTAATAAACAAGGTTGGCCACTATATTAAACATATCTATCGAGGTGAGCATGGTGAACGGGAATAAGCGATTTAATATTTACCACGAGTATTCTCTTGTTCAGGGATCAAAGATTTCAATTCCGAAACAAGCTGAATATTACTTATGGGTGAAAAGAATATTAGATTTTCTTTTAGCGACAATTGGTCTGATATTTGCAGTTCCTATTATTTTATTATTTTCCATTTTAATTGTGATAGAGACACCTGGATCGCCCTTTTATATACAGCAAAGAGTAGGCAGAAAAGGCGAGTATTTTTATTTGATCAAGCTTCGTTCGATGAGGACAGATGCAGAAAAAGACGGAGCAAAGTGGGCAGAGGCAAATGACCCGAGAGTTACAAAAATAGGTGGTTTTATCCGCAAAACAAGAATTGATGAATTGCCGCAGCTGCTGTCTGTTTTAAAAGGAGATATGTCCATTATCGGTCCAAGACCAGAAAGACCATGCTTTACAGCGCAGTTTGACAAAGAAATAGCAGGGTTCTCAAATAGATTGGCAGTCAAGCCAGGTTTAACGGGATTGGCGCAAATTAATGGTGGGTATAATATTACGCCGAAAGAGAAGCTGAAATATGATCTAGAGTACATAGCCAATTTGAACTTTCTTTTAGAAATGAAGATTTTAGTAAAAACGGTAAAAGTCATTTTAACAGGAGAAGGTGCTCGTTGATTGATTTCCATAAAAATGCAAATTAGCAATGGCGCCAAATGGTCCAGCCTTTCTACTCTCATTATTACTATTACACAAATCATGCAATTTCTGCTGCTTGGAAATATCTTGACGGTTCAACAGTTTGGAATGGTTGGCATGTTTACAACGATGATTATTTTTGCACAGATTATTTTAGATTTGGGAATAGGAGCTGCTGTTATTCAGAGGGAAGGATTATCTAATAGACAGCTATCCACGTTATTTTGGCTGAATGTACTGATTGGAATTTTCCTTTTTTTTGCTTTGCAGCTAGGAGGTCCTTTAATTGCAGCCTTTTTTGATGAAAAGAAATTAATCAGTGGAATTCGTTTATTGGCCTTTCTATTTTTATTTGCTCCGATTGGTCAACAAGCACAGTATTTACTGCAAAAGGAGTTAAGATTCCAAACGATTGGAAAAATTGAAACAGCATCTGTTCTAGTTAGTTTTCTGCTGCTGCTTATTTTCTTGTTTAGGGGCAGCCTGCATCCTATTGTTGCTTATGTAGCATCACAAGTCATTTTATATTCTTTAAAAGGCTTCTTATATTATGTGTGCTACAGAAAGATATGGAAACCAGCCTTTATTTTTGATTTGAGCTGCTGCAAAGACATTTTTTCATTTGGATTTTATCAATTATTGTCCAGGCTGGTTAATCGAATCGGAGGAAATTTAGATGTTTTTTTTATAGGGAAATTTATGGGGATGGAAGCATTGGGGATTTATAGTCTTGTGTATCAAATTGTGACTATACCTGTATTAAAGATTAATCCTATTATAACAAGGGTTGCTTTTCCTGTATTTTCAAAGGTTCAGCATGATAATGCCCAGTTGGTAGATGGTTTTATCTATATGACGAAAATTATTGCATTTATTACCTTCCCCTTATTAATTGGTTTACTTGCCCTTTCTGACTTGTTTATTTCATTAGTTTTTGGAAAAGAATGGATGGATGCTATACCTATTTTAAAAATAATGCTTATTGTAGGAATGCTGCGTGTGTTGATGAATCCAAATGGAAGTCTCATTCTTGCAAAAGGTAAAGCAAATCTAGCCTTATACTGGGATGCAGCTTTTCTGATTATTTATGGAATTGCTTTATTTTCAGCTGTCTTATCAGAACGTTTAGTAGTAGTTGCATGGACATATGCTGCAGTTAATTTTATCAATTTTATACTAGGCAGATGGCTGCTAGACAGATTAATCAATTTAAAATGGACAATTTATATGAAAAGTATTCTTACCCCTTTGCTATTAGCAGTTTTTATTACAGCAGTTGCCTTTTTGATAAAAAAAGTCACAAGCCTTTATCTTTCCGGCACTATTGTACTGTCACTTTCTATAGTAATAAGCGCTATCTTGTATTTTCTGCTTGTAAAAAATTTTCTTTCTAATAAAAAAGGGAGATTTTTTGTAAACCAAATTAAAGGGGGATGATGATGATAAAGGTTTTATGGATTACAAGTGTATATCCAACTGATGAACAACCAGGCAATGGAGTATTCCATGAAACGCAGGTACAGGAATTGAAGAAACATGGTATAGAGGTAACGGTTATTTGTCCAACACCATATAATCCGCCAGTTCTGCGTTTATTAAAAAGGAAGTATCAGCTAACTCCTAAACCTTCTTTATATGAAAGAAATGGAATAACTGTTTATAGTCCAAAATATACAGCTTATCCAGGACAGCTTAGATGGTTGCAGCCCGATAAGAGAATCGCAAAGGCGGTTTTAGCTACCATTAAAGAAAATAATTTGAAATTTGATTTGATTCATGCCCACTTTGCGATGCCATCAGGAGGAGCTTGCAGAATTGTAGCTAAGGAGTTAAGAAATCCTTGGGTTTTAACGCTCCATGGAAGTGATGTTCATATTTATCCATCCTTTAGCAAGGGAGCAGAAAGAATTTTCTGCCAGACAGTTTTATCAGCAGATAAGGTAATTGCAGTTGGGAAAAACCTGGCCGAAAAAGCGAAAGATAAGACTGGAAGAGACAGCATTATTCTGCCTATAGGAATTGATTTAAGCAGATTTAGTCATCCGCTTATTTCGAAAAGGCATGTTAGAAAACAGTTAAATCTTCCTGAAGATAAGAAGATAATCATTTTTGTAGGGAGATTAGTAAAAGAAAAAGGAATATTTGAATTAGCAGAAAGCCTTGCTTATTTGCCTGAAGATACCGTTGTTTTCTTTATAGGAAATGGCCCGGAAAGATCTGCCTTGCAGCAGCATGCAATGTATAATAAGCAGTTGTTTTTATTAGGGCAGATGGAAAATGAAAGAATAGTAGATTATATGTATGCTGGCGATATATTTGCATTACCTTCTTATTCAGAGGGTATGCCAACCGTTATTATAGAAGCAATTTCGCTGAAAATACCGGTTGTTTGTACAGCTGTGGGCGGCGTTCCTGATCTATTTGGAAAATATAAGGATAAGTTGATTGAGCCAAAATCAGTAAGAGATTTGGCATTAAAATTACATGAATATTTAGTGAAAAAAGAAGACACTAGCAAATTATGCGAAGAGCTATATGAGCATATACAAGAGCTTTACGGGGCAAAAAAGAATGCAGAACAATTAATAGGCCATTATACATCCTTGATTTCACCAGCAGAAAAAGAAATTCGAGCATTAGAGGAACAATCGATTATTACAGGATAAGCTGCTTCTTAATAATAGGAGATTGATTAGGAAAATGGCAATAAAGCTTATAAAAAATCCAAGAAAAAAGATAGGGACAATGGGAGGATGGAGAAAATGAGTAAAGTGGTTGTGACAGGTGGGGCAGGGTTTATTGGATCACATATTGCGGAGGAATTAGTGGAAGCAGGATATGAGGTGACCATTATTGATAATTTTTCAACAGGCTATTACTCCAATATAGCACATCTTTCAGCAGACATTTATCAATATGATATTACTAATCCTTCTATTATTGATTTTATTGTAGGGCTTAAACCAGATTATATTATTCATCAGGCTGCACAAGTAAGTGTGGCAGAATCTGTTCATAATATTTTGCATGATGAAAATGTTAATGTAAAGGGCTCGCTGCATATTATTAAGGCAGCAATAAAAGCTTCTGTAAAAAAACTAGTATTTGCTTCATCAGCAGCTGTTTATGGCAATCCACTGGTGCTGCCAGTAACTGTAGAGCATCCGACTTTGCCTGAATCACCATATGGCTTAACAAAACTAACAGTAGAGCACTATTTAAAAATGGCTAATAAATTTTATCAGCTGTCTTATGGAATCTTGCGATACAGCAATGTGTACGGCCCAAGGCAAGATGCAAAAGGGGAAGGCGGAGTTGTTTCTATTTTTTCTGAAAAGATCCAAACCAATAATATTTTGCAGATTTATGGAGATGGTGAACAAACAAGAGACTTTATTTATGTAAAGGACGTAGCGCGAGCAAATATTAAGGCATTAGAGATAGAGGAAAATATTTGTGTGAACATCTCCTCTAACACGAAAATTACCATTAATGATTTATGGAAAGAAATGAAAAAAGCGGTCAATATAGAGAAACTGGAAATTAAGTATGAAAGGGAAAGAGCTGGCGATATTCGCCATAGTCTCCTTTGTAATAAACAGACAATGGAATTGCTGAATTGGATGCCAAAGACAAATTTAGAGAATGGATTAAAAGAAACACTTTTGTTTGCTAATAATATATTGCAAGAATTAAAGTAACAGAAAGGAAATAAAAGGAATGGAAAGTAGTCGATTGGTGCGTCAGGCAATAGGTACATCTATTTTCCTCTATGCCATCATATTTTTTTCGTTTGTTTTATTGCAATTGGAAATTAAATGGGCTTTTATGTTGTCTATAATATGGGTGGCACTGATTGTCATCGCCCTTGTTCTTCCAAGGTACTCCCTACAAGAATGGACAAAAGGCATGATGTATATATTGGTGGCTGCCACTTTTCTTAACCAGTCGATATTTAGTATAAACATTGATTTTTTTCAATTGTTTTTTTATCGATTGCTACTATTAGCGACAACTGCGCTGTATTTTTTTTGCAGGGTAAAGGGAAAGGGGATCATTAAAGATATTTATGATTTTCCATTAAAAGGAGTGTGGCTGTTTTTCTGCATTTGGCTTATTTATGGGTGTATATCGATTCTTTGGGCGAAGTCCTTTATAGATGCTATTAAATATATGCTGCTATTGACAGCAGGGATTTTGTTTATTTATTTGGCTAATGTGATTTTAACAAGAATATCTCACATTTTAATTACGTATGGAATTTGGCTGGGAATGACATCCATTTTGCTAGTGCTAGGATTGGTTAATTATTATGGTCATATTCAATTGCCTAGTTCTGGTCTTTTTGGAGGGGCAGCATATAAGCAATCCTACCCGACAGCTGTATTTTTTAACCAAAATGACTTTGCTGCTTTTTTATCTATCTCTTTCTTTTTTTATGTTGCTGCAGCTAGAAACTGCAGCAACAGATGGATCAGAAATAGTGCATGGCTTCTTTCCTTTGTATCTGTCTATCTAATTTATTTGACAGAATCGCGAGCGAGCATTTTAGCAATAATAGTTGGGGTTATTTCTTATTTTTTTATTCTTGCAAATAGAAAAATGAAAAGAATAGTTACAGCCTTTTTTACCATTAGTGGTATTGCTGGTATTTTTATCATGCTGCCGAAATTAATGGATAAACTCCATCAATGGACTATTATGTCTTCCATATATGAATATGGTGACGTACTGCCATCTAATCTAGCTAGGGTAAATCTATTAAAAAATACTTTTTATTATGTCATTGATACATATGGTTTAGGTGTTGGGGCAGGGAATATCCCTTATTACTTGGAAAGATATGCAATTTTTCCTACAGGGGGGGTATTGCAAGTGCATAATTGGTTAGCAGAAATTGCCGGAAATTTTGGCATATTAATTTTAGCTGGCTATATAGGAGTAATTTTCTCCTTGAGTTTATCTCTTTATAGGATTTATAAGGAAATTCATCATCCGACATATAAGATGCTGATTGAAAGCTGTTTTGTTGGAATGATTGCATTTTTAGCTTCAAGTATTAGTCCAAGTTCTGTCATCAATCTTTATTTTCATTGGGTTTTTATAGGATTTGTCACTTCTACTGTAGCTGTCTTTAAAAAAATGAGGCAAAAAGGGATAAGGAGCTTCTGAAATGAAGGAATTGTATAGAAGGGTAGCAATCCGCATAAAAAGAAGATGGTGGGTTTATACAGCTATTATTCTAATTTTGGGAATAGTTGGATATGTGATGCCTTTAGGAAAGCAAGAGCAGAATTATTCTGCGGAAGCAGTGATACAGCTAGGAAGCTATGAAAATAATTCTTTTAATGATCCGAAACAAGTGATTCAACTGCTGACAAGCAAAACTTTTTATGATGAATATTTGGGGGCAGACTGGTTTGCAGAAAAGAGCAAGTCTTTCACAATAAAAAACGCTGGTGATAATTCTATTTATTTTATTTATACAGGACCTTCAAAAGCCGAAGCAGTACAATCATTAGCCAAAATAACAACAGCCTTTTTAACTGTAGATGATGCTCAATTTAATTTAAAAAGAAAAATTATTCAAAAGAATATCAATGCATTGGAAACGTTGGAAACCAGTTCGGATACTTCTGTAGATAAACAGCGGTTTTTATATGAATTAGAAACAAGTGAACTTGCGATTAAGCCTGCTAAATTAGTAAAAGATGTTTCTCTTATAGAGAATGCTAGAACATTAAACGCTAAAGAATCAGCGGTAATAGGTGTGCTTCTGGGCGTAATGTTTAATAGCTTATTAATATTTGTTCCAGAGTATATGAGAAGTTATCCCCAGGTAAAGAGGTGATTGGTTTATGGTTTACATTAAGGATTGTATATCCATTATTATGCCATCATATAATGCTAGCAAATATATTAAGGAAAGCATTCAGTCCGTTTTAGAGCAAACGTATACCAATTGGGAACTGATTATTGTCGATGATTGTTCAACAGATGAAACGCCTCAAATATTAAGAGATATGGAAAAAAGAGACGCTAGAATTCGAGTGTTTTATGAAAAGGAAAACGGAGGAGCAGCTGTTGCTAGAAATAAAGCGCTAGAGCATGCAAGAGGTCAGTTCATCGCTTTTCTAGACAGTGATGATTGCTGGAAAAGAAACAAACTTGCCGTGCAGCTTGTCTTTATGAAGCAATACGGCTTTGCTTTTACTTTTACAGCATACGAATATATGTCAGAAGAGGGAATTCCTTTAGGAAAAAGGGTAGTTGCACCGCTGGAAGTAACTTATCAGGATTTATTAAAAAATACGATAGTAGGCTGTTTAACCGTTATGATTGATCGAAATGAAACGGGTCCTATACAAATGCCGACTATTCGCACAAGACAAGATTTGGCCACATGGCTTGGCATTTTAAAACGGGGCTATAAAGCTTATGGAATCAATGAGGTGCTTGCAGAATACAGAGTAGGCAATGTTTCTATTTCCGCAAATAAATGGAAAGCAGCTCAAAAAACATGGTTTGTTTACAGGGAAATCGAAAGGCTAAACCTTCTGAAAGCAACATGGTGCTTTTCTCATTATGCTTTTCATGCAGTTAGAAAAAGATTATAAGGCGAAGGGAAATTAGGTGAATAGATTGAAAAGTATTTATGTAATCGTAGCAACAAGCGAATGGGGAGAAGATATGCTTCGCTACCGAAGACATCGTCTAGCAGAATTTTTGCAAAATCAAAAGCATACAGAAGAAGTGATTTGGTTATGCCCTGCATCCCTCTCAAAAAAGGGGGATTTAGAAAAACTGTCTAATGATATTCTGCAATGGCCGATAGCAGATGCTGGAGAAAGTAAATTGTTCCGTTTTAGCCGATTCTTGCCTGTTTTTTATAAAAAAAAATGAAACCATTATTGACTTATTTGTTTGAGAAACACAGCGAATATAAAATCAATCTTTGGTATACGTACCCAGCTTATGGAAATTTAGCAAAGATGTTTCCATGGAATAAAATCATTTATGATTGCAGTGATTTATGGTCTCAGCCGATAAACGGGACAGCATCTATTCTTGCTTCTGCAAGGCAAAAACTGATCTATTCTAGCGAAGAGAAAATTATACAAAAGGCAGACTATATTGCTTGTTCTTCTCCGTATTTATATGACCAAATTGCTGAACGTGCTCCTGAAAAAAAACAAGCAATCTATATGTATGAAAATGGTGTGGAATATGATTTGTTTCAAACAAGGGAAAAAGCGAAAGAACTGCTTCCAGCTTATGCACAAGGACCTGTATTTGGGTATATTGGAGGAATTAAACCGAAGCTGGACTTTGCACTAATTCGTGAGGTAGCCAAGCAAAAAGCCGACTGGTTCTTTTTATTTGTTGGACCAGACAGCACAAATCAATGTGAGGATTTTCAACAATTGCTAAAAGAAAGGAATGTCCTATGGATAGGAGGCGTTCCTTCCCATCTTGTGCCAATATATATGAATAGCATTGATATAGGAATTATGCCATATAAGTCCTCTTCCTACAATAAAGCCATTTTCCCGCTTAAACTATTTGAATTTCTGGCAGCTGGAAAAGGAGTGGTTGGAGTTAATTTGCCATCTACGGCTCAATATCGGGAGGAGGGAGTATACAGTTGCCTGAAAGGCGAAGACAGTCAGCTTTTTATTCAGGAATGCGAGAAGTTTGTAGATAAAATAAATAATGATTCATTTAGTGAGAGGAGAATGATGCTTGCAAAGAAAAAAGACTGGAATACGATTTTTTCCACGATGGTAGGGCAAATCGTCAAGTAGAGCAATCTGTAGCGGATTGCTTTTTTGCGTTTTCATGGAATCGCTTGTTATTTTGTTTGCACATAACAATACGCTATAATAGCTTAAGTTATATATTATGTTCTATTGTGCAGTTGTGAACAATTAGACACAATTATAGGCAGGAAAATGAGCAGGAAAATGCGATAATAGCCATATAATATTTAAATCTGAGGTGGATTGATTGAAAAGAGTCATCGTTGTAGGTGGGGGAATAACTGGATTATCTGCCATGTATTATCTGCAGAAAATGAAAAGAGAAAAACAAATGGATCTAGACCTTGTATTAATAGAAGGGAAAGAGACGCTTGGCGGCAAAATTCATTCTGTTGCTAAAGGAAACTTTATTATGGAAACAGGAGCAGATTCTATTGTTGCAAGAAACAAGAACGTAATGCCCTTTATAAAGGAACTGAATTTAGAAGAGGAGCTTTGCTATAATGCGACGGGAATATCATATATTCATACAAAGGAAAAACTGCTGCAAATACCGAGGGACTCCGTTTTTGGCATTCCGATGAGCATAGAGTCTTTATTTTCTAGTGAGCTTGTTTCTTTAAAAGGAAAAATGGAAGCATTAAAGGATATTTTTAAAAAGAATAAAGGCTTTACAAAAGAAACATCCATTGGGGAGTTTTTAGAATACTTTTTTGGGAAAGAACTAGTGGAAAAACAGATAGAACCAGTACTTTCCGGCGTTTATTCAGGAAGTCTTGATTCACTGACCATGGCTTCCACTCTGCCATATTTGCTAGATTACAAAGAAAAATATGGAAGCATTATACAGGGGTTGGCAAAAAATAAAAGTACTTTTCAATCTGCGGCTGACAAAAAGTTTATTTCCTTTAGAAATGGATTGTCCACTATTATTAATCGTTTGGAGGAAGTTTTGACAGAAGCAACGATTCTTAAGGGCGCCAAAGTGAATAAGATCAGCAAAGCAGAGGATATATACACAGTGGATTTTGAGAATGGAGATAGACTAGAAGCTGATGCCGTTATTTTAACTACTCCCCATGATGTTTCACGGAAATTATTAAATAACCAAGCGTTAAATCAAGCTTTTGACAAATTGGAGAATTCCTCTAATATTACCTTGTATTTAGCATATGATATGGATGATAAGATTCTTCCAAAAGATGGAACTGGATTTATTGTAGCACGTGATAGTGATTTGATTTGCGATGCTTGTACGTGGACAAGCAGAAAGTGGAAGCATACATCAAAAAAGAATCAATTATTATTAAGGGTATTTTATAAAAAAACAAATCCAGCATTTGATCGTTTAAATCTGCTGAGTGAAGAAGAATTAGTGGCAGTAGCGGCAGAAGATATTAAACAAAGTTTGGGCATTGCCGAACAGCCGGCAAGCTTTGAGATTACAAAATGGAATAATTTAATGCCCGTTTATTCTTTGCAGCATAAAGAGGCAGTGGATGATCTGGTAGACAAGCTAAACTCGCTGCATCCTAATATTATCTTGGCAGGCTGCTCCTACTATGGCGTAGGAATCGCTGCTTGCATTGCAAATGGAGAGCAAACAGCAAAAAGAGTGGAAAGCAGATTAATGCAAAATGTATATTAGGATAAAACTGGTTAGGCATAAAAGTATATGTCTAGCCAGTTTTATTATTGCTATTTTTTTATAATCTTTCTTTTTAAGCCAAATGTAATGCTGACTAATATAAAGGCTAATACATAGGTTGTAAAGGCAATTGGGATATGGTTATCTCCATTTTTAATGCCTATTGCAATAAAGGCCCAAACAATAACTAAAGGAAAAAGCCAATCATGATGAATTATTCGAAATCCAATGCCGATAATCATAGCAATCAGCAATAGTAGAATCGTCCATAAATTATCAGAAAGAGCAAATTGATGCCAGGAAATATATTTTAAGTAGTAACTAATATTAACAATGGCTGCAATTGTTATCCAGCCTAAATAAAGAGAAATATGAGCATATGCTAAAAAGTGATTCGTAATTTTTCGGCTTTTATTATATAAAAGGAATAAATTTATCCATAAACAAATAATAACAAACACAGAAAAGAAGAAAAGCTCATAATGCCAAACTATAATCCAGCAGCTATTTAATAGACAGCTTGTTATAAACAGGAAGCTCATTTTTGTATATTCAGGAGAATCTCGTCGGCTTTTTGGAATTTCTCTTAAAATCCATATTCCAATCAATAGGTAGATGACGCTCCAAATCATAAATGCATAGGAGGCAGGGGTGATTGGAACATTTAGTTTATTTGCTATTTCAGCTGTTGTTTGTCCATTTATAGGGAGAGTATTTGCAAGTGTATTAATTAAGATCATACTAAGAAAGCTGCCTATATGAATAAAAAGCCTTTTCATGATTATCCTCCTGCTGTTTAGATGTTAATATATAGAATAAGTAATTCTTTACTACTTTCCCCAATAGAAGAATGATTAAACGAGGAGTAGATGAGTATGGTAAAAACAACCATTTGGAAAATATAGCAAGATTTGTTTTTAGTATATTATAGTAAGAAGAAAAAAATTATTTGTATATGATGAATTGGAGCATTGGTATATGGACCAGCTATTACAATCTTATATTGCTTTAATGTGCACAGCAGGAGTATTGCAAGTAATTTTAGCGATTATTGCTTTTTATAATAGACATGCTTTTGCAGGCACCAAAACATTTGCATGGTTGTCTGTATTTTCAGCTATTTATTCATTTGGCCATGCTTTAGAATTAACAAGCACAACAATGGAAGGCATTATGTTTTGGGTCGTTTTCCAATATTTAGGGATGCCCTTTTCTGCACCTGCAACGCTTATTCTTGTGCTGCAGTATATACAGCTTGATAAATTGGTGAATAAAAAAACGCTGCTTTTATTTTATCTTATCCCAGCCATTTCCCTTTTGCTTATTGCTACAAATCATTTCCATCATTTATTTTACAAAACTGTTGGCATAAAATATGTTATGGGTGCCCCTTTATTAGATATAACGATTGGGCAATGGTATGTTGTTCATGGCAGCTACACGTTTGGAACCTTGCTTATTGGGGCGGTTTTGCTTATTTGGTATTGGATTAGAACGAAGTCAAAGCATTGGAAGCAAGTGTTGATATTAATCATAGGAATACTTTCTCCGATTACAGCATCCTTTTTATATTTAATAGGGCTGACTCCGAAGGGAATTGATCCGGTTCCAATTGTAATGCTTTTTACTTCTATGCTTTATTTATTGGCCATTCTATCTACCAATTGGTTAAAAGTCACACCGATAGCAAAGGAAACGATTTTTGAAAGTATGCGTGATGGTGTTATTGTGGTGGATTTATTAAACAGCATCGTTGAATTTAATTCTATAGCAGGCGAATTATATCCAGCCTTGAAAGAAGGCAGAAGCCTAGAGGAAATAAAAGAGTTGGATAAAAAAATCAGCTTGCTGGCAATAGAGAGAGGCAGTGGCTCCACTACAACAGAAACAACTATTTATTTGCATAATGAATTAAAATATTTTCAGGTGAAAATCTCCCCTGTACTGAAGAACAGGAGGGAAAGAGTCGGAAATATGATTGTTTTTATGGATATTACAGAAAGAGCAAAACTGCAAATTCAATTAAAAGAATTGGCATATAAAGATGGGATGACGGGCATATATAATCGGAGCTATTTTTATCAACAGGCTGAAAAGCTAACGATTGCTTCGCTGGAATTGGGGGAAGCGGTCTCTTTTATTTTGTTTGATATCGATTATTTTAAACAAATTAATGATAATTATGGCCATGCTTATGGAGATGAAGCAATCAAACAGATTGTGCTTATAGTGAAAGAGGCCATGGGAGCGAAGGAGATATTTGGCCGTTATGGCGGAGAAGAATTTTTGCTTTGTTTGCCAGGCTGCGATTTGGAAGCTGCTGGAGTTTTCGCAGAGAGACTGCGCGCTGATATCGAAAAACAACCATTAATAATAGGGTTGGATAAAATAAATATGACAGCAAGTTTTGGGGTTTCTGTGGTGAAAAACAAAGCGGATTTTTATACAGTGGATGCACTTATAGAAAAAGCAGATAGAGCGTTATATAGTGCAAAAAGCAACGGCAGAAATGCTGTCTATATAGAGGGAGAAAATGAGACGAGCAAATTTTCGCTCCAAGCTTCTAAATAGCTCAAGCAGCTCGAAGATCTAAAAACCACCGAGGAGTCAACTCCTCGGTGGTTTTTATCAGTATATCGGATTATTTAGTCAATGCTTCTACTGTTTCATCGATGGTTTTTTCATTGGCGATATATCCTGTAATCGTCCAATTGCTTGGATCTTTCATTTGATGGACCTTGCCAGCTTTAACGGCAGCAAGTCCTTTCCATACAGAACTATCTTGCAATGTTTTTAATCCTGTTTCTGTTTCTTTGCTTACAAGGATGATGTGATCTGCATCTAGTTCAGCAATTTTTTCAAGAGAAATAGGATTCCAAGTAGCCTCTGCCGCTGGAAGGCTGGCAACAAATTCAGGTGCTTTAATGCCTAGATCTCCATATAACACATTTCCGCTATGGCGATCCTGCTCTATCAAATAGTAAGCATCGCCAATTACCCAAAGAATAGCGACTGTTTCATCTCCAATAGCATCATGAATAGCTGTTTTTGCTTCCTCGGCTTTTTTATCATACTCTGCTAGCTTTTCAGTTGCCGTATCTTCCTTATCTACTACTTTTGCAACAGTTTTTAATGCTTTGCGCCAATCTTTGCTATCTTCTTCTGATAAAACAAAAGGAGTAGTAATTTTTTGATATTTTGCAATATCTCCATCTGGAACAGCGGATGGGGCGCTAAAAATCACAAGATCAGGATTCGCATTCACTACTTGTTCAACAGGTAAATTCCATTCAATCTTTGGAACATCCTTTAGCTGCGGCTGTAAGTACTGAATAACAGAATCGCCAATTGCCCATTGATAAGCTGGAGTAATTCCTAGTGTTAGAAGAGCATCCTCAGAATATGGAGCAATAATCTTCGTTAATTTTGCTGGGATTGTTACATCCCCGTTTGCATCTTGCACTACACGCTCTTTATTTTCGGATTCTTTTTTATCTGAATTCGTATCATCATTTTTACCACAAGCACTTGCGAATAATAAAATTAGTAATGAAGCTAAAAGCAATACATAACGATGTTTCTGACCTTTAAACATTGTCTTCCTCCTACGTAGTTGTGTTAATGATAATGATAATCATTTAAGAAAATTATGTCAACAATATTTTAGCACAATAAAGAATAGTTGGTAATATCGTGAACAGTATTGCTGTAATTGTTTTTTAAACTTATAATAAAATAAATGAAAATCATTATCATAGGATGTAAAGATATTTTCTCTTTGAATTAGTATGTATTTTTCTTTTGATTAGTAAACATTAAGATTTAGCTATTTATATGATTAGGAAGGACTGCGCAATAGTGGAACTAGCTGAGAATAGAAAAAATAAGGGGAAAAATATATATAAAAGTGCCTTGCTTATGTTAAGCTGTTTTGTTTTAGTATTTTTGCTGGCGGTATCCATTTCCGTTGGAGCTGCTAATATCCATTTATCGACTGTTTGGGAGGCAGTATTTCAATTCGACTCTAATGTGCAGGCACATCGAATTATTCAGGAAATCCGCTTGCCGCGTTCCATAGGAGCCTGTTTAATAGGAGCATGCTTGGCAGTATCAGGAGCGATCCTTCAAGGTCTTACAAGAAATCCCCTTGCAGCTCCGTCTATTATGGGAGTAACAGATGGGGCGGCATTGGCATTAATTATTTCATTAGTTTTTTTTCCAGGATTATCAATGGGAGAACAAAGCATTGCTTCATTTATTGGAGCGGGCGTCGGCGTATTGATCGTGTTTGGCATTGGAGCGCTTTCAAAGGGGAGCGTTTCTCCAGCAAAGCTGGCATTAGCGGGAATTGCTGTCAGCAGTTTATTTCAAGCAATCACAACAGCTATTGCGCTGCATTTTGACATGGCAAAAAACATGGGATTTTGGCATGCCGGCGGTTTAAACAAGGTGAATTGGTCTGGAGTACATGTTCTTTTTATTATTTGTATAGTAGGCATTACAGCGGCCATATTGATGTCAAAAGCATTGACTATTCTTAGTTTGGGAGAAGATGTATCAAAAGGGTTAGGGCAAAACACAGTAATGATTAAGGGAATTGGTTTTATCATTACATTGTTTTTAACAGGGGCGGCAGTTTCTATTGCGGGACCAATTGGATTTATTGGTTTAGTGGTACCCCATATTACACGTTTTTTAGTGGGATCAGACTACCGATGGGTTATTCCGTTTTCTGCTGTTTTTGGCGCAATTCTTTTAGTGATGTCTGATGCTGCTGCAAGAATGGTAAATGCTCCTTTTGAAACTCCTGTTGGTGCCATTACCGCGATAATCGGAGTGCCCTTCTTCTTGTATCTTGCAAGAGGGCAAGGAAGGAGAGTATAAATGACGACAAAAAAAGATTTAGCAAAAAAGTGCATATGGATAATAAGCATACTTGTTTTTTTATTGCTTCTTTTATTTTTTGTTAGTCTAAATATGGGACTAGTAAAAATAGCGCCAAATGCTGTACTGCAAACATTAATAGGGAATGGTACGGAAAGGGATAAACTTGTGCTACTAGAATTCCGTTTGCCGAGAATGGTGTTAGCCGTTATGATTGGTGCTGGTTTGGCTTTTTCAGGAAGCATTTTGCAGGCTGTTTCCAAAAATGAATTGGCAGATCCAGGGATTATCGGCATTAATGCAGGGGCAGGATTTGCTGTTGTGTTATTTCTTTTTATTATTCAGGGATCCATGTCTGCATTAGCTGCTATAAATTTGTGGCTTTTGCCTCTGTTTTCCTTTTTAGGAGCGGTGCTCGCTGCTGCGCTTATTTATATGTTGGCATGGAAAAAAGGCATCAATCCAATTCGTTTAGTATTAGTTGGTATTGGTATTAATTCAGGTTTTGCTGCAGCTATTACAATTATGCAGTTGAAAATGAATCCGCAAGATTTTATGAAGGCTGCTGTATGGATATCTGGTGATATTTGGGGAGCAAGCTGGAATTTTGTTTTAGTTATTTTGCCATGGATGCTGCTACTTTGTATATATGCGCTTTATAAGTCGCATACATTAAATCAACTAAGTTTAGGAGATCAAGTAGCGATAGGACTTGGTGTTCATGTAGAGAGAGAACGGCTAAAAGTGCTGTTTACTGCTGTTGCACTTGCTGGTTTATGCGTTTCAGCAGGAGGCGGCATATCATTTTTGGGACTTGTAGCTCCACATATTGCCCGTAAAATAATGGGACCAAAACATCAATATGTATTGCCTGTTTCAGCACTTATCGGATCATTTCTTCTGTTGCTTGCCGATACAATTGGACAGAATATCCTCGCTCCTACTCAAATTTCAGTAGGAATTGTTGTAGCAATTATTAGTGCACCGTATTTTATTTATTTATTAATGAAAACGAACTAAGGAGTGACAGGCTTTGAGCATACTTTCCACTGAACATTTGAAAATTGGCTATGAGGAAAAAATTATAGTAGAGGATTTAAGTTTCACTATACAGTCTGGAGAAATTACAACGATTATTGGACCAAATGGTTGCGGAAAGTCGACCATCTTAAAAACGTTGGCAAGGATACATAAAGCAAAATCAGGTTTTGTGTATCTAGATGGGAAAGCAATACACAAAATTCCCACTAAACAAATTGCACAAAAAATGGCAGTGCTGCCTCAATCTCCAGATGCTCCAGCGGGATTAACGGTATTTGATCTGATCTCATATGGTCGATCTCCTCATCAAAAGGGATTTGCCCGATTAAGCGACAGAGATAAGGAAGTAATCGAATGGGCTCTTAAAGTAACAGGATTAGAGGAATTAAGAGATCAAGATGTGGACACATTATCTGGCGGTCAGCGGCAACGAGCATGGATTGCTATGGCGATTGCACAAGAGACGGAACTTTTGCTGTTGGATGAGCCGACTACTTATTTAGATATGGCACATCAATTAGAAATACTAAAGCTATTGAAAAAGTTGAATGAAGACGAAAATCGAACAATTGTAATGGTTATTCACGATTTAAATCATGCTGCCCGATTCTCTGATCGAATGATTGCGATGAATAAGGGAAGGCTCATGAAAGAAGGAACGGCAGAGGAAGTTATGACTGCTGAAGTGTTAAAAAATGTTTTTCAAATTGATGCGGTTGTTGTGACGGATCCAAGAACAAACAAACCTGTTTGCTTGTCCTATGATTTAATTGAACAGGAAAAAGACATGAATAATAAAAACGGAATCGTTCAAGAACCAGTACTTGTATAATGAATATATGATGTGCGGTGACAAGGAAGGGTGCTTTAAAAACAGCAGAGGATGTTGGAGCGTATAAGCAAATGCAGTTTCATTATCTTAAACATTTTGAGACATTAACTGTGCATGAAATCAGAAACAAAACATATATTGTGTTACAGATATTAAAAATTCATATAAAATTGTTATTTTGTATCGTACCTATTTATAATAATGGTATAAAATAATTAAGATAATATCGAAAGAAATATGCATAGAAGGTTGAGATTGATGATAAAAAATAAATTAATCAAAAGTTTTGTGGAGTTTTTGTCAGAAGAAAATGTAAAAATAAATGAACCTTTAAATAAATACACTTATACGAAAATTGGAGGGAAAGCTGATTTCCTCTTATTCCCAACTTCGTTTGAGCAATTGCAGGAAGCTTATCAATTTGCAATAAGTGAAAATCTTCCCATCACTATATTAGGGAATGGCTCTAATGTATTAATTAAAGATGGTGGAATTCGCGGAGTTGTATTTAATTTAACTAGGCTAACGAATATTTCCAGAAGCCAAAACAAAGTTATTGCACAATGTGGCGCTGCTATTATTGATACTTCTCAATTTGCTTTAAAGCATCATTTAACAGGTTTAGAATTCGCCTGCGGAATTCCTGGTTCTGTCGGCGGTGCTTTATATATGAATGCGGGTGCATATGGGGGAGAAGTTGCAGATGTTTTAGAAAGTGCAAAAGTGCTGACAAAAACAGGGGAGATTGTAATACTTTCCAAAGATCAACTAGAATTGGGCTATAGAACAAGCAATGTCCAAAAAAGTGGCTATATCGTGCTAGAAGCGGTCTTTTCTTTAAAAGAAGGCAAGTATGAAGAGATTAAAGCAAAGATGGATGAACTGACATTTTTGAGAGAATCCAAGCAGCCACTTGAATATCCATCATGCGGAAGTGTATTTAAAAGACCGCCAAATCATTTTGCTGGAAAATTGATTCAAGACAGCGGGCTTCAAGGGACTAAAATTGGTGGAGCTCAAGTTTCAACAAAGCATGCAGGATTTATTGTAAATGTAGAAAATGCTACAGCAACGGATTATCTTAACTTAATAAAGCATGTTCAAAAAATAGTGAAGGAAAACTATAATGTGGACTTGGAAACAGAAGTTAGGATTATTGGAGAAGAGGCATAAGCGGAAAGATGCACTAAAAAGGGGGCTGCAAAAGGCAGCTCCCTTTTTAGTTGGAAAAATAAATAATAATGGTTTTGCTTTTGGTTATGATCATTTTGACTAGAAAATAGAGGAAATAACCAATGATAGAACCTAATATGTTTAAAATGAAGTCATCAATATCTGCGGCACGATCAATTGTAAAGAAATATTGTGTCAATTCAATGGTTAAGGAAGAAAGGGCAGCTGCTATTATTGTAATAATCATTTTAAAGCGCTTTTTATATAGACCGGGAAAAAGACAGCCGAATGGAACAAACAACAAAATATTCCCCAGCGTATAAAGCATCCAGAATATAGGCGGCTTGTACTTGTATTGATATAGAATTTGAACATATGGAGTTAAATTGATATTTCCTTTATTTCCTGGTGGAAAAAAGTGAAATGGGTTTAATGTTACATATAAAACAGTCAGCAAGTATAGAAAAAAAAGATTTACTAATATTTCTCTTCCTACACGAGAATATCGATATCTTCTATATCGATGCATACGATAATAAATCCAAAAAGGAACAGTCATTAAGAGAATAATTGGAAAGTTAAGGGAAAGTGGTATATCAATTTTAATCCAGATCAGAAAAATGAGACCAAAAAATATGATTATGTACAGCAGTTTTTTCATTATCTTCACACTCAAATAGAAAATCCTTTCAATTAGTATCTATATTATATATATATGAGGATTATTTTAAAAGTAGAAGGAGGAAGAAGCGTAATTCTTTACTAATAGTCATTATTTTCTCATAATAGTAGTGGAACAGCATGAGAAGTTGATAATAAAGAGTGAATTTATGAAAGCAGTAGAGTAATCTAGTATTTGCTATTAAGATGGGAGTGGATCTGTTTGAGTACAAAAGTTCAAATTGGCAGAACATCTATGCACGTAACAAAATTAGGATATGGAGCTAATTCTGTTGGCGGGCAAAACTTATTTCCTGATGTTAAAGATGAGACAGGGAAAGAGGTTGTAAGAGCAGCATTGGATAGTGGCATCAATTTTTTAGACACTGCATTCATTTACGGACTCGGAAGGTCAGAAGAATTAATTGGCGAGGTTTTAAAAGAACGAGGAAATCGCGGAGAAGTAGTAATTGCAAGTAAAGCAGCACATAAGCTTGTTAATGGCGAAATTATTAAGGATAATAGCCGAGAGTTTCTACGGGAATCTGTGGAAAAAAGTTTAAAGAGACTGCAAACAGATTTTATAGATTTATTTTATGTACATTATCCAGATGGAAAAACACCTCTTTTTGAAGTAGCAGGAACTTTAAAGGAATTAAAGGATGAAGGGAAAATTGGAGCGATAGGCGCTTCTAACTTTAGCGAAGAGCAGCTGCAGGAGTTTAATCAAGATGGTTACTTAGATGTATATCAAGGGGAATATTCTCTTTTGAAAAGGGAAGCAGAGCATTTTTATCTTCCTTATGCAGTCGAGCACCAGATTAGTTTTGTTCCATATTTTCCATTGGCTTCAGGTCTTTTAACAGGAAAATTTACAAAAGATGCAACATTTGCTGATATTCGCAAAAAGGACCCTCTATTTCAAGGAGAAGCATTTCTAGAAAATATTGAAAAAGTGGATCGATTAAAAGCTTTAGCAGAAGAAAAAAATGCAGAGACTGCTCATTTAGCATTAGCTTGGCTATTAATGCAGCCGGCTGTTGATGTTATTATTCCCGGAGCAAAATCAGTAGAACAGCTAAGAAGCAATTTAAAAGCTTTAGATGTTCAATTAACGACAGATGAACTGAATAAAATTAATCAGATATTCTCGTAAAAAGAATCTCAGCTGTAATAGATTACCTCTATTACAGCTGAGATTCTTTTTCTAAATAATTGACACTGCAAAAAAAATTATGCTTATAAAAAACTATTATTTGAAATTTTCTAAAAAAATATTAAGATGATAGTTAGTATATATATAATTAGGAGGAAGTCTTAGTGACACCTTTTCGAAAACCGATCCAGGTTGAAGAAGTGATTGGGAAAATTTGGGAATATTATAGAGGAGGAAAGAATGAAATAGTCAGACTAAGGGATAGTCTAGACAGGTTTTTAGCAGAGGATATCATAGCTACTACTGATATTCCAAGATTTGATAAATCGCCATATGATGGTTTTGCGCTAAGATCCATTGATGTAAAGGAAGCAACTAGAGAGCATATTATAGAGCTAAAGGTTATTGACCGTATTGGAGCAGGAATGATAAGCAAAAAGAAAGTGCAGCCATTTGAAGCCATTCGCATTATGACAGGTGCACAAATGCCGGATGGGTGCGATGCTGTGATTATGCTTGAGTTAGCAAAAGAAATGATAAAAAATGGAGAAACTTATATTCAGGTGAACAGAAGCTTAAAACAGGGAGACAATATTTCTTTCCAAGGAGAAGATATCGCAAAAGGAAAAAAAATAATAGAAGCAGGAATGAAAATAAATCCTGGCATCCAATCCATCTTAGCAACATTTGGCTATAGTCAGGTGAAAGTAAAGAGGCCGCCCATTATCGGGGTGTTTGCTGCTGGAAGTGAGTTATTAGATGCAGAAGATGCTTTAGTTCCTGGAAAAATTCGCAATAGCAATAGCTATATGCTTTGTGGGCAAATTGAAAGAAGCGGCGGAAAGCCATACCACTATGGAATCATGCCAGACAGTTTAGAAGATGGATATACCGCTATTAAAGAAGTGCTAGAAGAAGTAGATATAATAGTTACAACTGGAGGTGTTTCAGTTGGAGATTTTGATTATATGCCGATTATTTATGAAAAATTACAGGCAAATATTCTTTGCAATAAAATCGCAATGAGGCCAGGCAGTGTAACTACAATTGCTGAGGTAGATGGCAAGCTGTTATTTGGATTATCCGGCAACCCATCAGCTTGTTATGTTGGGTTTGAGCTTTTTTTGCGTCCCCTGATTCGAGATATACTCGGAAGCAAAAAGCCATTTGCGAAAAAAGTGAAAGCTGTTTTAGGTGAGGATTTTCCAAAGGCGAATCCTTTTACACGGTTTGTCCGCAGTAAATTATCATTTCAAGATACAAGATTAGTAGCGAAACCAATTGGATTAGACAAGTCTAGTGTGATTTATTCTCTGGGGCTTGCTGATTGTTTGCTTATTTTGCCTGGTGGATCAAGAGGATTTCAAAAGGGAACAGAGGTAGAGGTTCTTCTATTGGAAGATCAAGAAGGGGGAGAAATATATTGATCTTTCAATTTGTCGGCTATCAAAATAGTGGGAAAACTACAGCGATGGAGGCTGTTATAAGGAAATTAACAGAAAAGGGCTGGAAAGTAATTGCCTTAAAGCATCATGGACATGGCGGCATTCCGGACACATGGTCAAAGGATTCCATAAAACATCGAGAAGCAGGAGCCATTGCCAGTATGGTAGAAGGAGACGGCATTCTGCAAATGGAGATAGCGCAAGATGATTGGAATATAGAAAGTATAGAAAAGTTTTTGTCGTTTTTCTCCTATGATGTACTTTTAGTAGAGGGCTATAAGAAGGATTATTTTCCTAAAGCAGTTTTTTTAGGGAGAGGAGAAGAAAAGAGCCAGCTATTGCAGACGCTCAGTAATATACAGTTTGTAGTGCCCTATCATGACCATTTGCAAGATAAAGATTTGTATATAGATAAGATTGTTCAGTGGATTGAGCAGCAATGCAAAAGGTAAACTACCTTTTTTATTTTTTTGAATATTTCATACGGAGAGGATTAATAGTTTTTTTAGGCAGTAATTTATATGAAAGCAGTCAGTCATTTAAAAAGCAGCTTCATGTTAGATATCTTAACAAAAGGAGAAGTAGTTCATGAGTGCAAAAAGTTTTACGACTATTAATAAAGGTACAAAAGATTTGCCGATTTTTATAGGGGAGTGGGAAGAAAAAGCTAAGGAAAAAATGGAGAAAGGACCTTTTGATTATATAAGAAGCGGTGCAGGAGATGAAGAAACATTGCAAGCAAACAGAAGTGTTTTTCAAAAATGGACAATACTTCCCAGAGTGTTAAGGGATGTTTCTTTAAGTTCTACTAAAGTTTTTTTATATGAAAATGAACTATCATTCCCCTTGTTATTGTCTCCCGTAGGATATCAAGGGTTAGCGGATGAAGAGGGAGAAAAGGCGGCGGCAAGGGCAGCAGCAAAAGCTGGAATACCTTATATCGCAAGCACCGTTTCTACCTATTCCCTTGAAGAAATAGCTAGTGCTGCCCCCGAGGGAAATAATTGGTTTCAGCTGTATTGGTCGCGAAATCGAGCTGTTTCAGCAAGTATGGTAAAAAGGGCAGAAAAAGCTGGATTTCGAGCTATTGTGGTAACAGTTGACACTGGGCTATTAGGCTGGAGAAAAAGCGATTATAAAAATGGCTTTGTTCCATTAATGGAATGTTTGGGTGATGCCAACTATCGAAATGATCCAGCTTTTCAAAAGAGTGTTGCCAAATGGACAGATGAAAATATTGTTGCGGAAATTATGAATAATATACTGCATCCAGATTTAAATTGGGAGGATGTTCTATTTTTAAGAGAGCATACAAAATTGCCGATTATTTTAAAAGGCATTCTTCATCCGAAAGATGCCAAAAAGGCTGTTGAGTTGGGATTTGATGGCATTATTATTTCAAATCATGGCGGAAGACAGCTGGATGGTGCAATCAGCAGTTTAGATGCTTTGCAGCTTATTTCTCCTGTTGTTAATAAGCGTATTCCTCTTATTATGGATGGAGGAATACGCAGTGGAGCAGATATGTATAAAGCAATTGCATTGGGAGCAGATGCAGTAGCAATTGGGCGTCCGTTTATTTATGGATTGGCAGTATCTGGAGAATTTGGTGTTTCTTCTATTATAAATAATTTAAAAAAAGAGTTTGAATTGACATTGGCTCTTTCAGGGGAGGTAGCGGTAGAAGATATAACTGCTGACAATTTGTTTAGACAGAATTAAGCAGTATCATTTTTTAAAAATATATGGCCTATGAAACTATAATAATAGGGAGTGAGGAAAAGCAAGGCATCTTAGAAGGTACCTTGCTTTTCCTTTTTATAATGAGAACAGGAAAACGAGAAATAAAGTAGAAAATCGGATTAGCTGATTATTATAGAAAAATAGTTTGTATTATTTGAATTAATTAGAATAAATTGTTTGATATAAAGGATAAAGCAGGAATAAACAAAGGATTATGACATGGAAAGTGAAAAAAAATAACATATAAAATTTTTCCGTTGGTAGTTAGATAAGGTTATATTCCAAAAGAAAAAAAGAAAAGAATATTCCCATTTTTAAAATAATAGTGTTACAATATAAAAAAGTTTTAATATACTGATTTTTTGTTTTAGTCGAAAAACGGAGGGGTAAAAGTGACTGGTTTAAGAAGTGATATGATAAAAAAAGGGTTTGATAGAGCACCGCACAGAAGTTTATTGCGGGCAGCTGGAGTAAAGGAAGAAGATTTCGGAAAACCGTTTATTGCGGTTGTTAATTCTTATATAGATATAGTTCCAGGACATGTGCATTTGCAAGAGTTCGGAAAAATTGTAAAAGATGCAATCCGTGAGGCTGGCGGTGTGCCATTTGAAATGAATACCATCGGAGTAGATGATGGCATTGCCATGGGGCATATCGGAATGAGATATTCCTTGCCTAGCCGAGAAATTATTGCAGACTCCATTGAAACTGTAGTTGCTGCACACTGGTTTGATGGTATGGTCTGTATTCCAAACTGTGACAAAATTACACCAGGAATGATGATGGCATCATTGCGATTAAATATTCCTACTATTTTTGTCAGTGGTGGACCAATGAAGGCTGGAGTAACAAGCGACGGCAGAAAAATTTCTTTATCATCTGTGTTTGAAGGCGTTGGAGCATACCAAGCAGGCAAGATTGATGATAAAGGACTAAAAGAACTAGAACAATTTGGCTGTCCAACATGTGGTTCATGTTCTGGCATGTTTACGGCAAATTCCATGAACTGCCTTGCTGAAGCGTTAGGACTTGCTTTGCCAGGAAACGGAACAATTCTTGCTGTTGCACCAGAAAGAAAAGAGTTTGTAAAAAAATCAGCAAAACAATTAATGGATTTAATTAAAAAAGATATAAAACCAAGAGATATTGTTACGGAAAAAGCAATTGATAATGCTTTTGCATTAGATATGGCATTGGGCGGATCCACAAATACAGTACTTCATACATTGGCACTAGCGCATGAAGCAGGAGTGGAGTATCCGCTAGAAAGAATTAATGAAGTAGCAGAGCGCGTGCCTCATCTTGCGAAATTAGCGCCTGCTTCTGATGTGCATATTGAAGATTTGCACGAGGCTGGAGGGGTCTCTGCTGCGCTTTATGAATTATCGAAAAAAGAAGGTGCTCTGCATCTTGATACATTGACTGTATCAGGCAAAACGCTAGGAGAAAATATTGCTGGATGCGAAGTGAAAGATCACAATGTAATTCGCCGAATAACAGATCCTCATTCAGAAAAAGGCGGACTTGCTGTTCTTTTCGGCAATTTAGCTCCAAATGGTGCAATCATAAAAACAGGTGGAGTGCAAAATGGCATTACTCGTCATGAAGGACCAGCTATTGTGTTTGATTCGCAAGAAGAGTCATTGACAGGCATTTCTTCAGGAAAGGTAAAAGCAGGACATGTGGTAGTCATTCGCTATGAAGGTCCAAAAGGCGGGCCGGGAATGCCTGAGATGCTAGCGCCGACTTCTCAAATTGTAGGGATGGGACTTGGACCCAAAGTGGCATTGGTAACAGATGGACGTTTTTCTGGAGCGTCGAGAGGGCTGTCGATTGGCCATGCGTCACCAGAAGCTGCAGAGGGAGGCCCTTTGGCATTTGTACAAGACGGTGACCATATTGTTATTGATATTGCAAACCGTACAATGAATGTAGAAGTGGACGAAGAAGAATGGGAGAAACGAAAAGCGGAATGGAAAGGGTTTGAGCCAAAGGTAAAATCAGGCTATTTAGCTCGCTATTCTAAATTGGTAACATCTGCAAATACAGGCGGCGTTTTAAAAATTTAAGCGGTATGCAATAAAGCAAAAGGCAGATTGTTGAATAACATTGATTAAAGTGAAGGCATAAAGGTCTCAGATCCCTGCTGCAATTTAACAGGGCTAAAATCTAAAAAAGGTGTGCTGATAGTTGAAGTTCCATCTATCGGCACACCTTTTTATCACTATTTAAAGAACTTTTGCCCCAGCTGATTGAAGTTTCACTTTATAAATTCTAGTGATGATCATTCTTTTCTAAAGGTTCTATACTCTTTACTTGCAGGATATCAAGCAAAAACACAAATACAGGAATTCCAATAATCAATCCCCAAACACCAAAAAAGTGCTCGGAAAAAATCAGGACAATAAAGGTGAAAAATACTGGCAAGTCTGTTTTAGAAGACATTAGCTTGGGATTTAATATATACGCTTCTATTGCATGGATAATGCATACAAATATAATGATGATAATAATATATACATAGCCGCCAATCGTATAGCCAATGGTCAATAGGGGAACAAGAGAAGTAATTACTCCAGCTACTGGAATAAGCCCTAATACAAAAACTAAAATAGATAGGCCAAGTAATTGAGGGAAATCAAGAATCCATAAACCAATGGTTGTTAAAATACAGTTTACTAAAGCAATGATTACTTGTGCTTCTAATACCTTTCCAAAGGTTAGGACAAATTTTTTTCCGAAAAATTCTATTTCGTTGTAAAATGCAGCAATCTTACTTGTTTTAAAGTTTTCCTTGTATTTAATTAAGCGAGGTTTCTCCAATAAGAAAAAGAAGCTTAAGATCATAGCAAGCATAAATTGTATGCCGAGGGAACTGATATCTGTGAAATATTTAACAACAAAACCAAGGCCTTGCTCTAGGTAACTATTGATATCACGCTCTTTTATTACAGCAACAATATAATTTAGAACAGCATTATCATGCGGTCTTGTATAAAAATCAACAAGCTGTCTCACTAAAGAGGTGATTTCTTCGATCAATATTGGTAAATATTTTACAAAGCTATAGGATAATAACCCAACTGTTATTAGGTAAAGCAAGCTAACAATAATATTTCGTTTAATAGAGATTCGTTTTGAAATGATTTTTTCAAGACGATCCATTAAAAAGGAAAGAATAAATGTAAATAGCATAAGATTAATCATGCTTCTTAAAAGGTAAATGCCAAAAATGATCAAGGCAAAAATAGCTACTCGTTTCCAACCTTTATTCGTTATTATTTTGTTCATCAATTCCACAATATGTTCCCCTATCTTTTTATAATTGTCTCTATAGTATCTATTCTACCTTAAAATGCAAACATAAATAACTAAAAAGAGAAAGAAATCAAGGTTGTTTTTAAATTTGCTGTATTTAAAAATTTTTACAAATTTAGTTTTCGCTATGAGTTTTTTGTTAATATACATAAGTAAAAGGATAATGCTGCCGGCTGAAAAGGGAAATGCTCTCATATTTATGCTGGTAAGGGTTTTTTCTTGAATAATTTTACGGTCTCTTTGTATAATTGAAATATAAAACTAAAACGTTACGGTTGGGGGTGGGACCATGGGGATGTGAAATTAAAGATTGGGGAGTTAGCAAAAAGAACAGAAGTAACTAAAAGAACCATTGATTATTATACAAACCTTGGTCTGCTGAAAGCACAACGTTCTGCTACAAATTATCGCTACTATGATGAAGAGGCCATAAATCAAATCAAATATATAGAAGAATGCAAAAAGAATAAATTGTCGTTGGAAGAGATTAAGGACCGCCTTTATAATAATAAAATGGATAATGTTGATATGAATCATCTAAAGGAAAAGCTGGAAAACTTAGATAAAGAAATCAAAGGTGTACTGCAAGCATTTGAAGGCGATAACCAACATAAAAAAAGAGAAATGCGCAATACTATTTCCCATGAGAGCATTTCATTGATTCAAACATTGTTGCTTCTTTTAAGTTGAGTTTTTACTTAATTCAGGAGGTGTAAGCCTTTTTAGGCTACTTATTGGAAATTTTTAATTTAATTTTATTTGCCATATTAATAGCATTAACAGGATTTTTCGTTGCAACAGAGTTTGCCATTGTAAAAGTCAGGAGTTCAAGAATTGATCAGCTAGTTGCGGAAGGAAAAAAAGGTGCATTAGCTGCAAAAAGAGTTACGACACATCTAGATGAATATTTATCTGCATGTCAATTGGGAATTACCGTTACTGCACTAGGATTAGGGTGGATAGGAGAACCGACTGTTGAAGCGCTATTGGAGCCGTTATTCCATAAATGGGAAATATCAGGGTCTGTTTCGAGCATTCTGTCTTTTGTTATTGCTTTTGTTTCTGTTACATTTATACATGTCGTAGTAGGGGAATTGGCTCCGAAAACAGTAGCGATTCAAAAAGCAGAAATGATTACATTAGCATTTTCTCCACCTATCATTTGGTTTTACCGTCTTTTATATCCGTTTATCTGGTTGTTGAATGGATCTGCAAGATTGTTGAGCGGCATGTTTGGATTAAAGCCAGCTTCTGAACACGAATTAGCGCATTCAGAAGAAGAGCTGAGAATATTAATGTCGGAAAGCTATAAAAGCGGAGAAATCAATAAAAATGAATTGAAATATGTAAATAATATTTTTGAATTTGATGAAAGAATTGCTAAAGAAATTATGGTCCCTAGAACAGAAATGGTGACTATTAATATTGACAGTACGTTTGATGAAATAATGGATACATTAGAAGAGGAAAATTATACAAGATATCCTGTGGTAAATGGCGATAAGGATAATGTGCTTGGTTTAATTAATATTCGTGAATTTTTAACAGCAAAAATCCAAAATAAAGAATTTATACAATTAGAAGAGTATATGAAGCCTATTATTCGTGTTATAGAAACTGTGCCAATTCGCGAACTTTTAGTGAAAATGCAAAAAGAGCGCACACATATGGCGATTCTTTTAGATGAATATGGCGGAACTTCTGGAATTGTAACGGCGGAGGATATATTAGAAGAGATTGTTGGAGATATTCGCGACGAGTTTGATGATGATGAAATAGCAGAAATACGCAAATTAAATGACAACCATTTTATTTTAAATGGAAAAGTATTGATTTCAGAAGTAAATGATCTTCTTGGCATTCATTTATCAGAAGATGAAGTAGACACAATTGGCGGCTGGTTCTTAACTAATAATTTTGAAGCAGTGGAAGGCGACGAAATTGAAGAAGAAGGCTATGTGTTTAGGATTAAAAGCATTGATGAGCATCATATCCATTTTATCGAGGTAATGAAGTCGAAAGCAAAAGTTATGTAAAAGGAGGGTATCCTCCTTTTTTTTGTATTTTTTTTTGAAAGAAAGAGACAATAATATAGGAAGAAAGAGGAGGATAAATATGTAGCAGAACTTTGTTTAAATATAAAGAATATTGAAAAAGAATTATTCTATTTAATTTTGTCAACATTGTGTCCGTCAAAGTTGCACTTACTTTAAATTGTGAAATACATGCAACCGCTTTATCATAAAAGTATGAATTATAAGGGGTGAAATTAAATGTCAAACGAGAATAAAAGTGATATTCGCGTTAAAATACAACGTTTTGGCAGTCATTTAAGTGGAATGATTATGCCTAATATAGGAGCATTTATTGCATGGGGATTAATAACTGCTCTATTTATACCGACTGGCTGGTTCCCTAATGAGGAGCTTGCTAAATTGGTAAGCCCAATGATTACTTATTTATTGCCGCTGTTAATTGGTTATACTGGCGGTAAAATGATTTATGATGTTCGAGGAGGAGTAGTCGGTGCAATTGCCACTATGGGGGTAATTGTGGGAGCTGATATACCAATGTTCCTTGGTGCTATGATTATGGGACCAATCGGCGGATATTTAATTAAAAAGATTGATGATTTGTTAAAAGGTAAAATTAAAGCAGGCTTTGAGATGCTAGTCAATAACTTCACTGCAGGGATTTTAGGAGCTATTATTACTATTATTGCTTTCAAATATGTTGGTCCTGTAGTAGAAGGCTTAAGCAGCTTCTTATCAAATGGCGTACAAATGATTGTTGATGCAAATCTGTTGCCGTTAGCAAGCATTTTTATTGAACCAGCTAAAGTATTATTCTTAAACAATGCAATTAACCAAGGAATTTTAGGTCCAATTGGTGTAGAACAAGCAAAAGAAGTTGGAAAATCTATTCTGTTTTTATTGGAAGCAAACCCTGGACCAGGTTTTGGAGTACTATTGGCATACTGTTTATTTGGGAAAGGTACATCCAAACAAACAGCACCTGGAGCAGCAATTATTCACTTCCTAGGTGGTATCCATGAGATTTACTTCCCGTATATCTTGATGAAACCTATGCTATTATTGGCTGTTATTGGCGGTGGAATGAGTGGAGTATTCACATTTACGTTATTTAATACTGGACTTGTAGCTACACCATCTCCAGGAAGTATTTTTGCACTTATGGCAATGGCTCCAAAAGGAGAGCATTTAGGCGTGTTGGCTGGTGTAGTGGTAGCAACTGTGGTATCATTCATCATTGCAGCGTTTATATTAAAAACAAGTAAAGCAGAAGAAGAGGATATTACTGCTGCAACAGAAAAAATGGAAGCATTAAAAGGCAAAAAAAGCTCAGTAGCAAGTTCTTTAACAGAAAAAGCTGCAGAGGATAACGAAGAATTCGATTATAAAAAAGTGAAAAAAATAATTTTCGCATGTGACGCTGGGATGGGTTCTAGTGCGATGGGTGCATCTATTATGCGCAACAAGGTGAAAAAGGCGGAAGTGGAAGGAGTAGATGTTACCAATACTTCTATCGCAAATCTTCCTAATGATGCTGACTTGGTTATTACGCATAAAGACTTAACAGATCGTGCTATGGAAAAATTGCCGAATGCTCAACACGTTTCTGTTGAAAACTTCTTGAACAGCCCTAAATATGATGAAATTGTAAGCAAGTTAAAATAAGTAATAGCATAAAAAATCCAGAGAGCAAATTTTCTCTGGATTTTTTATTATATCTATCATTAATAAGTTTTTAGTAATAATTCAATAAACAGGGCAATATAGAAAAGGAACTGTAAGAAATAAAAAAGAAAGTAATTTTTGGCAACAATGCATTTGAAAAAACTGTGTTTAGTACTGTTTGATAGTGTTGGTATAGACGATTATAATTAAATTATGTCATAGCAATAGGATGATCACAGATGTTAGCTTCAGCTAGAGAAAGACTAATATTGCAGTTTTTGCTGGAAAATATCGATATAGAAACCACCATTAAACAATTAGCTGATATTGTGAATGTCAGCGAAAGAACTATTCATAGAGACTTGAAAAATATTGAAGATATAGTGGAAGCATTTCATCTTAAATTGCAAAAAAAGGCTGGAGTAGGAGTAAGGATAACTGGAACACAAAGTGATATATATCAGTTGCGTGTCACTATTTTGAAACAAGACTTTACGGAATATACTCCTGATGAACGCATAATGGTGGCGCTTTGTACATTGCTTGATAATAATGAGCCCATCAAACTGTTTTCATTGGCAAGCGACTTAGGGGTAACAACCGCTACTGTCAGCAACGATTTAGACAAGCTGGAGCCATTTCTCGAGGATTTTGGATTAAAGCTTATCAGGAAAAGAGGATATGGCATTGAATTAGAAGGTACAGAAGAAGGGAAAAGAGGAGCGATAAGCAGCCTTATTTCCGATCGGTTTGATGTGCCAGAATTTCTTAAAATGGTTAAGGAAAATATTCAAAAAAAATCGAGCAATAAAGTGGACTCTATTTCGGAAAGGCTGCTAGGTTTGGTACAAAAAGAAAAGCTGATAGTAATAGAAAATATTATTGGCGATATAAATGAGGAGCTGCCTTATCCATTGGCTGATAGCTCTTATGTTGGATTAGTTGTTCATCTGGCCTTAGCGATGGAAAGAATTCAAAGGGGAGAAAATATATCTCTTCAAGAAGATTATTTGAAGGAATTGAAAAGCACAAAGGAATTTGATTTTGCCAGTAAAATTGCTTTTCGCTTAGAACATACCTTTGATGTAGATATACCTGAAGAAGAAATTGGATATATTACAATGCATCTAAGAGGAGCAAAAATTCGGTATGACAAAGATGTCGGCATAAGAGATGAAAATGTAGAAGTAGCCCTGGTTGTTCAAAGGTTGATAAAAAATGTAGAAAGATTATTGCATACAAAACTAAATGATCCATCTTTATTCCAAGGGCTGCTTGCGCACCTTCAACCGACATTATACCGATTAAAGCAAAAAATGAAAATTTCTAATCCCCTTTTGTCAACGATTAAAAGTGATTATGCGGAATTATTTCAGGTGGTTAAAGAAGCAGCAACGCTATCTATTCCGAATATTGTTATTCCAGAAGAGGAAATCGGCTATTTAGCCTTGCATTTTGGTTCTGCAATAAATTCTAAACGTTTAACCAAAAAAATTAAAGTACTGATTATTTGTTCTAGCGGAATAGGTACATCCAAAATGCTTGCTGCCAGAATATATAGTCAAATTGCTGGACTTGCTCCTATTAAAACTGCTTCTGTTTTCGAAATGAAAAATATAAATTTACATGATTTTGATGCTATTCTTTCAACAATTCCGCTAGAAAATATTGAAGAAGAGTATTTATTGGTTAGTCCGATAGTAACAGAGCAGGATATAGATAGGATAAAGGGCTTTTTGCAAAAAAAAGGAACTTTCCTAATAGAAGATGATTTTGCTGAAACTGTTGAGGGAAAAGAATTTTTATCATTGCCTTTTGCTCATTTTCAGCAATTGGCAAAGCAATCACAAATTTTATCGGAGCTGTTAACGGCACTGGAACAGTGGAAAGAATCAAGCGTTGATTCGCTGCCTCTTCTCTTAGAAAAAGGATTAAAAACATTATATGATAAAAAATATATAGATAATGTTGATGATGTGCTGCATGCGCTGTTAGAACGTTCCCAAATAGGCGGACTAGCTATCCCGGGAACCTCTCTTGCTTTATATCATACAAGAAGCAAAAGCGTAATAGCGCCATCGTTTAATCTATTTGATTTGCCGGAGGAAATGGAATTAAAGGCAATGAATGGAGAAAGGGAGAAGGTCAAAAGGATTTTACTATTATTGGCTCCCTTCCAAGCAGATGATTTAACAATAGAATTGCTAAGTTTTATAAGCTCCTTAATTATTCAATCAGAAACAAGCATTAAGCTATTCGAAGCTGGCAATAAAGAAGAGATAAGACACTTTATAAGCAATCAATATTTAAATAATTATATTAAAACAAATCAGGAGGCAACAACATGTCTATTCTAAAAAAAGAAAATATTATTTTAAACAGCAGTGTATCTGAAAAAACGGAAGCAATTAAAAAAACTGGAGAAATTTTAGTGCAACAAGGATATGTATCAGCTGATTACATTCCAGCGATGCTGAAAAGAGAAGAAATTTCTTCTACTTACATGGGTAATTTTTTGGCGATTCCACATGGTACAGATGAAGCAAAAGCGGCTGTATTAAATTCTGGATTATCCGTTGTCCAAGTTCCAAATGGTGTAGATTTTGGCGATGGAAATATAGTGAAATTGCTTATTGGAATTGCAGGGAAAGATGGAGAACATTTAGATATTCTTTCTCAAATTGCTATTGTATGTTCGGAAGTTGAAAATGTAGAAAAATTAGTTGCAGCGACATCAGAAGAGGAAATTATTGAAATTCTAAGTGAGGTAAACTAATATGAAAGCCATTCATTTTGGGGCAGGCAATATTGGAAGAGGATTCATCGGCCTTTTATTGCATCAATCTAATTATGAAGTGAATTTTATAGATGTAAATGACCAAGTTATAGAAGCTATTAACAATATTGGCGAATATAATGTTTTCTTAGCAAATGACCAAAAGGATACTTTTACTGTATCAAATATTAAAGGAATCAACAGCAAGATAAACCCAGAAAAAGTTATAGAGGCTATTGTAACGGCAGATTTAGTGACAACTGCTATTGGCCCAAATATTCTTAAGTTTATTGCGCCATTGATTGCGGATGGCTTAAAGGCCAAAAAAGAGCAGAATCAAAAATACCTTAATATTATTGCATGTGAAAATATGATTGGCGGAAGTGCCCAATTAAAAGAATTTGTTTATGAGAGCTTAAATGAAGAAGAAAAATTGTGGGCTGAAGAATATATCGGATTCCCGAATTCTGCTGTAGACAGAATTGTTCCAAATCAGCATAATGAAAACTTATTAGATGTTCTAGTTGAGCCTTTTAGTGAATGGGTAGTGGATGAAACAGCATTAAAGGGAACAAAGCCTGATATTAAAGGAGCGCATTTTGTAGATAATCTGCAAGCATATATTGAAAGAAAGTTATTTACTGTTAATACAGGACATGCTGCAACTGCATATTTAGGAAATATGCAAAATTATAAAACAATCGCTGAAACGATCAGCCATAAAGAATTAGAAGAAAAAGTATTGTCTGTTTTAGGAGAGACAGGGAGAGTATTAGTAGAAAAGTACAACTTTAATCAAGAAGAACATAACCAATATATCCATAAGATTATCGGCCGTTTCTCTAATTCCCATATTGTTGATGATGTAAAGCGAGTTGGGCGTTCACCACTTCGCAAACTTGGACGAAATGATCGACTTGTGGCTCCAGCACTAGAATATATGGAATTGTTTAAAACTATTCCGACCAATCTTGTGGACGTAATGGCAGCAGCATTAGCCTTTTATTCTGAAGATGATCAAGAATCTGTTCAATTACAGCAATTGATTAAGGAAAAAGGTGTTTCACAAGCATTTAGTGAAATTTCTGGTTTAGAAGAGCAGCATGAATTAGTAAAAGCTGTAGTTTCTGTTTATAATAAATAAAATTTCAAATTTTAAGAGCCTTACGAGATTATTCCTTTATAATGGTTTAATCTTGTAAGGCTCTTATGCTGTTATTTAAGAAAAATCGGCATAAGAGCCGATTGAGGTTTTTTTAGCAAATGAAGGTATCTATGAACCAACCAGTAATTGCTGGATTTTATATTGGTGTGCATTTTATTTTTTTTTGTAATGGTTCCACCCTTTTTTTACAATAGGGTAAATAATAGGAGCCCATTTTATCACATTTCGCACGAATTTTTTCATATCATCACGTCCTTTTATTAGTTGTATTCTTATTCCCTGGATGTAGGAGCATTAAACAATGAGAAATTTTCATTATCAGATAAATGACTGTCTTTTGATTAAAAGGCATAGTTTTACAAATAATAAAGTCAATGTTTTCATTCTTGTATTTCTAGAAAAAAGAGCATATAGTTTTTTATAGAAATCATTAATTATGTAGAATATTGTTGTAATATGAAAGTTTGCTGAATTAAATGTAAAGGATAGGTCACCTGAATGGAGAAATTAAAACCTTATATAGAGAAAATTCGTCTTTTTTGGAAAAAAAGACATATAACGCAGATTATACTTTTATCACTATTAGTCTTTATCCTTCTTGCCATTTTATATTTTACTTATTTAGCAAGTCAGGCAAATGTCAGCACATTAAAAGCAGGCCTTAGCCAAGCTACTGTTATATATGACAAAGATGGAGATGAAGCAACCAAAATCAAGACAAATCGTACGGAAGGTGTGGAAATAAGCGACTTGCCAGACTATGTGCCAGGAGCTGTTGTTGCCATTGAAGATGAAAGATTTTATCAGCATAATGGTTTTGATATAAAGGGGATTGCCCGTGTGTTTTTTAAAAATATATTTGCTGGAAGAATAACTGGCGGTGGAAGCACCATTACACAGCAGCTGACAAAAAATGCGCTGCTTTCTAGTGAACAGACATATAAGAGAAAAGCAGAAGAATTATTTTTAGCGGTAGAAATAGAAAAACATTATAAAAAAGATGAAATTCTGCAAATGTATGTAAATCATGTTTACTTCGGAAGTGGAGCATGGGGGATCGATACGGCAGCACAGAAGTATTTTGATAAAAATATTAAAGATGTTTCTATTAGTGAAGCTGCGCTGCTTGCGGGCTTGCTGCAGGCTCCTTCTGCTTTGGATCCATATCAAAACTATGATGGAGCAATAAAAAGAAGAAATGTTGTTTTAGGCAAAATGAAAGAACAAAATGTAATCACAAATAAAGAATATAAAAAAGCAATAAAAGAGAAAATTGTTTTAAAAGATGGTGGAGGCTCATTTATAAAAAGAGATTATGCTTACTATACAGATGCTGTAATAGATGAGGCTATTTCCTTATATGGATTAACACAGGATGAGCTTTTGAAAAGAGGATATAAAATTTATACAGAAATGGACCAGAATCTACAGTCTACATTAGAAAAAACTTTTGCTAGAGATTATTTATTCCCTGCAAGTGCTGCTGACAATACTTTAGTGCAAGGAGGAGCAGTGCTATTGGATCCTGAAACTGGTGGAGTAAGAGGAATGGTAGGGGGACGTGGGGAACAGGTCTTCCGCGGCTTTAATAGAGCGACGCAAATAAAAGCGCAGCCGGGTTCGACGCTAAAACCGTTAGCGGTATACACTCCAGCTTTAGAAGAAGGGTATAAAGTCACTTCTACCCTACAGGATAAGCCGTTTAAAAAGGGCGATTATGAGCCGCAAAACTTCACTAAGACTTACCAAGGAGAAGTGCCAATGTATGAAGCGCTAGAGAAATCTCTGAACGTTCCAGCAGTATGGCTGTTAGACAAAATTGGTCTAGATAAGGGACTAGACTCGCTAGAACGTTTTGGAATTCCGCTAGATAAAGAGGATGAATATTTAGGGATTGCGCTAGGGGGAATGCATAAAGGTGTTTCTCCACTGCAAATGGCTGAAGCGTATTCTGCATTTCCGAATGAAGGAGTAAGGATGGAGAGTCATCTCATTACAAAAATCATTGGTCCTACTGGAAAAGTGATTGCAGAATATAAGCCAAAGTCAACAAAAGTAACCTCTAAGTCTGTGGCAGATAAGATGACATCGATGCTGTTGGATGTCATTAAAACGGGTACAGGACAAGGGGCGCAGGTAACGGGCTTTCAAATAGCTGGGAAAACGGGCTCCACGCAGCTCCCTTTTAACGCTACAGGCACTAAGGATCAATGGTTTGTGGGCTATACGCCTAATTTAGTTGGTGCAATGTGGCTAGGATATGATAAGACAGATCAACAGCATTATTTAAAAAGCAAAAGTTCTGGAGACGTTGTACCAATCTTTAAAACAATTATGGATCAGGCAGTGCAATACGTAGAACCAGAAAACTTTAGTGTTTCTTCTGTCAGTCAACAATTGGCTAATGAGGAAAATGAGCAGCAAAAGATAGAAACCACTAAAAAAGAGATTGAAGAAAAGGCAAAAGAGCTAGAAGGGACTATTAGAGAAAAATCTTCTAAATGGAAAGCTGTAATGGAAGAAATGAAAGAGGATGCTGCCAAAGTTAAAGAGAAAATAAAAGAAGTGATTGGCAATTAGAATAGGTAAAAAGAGAAAAGGGAGAAATATCGCCTTTTCTCTTTTTTTTCATGTATTTGTGAGAAAAGTAACTGCAAAAAACAAACAGGTGGTCTTCTTTTAGTTGGTTTGAATATAACAATTATTTCCTGTATAACTAAAGAAAGAAAAAACTTGTTTCAAATAAAGGGAGAACAGGAGGGAACTATATAATAAATGCGTTTTCTGTTTGAGTTTTTTAAAAAGAAAAAATAGTTTTGTATTTATTTTGGAAATAGATTTTAATGAATACTTCTGCTATAATAATTTAGTTGATATTAACCCATTAAAAAGGAAAATGTGGTTTTATTATCGGTGTTTTTGGAAAATTTATCCTTACGATTTTTGTCACATTTACATAGTCCCATAATGTGTTATTATCAAACAGGTAGTAGTAAATAGATATTTTACCTTATGAAAGTGAATGTTCTATGGCTAATTTTTGAACATTCTGTGAATATTTTAACATTTAACCTAATTTGGAAGGAGCTGTACAAAATGAAGTCAAAAAAGGGCTATTTATTAGTGCTCTTAAGCATCATGCTTGTTGTATTTTTGAGCGGATGCGAAAACATGGTCGTGTTTAATCCACAAGGCCCTGTTGCCAAAAGCATTATGGACTTGATCAACTGGTCTATCGTGTTTATGGTTATCATTTGTTTAGTTGTATTTGGGCTTTTTGGTTTTATTGTTTGGAAATATCGAGCGACTCCGGAAAATAAAGATTATGAGCCGCCTGAAGAACATGGAAGCACAGTACTAGAGATTATTTGGACTGTTATTCCATTCTTAATTATCATTGCGTTAACAATTCCAACTGTAAAAACTATCTATGCAATAGATGAAGTTCCAAAAGACTATAAGGATAAGGAACCAATTGTAATCAATGTTACATCCGCTGACTGGAAATGGATTTTCAGTTATCCAGAGGAAGGCATTGAGACAGTCAACTATGTAAATATTCCTGCTGGTGTACCAGTTGAGTTCAAATTAACTTCTGCTGGAACAATGCAGTCATTCTGGATTCCTGCACTTGCTGGCCAAAAATATACGATGTATGGTGCAGAAACGGATTTATATGTGGTAGCAGACAATCCTGGCAACTACGAAGGCCAAAATACAAGTTTTAACGGTCGCGGCTATGCAGAAATGAAATTTGATGTTGAGGCTAAAACGCAAGCAGACTATGACAAATGGGTGGATGAAGTAAAAGATACTGCCCCTAAATTAACAGAAACTAAATATAAAGAAATCTTAAAGCCTACTCACTTAGGCCGCATGACATTCTCTAATACTCATTTAGAGTGGATTGACCATGGCAAAGGCGGAGATTCTAACTATTATTTAAACCCTGAACTATATGAAGTTCATGACTATCCAGGTAAAACATTTAACAAGGAATACGAAAAACAAAAAGAATCTAATGGAGGTGAACATGATGAACATTAAGTGGAGTGATGTTGTTATTACTGGCGATCCCCTAATTCTTGGGGCCCAAATAAGTATCATTCTGACAATGGTAGCTGCTGTTGTCGGAATAACCTACTTTAAAAAGTGGAAGTATTTATGGGATGAATGGATTACAACGGTTGACCATAAAAGAATCGGTATCATGTATATTCTAGTTGCCGTGCTAATGTTCTTCCGTGGTGGAATAGACGGTTTGATGATGAAAGCCCAAACAGCTGTTCCCGATATGAAATTTTTAGATGCACAGCATTATAATGAGGTATTTACAACACATGGTGTAATCATGATTCTTTTCATGGCGATGCCAGCGTTGATTGGTTTAATGAACGTTGTAGTTCCACTGCAAATTGGTGCAAGAGACGTAGCGTTCCCGCAGCTGAATGCAGTAAGTTTCTGGTTAACATTCAGTGGAGCGATGCTGTTTAATCTTTCATTCGTAATTGGAGGTTCTCCTGATGCAGGTTGGACATCCTATTTCCCTCTAGCGGGTAAAGAATTTACTCCTGGAGTTGGGAATAACTTTTATGCAATTTCCTTGCAGATAGCAGGTATTGGTACATTAATGACAGGTGTCAACTTTATCGTTACTATTTTAAAAATGCGTACTAAAGGCATGACATTATTAAAAATGCCAATGTTCACATGGACTATACTAATTACAAATGTTATTATCGTGTTTGCATTCCCGATTCTTACAGTTGCTTTAGCATTAATGACATTTGACCGTCTTTTCGGTACACATTTCTTTACAATATCTGGCGGCGGAAATGCGATGCTTTGGAATAACCTTTTCTGGTTATGGGGACATCCAGAGGTATATATTGTTATCCTACCGGCATTTGGTATGTACTCTGAAATTATAGCTACATTCTCAAAAAAACGATTATATGGTTATAATTCGATGATTATTTCTATTGTAGGTATTGCCATTTTAAGTTTTGTTGTATGGGTTCACCATTTCTATACAATGGGCTCTGGGCCAGTTGTCAACTCTGTATTCTCGATTACAACGATGCTGATTGCTGTTCCAACAGGTGTAAAAATATTCAACTGGCTATTTACGATGCGAAAAGGCCGCATTCAATTTACAACAGCAATGATGTGGTCATTAGCATTTATTCCAACATTTACAATTGGTGGGGTAACAGGGGTTATGCTTGCAATGGCTGCAGCTGACTATCAATACCATAATACTTTATTTTTGGTAGCCCATTTCCACTATGTGTTAATCCCTGGTGTAGTATATGCGGTATTTGCCGGATTCTATTACTGGTGGCCAAAAATGTTCGGTTATGCATTAAACGAACGTTTAGGAAAATGGCATTTCTGGTTGTTTAATATCGGCTTTAACGTAACATTTATGCCAATGTTCTTCTTAGGATTAAAAGGTGCAGTTAGACGTTCTTATACATTCTCAGCAGAATCTGGTTTTGCTCCATTATTCTTATTGTCCGCCATTGGTTCTCTAATCTTGGCAGCTGGTTTTGCGGTATTAGTGTATAACATTTACTACAGCACTCGTTATGCGGATAGAAATATTTCAACAGATCCATGGGATGCAAGAACATTAGAATGGCATACAGCAAATCCTGTTCAATTCTATAATTTTGCACAACTTCCAGAAGTAAAAACATTGGATACATTCTGGCATATGAAAAAGAATAAAGAAGGCTTAGTATTAAAAGAAGATGAACTAGAAGAAATACACATGCCAAGCAATTCATGGCTTCCAATTTATATGTGTGCTGTTTTCTTTGTGGTTGGATTCTTTATGGTATTTGAATCATTTATTGCTGCTGCGATTTGCAGTATTGGTATATTCGTAGGTTTATTAATTCGTTCCTTTGATTACGATGAAGGTTTCCATGTGAAATTAGATGTTATCAAGAAAAAGGAACGTGCATGGAGAGGTGAGAAATAATGGCTAAAGTGGATACATCTTTACCGTTAGAATATCAAACGGAACAAAACCGTTTAAATATTCTAGGTTTCTGGATCTTCTTAGGTGCGGAGATTGTATTATTTGCATCTTTGTTCGCAACGTATGGTTCCTTAAAGGATAATTTTGCAGGTGGACCTACACCTACAGACCTATTTGTTCTAAAAGACGTTATGATTGAAACATTGCTTTTATTAACAAGTAGTTTCACATGCGGTGTTGCTATTTGGTATATGCGCCGCCATAATTTAAAAGGATTGATTACTTGGCTGATCATCACTTTATTATTAGGTGCAGGTTTCGTATTTTTTGAAGTAAATGAGTTTATTCATTATGTGCATGAAGGTGCAACTATGCAAACAAGTGCCTTTCTTTCCAGCTTCTTTGTTTTGCTGGGAACGCATGGACTTCACGTATCTGTAGGGATTGGTTGGGCAATTTCTATTATTATTCAATTGGCTAGACGTGGCTTAACACCGACGACTGCTCGCAAAACTTTTATTATCAGCTTATATTGGCACTTTTTAGACGTAGTGTGGATTTTTATCTTCACATTCGTTTATCTAGCAAGGATGGTGTAATAGATGGCGAAAAATCATGAAAATGAAAAGTTTCCAGTAAGTCATATTGCAGGTTTTATCGTTTCATTATTGCTGACGTTTGCAACAGTAGGAGCTGTAAAATATACTGATTTGCCAGTTGTAACGATTATGTGGATTATTGGTGCATTGGCGGTTATTCAGGCAATACTGCAGTTGTTTATGTTCATGCATTTAACAGAAGGCGAAGGAAAGGTGCAATTGATTAATATCATCTATGCATTCTTTTGTGCCATTGTAGTAGCAGCAGGTACTATTTGGGTAATGACATCAGGACATGTACATTACTAATCTAAAATAAGTTATTATGGCTTAAGACCTTATCCGTCCTATTCAGAAAAAGCTGAATAGGGCCTTGGATAAGGTCTTATTTTATTTGCGGTAATCTAATAAGAGTGTATGATTATTTAGCACTAAAATAAAACAAATTTTTCAAAATATGTTGACGATAGATGAATTAATGTTAAAATTAGATGAGAATCAAATGATAATGAAAATCATTAACGGTTATTAAGCGTATATTTATAGAAGGGGGAAACAAAAGGGGCCGTTTTTCTGCTCTATGTAAAAAATGAAACTAAGATATTTAATAATAGCACTTATTGTTTTATCATGTATTTCTTTATTTGTAGGAGTTATCGATATCAATCCTTTAAGTATATTACAGCTGACGGAAGACCAAAAGGAAATTCTCCTTATCAGCAGATTTCCCCGACTTATCAGCATCATTATTGCTGGTATGAGTTTAAGTATTTGTGGCCTTATTATGCAGCAGCTTACAAGAAATAAATTTGTATCACCAACTACAGCTGGCACAATGGATTGGGCGAGATTTGGTATACTGATCGCTTTAATGCTGTTCACTTCCGCGACTCCATTAGTGAAAATGTTTATCGCTTTTTTATTCTCGCTATTCGGAACCTTTTTATTTATGCAAATACTTAATCGGATTAAATTTAAAGACTCTATTTTTATTCCGCTAATCGGTTTGATGTTAGGAAACATCATTAGCTCTATCACAACTTTTTTTGCTTTAAAGTATGATTTAGTGCAAAATATGTCTTCATGGCTTCAAGGCGATTTTTCTTTAATTATGGAAGGACGTTATGAGTTATTATACATAAGCATTCCTGTAGTTATTATTGCATACTTATATGCAAATAAATTCACAATCGCAGGCATGGGGGAAGATTTCGCTACAAACCTTGGCTTGCGTTATAAGAGTGTTGTGAATATTGGTTTAACTATTACTGCATTGGTTTCATCTGTAGTTATCTTAACGGTTGGCATGATACCATTTTTGGGCTTGATTATTCCTAATATCGTATCTCTTTATCGAGGCGACAATTTAAAAAACAGTTTATTGCATACAGCTGTATTAGGTGCTGTTTTTGTTCTTGTTTGTGACATATTGGGGCGAATCATTATTTATCCATATGAAATATCCATTGGAGTGATGGTTGGTGTAATAGGAAGTGCCATCTTCTTATATTTATTGTTAAGGAGAAAGAAATATGAAGCAGCCTAAAACTAAATTGATCATTCTATTTTTTGCAGCAATTATCTTGATAGCAGTATTTATGCTGATAAAGGTGACTCCTTACAATGCTGGATATGTTTTACCGAGAAGAGCGATTAAAATTATAGCAATTGTTTTGACAGGGGGATGCATTGCTTATACCTCGATGGTGTTTCAAACTATTACAAATAATCGCATATTAACACCAAGTATACTGGGGCTGGATTCTCTTTATCTATTTATACAGACTATTGTCATTTTCTTTTTTGGATCTAAAAATTTTACTATGATGAATAGCAATGTAAACTTTTTAGTTTCTGTAGGGATTATGATTTTATTCTCAACCATTCTCTATGTGATGTTTTTTAAAAGAGAATCTCAAAATATATTATTGCTTTTGCTTGTAGGGATTATATTGGGAAGTTTTTTTCAAAGCCTTTCTTCTTTTATGCAAATGTTGATAGATCCAAATGAATTCCTTATTGTGCAAGATAAAATGTTTGCTAGCTTTAATAATATTAATACAAATATTTTATTGTTAAGTATCATTATTGTTGCTGGAGTTGTCATCTATACTTTAAGATTCAGCAAATTTTTTGATGTTATGTCATTAGGCAAAGATCAGGCAATAAATTTGGGAATTGACTATGATCGGGTTGTGAAGAATATGTTGATTGTAGTTGCTATTCTCGTATCAGTTGCAACTGCATTAGTTGGCCCCATAACATTTTTGGGTCTGCTTGTTGTAAATCTTGCAAGAGAGTTTATGAAAACATATAAACATACCTATTTAATTGCAAGTTCCATTTTGTTAAGCATTATTGCATTAGTTGGCGGTTTGCTGATTGTAGAAAGGGTGTTTGCATTTTCGACTACGATCAGTGTCATTATTAATTTTATCGGGGGAACCTATTTTATCTATTTACTTTTAAGGGAGAGGAAAGCATGGTAAAGGTTAAAAATGTAAGCAAACAATTTAACGGAAAAAATGTCCTTGAGAATGTTTCCCTTTCAATCGAAAAAGGAAAGATAACTTCTTTTATCGGTCCGAATGGTGCAGGCAAAAGTACATTATTATCTGTTATAAGCAGGCTGACAAAAGCGGACAGTGGAGAAGTATTGATAGATGGAGTAGATATAAATAAGGAAAAAAGCAATGTTTTGGCAAAAAAAATCTCCATATTAAAACAGTCGAATCATATAAATCTCCGATTAACAGTAAAAGAGCTTGTTGGATTTGGCAGGTTTCCATACTCGCAAGGAAAATTGACAAAAGAAGATGAGCAATTTGTAGATGAAGCAATTAAATATATGGAATTAGATTCCATACAGCATAAATTTTTAGATGAGCTTAGTGGAGGTCAGAAACAGCGCGCATATATAGCGATGGTTATTGCTCAAGATACAGATTATATTTTGTTGGATGAGCCTTTAAATAATCTAGATATGAAACATTCTGTGCAGATTATGAAAGTGTTGAGAAGATTAGTGGATGAACTGGGAAAAACAGTTGTTATTGTTATCCACGATATTAACTTTGCATCGGTTTATTCTGATAACATCGTGGCATTAAAAAATGGGGTTATCGTAAATGATGGATCAGCAAAATCGATTATCAACAGCCAGATATTAGAAGATATATATGAAATGGAAATACCAATACAAGAAATTAATAATCAAAAAATATGTGTTTATTTTGCATAACAGTTTTGTATATTAGTTGATTTGCTAAATGAAGGCAGCTGATGGTGGCGATACATCAAGGAAAGGAGGCAGTGCTGTTATAGACAAAACTTTTGCCTTATTTCAGATTTAAAGAAATTATATTGGTAAATCTGAAATAAGTAAAAGGTTAGACTTTGCGATTGTCATAATAACACTACCATTAGATAGAGATAGCAAAGCCAATTTAGATATTCTGCAAAATATCTAAATTGACACTATTTCATAATACCTAATCATAGGATATTCTGTGCTTCTTTGCAATGAAATCAATTTAAATAATATAAATAATTTCATTAGGAGTGTCAAAATTGAAACAAAAATTATCTATTATATTTTTAGCCATGATTTTAGCAATTCTAGCGGCATGCGGAAAAGATGCTGCCACTAGTTCAGAGCCGAAGGAAGCGGCAGATAAACCAATTGAAGTGACTGTTAAACATGAATTGGGAGAAGCAAAGGTTAAAGTAAATCCGAAAAAGGTTGTTGTATTTGACTTTGGCATTTTAGATACATTAGATAAATTAGGTGTAGAAGTAGCAGGTGTTCCGCAGAAAAATATTCCAGAGTATTTATCTAAATATAAAGACTCTAAGTATACAAATGTTGGGGGATTAAAAGAGCCAGACTTTGAAGCAATCAGCGAATTGGCGCCAGATGTTATTTTTATTTCTGGAAGACAGTCAGCTTCCTATGAAGAATTCAGCAAGATTGCTCCAACTGTTTATGTAGCTGTAGACAGCACTAACTATGTAGAATCTTTCAAAAATAATATGAATATTGTTGGCGATATTTTTGATAAAAAACAAGAAGTAACAGAAGAATTAGCAAAAATTGATGAGTCAATTGCTAGCATTAATGAAAAGGCAAAAACACTAGACGGCAAATCATTAGTGGTATTAGTTAATGATGGAAGCTTAAGTGCCTACGGTTCAAAGTCAAGATTTGGGATTATTCATGATGTGTTTGGTTTAGCCGCCGCTGATGAAAATATTGAAGCTTCAACACATGGACAAAGTGTATCATTTGAATATGTGGCAGAAAAAAATCCCCAATATTTATTTGTGGTAGATAGAGGAGCTGCTGTAGGTGGAAAATCTTCAGCTGAGAAGGTTCTTGATAATAAATTAGTAAATGGCACGGACGCTGCTAAAAATGATCATATTATTTATTTAGATCCTAACTACTGGTATTTATCTGGCGGCGGATTAATTTCTACAGCAGAAATGATCAAGGAAGTACAAGCAGGAATTCAATAATAGCATAATGGAGAAGGGCTTCCTTATAAGCGTTCAGCGATTTAAGGAACCCCTTTTTTAATGGAAAGATATTGCAATTTTATTATAAAGCAGACAAAATAAAAGGGGAAAAGTTGATAAACAGAATATAAAATTTGAAGATGAGGGATAAAAATGACAGTACGCTTTGGGATAATCGGTACAAATTGGATTACAGAATCTTTTATTGCAGCCGCACAACAGATAGAGGAGTTTGCATTAACCGCTGTTTATTCGCGAACCGCGGAAAAAGGAGAAAGCTTTGCTGAAAAGTATGGAGTAGACAATGTTTTTACAGATTTAAGCATAATGGCACAAAGCGATTGTTTGGATGCTGTATATATCGCTAGCCCTAATTCTTTGCATGCGGAACAATCCATTTTATTTTTAAACAATAAAAAACATGTGCTTTGCGAAAAGGCAATGGCATCAAATGCAGCGGAAGTGCAAAAAGTAATTGCTGCGGCAAAAGACAATGGAGTTCTTTTTATGGAAGCATTAAAAACGACTTTGCTGCCTAATTTTCAAGCTGTTCAGCAGAATATACATAAAATAGGAAAGATTCGCCGTGCATTTGCAAGCTATTGTCAGTATTCTTCCCGCTATGATGCTTATAAAGAAGGCAATGTGCTGAACGCCTTTAAGCCTGAGTTTTCAAATGGCGCTCTAATGGATATAGGGGTCTACTGCATTTATCCAATGATTGTTTTATTTGGCAAGCCAACTGCTGTTAGGGCTTCTAGTTATTTATTAGAGACGGGTGTCGATGGAGAAGGAAGCATCATTATGTCCTATGATGATATGGACATTGTCATTATGTATTCTAAAATTGCGAATTCTTATGTTCCATCAGAAATACAGGGGGAAGATGGAAATATTTTATTAGACCAAATGAATACACCGCAAAAGGTAGAAATTTATTATAGAAATGGCCAAAAGGAAGAACTAACAGAGCCGCAAAAAGCGGAAGCGATGTATTATGAAGCAAAGGAATTTATTGATTTAATTAAAGCTGGCAAACTAGAATCGTCTGTTAATTCTTTTGATGTATCATTAGCTGTTATGGAGGTAATGGAAGAGGTGCGGAAGCAAACAGGCATTATCTTTCCCGCTGATGCCCAATAAATGGAGCGAATTTTTAATTCCTTGAAAAGAAAATTATTATAAAATATAGACAAAATAAAACTATACTTTTGGGAATGCGTTTAATATAGTAAATGTAAGCGTTAAATAAAAGGAGAGTGGAATAAATGCCGTTATTTGGAGCAATAGAGGCTGGAGGAACGAAGTTTGTTTGTGCGGTAGGAACAGCGGATGGATATATAAAAGAAAGAATCTCTATTCCGACAACAACACCAGATGAAACAATGCCTAAAGTGCTGGCCTTTTTTGAGCAGCATGAAGTTCAAGCGATTGGCATAGGATCTTTTGGACCGATAGATGTCGATCAAACGAGTGAAACATATGGGAATATTACTACTACACCAAAAGTAGCGTGGAAAGATTTTCCTCTTTTGCAAACAGTGAAAAATGCTTTTTCTGTTCCGGTTGGTTTTAATACAGATGTGAATATAGCAGCATTAGGTGAAGCTGTACTTGGGGCTGCCAAAGGGGTAGAAAATTGTTTATATATAACAGTGGGCACTGGCATTGGGGCAGGCGCTTATATAAATGGAGAACTATTGCAAGGCTTAACACACCCGGAAATGGGACATATACTAGTAAGGCGCCACCCAGAAGACAAGTATAAAGGCAGATGCCCTTATCATGGGGATTGTTTAGAAGGGCTTGCAGCAGGACCGGCAATTGAAGAAAGATGGGGAAAAAAGGCAATTGAACTTAGCGATCAAAAAGCGGTTTGGGAGATGGAAGGTTATTATATTGCACAAAGTTTAATGCAGTATATTTTGATTTTGTCACCTCAAAAAATTATTTTAGGAGGGGGCGTCATGAATCAAACGCATGTGCTAACATATATTTATAATTATTTAAAAGAATTGTTAAATGGATATTTATCCTTTGCAGAAATCTCTACTAATATAGAAAACTATATTGTAAAGCCAGGTCTTGGCGATAATGCGGGAATTACTGGGGCTATCCTTCTAGCAGAAAAAGAGTGGGAAAAAAGCAGTGCATCATCTGTTTCTTAAGTAAAAAATAAAAGCATCTGTTCAGTTTATGAACAGATGCTTTTATTTTTCCAGCTTAACCAATGTTAATCCGTCTGCCAGTACAAAAGAATTTTTGATAATAAATCCAAACTTTTGATAAAGCTGTATAGCCGGAATATTTTTTGCGGCTGTATGAACAAAGATTGTTTTTTTGTTTGTTTGATCATTTGAAAGATGGTGAAGCAGCTTGGAAGCCAATCCATTCCCAAATAATGCTGGAATCACAACAAGACGGCAAATTTCTATGCAATTTTCTGTCTCGCAATAGGATAAGACAGCGCTTAACTTCTCGTTGGAATAAATCCCTAAAAAAACCTCCTCTGATTTTATAATATCATCTATCTTCTCTTTTAAAGGAGGCAATTCTTCATATTCAATAAGCGCCGCTTCTGCTAGATAAGCAGCCTTTTGTATATGGATAATTGCTTTGGCTGTATCTAATAGGTGGTGCTTTAGTTTTACAATCATAGTTTCCTCGCTTTATCATTTTTAGAATAATGAACGTAATAAGAACAAAAGCAGCAGAAAGGCTTTGTTTATGAACAAATTATTTCCAATCCTTTAATAATGATTTAAATATAGAGAAAATGGATTGTCAAGAGGCCGAAATATGGGTTAAATGAGAAGAAATAAAACAATTATATAAAAAAAGAGGTGCAAATATGAAGGTTTTAGTAATAGAAGATAATGAAAGTGTTTGCTCCATGCTTGATATATTTTTTTGCAAAGAAAATTTTGAAGGGAAATTTATTCATAATGGTTTAGAAGGATATCAGGAGTTTTTATTTTCGGAGTACGATCTTATTATCCTTGACTGGATGTTGCCTGGCATGGATGGTATAACTGTATGTAGGAAAATAAGGGAAAAAAACAAACAGATTCCTATTATTATGTTGACGGCAAAGGACACTGAATCCGATCAAGTGCTTGGGTTGGAAATGGGAGCAGATGATTATGTAACAAAGCCATTTAGCCCTCTGGCTTTGACTGCAAGAATGAAGGCAATAACAAGACGTTTTCATACACAAAATGGAGAAGAAGAAGCCGTTGATGCAGGTGTGGTAGAAGTTAATAAAGAAACAAGGGAAGTATTCATTTACAGCAAGTTAATTCCCAACCTGACTCCAAAGGAATTTGATATTCTAGCTTTTTTTGTAAAGCATCCAAAACAGGTATTTACTAGGGAGCAGATCTTGAATCAAGTTTGGGGATTTCAATTTTATGGAGATGATAGAACGGTTGATGTGCATATCAAGAGATTAAGAAGAAAAATTGGCCGTGACAACCAACCATTTTTTCATACCATTTGGGGAGTAGGCTATAAATTTGATGAAACGGTGGTAGCGAATGAGAATTAAATATATCTATCAGCAGTTAATTAGTCATATTAGTGTTATAATTGTGGCCTTTTTAGTGGTAAGTCTTGTTTTTTCCCATTATGTGGAGAAAATTGTTCTGACATTAAAGGGGCAAGAACTAGCTGAATATGGGGTAAACATATTGGACGATCTGCAAAATACATCTATCCTAAATCCTAGCGAAAATACGCTTTACAATTATGCGAATGTTTTAGAGGCAAGAGGAATAAATTTTGGTTTATTTGATACAAAACAAAATAAGCTAGTGAATATCGGTGGGGAAATTTCCATCACCAATTCAGAATGGAATAAAATTAAGGATGGAAAAAGCACCTTAATCAAACGCAGCACATATCGCAGCAATAAGGAAGTGACATTGGTCGCTATACCATATAAGGTAAATGGGGAAGTGGCAGGCGGCATTGTGCTGACATCGCCATTAAGCGATTCGAGAGAAATGATTAGTCAAATTAACCGCTACCTAGTGTATACGGTATTTTTTGCTTTTGGAGTGGCATTGCTTTTAAGCTTTTTGCTATCACAAATTCATGTAAAACGAATAAAAAAACTTCAAGAAGCGACAAGTGCAGTGGCAGTGGGAGACTATGATGTAAAAGTGCCCTCTTCCAATTTTGATGAAATTGGCGAACTTGCAAATGATTTTAATAGCATGGTAGATAATTTAAAGGAATCAAAAGAAGCGATAGATGCATTAGAAAATAGAAGAAGACAATTTATGTCAGATGTTTCCCATGAATTGAGAACACCATTAACTACTATAAGTGGCGTAATTGAAGGCTTAACAAATAATATGATTCCAGAAGCAGAAAAAGAAAAGGGGCTGCGACTAGTAAGCAAGGAAGCAAAGCGGCTGATTCGTTTGGTAAATGAAAATTTAGATTATGATAAAATTCGTTCCAATCAAGTAGTGTTAATGAAAGAGAATATTCAGCTGCAAGAGGTATTAGAAATCATTCAAGAGCAGCTTTATACACAAGCAGAGGAGAAAAAAGTACAAATTAATATTGATGTTAAAGAGGATATAATGATATTTGCCGACTATGATCGTTTGATTCAGATCATTATTAATATTACCAAAAACAGTATTCAGTTTACAGAAAATGGAATAATATGGCTTCGCGGTTATGAAATTCAAGAAAAAACGGTTGTCGAAATTGAAGATACAGGCATTGGAATGGAGGCAGCGGAGATAGAGAATATTTGGAAAAGGTTTTATAAAGCTGATATTTCGCGCACCAATACGCCATATGGCCAGTTCGGTCTCGGTCTATCAATTGTCAAACAGCTAGTGCAATTCCATGAAGGAGATATTAAAGTCGCAAGTGAAAAAGGAAAAGGAACTAAATTTACCATTACTTTCCCTAAAAATAAATAGAAGATAAGAGGTAATCGATTTTCCATTTCACAGAGCAAAATAGAGGAACTTCTTAGATTGGTCTTTATTATTTCTATGTCTTTTCAAAGTTTGTTAATAATTTATTCATAACTAATGGTTATTATGTGAATATACAGTAGCTGACAACATGAATGTAATAACCATGGATAATTAAAAATTCTGTTAAGATAAAATAGCATGTCATAGAGGAGGCATATCTCATGAATGAGTGGGAAAAAGATGAAATAAATAAAGAATCATTGGAAAATCAAAATAAAATAGAAAATAATGAAGAGAACATAATGGAGGAAGCAAGCCTAGAGAATAATGCGAAAGAGGAGGAGGCAGAAAAGACTATCCACCATTTGCAAGATTACTCTGCAACAAATGAGGGACAGGCGGAAGAGATGATTGCAGCATCTAGAGAAGAAGAGGAGCTGCAGCGAACAAAATACCAACAAAAGAGTACAGGAAAAAAGCCAAAATTAAAAGGTGTTTTTTCCTTGCTTGCAGCTGGGATTTTAGGATCAGCGCTGACATTTTTTACAATCCCTTATACGGATATATATAATGAAAAATATGAGGAGATGCAAGAACAGGTGGCAAGCTTAACAAAAAAGGTGGAAAACAGCAGTACATCAAGCAGCATAAAGGCAGAAACTACTTCGGCTACAGCATCCTCTGAAAGTACAGATACTAAATCAACTTCAATTGCAGATATGGTAGAAAACTCTTCTAAAGCGATCGTGGGAATTGTTAATTTGCAGCAGCAAACAAGCCAGTTTTCCCAAAGCACTGGTGAAGATGTAGAAAGCGGGTCAGGATCAGGGATTATTTTCAAAAAGGATTCTAAGTATGCTTATATCGCGACAAATAACCATGTAATTGAAGGTGCGAACAGTTTAGAAATCTCTCTTTATAATGGAGATAAAACGGAAGGGAAATTAATTGGTGCAGATGCTTTAACCGATCTTGCTGTTGTTAGAATTGATGCAAAATATGCAACAGACACCATTGAGTTTGGAGATTCTTCTACATTAAGACCTGGTGATCAAGTTTGGGCGATTGGGAATCCCCTTGGTTTAGATTTATCAAGAACTGTTACACAAGGAATTGTAAGTGCTGTGAACAGAAGCATTTCAGTTACAACGTCAGCGGGAGATTGGGATTTTAATGTTATCCAAACAGATGCTGCCATTAATCCAGGGAACAGTGGTGGTGCTTTAATTAATTCTTCAGGAAAAGTTGTTGGGATTAATAGCCTGAAAATTTCTGAGGATGGGGTAGAAGGATTAGGTTTTGCTATTCCAAGTAATGACTTGCTTCCAATTGTAAATGAAATTATTGAAAAAGGAAAAGTTGAGCGTCCTTATTTAGGGGTGGGTTTATCCAGCTTAGAAGAAGTTCCACGTATGTATTTGCAAGATTTGCCTAATAATGTAACACAAGGGGTAATGGTAACGAATATCGATTCTAATTCTGCTGCTGCAAAAGCAGGGCTGCAAGTTCAAGATGTTATTGTTTCCATCAATGATCAAAAGTTAGAGGGTTCTTCAGATTTAAGAAAATATTTATATACAAAAGTGGAAATTGGAGATACCGTAACGATAAAATATTATCATGAAGGTAGTCTAAAAACCGCTAAATTAAAGTTGACTAGCAATACAACGGCTAGCAATTAAATATTCATCCGCTAATCAGATGGTATTTAGCCATCTGATTAGCGTGTGTAAAAATAAATGGCATGAGTCTATAAAACTCCAGGTTATTAAGGGATAAATTTGCAAAAAATTAAATTTGTTAATAGTTTAGTCATAAATTTATGGTAAAATTCTTATGTGTCCTTGTTCGGACTAGCAGGCAAATGATAAGATGAACTATCAACAAATAAAAAGAGCATCAGAAAGGATTAAAAATGAAAAAAAATAAAAAAATATTATTTTCAATTTTAGGCGCTGTTTTAATAGCTCTAATTGTAGTGGCAGTAGTTTTAGTGCAAAAAAATAATACAGCCGCAACAGTAGATGGAGAAAAAATTACGAAAAAGGAACTTAATGAAGCATTAAATACCCAATATGGCTCGACGATTCTTGATTCTCTTATTGCAGATAAAATTGTAGACCTTGAGGCGGAAAAAGAAGATGTTAAGATAACAGATAAAGAAAAGAAAGCCGAAATGGATAAGCTAATCGAGTCTTATGGCGGCGAAGAAGCATTTAATTCTGCTTTAGAATCCAATAATGCGTCAAAAGCAGATATTGAAGAGCAAATGGTGCGCTATTTGAAAATTAAAAAATTATTAGAACCAAGCATTAAAATTACGGATGATGAAATCGAAGCATATTTTAAAGAAAATAAAGCAAATTACGATCAAGCAGAGCAAGTGGAAGCAAGCCATATTCTAGTTGAAGATGAAAAAACAGCTAAAGAAGTGAAGAAAAAATTAGATAATGGTGAAGACTTTGCAAAGCTTGCAAAAGAGTATTCTACTGATACAGCAACAAAAGAAAACGGCGGTGAACTTGGCTACTTTACTTCTGGACAGATGGCAGAAGAGTTTGAAAAAGCTGCGTTTTCTATGAAAGTGGACGAAATCAGCGATCCAGTAAAAACAGACTATGGATACCATATTATTAAAGTAACGGGTCATAAAGATGCAGTAGCAGCTAAACTTGCAGATCATAAAGATGAAGTAAAAGAAGCTTTATTAGAATCAAAACTTCAGACAGAATACAGCACTTGGCTAACAGAGAAAAAAGAAAAATATAAAATTAAAAACTATCTTAATGATTAATTAGCAAAAAGAGATCTTCTAATATCTTTAGAGGATCTCTTTTTTTGTGCCAGTAGCTAGTTTAATGGCTCAATATCAATGTTTTCAGGGAGCTGGAAAGGATTTTTCTTATTAATATGATCATAGAATAAAACGCCATTCAAATGATCTATTTCATGTTGGAAAACGATCGCTTCAAAATCCTTTAATTTGATTTTTACCTCTTCGCCCTCCAGATTATAAGCCTTTACCGTAACCCTTTTATAGCGAGGCACATAACCCACAATAGAACGATCGATAGATAGGCAGCCTTCACTATCGGGAATAAAAATCATGCTGGTGGAATGTGCAATAATTTTTGGGTTAATTAAGGTGTATTCAAAATCTTCTCCATCGCTATTTTTAATATAGGCAGCAAACATGCGCTTATTTAAGCCAATTTGATTTGCTGATAATCCCACACCAGGACGCAAATGGTATTTTTTTGATACCTGTGGATTTTGACTGTTTTTTAAATACTGAAGCATGCATAGCAGCTCCTCTTTATCTTCTTCCGTTGGCGGCAAGGAAAGTTCTTTTGTTTTTTCTCTTAGTATTGGAGCACCCTCTCTTACAATATCCTCCATTACTAGCATGTAATCTTTTGTAAATTTGCTCATTTGTTTATCATCTCCATTAATATCATCTCATTAAAAAATAGCAAAAGTAATATAAGTTGTCCATTGCTCTATGCTTATTTAGAGTTGGAAAATAACTTAAAAAATATTGATAATTTTTACATATTTACAGAGGAAGGGGAAAGCATAAAAAGGATATGATAAAAATGGCAACTATCAATAGGAGGTTTTAGAATGAAAAAGATACTTCTTCTTTTAGTAATGGCAGCAGGAGTGATGTTTTCTGCAAATATGGGAAATGCCTATGCAACCCCACCATCTCCACAAGGGAATGCAAAAGTAAATATAGAAGATGGCGAGTTTTTGAAAAAAATGGCGGAAAACCTTGGCGTTGACACAAAGGGAAAGGATAACGCTACAATTAAAAGAGAAATACATGAGAAACTTATCAAAATGCAAGCAAAAAAGTTAGGCATATCAACAGAGGGTAAAGATATAAAACAAATTGCCATGGAAGTTCATGAAAAAAATTTAAAAAATGAAGCAGAGAAGCTTGGCATTAAAACAGATAATAAAGATATTAGAGTTATTATGAAAGAAGTATTTGAAGCAAAGATTACACAAAAGGCAAAAGAGCTAGGCATTGATACAAAAGGCAAAAAAATGGAACAGCTTGCAAAAGAAGTTCATGAAAAAATGATTTATACAGAAGCTGAAAAATATAAAATTAAAACAGATAATAAAGATCTTAATCAAATAGCAGATGAAGTAAGAGAACAGCAGATTATTCAAGCTGCAAAAAAATTAGGGATAGATACAAAAGATAAAACAGCAAAAGAACTACTGAAAGAAATGATGATGAATCATCCAGAAGAAGTAAAAAAATTAAAGCTGCTGCCATTCCATGAAAGGGCGGGCATGCATAAGCATCGTGAATTTAAACATTCATAAGTAACAGATAAAAATAATCACAGCATGTGATTATTTTTATTTTTGCAATAAGTAAAAATAATCCATTTTATATGTCGATTATCCCTTATAAAAAAATTTTTTTATATGTTTTTTTGCCTAGAAATAGTCTGTTCACTCATTGTTCTGTCAATCCTAATATCTATTTTTGTGAAAATCCAGCATTAATAAATGTTATTTTTTTAAATGATTAGTATGCTTATTCTGATGGGCTAAAGATTACTAGCATGCTCTTGCTTTCTTTTTAAGAAAGGAAAGATCTTTTTTAGTAATCGTTTAGAAAGTAGTCGATAAAGGGTATCTTTTATTTAAAGATAGTTAGGGAAATTGGGAATGATATAGGAGGTTAGTGAATTGAAACAAAGTTCCAAACTACGAATTACAGAAAAAGATGAAAATATCTATAAGGCCTTATGTGATTTGTATGAGGAAAGGGGAAAAAATGCAGGGATTGGTCCGACAGAGATTGGCTTAAGGGTCGGGAGAGATCCATATGACGCATCCGCTTACTGTAATGCATCGCTAAAGAAGCTTATTCAATTTAATAAAATAAAAAAAATAGATGCTGGAAAGTATATTCCATTATTAGATTAAGAGTTGAGCAGAAAAGCTAGGGGAGCCTAGCTTTTTTGTTTTTGCAGTACATATTGTACTCTGACTCTGTTATTGTATAATGAATAATGCTAAATTAAACATTATGTTTAGAAATACTAAACAATATTGACTGCAAGTTTACTATTTCTAAACAAAAAGTAGGTAGAAAAATGGATATTGGCAAAAAAATAAAAAATTTACGATTAAAAAAAGGGTTAACTCAAGAGGAATTAGGGGAAAGAACAGATTTAAGCAAAGGGTACATATCTCAGTTAGAAAGAGACCTAAGCTCGCCTTCTATTGAAACATTATTTGATATTCTGAAAGTATTAGGGTGTTCTCCAACAGAGTTTTTTAGTGAAGAAGATTCTAAGCAAAAGGTCGTTTATCGAGAAGCGGATATGACGGATTTTAGCGAAGAAGAACGCGGCTACCATGTGAAGTGGCTTGTTCCAGAGTCCAATGAAAAAGAAATGGAGCCGATTAAATTAATCCTTTCAGCAAAAGGAGAATTTAAAAAATTTGAGCCCTCAAGGTCTGAAACCTTTATTTATGTATTAAAGGGAGAAGTGGTCTTAAGGCTGGGAAAAGAGGAGTATAAGGCAAAACAAAAGGAATCCTTTTATTTCCATGCAATAGATGACCATCAGCTGATTAATGCTTATGATGGAGTTTCTGAATTGATTCTCGTGGCAACAGAATCTTATTTATAGGTTTGTTTTTTATATGAAGAGAAAAATAGTAGAAAAAGTGCAATCAAAGGAGGATATTATGCCAGATCAACCCATTATACGATTTGAAAATGTGTCGAAGGTTTATGACCAAGATACCCTTGTATTAGATGATGTCAGCTTTGAAATAGAGCGAGGAAAATTTTACACATTGCTTGGACCATCGGGATGCGGGAAAACTACTATATTGCGATTAATTGCAGGCTTTATGCAGCCTTCAAAAGGCAGCATCTTTTTTAATGGATCTATCATCAATAAAATTCCAGCAAATAAAAGACAAGTAAATACGGTATTTCAAGATTATGCACTATTTCCCCATTTAAATGTTTTTGAAAATGTTGCTTTCGGCCTTAAAATAAAAAAATGGAAAAAGAAGGCTATTGAGCAAAAGGTGAAAGAGGCATTGCGCTTTGTAAATTTAGATGGCTATGAATACAGAGAAATTAACGAAATGTCGGGCGGCCAAAGACAGCGTGTAGCGATTGCCAGGGCAATTGTTAATGAACCAGAAGTAATTCTTTTGGATGAGCCCCTTTCGGCTTTAGATTTAAAACTGCGCACGGAGATGCAATACGAATTGCGGGAACTGCAAAGACGGTTGGGCATTACCTTTATTTTTGTGACACATGATCAAGAAGAAGCATTGGCAATGTCTGATGAAATCTTTGTTTTAAATAAAGGAAAAGTAGAACAAAGCGGAACACCAACGGATATTTATGATGAACCGATTAATCGTTTTGTAGCAGACTTTATTGGCGAATCTAATATCGTTCCAGCATTTATGAAAAGGGATTTTCTTGTACAATTCGGCAGCAAAATATTTGAATGTGTAGACCAAGGCTTTAATCCCAATGAACAAGTGGAAGTCGTTATACGTCCTGAGGATTTAGAAATTACCTCTGTTAATAAGGGGAAATTAAAAGTAAAGGTTGACAGTCAATTGTTTAGAGGAGTGCATTATGAGATTTGCTGCTATGATGAAGAAGGAAATGAATGGCTTGTTCATTCCACAAAAAAAGCTGCAGTAGGGGAAGAAATCGGATTAAACTTTGAACCAGAGGCTATCCATGTTATGAGAATTGGAGAAACAGAAGAAGAATTTGATCGTCGTTTAGAGGCATATGACGGAGTGACAAAATGAAAAATAGAGTGAAATGGTATACAATTCCCTATTATATTTGGATTGTTTTATTTGTTATAGCACCAGTGGCACTGATTGTTTATTATTCTTTTTTTGATATTGAAGGAAATTTCTCCTTAGTCAATTATCAGAAGTTCTTTACACCTGTTTATATGAGAATGACTTTAAATTCCTTTTGGTATGCGTTTTTAATTACATTTTTTTCCTTGTTGATCGCTTATCCAACAGCCTACTTCTTAACTAAAACAAAGCATAAACAATTATGGCTGTTATTAATTATTCTGCCTTCCTGGATTAATCTATTGTTAAAGGCCTATGCGTTTTTGGGTATTTTTGGGACATATGGAACAGCAAATGAGTTGCTGAAAGTGATAGGAATTGGCAAAAAGCAAATTTTGTTTACTGATTTTAGCTTTTTATTTGTAAGTGTCTATATTTTTATCCCATTTATGATTTTGCCGATTTTCAATTCGCTGGAAAAGCTGAACGTAAGCCTTTTAGATGCATCGCAGGATTTGGGAGCTTCAGCTTGGGTTACATTTAAACGCGTTATTTTTCCATTAACGATTGATGGGGTCAAGTCAGGGTGCCAGGCTGTTTTTATCCCTGCCCTATCTTTATTTATGATTACAAGATTGATTGCAGGAAATAGAGTTATAACCCTCGGAACGGCTATTGAGCAGCATTTTCTTATTACACAGGATTGGGGAATGGGTTCAACTATTGCGGTATTTCTGATTATTATCATGATAGTAATCATGATTCTTACGGGAAGTAAAAGGAGGGAGCAGAAATAATGAAGAAATTATCTGGTTTTGCCATTGTCTATTTAGTGCTTGTTTTTATTATTTTATATGCTCCTATTTTTTACCTTATATTTTATTCTTTTAATAGTGGTGGCACCATGCATCATTTCGAAGGATTTACTTTAAAGTGGTATAAAGAATTGTTTCATGACACGAGACTGTTTATTATTGTGCTAAATACAATAATTATTGCTTTGCTATCGGCAGCCATTTCAACGATTATTGGCGTGCTTGGAGCAATCAGCATTTCAATGTTCCAAAAGAAGAAGTGGAAAAATGGCGTTCTTTCTTTAAACAATGTATTGATTGTCAGCCCTGATGTTATTATCGGGGCATCCTTTCTTATTTTCTTTACAATTATAGGAATAAAGCTAGGTTTTGCATCTGTTTTATTATCCCATATTGCCTTTTCTATTCCTATAGTAGTAATTATGGTATTGCCAAAGCTTCAAGAAATGAGTGCAAATTTAATGGATGCAGCACTCGATTTAGGAGCAAGCTGGAAAGAGGTTCTTACGAAAGTAATTTTGCCATATATCTCTCCAGGAATTTATGCAGGCTTTTTTATGGCATTGACCTATTCATTGGATGATTTTGCTGTAACATTTTTCGTTACAGGAAATGGATTTACAACATTGTCTGTTGAAATCTATTCACTAGCACGAAGAGGAGTTTCCTTGAATATTAATGCATTATCGGCAATATTGTTTCTATTTACATTATTGCTTGTTGTAGGCTATTACTTTATCAATAGACGAACAAGCAAAGGCGCCAATATGGGGGTGAACAAATGAAATCACTCTTGCGCGGGCTTATTATTATAATCTTTTTATCTATTGCACTTTTGATTTTGGTAGATAAACTAAATTCATCAAGCGGCTACAAAAGCGGCAATACGCTAACTGTTTATAATTGGGGAGATTATATAGATGCAGACCTGATTAAGAAGTTCGAAAAGGAAACTGGCATAAAAGTAATTTACGAAACATTTGATTCGAATGAAGCAATGATGACAAAAATTCAGCAGGGTGGAACAAATTATGATATTGCTATTCCATCTGAATATATGATAGATAAAATGAAAGAGGAAAACTTACTGCTTCCCATTGACCATTCCAAGATATCAAATATCAAAAATATTGATAATCGATTTATGGACTTATCTTTTGATCCGAAAAATAAATATTCCATTCCATATTTCTGGGGAACAGTAGGTATTGTGTATAATCCTAAAATGTTGAAGGATAAACAAATAACTTCATGGGAAGATTTATGGGATAAAGATTTAAAAAATCAAATATTATTGGTGGATGGCGCACGGGAAATAATGGGGATGAGTTTAAATAGTCTGCACTATTCGCTAAACGATAAAAATCATGAGCATTTAAGGGAAGCAAAGGAAAAATTGGATAGGCTGACCCCTAATGTAAAAGCAATTGTTGGCGATGAAATTAGAATGTTAATTGAAAATGAAGAAGCATCTGTAGGCGTCTTATGGTCTGGCATGGCATCTGAAATTATGTGGGAAAATGAGGATGTGGAATACGTAGTTCCAAAAGAGGGGTCAAATCTTTGGTTTGATAATATGGTCATTCCCAAAACTGCAAAAAACATTAATGGAGCCCATAAGTTTATCAACTTTATGCTAGATGCAAAAAATGCTGCCCAAAATGCAGAATATGTCGGATATTCTACACCGAATAAAGCGGCAATGAAGTATTTGCCAAAAGAAATTACAGAAGATAAGCGCTTTTATTTGGATGAATCAATGACTGCCAAGCTTGAAGTGTATAAAAATCTTGGCCAAACATCACTTGCAGAATATAATGATTTATTTTTGGAATTCAAAATGCATCGTAAATAGCAAAAAAAGCTGGGCGCAAAGTGTCCAGCTTTTTTGCTATTCCATTTCTTTTTATAGGATGAATAAATTTAGATTAGAAAATACTATAAAAAGAGGTGAAAGTTATGATAAAAAAAGTCATGTTAATAATTATGCTTTTCTTTTCTTTTCCCGCAAATACAGCTATTCATGCCAAAGAAACAGAAAGCAAAAAGGCATTGGCAATTGTTATTGATGATTTCGGCAATAACATGAAGGGAACAGAAGACATGCTGAATCTGCCTGTTCCTATAACGGCAGCTATTATGCCATTTCTGCCAACAAGCAAGGAAGATGCAGTTAGAGCACATAAAAAAGGGCATGAAGTTATTGTACATTTGCCATTGGAACCTAAAAAAGGGAAAAAAAGTTGGCTGGGACCTGGAGCTATTACAACAGATTTAAGCGATAAGGAAATAAGAAAAAGAACAAAAGCAGCAATAGAAAGCATTCCATTTGCAGTCGGCATGAATCATCATATGGGGTCTAAAGCGACAGAAGATGAAAGAGTAATGCGCATTATTTTAGATGAATGCCTAAAGCATAATTTATTCTATTTAGACAGCAAAACAACAGGAAATAGCGTGGTCAAAAAATTGGCAGAAGAAATGCATGTACCATATTTAGAAAATAATTTATTTTTTGATCATATTTATTCCAATCAGCATATTGTCAAACAGGCAAATAAAGTGGCAAACGAACTGGATGATCAAGAGAAATTAATTGCTATTGGCCATGTAGGTGTTTCAGGGCCAATGGTGGTAAATGTCTTAAAAGAATATATTCCTATCTTTCAGCAAGAGGCAGATATTGTACCACTGTCTAAACTGGTAGATGGTTATGAATTAGTAAAGTAAAACTGTCATCAGAGAGGATTTTACTGTCCACTGAATAGGGGGAAGCAAAAGTATCATAAAAAAGAAGAAGAATATATTATCACGCTGTATAAATTGGTTATACATAACGCTGCTATATCCTTCTTCTTTTTAAATGTAAACTATGAAACGGGTTTCATATCAACTCTTTTTGCCAAGCTTAAAGATTATTTTCATTTTTCTTTTTATTGACTTTTGTATTTTCCATTGCAGTATCTAATTTGCGCAAATGTTTTGCAGCAAAATCTTTCCCGCCAAGTCCAAAAGCAAGTCCAAAGGCTAATGCTAATCCGCCAAGTATTAGAATAAAGGCAGAGTTGACAATGGATGAAGCAACGCCTAATTGATCTAGTGCCATAAAGATGGAAATGGTGATAATCGAATATTTAGCAATTGCAGGAAGCAAACGGAAATGAGCGCCTTGCAAGAATCCGCCTAAAATTCTTTGAACTAAATACCCTAACCATAAACCTACTCCAATAATGGCAATAGCTGCAATAACTTGTGGCAAGTAGGCTACAACAGCAGTAGAAAGAGTTACTAAAAATTGCAATCCTATTAAATTTAGAGCTTGTACGGCAAGCAAGAATACAATTAATACTTGTACAACAGAACCGATGATGGATGAAACATTTGTTGTTGTTTTAATGCCCATTTTACCTACATAAGAATCTAATCCTAAGTTTACTAATAAGGCAACAGCCATGTGTTTTACCCATTTTCCTAACCATACGCCAATTAAAATTAAGAAAATCGCAACTGCTATATTTGGAAGCATTGTTAGAATGTCATTCAGCATATTAATGGCAGGAGCAGAAATTCCTTCGATATCCAGCTTATCTAATGCAGATATAATTGTTGGAATCATAATGAAAATAAAAACAACATTGCCGATAATAGACGATAAACTAGTATTTTCAAATAACTTATTTAAACCAATGCGCTGGACTAAACTTTCTATGCCGATGCTTTGCAGAAAACTTGTAACAATTGTTCGAACAATTTTTGCAACAAAGTATCCAACTAATACAATTAAAGCGGCAGCCAATAATTTTGGCAAAAATGCTAAAATGTTATGAAGCATATTAGTAAATGGTTCAGAAACACCTTGAAGATTTAAAGCACCTAATACGGCAGGCAAAAATAATAATAGTACAAAGTAAAAACTAATAGCAGCAACTTTGTCTACTATATTCGTATGATTTTTTCCTTCTGTAACATTCCATTTTTGAAGTTTTTCATGAGCCTGTAATGTACTGCCGGCTTTTTTGATGATAAATTTCAGACTTGAAGCAATAATCCAAGCAATCAATAAAATAATAGCTGCTTTTAGGATATTTGGTATTGCTCCTAATAGAGAGGAAAGCATACTAACTAATGGTGCAGTAAATGTTGTTAAATTTAATATATTAAAAAATAGTGTAAATACAAATACCAATAAAATATAATAAACTATTTTGCTTATAATTTTTTCAGAAGAGTATTTTCGATCAGGTTTTGCCTCTTCTCTGAAAATCTTGTTATCAAGATTTGTTTTTTGTAATCCTTTAAGAATTGCTTTTTCAATAAATTTAGCAATAATCCATCCAATTATTAATACTAAAATTGCTAATAAAAGGTCAGGCAGTCTATCTAAATAATAGCCCCACCCATTCCAAAAGCTTGTATTGTTCATACAATAATCACTCCTTATATTCCTAGTAGATTAATTAACATTTACCCCGACAATATTTGATTAAACGAGGAAAAAGGAAAAAATAAACTTTTAGGAAAAAAGGAGCAAAAATAAAAAAACTAGTTTGCTGGATGAAAAAAGAGGGATATTATCTCCCGCTTCCTAGAGGCCTTCTTCTTCAAATTTATAAATATCTTCATTTTTTCCGATTACTATTAACGTATCTCCCTTATGTATACGCTCATTTGCAGAAGGAGATACAATGGTCTCTTCTTTTCTTTGGATGCCGATAATCGTACAGCCAAATTTTGCGCGGACATCCAGTTCCAAAAGGGTCTTTTGATGCACCTTTTTAGAAGCGACCATCTCCACTATTCCATGTTCTTGAGAAAGTTCAATATAATCAATCATTTTTTCTGAAATTACATGATGGGCTATTCGTTTGGCCATATCTCTTTCTGGATGAATAACGCGGTCTGCTCCAATTTTTTCTAATACTCTTTTATGATAATTATCAGCAGCTTTGACCCAAACTTGTTTAATGCCCATCTCCTTTAGAATAAGGGTTGTAAGTATGCTTGATTCTACATCATCACCAAAAGAAACAAAGGCATGGTCCATATTTCTAAGGCCAAGCTGGCTAAATGATTCTATTGAAAGGGTTTTAAGCTGAACGCAATGTGTGGCAATTCCTTGATACTTTTCCACTTTTTCGAGGGATTGGTCAATAGCCATCACCTCTGCATTCATTTCATGAAATTCTTCTACAAGACTTCCTCCAAAATTGCCTAGTCCTATTACGACAAATTGCTTGTTCATCGATATATCCTCCAACTTATTAGACGTTTATATCATTATTATAAAGAGAACTGCTTAGAAGTGGGAGAAATAACCTTGCCCTCTTTTCAATTTTACCAGCTTTCCTCTATTATTTTTTTGCAAAATGGGTAAATGATAATATGCTAGGAGAGGATGATAAAAGTGAAATATAAAACAGGACTGTTTTTATATAATGGAAGTGGACAAAACCAAGATATACATCATGTAATTGGTATTGTTATGCGTACTTTAGCAAGAGAGCTTGAAGAAGTGCATATGTGCAAAACATTATATGTGCAGCATGCAAAAGAACTATGCCAAAAATTTGGAGAACAAGTGGATGTAGTGATTGTACTAGGGGGAGATGGAACGATCCATGAATGCATTAATGGATTATCCATTCTTTCCCAAAGACCAGCACTTGCCATTTTGCCTGGAGGAACTTGCAATGACTTCTCTCGGTCGCTGCATATATCTCAAAATATTGAAATGGCGGTAGCAGAACTCATGTATGGGGAAGAAGAGCTAGTGGATATTGGGCATGTGGGTGAAGATTATTTTTTAAATTTTTATGGAATTGGATTAGTTGCAGAAACATCAAATAATATAAAATCGAAGGAAAAGAATATACTAGGCAAAGCAAGCTACTTATTAAGTGCATTCAGAACACTCAAAGAAGCAAATCTATTTTTTCTAAAGGCAGAGATAGATGGAAAAATAATTGAAACACAAGCAGCTATGGTGTTGGTGGCAAATGGAAAATATATCGGAGGCAAACTTCTTCCTTTTCAGGCAATTGATTATATGGATGGATATTTAGATGTATTTATCATTAAGCAAACAAATCTTCAAGCGGTAAAAGATATTATGGAGATGAGAAAAAATAATGCTGGTGAAATTGTGCAAGAGGAAATTATCTATCATCGAGCAAAAGAAGTCAAGATAGCGGCTGAGGAAGATCTAGATGTGGATATGGACGGAGAAATTTATACTATGACGCCAAGCCATATAAAAATTCTTCCGAAACATCTTCGTTTCCTTAAACCTGCTGGGAGCGCATAAGGATAAAAAAGACCGTCTATTTTATTGATAGACGGTCTTTACAGGCTGTTGAAAAACGTTCGCTCTCTTCGTTGCTCGCCTTGTTCGGATGCTCATTACCCTACCACGGTAACTCCGCTCCTCTCAAGGCTTCGCGCTTTGATGCGACAAGCGCTTTCGATCAGCCTGAAAATTTATTCAGATAAGTAAGCAGTTAACATCCAATTATGTTTTTCAATGCTGCCGATCAGTCCTACAGCAAGATCGTTTGTAATTGTATCGTTTAGCTCATCTGCGTGTTCTGCAAGTGCTTTTAATTGTGTGTTGATTTGGCTGTAATCCTCTACTAAAGAACGAACCATTTCAGTAGCTGTTAATTTTTCTGTCGTTTCTGTCAGAGTAGCAGTTTCCATAAATTCTTTTAAAGTAGAAACAGGTTTTCCGCCAATTGCTAATAATCTTTCTGCAATTTCGTCAACAGCTGCAGCTGCTTCATTATATAATTCCTCAAATTTTTCATGTAATGTAAAGAAGTGAGGACCTTTCACGTACCAATGATGTTGATGAAGTTTAGTATAAAGAACGCTCCAGTTAGCAATTTGTACATTTAATTCTTTTTGTAATTCTACTTTTGTTTGTAATCCCATAAAAAAAACTCCCTTCCAGTAATTTATAAATTAATTATAACAAGCTTTAGATTAAAATCAATACTTATTTATAATTATTTTAATTTAATTTTTATTATCATTTTAAAATATAATGTGTTAATAAAAAAATAGCATATTAAGCAACAAAATGGTAGATTATGCTTTATTGTTCATACAATATTCAAATTCGTTTTTATTATTTGCAATACTCCAGATAATATTCGAGCAGTATCATTGATAATAATTCCCTTTATCTTTCATAATAAACAACCATTTTTATAAAAAATAAAAGCTGAAAGATACCATTTATTATGGGAGAAGCGGCTGCAGGTAATAAAAAAGATGAGAAAGCATATTTCTCATCTTTTGCTGGATTAAAATGATCGGGAAGAAAACATATAGCTTTTATGATGATAGCGTATGCTGAAAATTAAGCCCATTGCCAGCATATTCGTCATAAGGGAGCTGCCCCCATAACTGATAAAAGGCAACGGAATGCCTGTAATGGGAAGCAATTGAATAGTCATGCCAATATTTTCGAATACATGAAAAGTAATCATGCTAACAACCCCTACACAAATATAAACGCTATAGGCATCATTGGTGAAAAGGGCTGTTCGAATTAAATGATAAATTAATAAAAAATATAAGATAATGACTAAGCTGCCACCAATAAAACCATATTCTTCACCAATAACAGTAAACACGAAATCAGTATGCCTCTCTGGGATATAGACATCAATATTGCCGATTCCTTTGCCTGATACAAGACCTGATCCTATTGCACGCAAGGATTTAACCAGCTGCAGGCCATCATCGCCTGCTTTTTCTGGGTTTAGCCAGGAATCAATGCGGGCGAATTGATATAATTTAATTCCTAAATAGTTTCTTAAAAAATCTCTTGCGAAAATAGCCAAGTATAATACAGCAGAAGCAAATGCTGCGCCGCCGCCGAATATAGGAAGAATAATTTTCCATGTTATTCCTGATACAAGAATCATTCCGCCAAGTATAGCGATAAGCACAAGGGTTGTCCCTAAGTCCTGTTTGATGACTAAAGCGATTGGAAACAATGCTACTAAGCTGATTTTTCCCAATAAAATAAAGTCGGTTTTGACTGTTTTATATATTGTTTTTTCATTATGCAGATGAATTACTTTTGATAATGCAAGGATATAAAATATTTTCATATATTCAGAGGGTTGGATGCTGCCGATTCCCGGAATGACATACCAGCTTTTTGCTCCATTAATAATCGGAGTGAAATCAGACGCTGGCAAGACAAGCAGTCCTATAAGCAGAAATAGACCAAAACCATAAAGATACCAGGTCATTTTTCTAAATTGGTCATTATCAAAATAGATGCATAAAGCAACTGCAACTGATCCAATAACATACCAAAAAATTTGTGATGTTAAAAAGGATGCCCCTTCCTTTTGTGCGCTGAAAATAGAAAAGCAGCTAATTAAACAAAAGATGAGCAAAAGAAGACATAGTGTCCAATCAAATTTATCTGAAAAACTATTTTTACTACGCTGCATGCTAATTACTCCTTAATGCGTTTGATTGCAATTGTAAAAAGTCCATATAACTTAGACGATAAACGTTGCTATATTGTTTCCATTTTTTCATTTTATGACAGATAGATTAAGACTTGCTTAAAATCAAAAGTTTTTTGAGAATGTTTCAAGATGAGGATAATATGATGAAAAACTAGCCGAAATAAGAAAAGAGTGACTTAATTGATATCAGCTTTCCCATTGGAAAGCTGATATCAATTAAAGCCGCTCTTTCTATAATAAATGAGTAAGAAAAATTTTTGCAATTCCAAAATAGATAAATAAGGAAAAAATATCATTTAATGTGGTGATAAGCGGACCAGATGCAACTGCCGGATCAATTTTTAAACGATATAAAATCAATGGAATAATGGTTCCAGATAATGTACCGATAATCAGTGTGAAAAATAAGGAGCTGCCTACAACAAAGCCTAAGATTGGATCTCCTTGCCAAAAATATGCAATTAATGTAATGACAATTCCGCAAGTTAAACCAATGATTAATCCTACGGTCAGTTCCCTGATAATGACACGCGTAACTACTTTTTTGTCAATATCATTTGAAATAAGTCCGCGCACGATTACCGCTAAAGACTGGGTGCCTGTATTTCCCGTCATGCCAGAGATCATTGGCATAAAAAAGGATAGTGCTACCACCTTGCTTAAAATATCAGAATAGCTGCTGATAATACTTCCGGAAACTACTCCTATAAATAAAAGTAAAATCAGCCAAGGAAGTCTTCTATATGCAGCAATAATTGCTTTTGTATCAAAATCAATCGCTTTGCCGGCTGCTGAAAGCTTTTGAATATCTTCATCTGCTTCTTGGATGACGACATCAATAATATCATCGACTGTTACAATTCCCATTAGAATATTTTCTTCATTTACAACTGGAACAGCCAAAAAATCATATTTTTGAATCGTTTGTGCCACATCTTCCTGATCTTGGTCCACCGAAACACTGATGACTCTTTCGTACATAATATTGCGGATTTTCTCTTGGGGTTCTGCGATCAGCAAATCTCGATAAGAGACAACTCCTACAAGTTTTCGCTTTTGATCAATCACATATAAGTAGCTTAATGTTTCGGCAAAATCTGCAAATGATTTCAGCTTATCGACTGCTTCTCTGATGGTGTAGTAGTCGCGAATCCATACAAAACGGTTTGTCATTAGACGTCCGGCTGTTTCATCTGGATAGTTCATTAAGTTTTGGACAATTAAAGATTCTTCTTTTTTCATTCCTGAAAGAAGCTGTTCAATACGTTCAGGAGACAATTCATTCAGCAAGGATGCTAAATCATCATTATCCATTAAATCGAGGACTTTTCCAGTTTTTTCAATGCCGAGTTTATTTAATACTTCTAATTGCTCTTCTTTGTTTAATTCTTCTAGCAGATTTGCAAGTAAGTCCATATTCAAAAAGAGCAGAAAATGGGTCCTATGCTCATCGGGGAGACTTTCATAGATTTGAGCAATATCGTATGGCTGCAATTCATCAACGATAGAGTCAAAATTTGCTTTTTTATTTTCTTTTAGTGCATTAATGATGTGAAGTGTGATTTGATTTTCTGTCATGTTTTGAATCATACTTCTCACGCTCCCTTCCAAGAAAAAGTCATAGGTGTATATACCCTGTATTATTATATGTAATAAATCAATAGAATGAAATGGATAAATTTATGAATTATGCAAGAAGAAAGAATTTCCGGCATAAAAAAGTTTGTTATATTTTCTGACAATTTGATTGCAGAAAAAATTTTATTATTTACAATAAAGATATAACTTTTTATATCTCATTCGTATATCCTTAAAAATTGGTTTAAGGGTCTCTACTTAGAAACCGTAAATTTCTAGCTACGAAAAGATGCAATGGTCATTGTGGACTTGTATCTTTTCGTAGCTTTTTTATTGGTGTTTAACAAGGGAAAAATTAAAGGGGGAGTTTTTTTGGCAACAATATTGATCAAAAATATCCAGATTATTACGATGAATCGACAAGAAGAAATATTTATTGGCGATCTGCTTATCGAAAATAATAAAATTAAACAAATCAGTACAAATTTACATATAAATAATGCAGATAAAGTTATTGATGGCACTAATCGTACGATTATTCCAGGATTTGTTCAGACACATATTCATCTATGCCAAACATTATTCCGGGGAAAAGGAGATGACTTGGAACTCATGGATTGGCTCCGCAACCGCATTTGGCCGCTAGAAGCTGCTCATGATGAAGAATCGATTTATTATTCTGCTATGCTTGGCATTGGAGAATTGATTGAGAGTGGCACAACAACTATTGTAGATATGGAAACGGTTCATCATACAGAGCATGCTTTTCGAGCAATTGCAGAAAGCGGAATACGCGCTCTGTCTGGAAAAGTGATGATGGATAAAGGAGATGAAGTGCCCCTTCCTCTTCAAGAAAAAACAGCAGAGTCCATTAGCAAAAGTGTGGAATTGTTAGAGAAATGGAATGGATTTGATAACGGCAGAATACAATATGCTTTTTCTCCTCGATTTGTTGTTTCATGTACAGAAGAGCTGTTAAAAGAAGTAAAGGCATTATCAGATCATTATGAGGTAAAAGTCCATACACATGCGTCTGAAAATCAAGGCGAGATTCAAATCGTGCAAAAAGAAACAGGAATGCGCAATGTTGTTTATTTAGATCATTTAGGTTTGGCAAATGATCGATTGATATTGGCGCACTGCATATGGCTAGATGAAGAAGAAAAACGAATTATTAAAGAAAAGGGTGTGCATGTCAGCCACTGTCCAGGCTCCAATCTGAAGCTTGCATCAGGAATTGCCGATACGCCAGATCTTGTATGCAATCATGCTTCTGTTAGCTTAGGTGCAGATGGAGCACCTTGCAATAATAACTTAGATATGTTTAATGAAATGAGATTAGCAGCTCTTATTCAAAAACCCATTCATGGACCAACTGCCATGGACGCAAAAACAGTTTTTCGAATGGCGACAATAGGCGGAGCAAAGGCTGTAGGCATGGAGAAGGAAATCGGCAGCATTGAAGTAGGAAAACGAGCAGATTTAGCCATCTTAAATCTTCATAGTTTCCATACATATCCTTCCTATGATGTTGATCCAATTTCGCGAATTGTTTATTCTGCTACAAGAGCAGATGTGGAGACGACTATTATTGATGGGAAAATTGTGATGGAAAATAAAATAATGAAGTCTTTGGATAAAGAGATTATTTTAAAGGAATCTAATACTAGCATTAGACGGTTATTAAAAAGAACAACTATTAAATAAGCGGCAAAAAAATTCAGGATTTTTCCATAAACTTTGTTGTTTTTAGCAGGGGAAATGGAAGAAATAGGTTTAAGTAGACGGAATACACGTAGACTCCTGTGGGAATGCGAGAAAGTCCCGGGCGCCGCCTGCGGAAAGCGAAGTCTATCCCGTCTGCATGTTTAAAAACAATCATCTTTTAGAAAACAGCTGAAATTTAAGATAAAGTGAAACTTCAAACAGTGGGAGTTTTCGCGATCCCACTGTTTGTTAGTTGAACCAATCGGGTCTTTACGGGCATTTATCCCCCGCCTAGATTTCTCGTTTCTTCACATCATCTTGAGGTGGGGGTCAAAAGCACGATAAACCAAAAAAACAACTTTTTTCGTATAGAAGCAGGGCTGGCTAAACCGAAATAGCTAGTCCTGCCTTTTTTGATTTTTTTGCTGGAAAATTATATGGCAATAAACATTTCATAAGATATTTTTTGTTAACTTTGATAAACTAAGGTAGGAGAAATAGATACTTATTTTTACTGTATATAAGTGATGGAAATCTTAGTATGATTTTATTGACGAAGGAAAAAGGCACAAAAACAAAATTTTTTTCTTTGCTGCTTATGGGCAAATATAATGTAATGGATAAGAGGAATTTTTTGCATTGGAGAGAATTAAAAAGAGTTAATCTTTTTCTATAAGGGTTGGGGGTAAATGATGAAAAAGGGCAATGGTGATATGCGTGAGTTAATATATGTTCACTTACATGAAAGGGAACGGTTTGTCATTTCATATGGAATAGAGTTTAAGGAATTTTATCATTTTTTAAAGGATACTATTTCCTCCATTTTATTATTAAAACATCAGTTTGAAGATGGAGAATTTCATCCCCATACTATGCTGGATTATGTTCCAAAGCAGAAATTAGACAAGCTTAGCAGACAAGATGTTGAAAGTTATGGCGATTTTTCGTGGGTTGATTTTGAAGAAACAGAAGCTCTTGATGTGCTAGAAGGGCAAACCATTGCAGAATTGCTTTATCTTGGTCATCTTAAAGATCATTTAAGAGTGCCTTTTTATCAGCAGCTAAATAATAAGTATGCTTATTTGGCGCATGAGGATGGCTGGTTTAACAAAACTTATTATAAAAACCTTGAAGCATTTTATGGGCTGATCTGCGAAGTGGTATCAAGCAAATTATCTCATTTGAAAATGGAAAAAGCGTTATTTGGAATTAAGAAAAAAAGAACTTATATACAAGTTCCAAAACAAACAATGATGGCCTTGAAGGATTTTATGAAGGAAGGCATGGTTATTTCTATACAAAAAACGGTTCAAAATAGATTTCGTCTTGAAATTCCCATTTGGGTTATTGGAGATTTTGCCAATATGGACAGCATGTATGAGGAGTATGAAAGAAAGAGTAAACAAAATTGCGATGCAAAGCTTATTTTAGATAAAAAAACAAAGGAATGGCAAGTTGTTATTCTTTAGAAATTTATTAGGGTGGGCATCATGAAAATAAACATTTCTATTGAGTTTCCGGCTCATTTATCAAAAATGATTTTTAAAGCAAGACCTAATCGTTTTATTCTCCATTGCTATTCAGAAGAAACAAATTCATTAGAAGTTGTCCACCTGCAAGACCCAGGAAGATTAAAGGAGTTATTGGTAGAAGACACTGCTGTCTATGTTTTGCCGAGCGGCAATCCTAAGCGCAAAACAAAGTGGACAGCAATGCTGGTAGAAACTTGTGGAGTATTGGTTTCGGTTAATACATCCTACCCTAATAAGTTGGCAGAAAAGATGCTGAAGGAAGCGGTTATTCCAGAATTGGCGGAATACAGATGGATAAAGTCAGAATATACACTGGGAAATTCAAGATGGGATTTTTTACTGGAGGATAAAAATGGAACTCCATTGCTTCTGGAAGTGAAAAGTGTGACGTTAGCGGAAAAAGGAATTGGCATGTTCCCAGATGCAGTGACAAAAAGAGGGACAAAGCATGTGCAGGAAATGACAGAAATTCACCAAAAGGGACAATGGAAGACCGCGCTATTGTTTATTGCCCAAAGAGAAGATATTAACCTCATTACATCAGCTCCGCATATTGATGCGAAATTTGCAGATGCACTAATAGCAGCAGAAAAAGCAGGAGTACATCTAATCGGCTATAACTGTATTCTGACAAAGGAAAAAATCAGCTGGAATCAAGCTGTCCCAGTTTCGGCGGAAAATAATTTTAATTATTTCTAATAATTAAACAGTTTTCGGCAAGAATAGTGTATAATCAAAAATGGCTTAAAAATGAAATAGATAGGAAACGGTGTCTTGTATAGGCTGATATAAAAATCAACCTTATAAAGACTTAAAAGGGAAGTTGGTGAAAGTCCAACACGGTCCCGCCACTGTAAATGATTGTGAACTGAAAGCGCCACTGTACAATGTATGGGAAGGCTCAGGGAATAAAAGTCATAAGTCAGGAGACCTGCCATTTTCTATGCACCTAAAAACCTACGAGGATAGGAAGGTGTGGAGTAAACTTTAGACATAAACTGAAGTGATCCCAACATCTCTATTTTTGTGGAGATGTTTTTTATTTTTGTCAATTATTTAAAGAAGGATGGAATAGATAATGAAAAATCTTTATTCGTTATTATTTGCATCCATGCTCGCAGTTGGGGTGCTTGCAGGGTGCGGAGAAACAAAAACAGAAGAGAAAGAGAAAGCGTCGCAAACAGAAGCTTCATTTCCTGTAACAATCAAGGATGCTGATGATAAAGAGGTAGTAATTGATGAAAAGCCAGAGAAAATTGTTTCGTTAATTCCTAGCAATACAGAAATTGCTTTTGCTTTAGGTTTGGGTGACGAAATGGTAGGAGTTTCTGACTATGATAACTATCCAAAAGAAACAGCAGACATTGAAAAGGTAGGCGGTACAGAATTTAATGTAGAAAAAATCATTTCGCTAAAACCAGATTTAGTGCTGGCCCATGCGTCTAGCGCCCATAATTCAGCAGAAGGACTGCAGCAGCTTCGCGATGCAGGAATAGATGTGCTGGTTGTAAATGATGCTGCAAACTTTAATGGTGTATATGAAAGCATTGATATGATTGGTGAAGCAACTGGAGAAACGGAAGAAGCAGCTGAGTTAGTGGAAGATATGAAAGAAAAAATGACAGATATTAAAGAAAAGGCATCAAAAATATCCGCAGAAGAGCAGAAATCTGTTTATATCGAAGTCAGCGGGGAACCTAGCATTTATACAACGGGAAAAAATACGTTTATGCAAGAAATGCTGGATACGATTAATGCGAAAAATGTTGTAACAAAAGCAGGCTGGATTCAAGTTGATCAAGAAGCAATCATTAAAGCAAATCCAGATGTGATTATTACTACATATGGCAGCTATGCAACAGAAGATCCTGTAAAGCAAGTGCTTAGCCGCAAAGGATGGGAAGATGTTACAGCTGTGAAGGAAAAAGCAGCTGCAGATGTAAATTCTGATATAGTAACTCGTTCTGGTCCTCGTCTAGTAGAGGGAGTAGAGGAACTTGCGAAAGCAGTATATCCGAATGAATTTAAATAAAACAGGAGCGGCGTATTTATTTGCCGCTTTTTTTCTCATTTTCGCCATTGTTATCGGGATTGCTGTTGGTACGGTTGCTGTTCCTCCACTGGATGTCATCAAAATTTTGATAAGCAATGTGCTGCCTTTTAAAATAGCAAATAATGTTGATCCCATGCATATCAATATTGTCCAAAATATTAGACTGCCAAGAGTTTTATTAGCTGGACTCGTTGGGGCAAGCCTTTCCATAGCGGGCGCTGCTTTTCAAGGGCTTTTAAGAAACCCTTTAGCAGATCCGTATACATTAGGAGTATCATCAGGTGCCTCTGTCGGGGCGGTCATTACCTTGTTTTTTCAAGTAAGCATTCCTTTTGTGGGAAGCTATACCCTTCCGTTATTGAGTGTAGTCTGTTCTCTTTTCACCATTTTTTTTGTGCTTCTTTTTGCAAAAAAAATGGACTCCATGATGCGGGTAGAAACGATTATTTTAACAGGCATTATTTTCAGTTCCTTTTTAAGTGCGTTTATTTCGTTAATGATTGCGTTAACAGGTGATGAGCTTCGCCAAATTATTAGCTGGCTTCTCGGCAGCGTCTCGATGAGAGGATGGGCTTATATTAAAATTATCCTGCCGTTTTTTATCATAGGCTCTATTCTGCTTTTAGCACAAGGGAAAGAATTAAACGCCCTAGCATTTGGCGAAGAACGAGCAAAACATTTAGGCGTAAATGTTCAAAAAAGAAAACTGCTGATATTAATTGCTGGCTCGATCTTAACGGGAGCAGCTGTTGCAGTTTCGGGGACAATCGGTTTTGTCGGTTTAGTGATTCCTCATTTAGTCAGAATAATTGCGGGGCCAAATCATGTGCATCTGTTAGGGTTATCCATGCTGGTTGGAAGCGGATTTTTAATACTGGCCGATTTGTTTGCAAGAACCTTTATTTCACCAACAGAATTGCCGATCGGCGTAATTACAGCATTAATTGGAGCGCCGGTTTTTGCTGTTTTATTATTAAATAGCCGCAGAAAGGGGAAATAAAGAATGCTTAAAGTAGAAAATGTTTCTTTTCATTACGGGAGCCGGACAATTCTTTCTGATGTTTCCTTTTCTGTAAGAAAGGGAGAACTGTTTGGAATAATGGGTCCAAATGGCAGCGGGAAAACAACTCTATTAAAATTAATGAGTGGCATCCATTTATGTAAAAGTGGGGAAGTTTATATAAAGGGCAAGCCGCTACAGGATTATAAACAAAGGGAATTGGCTAAAATTGTTGCGGTTCTTTCCCAACATGCTGAAGAATCTTTTGCTTATCAGGTAAAAGAAATTGTAGCGCTTGGCCGATATGCACATCAAAAAGCATGGCTGCATTCGCCAACTAAAGAAGATCAGGAAGCTGTACAAGAGGCAATGAAAACGACAGGAGTCCATCATTTGCAGAATACAGCCATTCAGGAACTTTCTGGCGGGGAAAAACAAAGAGTTTACTTAGCGCAGGCTTTGGCTCAGGAGCCGGAAATCTTATTATTGGATGAACCAACAAACCACTTAGATGTATCAAATCAAAAAGAGCTTTTAGATAACTTAAAAGAATGGAGCCAAAAAAATAATTTGACCATCATTAGCATTTTTCACGATTTGAACTTGGCGGGTCTTTATTGTGATCGGCTGCTGATGCTTCATGAGGGAATAGTAGAGATTATTTCTAGTCCACAACAAGTTCTTCAAGAAAAGATGATAAAAAAAGTGTATCAAACAGATATCAAACAAATTCCCCATCCAAAGCTTGCTGCTCCGCAAATTGCTTTATTGCCGAAAATGGAAGCCAGCAGCAAAAGGTTAATTATTGATGAACGCTATTTGAAAATCAGCAAAAATCATCTGGAAATGAAGGTGCCAAAACCGTTAAAAACCCTCTCTTCTGGAGTGACGGGGGCAGGGGTTGGGTGGTACACCAATTTTGTTAACCGTCATGTTGATAAAAATTATCAATGTGATCATTATGAAGAAGAAATGAAGAGTTATTTGCGGGCCCATCACTTTATTCCAGAACAAACAGTTGGCATGATGACAGCAGTTTACATAGAGGATGCTGCATATAAAAATATTGGTTCGGAAGATTTATCTGTTTTTATTGTGGCAACAGCAGGTGTAGGCAATGCTGTGGATGCAGCTCAAGCAATAGAGCATTCCTCAGAACTTTTGCCTGGAACCATTAATATATGGATATTTGTAAATGGAGCCCTTTCTGAGGCAGCTTATATTCAAAGCATTATGACTGCTGCTGAAGCAAAGGCAAGCGTGCTTCGCCGTGAGCAAGTAATGGACCCAATAACAGGCACTCTTGCGACCGGAACGTCAACAGACAGCATTTTAATTGCGGCGACACAAGAAGGGGACCCAATAGAGTTTGCCGGAACAATTTCACCTTTAGGGAAATTAATTGCAGCAGGCGTAACGGAATGTGTCACAGAAAGTTTAAAGAAAAGAAATGGCAGGTTAAAAAATTGATGCTCTATCACCTTATTAGTATAACACTTGCTGTCATAATCGATAAAATCATTGGCGATCCGCCAAATTGGCCTCATCCTGTCAGATGGATGGGCCATCTGATTGCTGTTCTAGAGAGGGTGGGCAACAAAGGAGAAGGAAAAAAGCTAAAGGGATTGGGAATGCTTCTTTCTGTTATTTTTGTTACATATTTTATAGCCATTTGCATCGTTTTCTTTAGCTATTCTCTTCATTTCCTTGTCGGCATTTTAGTGGAAAGCTGTTTAATTGCGACAACGATTGCCCAAAAAAGCTTAAAAACAGCTGCTCTTGATGTATATAAACCTTTAATTCAGGGGGATTTGCCTACTGCTAGAAGAAAGCTTTCTTATATTGTCGGCAGAGATACAGACAAATTATCGGAAACGGAAATAGTAAGGGCAACAGTTGAAACGGTTGCTGAAAATACAAGCGATGGCATTACCGCCCCATTATTTTGGGCATTGGTTGGCGGAGCGCCTTTTAGTCTAGTGTATCGTGCGATTAATACTTGCGATTCCATGGTTGGTTACCAGAATCATAGGTTTGCACAGTTTGGCTATTTTTCAGCAAAAGCAGATGATATTGTCAATTTATTGCCAAGCCGCATTACTGCCATTTTGCTGCTGCTTTTTAGCAAAACACCTTTTTACACTAAAGATGAAGCGTGGCGATTATTATTTGCGGATGCGAAAAAGCATCCTTCTCCAAACAGCGGCTGGGGAGAAGCGGCAACTGCCATTATTCTTGGCATTCAATTGGGTGGAATCAACTATTATAAAGGGCAGATTTCTAATCGCGCCACAATGGGATTGCCGAAAGCAGAGAGAGATAAAGCACATATTCTTGCAGGGAATAGATTAATGACAAAAGCAGTGTGGCTTTTTTTATTATTTTTATGGAGTGGAGGTTTGCTGATTGAAATTGCCAGCTCATGGGGCTAATCCCCATTACTTATATGAGAACCTCGGTTTGGCGATGCCTGATGATGTCATTGATTTTAGCGCCAATATTAATCCGCTAGGACCGCCAGATGCATTAAGGGACAAGTGGGACAGACTTTATGAGGATATAAAGGTATATCCCGATCCAGAAGGAAGAACTTTAAAGGGAAAAATAGCAGCAAGGGAACAAGTGAAAAAGCAGGAAGTATTAGTAGGCAATGGGGCAGCAGAAATTCTTGCTTTAATTGGAAGGATGCTTGCCGGGAAAAAGGTGCTTTTGATCCAGCCGACCTTTTCCGAGTATGAAAAGGTATGTCAGACAAACGACTGTGAGATTAGCCATTATATGATGAGCGATAAGGATTGGGGGCTTGATTTAGAAGCAATAGCGGAAAAAATCAAAGGAGTCGATGCAGTTTTTTTCTGTAATCCTAATAATCCAACAGGCATTTATTATTCAAAAGAAGAGCTGCTTTTTCTTCTGCAAAAATGCCAGCAGCATAATTGCTATTTTATTTTAGATGAAGCATTTTACGATTTTGTGCCAGCCTATGAAAATATGGTTTCAGAAATAGCGCATTATCCCCTTTTCATTATTGTTCGCTCCATGACAAAAATGTTCAGCATTCCAGGCATTCGCTTAGGCTATATGTTGGCAGATGCTGCTGTTATCACTAACACAGCAAAGTTTCAGCCGCATTGGAGCTTAAACAGCATTGCCTTAAAGACAGGGGAACTTTTGTTGGAAGAGATGAAGTTTGTCGCAGAAACGGTTCAATATATACAAAAGGAAAAACAAGCCATTTTTTCTTTTTATCAGCAATTAGGCTTTGCAATAACGGATACACAAGCAAACTTTTACTTATTAAAAGATCCCTTGCATGATAATCAGCATGCTTTTCTTCTTTTTTTATTAAAAGAAGGAATTGTTGCAAGACATACATACAACTATCCTGGTTTAGAGGGAAGATGGCTGCGATTTGCCATCAAAAAAAGACAGGAGAATGAACGATTGCGGGGAGCTATGACGAAATGGATAAAAAGCCAACACTAATTTTTATAACGGGTGGCGTCAGAAGCGGGAAAACCTCTTTCGCTGAGCAATTAGCCATACAATTTGCAGAAAGAGAAGATCTCCATCTTTGCTATTTGGCAACAGGAATAGTTACAGATGCTGAAATGCAAGAACGAGTAAAAAGCCATCAACAAACGCGTGCAAACTATCAAAGGCAGTGGGAAACGGTAGAACAAGCTGCAAACTTACATATAATAGAGCGAAAGTTTAGCCAAAAGGATGTTGTGCTTCTTGATTGCTTAACAACACTAGTAAGCAATGAACTTTTTTTGCAGAGCGGCTCTAATTGGTCCAAGGCTTTGCTTTGGGAGCTGAAGGAAAAGATAGAGACTGCTGTTATCAAATTAAGCCAAACATGCCGTTATTTTATTATTGTCAGCAATGAAGTCTTCTATGAGCCAATGCAAGCTCCATTGCTTCTTGCTTATGGCTGGCTGCTTGGCAGTTTGCATCAGACGTTTGTAGCAAGAGCAGATAAAGCGTATTTGGTGGAAAATGGTTTGGCTATAAAGAAAGGATGATAGATTTGAAGGGTGTTATGGTGGTGGGCACTTCCTCTGATGTGGGGAAAAGTTTTCTTGTAACAGCATTTTGCCGTATATTATCCGACCGAGGGATCAAGGCTGCCCCATTTAAATCACAAAATATGTCGAATAACTCATATGTAACAGTAGATGGAAAGGAAATTGGCCGAGCACAGGGGATTCAGGCAGAAGCAGCAAGGGTAGAGGCGTCTGTATGGATGAACCCTATTTTATTAAAACCTCGTTCGAATATGGAAGCAGAAGTTGTGCTTTTAGGGAGAGCAGAGCAGGTGTTGACAGGAAAAAATTACCGAGAACAGTTTTATGAAAAAGGCTTAGCAGTGATACGGGACTCTTTGGCATACTTGCAAAAACATTATGAGGCGATTGTGATGGAGGGAGCAGGGAGTCCTGTTGAGATTAATTTAAAATCACGGGAGCTTGTCAATATGAAGGTGGCAGAAATCGCTGATGTTCCCGTTATTTTGGTTGCGGATATTGATCGGGGAGGTGTATTTGCAAGCATTGCTGGTACATTGATGCTTCTTGCGCCAGGGGAGCGAAAGCGTGTAAAAGGAATAATCATTAATAAGTTTCGCGGAGATATGGAGCTATTTGCAGATGGAATTGCTTGGCTGGAAGAAAATACAAAGGTTCCAGTTTTAGGTGTTTTGCCATATTTAGAAGATCATATGATTGATGGAGAAGATTCTTTGTCTTTTCGTGAAAAAAGAATATCTGCTGATAAAATGGCCATTGATATTGTCATCATCAAGCTTCCTTTTATTTCGAATTATAGTGATATAGAGCCATTTTATTATGAAGAAGATGTTAGTATACGTTTTGTAGAATCATCAGAAAATTTTGGGACTCCTGATGCGGTTATTATTCCGGGAACCAAAAGCACTCTTTTTGATTTAGAAAAACTAGAGAAAACAGGACTAGCAGAAGAAATCCAACATTATAGCCAAACTGGAGGGACTATTATTGGAATATGCGGCGGCTTTCAAATGCTTTGTACAGAATTAGAAGATCCTTTTGGTTCAGATGCTGGTAAAAAGGGCTTGAAAGTGAAAGGCTTAAATATTATTCCTGCTACTACTACTTTTCAACAAAATAAACAAACAATGCGTGCAGAGGGAATTTTTCATCCAGCTACTGGGCTACAGGGCAAGAAGCTAAAGGGATATGAGATACATATAGGACAAACGATATTTAATGAGGAGACAGAGATTTTTCCTTTTTTAAAACTGGATAATGGTAAAAAGGAAGGCTGTTATATTGAGGATGGGCGTGTAATTGGCACATATATGCACCATCTTTTTCATAATGATGAATGGCGAAGCATATGGCTGAACCGTTTGCGGGAACAAAAGGGCTATCCGATAAGAGAAACAAATTTTATCAATGAAAAGAAGGATAAACGCTTTGATCTAGTGGCAGCAATGGTAAAAAGCCACTTGGATTGGAACTTGGTAGAAGCGATTATATGCGAGGGAGAAGAAACATGAAAAAGCTGTGGATAGGATTATTAATAAATATCCAATTTTTCACCGCAATTCCTATTCATGCCTCGCTTCCAATGGAGAAAGAGTTTATCAATAGCAGTATGCGGACTTTTCCGGTTTTAGGGTTTCTGCAAGGGCTTATATACAGCAGCTTTGTTTATATATTGCTGCACTTTTCACCGTTTTCTTTGTTAGCTGTTGCTTTTTTTCTATGGTTAGGAACAATTTGTGCAACCGGCGGCCTTCATTTGGACGGCTGGATGGATGCAAGCGATGCCTTTTTTTCTTACCAGGATAAGGATAAACGCTTAGAAATAATGAAGGATCCCCGTATTGGCGCATTTGGTGTATTGTCTGTGCTCTTGTTGCTGAGCACAAAACTTTTTTTCATTTATGAAATTGTGCAGCATTGGCAGACAGAGGATTATGCTTTTTTATTGCTTTTGCCCTTTTTTTCGAAAATGGTTATGGGAATATTGCTGATTTATGTACCAGAAGCAAAGCAAAATGGTCTTGGCTCTTTTTTTAAGAGTGCAGCTTCTTGGCATATTGCCGTTTGGTATTTAGGCTATCTTATCATTTGTTTTTTAGTTCTTTTTTTCTTGTACCAAAAGGGACTGGCAGCTTTTGTGATATTATTGTCCGCTAGTATAGTAAGCTATTTATTTTTAGCTCTAAAAATGGTCAGGTGGTTTGGCGGATTAACAGGCGATTTATTAGGGGCATCTGTAGAAGGGACAGAACTATTATTATGGGCAAGTCTATGGTTATTGCATTATTTCGTCATGGCTTAACAGAGGAAAACGAGAAACATGCTTATATTGGCTGGAAGGACAGTCCTTTAAGCAAAACGGGGAAAAGGCAATTAGCGAAAAAGCAGGTATCAAAACAGTATGAACAAGTTTTTTCAAGTGATCTTCTTCGGGCGAAGCAAACGGCGGCAAGTCTTTTTCCGAATGGAGAAATAAAGGCTTCTGCTTGTTTTAGGGAAATCCATTTTGGCGAGTGGGAAGGACAAACATACGAACAGCTAAAAAATAGTCCCATCTATTGCAAGTGGCTGGAAGAACCCTTTGCGACCACTCCTCCAAATGGAGAAAACTTTGCAGTCTTTGCGAAAAGGGTGGAAAAAGGATGGGATTTATTAATAGAAGCGAGCCGAAGCTCCGAGAGAATTGCGTTAGTTGCACATGGCGGTGTGATTCGGTATTTATTGCAAAGCTATGGTCCTTTTGGCAAAGGCTTTTTTGATTACTCTGTTGCTGTTGAAAGTGGTTTTATATTGGTTTGGAATGATATGGAGGCATTTAGGAGGAGAGAAAGATGCACTTTATTACAGGAGGAAGCTTTGCTGGCAAAAGAAACTGGGCACTAAATTTTTATCAGCTTACCAAAAAGAGCGATTGCCTCCAGCTGTTTAATTTTTATAGCGAAGACACTAAATTGGCAGATGCCGATCAGTGGAAGAAGCCGATTATGATGCTTGAGGGATTAGAGTATTTGATCAAGCAAAAGCTGGATGCAATGGAGATGGAAGAAGTCCTCCGTCATTTTCGCCAGTTATTTCAAGAATTTATTCATTGGGAAAAACAAGGTGAGCATCGCCAAGTGATTATAATCGGCAGCGATATTACAAAAGGCATTGTGCCAATGGAGAAAAGAGATAGAGAGTGGCGGGATGCAGTTGGATGGGTATATCAAGAGGCTGTGCGCAACGCTGTCAGGGCAGATATTATTTGGTATGGAATAAATGAGACCTTAAAACAAGGAAAAGAGGGAATGTAAATGCGCATTTATACAAAAACAGGGGATAAGGGACAAACAAGCATTATTGGCGGCAGAGTCGATAAAGATGATATTCGAGTGGACAGCTATGGCACAGTAGATGAAGCAAATTGTTTTGTCGGTCAAGCGATCGCGCAATTAGCAGCAGAGGAATTTGCTGATATTAGGAATGATTTGGAGAAAATCCAGCATGAGCTTTTTGATTGCGGAGGAGATTTGGCGAATATTTTGCCTGATCATCCAGTGAAGCTGACAAAAGATTCTATTGTGTATTTGGAAAAAAGAATTGATCAGTTTATGGAAGAAACGCCGCCTATAGAGCGTTTTATTCTCCCAGGGGGGCATATTGCGGCAGCAAGCATTCATATTGCAAGAACAGTGACAAGAAGAGCGGAGCGACTAGTGGTTTCTTTAAAAAAAGCAGATGAAAATATATCTGATTTATCTTTGCAGTATTTAAATCGTTTATCGGATTATTTTTTTGCATTAGCGCGAGTTATTAATTTTCGCAGCCAAATAGGAGATATAGAGTATATAAGAAGTGCCAAAGTATTTCGAGGAGGGGGAAGAAAAGGGGATACCAATCATGATAACTAAAAAAGTTAGCATATATGCCCTGTTTATTGCTTTATCCACGGTGGGAGCAGCATTAAAAATTCCGTCCTCTTTAGGCAGCATTGCATTGGATAGTTTCCCCAGCTTAATTGCAAGTGTGCTTTTAGGAGGAATTGGCGGCGGCATTATAGCAGCGATCGGCCATATTCTATCTGCTTATCTTGCTGGCTTTCCCTTGGGGCCCTTTCATGCCATCATTGGGGTGGAAATGTTTCTTTTAGTGTTTGGGTATGCATGGCTATATAAAAAATACTCTGTCTATATGGCAAGTATTGTATTTACTATCGCAAACAGTGCTCTTTTGCCACTGCCTTTTTTATTTCTTATCAATAAATCGTTTTATTTTATGATCATCCCCTCTTTATTTATAGCGGCCATCCTTAATGGATTGGTTTCTGCTGTGCTGCTGCCGAGATTAAAGCAGCTAAAAGGCTGGAGGAAACAAAACCAATGAGAGATGTACAAATTTTGCCTTTTAATACAAAGGAAAGCATTGTGATCGCAGCAGATAATAGTGGCGGCATTGGGCTAAAAGAACAGGATATAGTAAGAGCTGATTATGAGACAGTTGCATACTTTTCCTTTCGGGTTGCTTATATGGAATGTATTGCAGCTGGCGCTGTTCCTTTCTCTGTGGTGCTGCAAAACTTTTGTGGAGAACATGCTTGGACTGATCTGGTCAAGGGAATACAAAAGGGGTTAAAAGAAGCAAATGCATCAGATCTTTTAGATGTTACTGGAAGTACGGAAAGCAATTTTACTTTAAATCAATCTGCAGTGGGACTAACAGTGCTTGGAAAAATGGACAATAATCAGCAGGGGTTTTTTAGAGAAAATAGCAAGTTTGCGGTCATTGGCAGTCCTCTTGTTGGCAATGAAGTTATAGAAGAAAAAAACAAGATCGCGCCATTATCTTTATTTTATATTTTGGCTAGGACCAAAAAGTATAACTTGCTTCCTGTTGGTTCAAAGGGAATTTTAGCGGAGCTTTCTGTTTTGTTGGAAAAGGCAGAACCGAGCGACATTGATTGTGCAGTAGATATAAAGAAATCAGCTGGTCCTTCTACCTGTTTTCTTATTGAATATAAAGCCGAAGATGAACAAATAGTTCGGGAAAGGACCGGCCGCTATTTCCATCCAATTTCTTTTTTGCAGTAAATTCACAAGGGACGAGCAAACTTGTTCTTTTTTTAATATTATCGATAAATAAGCTTCCAGTTAAGTGGGTACAACATAGATTAATAACAAATATTGCAGACTATTACATTTTAATGAAAAGAAACAGGAATATTAGGATTCTGCTTTTGAATAGACATCATCTAGTGGTAGAATGAAATAGCTATGATTGATAAATTGGAGGAACATAAAATGAAAAAAAAACTTGGTTTATTATATGGCGGTAAATCTGCTGAACATAAAGTTAGCATGCAAACAGCAATGGCGGTTATTAAAGCATTAGATACAAATAAATTTGATATTTATCCTATTTACATATCAGAAAAGGGAGAATGGGTAAAAGGGCCACAATTAGCAGGACCGGTGGAAACGGTTGAGCAGCTGGCATTTTCAAAAGCGGAAGAAGTTCAATCAACAGCACTTTCTTCTAGCTTATTTGAAGCAGCAGACAATAATGCGTTTGATGTTATTTTTCCCCTTTTGCATGGGCCGAATGGAGAGGATGGAACTGTTCAAGGATTATTAGAGTTACTGAACTTGCCGTATGTAGGAAATGGAGTATTAGCTTCTTCTGCTGGAATGGATAAAGTAATTATGAAAAATATCTTTGAGGTGGCAGGGCTAAATCAAGTCAAATACACTTCTTTTATTCGCAAAGATTGGCAAAGTGATAAAGAAAAGGCGTATCAGCAAGTAGAACAAGAACTTGGATTTCCATGCTTTGTAAAGCCGGCTAACCTGGGATCAAGTGTAGGAATCAGCAAATGTACGAATCGAGAAGAGCTAGAATCAGCTTTTGTGGAAGCATTTCAGTTTGACAGAAAAGTTATTATTGAAGAGGGAGTTACAGCAAGAGAGATAGAAGTAGCGGTGCTTGGAAATGATGATCCGCAGGTTTCTGTTGCTGGTGAAATTGTAGCAAAAAAAGATTTTTATGACTATAAAGCAAAATATGAGGATGGAAATACTGCATTAATTATTCCTGCTGAAGTTTCTGAAGCAGAATATGATCTGATCAAAGAAGAAGCGATTAAAGCGTTTAAAGCATTAGATTGCTCAGGGCTAGTTCGCGCCGACTTCTTTTTGACAAAGGATGGAAAAGTATTTATTAATGAAGTTAATACAATGCCTGGCTTTACTCCGTTTAGCATGTTCCCTCTTTTATGGCAAGAAAGCGGCTTAAAATATTCTGCACTAATTGAAAAGCTAGTCGATTTAGCGCTTGAAAGACATCAGGAAAAGCAAATGATAAAATATACAATATAAGTTATAAATGCAAGTTTTTGAAATAGGACGGATCGAAACGTTTGACCATTAAAGATCTCTTTGCTTATTGTATCGTTTTGGAACGGTACAAAGAGGGCCTTTCATGAGCAAGCGTTTTTCCATCGTTTACTATCATTTGGAGTTTATCACTATTTAATGAGCTTTTGACTTCTATCTAAGGGAGTGTAAGAGAAGCCGAGAAATCTAGGTAGGCAGAAACTTGCCCATAAAAGCCTGATTGAAGTTTCATTTTATGAGGAAATAAACGGTTAGCCTTTAAACAGTGCTCATTTTTTAGGTGTATGACTATACATATGGATCAATAGATTGGAGGGGTTTTGATGATAAAACGTACCTTGGCAGAAGTGACAAAAATGGTTGAGGGAGAAAATATAATCGAAGGCGCAGAATCAATTGCGATACAAGGTGTTACAATCGATTCACGGAAGATAGAAAAAGGCAATCTTTTTATTCCTTTTAAAGGAGAAAAAACAGATGGGCATCAATATGTAGAAGATGCTATTAAACGGGGAGCAGCAGCGGCATTTTGGCAAAAGGATGTTCCTGATGCTCCAAAACATTTGCCGCTTATTTATGTAGAGGATACCCTAAAGGGAATTCAGCGCTTGGCAAAAAGATACAGAAATGAACTGGCTGTAAAAGTGGTGGGAATCACAGGAAGCAATGGAAAAACATCAACAAAGGATATCACAGCAAATCTGCTGTCTTTAAAATACAAAGTGCAAAAAACAGAAGGCAATTATAACAACCATCTTGGACTGCCGTTGACTGTCCTTCGTTTAGAAGAAGATACAGATATCGCTGTCTTGGAAATGGGCATGAGCGGCCGCGGAGAAATTGATTTTTTAACAAGATTGGCAGAGCCGGATGTTGTGGTTATTACAAATATCGGAGAATCGCATCTGCTTGATTTAGGATCGAGAGAAGGAATTGCAGAAGCAAAACTAGAAATCGTTCATGGACTAAAAAGTGGTGGAAGATTTATTTATTTTGGCGATGAGCCACTTCTTTCTGAAAGGGCAGCATTAGCGAAAAATGCAGACATTAAAACATTTGGAAAAAATGCTCGCAATGATTTGTATCCAAATAGCATTGTGCAAAAGGAGAATGGCAGCATATTTACCATCAATGGCCTAAATAAACCATTTGAATTGCCCGTTTTAGGTGACCATAATATTTTAAATGCCCTGGCAGCCATGCTGGTTGCGGATTATTTTCATATTCCTTTTGCAGAGATGGATCGAGGCTTTAAGAATTTATCATTAACGAATATGCGAATGGAGCTTGTGGAAGGCAAAGCTGGAGTGCACATTATTAATGATGCATATAATGCAAGCCCAACATCTATGTTAGCAGCGATAAATGTGCTGAAAAGTCTTCCAGGTTTTGATAGGAAAATTATGGTGTTTGGCGATATGCTGGAGCTTGGACCAGATGAAGAACGCTACCACTATGAAGTAGGGGAAAGTGTGCCACAAGAAATAGATTATGTATTCACATATGGAAAACTTGGTTTATTGATTGCTGAGGGCGCTAAAACGGTTATCCCTGAACATCATGTTTTTTCTTTTACGGATAAACAGGAACTTATAGAAGTTTTAAAAGAAAAAGTAAACCAAAAAACAGTTGTATTAGTGAAAGCATCAAGAGGAATGAGATTAGAAGAAGTAGTGCAAGCATTGCAATAGGAGAAGCTAATCATACATTTTTTTGGACTAATAGGGATTAACAAATAAAGATTGCGAGGCTGCATATGCAGCCTCGCAATTTTTATTTACAAGCATCATTAAGTGCTGGATCAAATGTGTTAAAATTCATAATTTTTAGATAATTAAGTCGGTGTTTGTCGGATTTTATCATGTATACTAGATGTAATGATTAATCTAAGAGGAGGTATGGCATGACAAGATGTCCTTTCCATTTTTTTAAGCGGGCAAAGAAGAAAAGCGAGCATGAAAAACTTTCTTTCGAGTATGATAAAAAGGAAAATGCAAACCAAAGAGAATTATTTTTTGAAATGCAGAGGTTATCTGTACAATCAAAATTTGTTGGTTTAACAGAACAAGATATAAAGCATATCATGGAGCTCCGTCCTATTATTCAAAAGAATATAGATCGAATCGTAACAGCATTTTATAACAAACTGCAAGAAATTCCCTACTTAATGAATATTATTAATCAGCACTCGACTATCGATCGTTTAAAGCAAACTCTATCCCAGTATTTGTTAGAGATGGTTTCAGGAACGATTGATGAGCAATACATTTCCAAGCGCATTAAAATCGGCAAAGTCCATAATAGAATTCATTTATTTCCAGAGTGGTATATCGGCGCATACACATTAATACAAAATGAGGTGTTTTCTATTTTAGGAGAAGAGGATATGCCTCGAACAACACTTTGGAGCCTATATACCTCTTTTCAGAAGATATGTTCATTTGATATGCAAATTGGAATTTCGACTTATATAGAATCCTATACCTTTTCTATGATGAAACTGCATGAAATGGAGTTATTGCAGCAACAGCTAGGAGATTCAGCAGCAACACTAGCAGCAGGAGCGGAACAAACAACGGCTGCTATTTCGGAGAAAAAATCATTATTAAATTCTATGTTAGAAGAAATAAATGTAATTAAGGATATATCAAAAAAGGTGCTTCATAAAGTGGAGGATGGAAAAAAAGAAGTCGCCTCTTCTTTAAGGCAAGTGGACCATGTCGTCACTTTAATTGAAGAGACGCAAAATTTAATAGCGCAATTAACAGCAAGCTCCAGCGAAATTGGGGCAATTGTCCAAACGATTAGGTCTATTTCCAATCAGACCAATATTCTTTCGCTGAATGCAGCAATTGAGGCACAGCGAGCAGGAGCGCACGGCAAAGGATTTTCGGTTGTTGCACAAGAAGTAAGGAATCTCGCTAATCAAACGCAAGAGGCATTGGATCACATAAGCAGCCAGATTGTTATGGCCCAATGCGCCGTTGATCAGTTTGAATCAAGCTACAAAAGGATTGCTGAAGATGCTGGTTCTTTGCGTATAGTTAATGAAAAGATTATCTCTGCTTTGATGCATACAGTGGATAATGTAGAAAGCCATACAGAAAGAATAGGAGATTTCAGCACTATTATGCATGAATTTCAAAGTACTTTTGAAGAAATATCTGCCTCCTCTTATCAAGTGGCGCAGTTGGCGGAAGAGCTGAATCATGTAAACCATCAGTTATCTGCAAAACTAGGGGGGGAATAAAGTGAAAATTCAATCAGCGTGGGCTTCATTCCCCGCTGATTGTTAATTGAGCCAATCAGATTTTTACTCAGCAAGTTTCTGCCTGCCTAGATTTTTAGTTTTTTTCCATCATCTTGAGGTAGGAGCCAAAAGCCTGTTAATGTGTGATAAAATAAGCGGAAATTTAATGAAAAAAATGCTGAGAAGCTTGCATTTCTGAAGGCTTTTGCGGGAAAAGAGAAATAGTTGGTTTAAAATGTCATATTATTGCAAACCTTATTTTTAAGTGATAAGATTATTTTTGCATATAATGGTCATACAATAAATGATAAAATGTTTTCTTTTTAGATAGTAGAGGTGCAGCAATAGCGGTTTTATGCAAGGATCTCTAAAAAGAAAATAGCCAAATAGAGAGAAATTTTAAATGGTGACAAGAAGACAATGTCTATTTTTCATCATATTTTCTTTTTTGATAGCAAGCTTTTTAAATAAAGATGATTTCGTTTAACATGAAAATAATTGTATCATGCTGATGTAAATTTCTTTGTATTTGGCTAACTGAAAATATTAGCTGTAAACTCAAATAAAAAATTGGAAGTCATTTGAAATATTTCCTCTCTGTTAAAACTCAATTTTACAGTATCTTATTTAGTTAACAAATAAGCATATAAAACCCCAGGTTTTTCCAGATAAAGTACGGATGGATGAATAAATCCCGCAAAACTTTTCACATCAAACATGTTTTGTTCTGTTTTCATATAATTATTTGGGGAACAGCGGTAAAGTGGATAAAAACTAACGCCATTATAATATGTTTCTTTGATAAGAAATGAGGTACATATATAAAGTTAGTACCTGGAAATACCCGCCATTTGTGAATATTTTTAATGACTAGAAGGAGATTGGATATATTGGTTAAGTTTCAAGATTTAGGTATTAGTGCTGCGACAATGAAATCATTAAAAAGAATGGGGTTTGAAGAAGCGACTCCTATTCAGGCAGAAACGATTCCATTAAGTCTTCAGCACAAGGATTTAATTGGGCAAGCGCAAACTGGTACTGGCAAAACAGCAGCCTTTGGAGTGCCATTAGTGGATAAAATTGATGTAGCAAATGAAGTTGTTCAGGGGATTATTATTGCTCCAACAAGAGAGCTGGCTATTCAAGTTTCAGAGGAACTTTATAAAATTGGCTTTGGAAAAAGAACAAGAGTCCTTTCTATTTTTGGAGGACAGGATATTAACCGCCAGATTCGTGCACTCAAAAAAAATCCACATATTATTGTTGGAACACCAGGTCGTATTTTAGATCATATCAATAGAAAAACATTAAAATTAGATCATGTGCATACTGTTATTCTAGATGAAGCGGACGAAATGCTGAACATGGGCTTTATTGATGATATCGAATCCATCCTTTCCAAAATTCCAGAGGAAAGACAAACATTGCTATTTTCAGCTACCATGCCGACACCTATCAGAAGAATGGCAGAGCGCTTTATGAAAGAGCCGCAAATTGTCAAAGTAAAAGCAAAGGAAATGACAGTTCCATTAATTGAACAGTATTATATTGAAACACAGGAAAAAACAAAATTTGATATTTTGACAAGGCTTTTAGATATACAATCTCCAGAACTCGCAATTATCTTTGGCCGCACAAAACGCCGTGTTGATGAGCTGTCAGAAGCGCTTAATTTAAGAGGATATACAGCAGAGGGAATTCATGGAGATTTAAGTCAAGCGAAGCGCATGTCTGTGCTTAGAAAGTTTAAAGAGGGATCTATTGATGTTCTAGTTGCTACAGATGTTGCTGCACGAGGATTGGATATTTCAGGGGTTACACATGTATATAACTTTGATATTCCTCAAGACCCAGAAAGTTATGTTCACCGTATCGGCAGAACTGGAAGAGCTGGGAAGGAAGGAGTAGCAATTACATTTATTACTTATCGTGAAAGATCTTACCTGCAAGTGGTAGAAAAAACAACAAAAAGAAAAATGGAAAAAATGATTCCGCCAACTGTAGATCAAGCGCTAGAAGGTCAGCAAAAAGCAGTGATGGAAAAAATTATGCAAACAATCGATGCAAATAATTTAGACTCTTATAAAGAAGCTGCTGATGAGCTATTAGCTCAAAAAGATGCAAATACGATTGTAGCAGCAGTTCTAAAAATGATGACGAAAGAGCCGGATACAACACCAGTGCGACTTACTGAAGAAAAGCCGCTGCCAATGAAACGTGACCGCAAACCATACGATAAAAGCAACAGCAGCTATAAAGATAAGCAGCGAAAAAACTATAATTCCCGCCCGCGTCAAGGCTACAGCAATAAACGGGCAGGACAACACAATAGCAGCAGCTATTCTAAATCAAAAACAAATTCAAATTCCAACTCATATCGTTAAGGAAAAAACCCTTGTGGGCATTCATGCCCACAAGGGTTTTTTTGCGTATGATTTTGTTTTATTTTGCCTATGGAATAGGGAGAAACAAATTCTGCATATACTAATCGAAAATCAGCTAGAAAAGAGGAGAAATTTGTGACTGTATTTAGATTAGGATATGTAGCAATGAGCGTTCATCTCCAAAATGCTTCACCATCACAAACGATGACATACCGGCATTTTTCTGCAATAAAGGATAAAGAGGCAGCATTGAAAAAATTAGAAAGAATTTCTATAAGTAATTTACAGAATTGTTTGCGTCTGTTAAAACATAATGCAATTAACAATATTCATTTTTTTCGGCTAAGCTCCAAGCTTATTCCCCTTGCTAATCATCCTGATTTGCCAGATTGGGAGTATATGCTGCCGCTAAAACCAACCCTTTTAGAGATTGGAGAGTTTGCACAACAGCATCATATGCGCATTGATTTTCATCCAGATCATTTTGTTGTGCTGAATAGTCCAGATAAGGATATTTTGAAAGTATCATTAAAAACATTGCAAATGCATGAAAGGCTGTTAAAGGGAATGAGGATTGATACAGAACATCGCTGTGTTTTGCATGTAGGAGGAGTATATCATGACAAAGAGCAGGCCCTTGAACAATTTATTGCGAACTGGGGGCTTATTCCGGTGAAATGGCAGCGTATGATCATGCTTGAAAATGATGATACGAGCTTTACTTTAAATGATGCTCTTTATCTTTGTGAGAAGTTGAGTATTCCTTGTGTATTTGATCTTCATCATCATAATGTCCACAATGAAGGGGAGTCTTGGGAAGATCAGTGGGAGCGGATTGTAAAAACTTGGAGCACTTCATCCTTGCCATTAAAAATGCATATTTCCAGTCCGCGCACTGATGAAAAGGATCGATCTCATGCGGATTATATTAATAGTGAACAATTTTTAGCTTTTCTTAGAAAAGTGAATGGATCAGTTCCGCAAATGGATTGCATGATAGAAGCGAAAAAGAAAGACGATGCGTTATTTGAACTAGTAAAGGATTTGAAAAAAAGGAAAAGCATTATATTTCTGGATGAATCGTCTTTTCAATTGAAAGAATAAGCTGGCTATAGCAGATCAGCTCTAAAAGTGTTTTGAAACTATTTAGCTCCTCTTTTCGTAAATACTGCTAGCGCGGAATTCTATACTCACTTCACCCATAATAAAAAATATGCTAAAGGGAAAAGGCGGTAGTGAGTAAAAATATTTGAGGGGGAATTTTATGTTGGCAGAGCCGTATAATCAATTATCGCCAAAGGCAATAAAAATATGGAGAATTACTGGAATTATTTTAAGCAGCTTTCTTCTTATTGGACTTGCAGCGGTCATCACATTTACTGTTATATTTGATTGGCAGTTATTATTTTCAATTATAAGTTTTTTGTTAGTAATCATCTGCTTTGTATTATGTGTGGGAATATTGCCGAAGCTGAAGTGGAGAAGATGGAGGTATGAGGTTAGAGAGGATGAAATTGAAATACAGCAGGGTGTGCTCATAATCAAAAGAACGCTTGTGCCAATGATTCGTATCCAGCACGTTGATACCAAACAAGGTCCGCTTCTTAGGAAATATCATTTAGCGACTGTTTCCATTTCCACTGCTGCGACTGTTCATGAAATTCCTGCACTTGGATTAGAAGAGGCAGAAGAAATAAGGGCCTATATTTCTGTAAAAACAAAGGTGGCTAAAGAAGATGTTTGAGCAGAAAAAACTTCATCCTATCGCCATTTTATATAAAATTTTCCATCAGCTGAAAGAAGTTATTTTTCCGGTAATCGCTGTTTTTGTTTTTGGCGGGACTTCATCGAAATGGGACTTCTTTTATCATATCGGTTTAATAATCTTTGGCATATTTGTTCTTGTTGGTGGAATTCTTTCTTGGTTCTTTTTTCGCTATTATGTGCATCAAGGGGAATTGAGGATGGAAAGCGGTGTATTTGTTAAGAAAAAAAGATTTATTCCTTTTGAGCGAATACAAAGCATCGACTTCACAGAAGGCATTTTACATAGACCATTTGGGCTGGTGAAAGTAAAAGTAGAAACAGCTGGAGGGGCAGGTGAAGCGGAGGCCGTACTTACGGCTATTCGGATGAACGAGGCTGTCCAATTAAGGGATTATATTAATAAACAAAAAAACAAAAAACATGAGTTTGAAGAAGAGAAGCCAGAGGATAATAAAAAAGAACTATATAAAATAACCACAAAAGAATTGCTTTTATTAGCCACAACTTCTGGCGGGATTGGTGTTGTTTTCTCTGCACTTATTGCCGTTATTTCACAGTTTGAGGAATTAATTCCATACAAAAAAATCTTTCATGAATTTCAGCATGTTGTCTCAAGCGGCATAATGATTCTTGCAATGATTGTTTTTATTGTATTTGTGTTACTATGGGGAATATCTTTCCTGATTACTGTGCTAAAATATGCAAATTTTACGGTAGCTAAATTAGAAAATGATTTAGTTATTACAAGAGGCTTATTGGAAAAAAGGCACATTACTATTCCGTTAAGCCGTATTCAAGCTGTTCGAATAAGGGAGAATATTTTAAGACAGCCATTTGGTTTGGCTGCCGTTTACTTAGAAAGCGCTGGAGGATCTTTAAAGGATAATGAGGCATCCAGTGTGATTGTAATGCCTGTTAGCAAAAAGGCGAGAATAAAAAGTTTTTTATTAGAAATACTGTCTGATTATGAGTTAGTGGATAAGTTACATACTCCTCCAAAAAAAGCATGCTGGAGATATATGCTTCGTAATAGCTGGATTGCTTTTCCTATTATCGGTTTATCCTTATACTATTTTCACGTTTGGGGTATGCTTGCTTTTGTTTTATTTTTCATCTTGCTTAGCTGGGGGTATCTTAAATATCGTGCCGCTGGTTGGAATCTAACAAACAAGCAGTTAACCATCTCTTTTCGCCATTTAGAAAAAAATACTCTTATTATGAAAAAAAATCGAATTCAAGCATTAGAGTATAAGGAGGGGTTTTGGCAAAGGGGAGCTATGCTTGCCTCATTAAATTGTTCCGTTGCCTCTGGCATAGGAGGATCTGGCGGAACGGTTTATGATTTAAGAAAAGAACAGGTGGAAGAGGTCTACAGGTGGTATTCTTATTCGGAGAAAAACTAATTTTTTACGTCATAATGAGCAAAATAAACTATGCCTTTAAAATAAAAAGAATTTATCACTATTTAACGGGCATTTGATTCCCCACCCAAGGGATGATGGGATAAACCAAAAAATTGCTGAGTAAAAGTTTGAGTGGTTTCACTAACAATCAGTGGGGACGTGAAAACCCCCGCTGATTGAAGTTTCACTTTATTAGCAAAGCAGCAGCCTGATGAAATGTCCAAGAATTGTTCTTAAAATTGGGGAATTTATTTCCCCTTTGAAAAGGTAGAGGGCGTTTGCTGTCTGCCAAAATCAAATAAATCCAAAGGCTGGCCGATAGAGCTAACGAAAACCAGTTTGTTTTACTGGAATAGTCCCAACATTGCAAGGAGCAGAAGAATGCCCCAGATAATGATGGTTTTGACAGGAACTTTTTTGCGGCTTGACAGGCTGTCTTTTACCCTGAAAAGTTCTTCTTTATATGAAGCCAGAATTTTTTTGCCTTTTGCTTGTGTGAAGCTGCCAATTATCAATCCAAATAAGAAACCAAAAAGATGGGCAGAGATATTAATGTTTGGCTGTATAAATGTCATAATTAAACTTAAAATAGCGATGGTCGCGATAATTTGCGAATTATGTTTAGAGATAATATCTTTTCTAAATACGATCAGTGCAATATAATAGCCGAATAGCCCGAAAATGGCTCCGCTTGATCCAAGATGAGTATAAGTTAAAGGTTCTATTAAAAGTGTTGCAATATTGGCAAGTATGCCGGTACAAAGATATAGAAGTATAAAGCGGGCTTTTCCTAAAATTAGTTCTAGAGCAGGACCAAATAGAAAAATGCTGAAGCTGTTAAATAAAAAATGCGAGAAGCCGCTATGGATAAAAATAGGGGTTATGAGCCGCCACCATTCTCCTTGCACAATATATAAATTAACACCGATTGTTTGTTCTAAGATATATTCATTTGGAAAAATGGGAATAGTAGTTACCATATATAATAGAAGGTGAATCAATAGAATGATTGAAACAATTGGATAGTTTGTAATAAATTCTTTAAAACTTTCTCTTCTTGTGAACATAATAAAACCTCCTCTGTCGCCCCTTTCTACATAATAACCAATGTAAAGGAAAAGTAGTACTAAATTTATGCATTGAATCATGAAAATAGAAGGAAGTGCCATATGATTAGTGGGATAGGAATTGATATTATTGAATTAGATAGAATCAAAGCGCTGATGAAAAGAAAACCAGAGTTTGCTAAGCGAATATTAACAGAAAAAGAGCTGTTTCACTATCAAAAGTTAAAGGAAAACAGGCAAATAGAATATCTTGCTGGCAGATTTGCGGCAAAAGAAGCTTTCTCTAAAGCGATGGGAACAGGAATAGGAAAAAGCCTCAGCTTTCAAGATATAGAAGTTGGGAAGAATAATGAGGGAAAACCTTACATTGCAAAGCCCATCTGCAAAGGCGTGCATGTATCGATTACCCACAGCAGAGAGTATGCATGTGCCCAAGTGATTATTGAAAAAGGATAAAGTGAATCCGCAATCAGGGTTTTGTTCAGCAAGTTTCTGCCCGCCTAGATTTTTCGGCTTCTCTCCCCATCTCTTAGGTGGGGTATTGTATTGCTGCCCGTTAAATAGTGATAAAACAATCATAAGCTTGTTCAATTGTTAGTAGCATATTTCCTATGGTTGTCTCATATATTCATAGAGCAATAGGAGAAATAAGAGGGGAAGAGAATGCAAGAAACATTTCTTTTTCTTGCATAAATCAGGCCCATTTTTTTCTTCTGGAACGTGAAATGAGAATAGGGGAGTTGAAAAAATGAACAAGAAGTTATGGTTGCTATTTGTGGGGCTGACGGTCATGCTTTTGTTAACTGCCTGTGGGACAAAGTCAAAGGATGATGTCTTAAAAGAGCTGAGTGAAAAGGTGTCAACAAAAGGGTATAAAGCTGATGCAGAAATGACCTTGCAGATGGGGACAGACCCACAAACATATGAGGTGCAAGTTTGGCATAAAGACCCAAATTATTATCGCGTCAATCTTAAGAATGCCAAAAAAGACCAAAGCCAAATGATCTTGAAAAATGATGAAGGTGTATATGTATTAACCCCTGCATTAAACAAAAGCTTTAAATTTCAAAGTGAGTGGCCTGAAAACAGCAGTCAAGCATATTTATATGAGTCGTTGGTAAAAGATATTGAAGAGGATAAAGATGCGCAGTTCAAAGCAACGGATAAATATTATATTTTCGAAACAAAAACACGCTATCAAAATAATAAAATGCTGCCAACACAAGAAATTACCTTAAATAAAAAGGATCTTTCACCAGTTAGTGTGAAAGTCAAAGATACAGAGGGTACAGCAGTAGTGAAAGTGAAATTTTCCAATGTAAAGTTTGATGTTGATTTTGATAAAGCAGACTTTGATTTGAAAAAGAGCATGACAGCTGCAAAGCTTGTAGTGCCGGTTATGGGCGAGGCAGAAGATAAAGCATTCTCTGTTAAATATCCGGAGGAACAAATAGAAGGGGTAAGTTTAGTAGAAGAGAAAAAGGTAACCACAGAAAGTGGAAGCCGTGTAGTCTTAACGTATGAAGGTGATGGGAAGTCTTATACTATCATTCAGGAAAAGGCAGAAATAGCACCGGCAACAGCAGGGCCAGTGACAATGAACGGAGATCCTGTTGATCTTGGATTTACCATTGGTTCAGTAAGTGATAATAAAGTGACATGGACTTTTGGCGGAGTAGATTATATCATTGCTTCAACAGAGTTGACAAAAGACGAGATGGTGAGTGTTGCGCGTTCTGTTCAAGGAGAAGCAATTAAATAAAGAGAGATTCTAATAGTCAGGATGAAGACAGTTTCTTTAGGGAAGCTGTTTTTTTATGCCCAAAAAGGTCTTAGCATGTTGACAAGGGGTAGCGAGAGTAGAATAATTTAAGAAAAGTTTATGCTTAAAAGGAAGTGTCAAAAGTTGATGGAATTAGAAGGCTCATTTTATCGAGATACATGGGCGGAAATTGATTTGGATGCCATTTTTTATAATGTAGCAGAAATGAAAAAAAGATTAAAATCCAACAGCAAGTTGATTGCTGTGGTAAAAGCAAATGGATATGGCCATGGCGCTTTGCAGGTTGCAAAAACAGCATTGGAGGCAGGTGCAGAATATTTAGCGGTAGCTTTTTTAGATGAAGCGATTCAATTGAGAAAAAAAGGAGTAAATGTTCCTATATTAGTGCTGGGGGCAGTGCGTTATGCGGATTTGAAAATAGCAGCAGCATATAAGATAACTGTTACTATGTTTGATTTGGAATGGTTAAAGAAAGCAGTAGTCTTTTTAAATGGAGAGTATTCATTAAAAGTGCATATAAAGTTAGATACAGGCATGGGGAGAATTGGGCTGCGGGAGAAAGAAGAACTTATCGAGGTTGAAAACATATTGTCTGAAAACCCGAATATAGTAGTAGAAGGAATCTTTACACACTTTGCCACAGCAGATGAATTAAATTCGACTTATATGGAAAAACAGCTTCACCGCTTTCGAGAATTGCTTTCTTGTTTATCAGAAAAACCAGCCATTATCCATTGCAGCAATAGTGCGAGCAGCATGCTTTATCCAGATCTACAATATAATGCTATCAGAATGGGGATTTCTATGTATGGATTAACTCCATCCCTAGAAATAGAACCAAGTCTTCCTTTTCCTTTAAAAGAGGCATTTTCTCTGCATACAAGAATCATCCAAGTAAAAAGACTGCAAAAGGGAGAAAAAGTAAGCTATGGAGCTACGTATGAAGCGATGGGAAATGAATGGATAGGAACATTGCCAATTGGGTATGCTGATGGATGGTTGAGGAAATTAAGTGGTCAAGAAGTGCTTGTAAATGGCGAAAGGGCGCCTATTATAGGAAGGGTTTGCATGGATCAATGCATGATCAAGCTGCCGTCATATGTGAAACCAGGCGCAAAAGTTACATTGATCGGCAAGCAAAACGCTGGTGCGATTTCGGTGAATGAGATTGCAGCTAAATTAGAAACCATTAATTATGAAGTGACCTGTGCCATTTCTCATAGAGTCCCCCGTTTGTATAAAAGAGCAGGAGAGTATGCAGAACTTGTTAATCCATTAGTATAATACTGTTGATGCAAGCGGAATAACTGACAATCTGCAAGCGAGAAAGAAGTTATGCAGCAATTATATTTTGTAAATCTGCATTATTTATAAATGGAGCTAAAAGCCACGAGATAATTTAATTCATAAATGAAAAGGCATCATGTAAAAAAATATATATTTATGCATAAAAGATATATTTTCTGGCGGATAATACATTAGAATTGCCGAATGTACTTTGCATATTGTTCTATTAATGGTATGATTGAAAAAGCAGAGCTAAATATGGTGTGTAGTGATGGTGGAGGTGTATGTTTGTGTCTGAATCGAGCGCAACAACAGAAATCTTAATAAGATTACCAAAGCATTTGTTAACTGAATTGGACGGTTTTGTAAAGCAGGAAAATGTTAATCGCAGTGAATTTATTTATCAAGCGACTAAAATGTATCTTCGTGAACGGAAAAAGAGACATATCCGAGAATCCATGAGACGAGGTTATATGGAAATGGCTAAATTAAATTTGTCTATTGCATCAGAAAGCTTTCTAGCAGAATATGAAGCAGAGCATACAGTTGAACGTCTTGTAAGCGGAGGGTAATCCTTTGATTGTCAAACGTGGTGACGTTTACTTTGCAGACCTATCCCCAGTTGTTGGCTCAGAGCAAGGCGGTGTACGTCCTGTACTTGTCATTCAAAACGACATCGGGAATCGGTTTAGTCCCACAGTCATTATAGCAGCAATTACAGCTCAGATACAGAAAGCGAAATTGCCGACGCATGTGGAAATTGATGCGAAACGATATGGTTTTGAAAGAGATTCTGTAATTCTTTTAGAACAAATTCGCACAATAGATAAACAAAGGCTAACGGACAAAATCACTCATCTCGATGATGAAATGATGGAAAAAGTGGATGAAGCCTTGCAGATAAGTTTAGGTCTTATAGAATTCTAAAAAATTTAATGCGCTTCTTAAGAGAAGCGCCTTTTTTATTTAGCTATAGTAAAAGAAGCGAGCAGTATATCTGCTTGCTTCTTTTATTTAGCCAAATTTGCTCATTAGCAATCGTGCAAATAATGGAAATTAAAAAAAGTCGTTAAAATTGGTTTATAGGAGAAGAGAAAAGGGTACATAGAAAAGTCATAAAGCAACTATTTACAATAAATGAAGATTTTTATATATAGATGAATAATAAAAATAAATTATGTTTTAATATGATAAAATGGAGGCAAGGCCATGCAGAGGGAATTTTTAATTTATATTCAACATCATCATGAGAATATTAAGGCTGGTTGGCTGGAGCGCATCAGCGGCAATGCAGGGGAGCTTGCGAAGAAACTAGAGGAAGATCCACTGTTTTTTTCGGCTGCCGAGGAATATATTGATTTGCTTATCGGAGACGCAATGGGCCTGCTTGACGATTCTGATAATCAATTGATTATGTTTATCGAAAAAGCAGTTAGTTTAAATTGGCACTTAAATATGTTGATAACAGGTTTGCAGGTCTTTGAAGATATCATTTTTCAAGGAATGGAAAAGGAAAATTCCTTTTCTGATAATAAACAGCTGCAATATGTACAACATTTCCACAGTTGGCTGCACCCCTTATGCAATAACATTATAAAAATGTATTCAAATGTTTGGGAGCGGACAGTTTCTATGCAAAAGGTTGCTTTACAAGAATTATCAGCGCCATTAATTCCAGTTTTTGAAGGTATAACAATCATGCCGTTAATTGGTACAATAGATACACAAAGAGCAAAACAAATTATGGAAAATTTACTGAATGGGGTAGTGAAGCATCGGTCGGAAGTGGTGCTGATAGATATAACAGGTGTACCGGTAGTCGATACGATGGTTGCGCATCATATTATTCAAGCCACTAATGCTGTGCGATTAGTGGGAACAAAAAGCATGCTTGTCGGCATAAGACCGGAAATTGCCCAAACGATTGTCAATTTGGGCATTAATTTGGATCAGTTTGAAACAAAAAACACATTAAAAAAAGGAATGGAAAGTGCATTAGAATATACGAATAGAAAGTTGGTTGGATTGGGGTGAATAAAGTGAGGATACCAATTTTAAAGCTTCATGATTGTTTACTTGTCTCTATTCAATGGGAATTGGATGATCAGACAGCCCTGCAGTTTCAAGAAGATTTATTAAATAAAATCCATGAAACAAGTGCAAATGGTGTAGTAATTGATTTAACATCCATTGATTTTATTGACTCCTTTATTGCAAAAGTATTAGGGGATGTTATCGGTATGTCTAAACTAATGGGGGCAAAGGTTGTATTAACAGGAATTCAGCCAGCAGTTGCTATTACTTTAGTTGAACTAGGCATCAGCTTGGATGATGTATTAACAGCCTTAGATTTAGAAAAAGGTCTGGAGAAATTACAACAGGAATTGGGGGATTGACCTATGGGACACCAATCCTGTGTGAAAATTATAAATGAATGGGATATAGTTGCGGCGCGCCAGTTAGGGAGGAACGTTGCAAAAGAGCTAGGATTCGGTACGGTTGACCAGGCGCGGATTACTACAGCAATAAGCGAATTAGCAAGAAATATATATTTATATGCTGGCCAAGGACAAATATGTATAGAAAAACTAATAGAAAAAGGAAAGGTGGGCCTAAAGCTAAGTGCAGTAGACAGCGGGCCGGGAATTAAAGATCTAAGGCAAGTGATGCAAGATGGCTTTTCCACATCCGGCGGTTTGGGAGCTGGATTGCCTGGTGTTAAACGATTAATGGATGAATTTAATATTGAAACTTCTATAGGTGTTGGAACAGATATAAAAGCAATAAAGTGGCTCAGATAGGGGGGAGATAAATGGATTTCCGAGAAATGATGGATTCTAAGTATCGGGATCTTCTAGTGAGTTATATCAAGGATGAATCTGAACAGGCTCTCTATCAGGGCCAAAAGTTTAGCAGGAAATCAATTGAGCATAAAATATCACCAGAAGATATTATCAGTTTACATAAAAATTTAATGGTAGATCTCTATCCGAATATCCCGGAATATATTGTAAAGTCCTTTGATATTTTATTAGAAGTAATGATCGGCTACGGACTTGCTTATCGCGAGCATCAGAGTTTGCGTCATGTGCAGCAAGAGTTAAGAAGCGAAATGGAAATTGCTGCGAATGTCCAGCAGACATTATTGAACACAGAAATTCCTAATGTGGAACAATTGGATATTGGTGCAATAAGTGTTCCGGCAAAAATGATGAATGGCGATTATTTTCATTTTGTTCAAGATGAAGCGCAAACAGTCAGCATTGCAATCGCTGATGTGATTGGAAAAGGGATTCCAGCTGCATTATGCATGTCCATGATAAAATATGCGATGGATAGTCTCCCGGAAAACAGGAAGTTTCCAAGCAATGTGCTGGAAAATTTAAATCGTGTAGTAGAGCAAAACGTGGATCCGAGCATGTTTATTACTATGTTTTATGGAGTATATGATATTCAATCGCATACATTCCATTATTCATCAGCAGGGCATGAGCCAGGTTTGTTCTATAATGCAGCATCTGGTGAGTTTAGTGAAATAGTTGCAAAAGGCTTGTTGCTGGGTGTCGATAAAAAAACAAAATATGAACAAGTAGAAAAACATATAAATACAGGAGATATGATTATTCTCATGTCTGATGGAGTAACAGAATGCAGAACGGAAGAAGGGTTTATAGAAAAGGAGAAGTTAATTGGCTACATAAAAAAACATATGCATTTAAATGCTCAAGAAATCGTGCAGAATGTGTATAAGGAATTGGAAAAAGTCCAAGATTTTCAGCTTCGGGATGATTTTACATTAATTATTTTTAAAAGAGAGGTTTAATCAGTTTACATAGTGGGTATTGAACATAGACGTACGTAAGAATGCTAAAGGTGGGGCGTGTATGAATATAATAATAGATGTGAAAGAGCAAGAATTAAATGTAGAAGTAAAGGTATGTGGTGAGATAGATGCGTATACTGCACCAAAACTCCGCGAAAGGATTTACGGGTATTCTGAGCAGCAAGGCATTAAGATGATTGTAGATTTATCAGACGTAAATTATATGGATAGCACTGGTTTAGGCGTATTTGTTGGGATTTTCAAAAACATCCGTGCCAATAATGGGGAATTGAAATTAATCAATCTGTCTAATCGCTTAAAAAGACTTTTTGAAATTACCGGATTAGCAGATATTATTGATATTACTAGTAAGATAGAAGGTGGAATTTAATGAGCCAGCATTTTGAATACATCGAAATGAAGATTCCCTCTAAACCGGAATATGTGGGCATAATTCGTTTGACCTTATCTGGGATTGCTAGCCGAATGGGCTTTACTTATGATGAAATTGAAGATTTAAAAATAGCTACAAGCGAGGCTTGCACAAATGCTGTACAGCATGCTTATAAAAATCGGGAAGCAGGAGAAGTGCTAATTGGTTTTCGATTGTTTAGTGATCGATTAGAAGTAATGGTATCAGATAACGGCAAAAGTTTTGATTTCCATTCTACTATTAAAGAGTTGGGTCCATATGAGCAGGATGACTCAATTGAATTCCTTCGTGAAGGAGGATTAGGTTTATATTTAATTGAGACATTAATGGATGAGGTTCGAATTCATCATAATGATGGGGTTACCGTTTATATGACGAAATACCTTGAAGGAGAGCAGGTGGAGAGGGATGCAGAAACAATCTCAACCTAAGCACCAATTAACAAAAGAAGAAGTTCATCAATTAATTAAAGCATATCAATTAAATAAAGATGAAGAAGCGCAAGATAAACTTGTCAGAAATTATCGCCATTTAGTCGAGATGCTTGCACGCAAATATTCTAAAGGAAGAATGTTTCATGAGGATATTAGTCAGGTGGGAATCATTGGACTATTAGGAGCGATACGACGATATGATGAGAGTTTTGGCAAAAGTTTTGAGGCCTTTGCTGTTCCCACGATAATTGGTGAAATTAAACGTTTTCTGCGCGATAAAACATGGAGTGTACATGTTCCGAGAAGAATCAAGGAACTAGGTCCAAAAATCAAAAAAACAGTAGAAGAGCTAACGACTGAATTGCAGCGTTCTCCTCGCGTAGATGAAATCGCAGAATATATCAATGTTTCTGAAGAAGAAGTGCTAGAAGCGATGGAGATGGGAAAAAGCTATCAGGCATTATCAGTCGATCATTCTATTGAAGCAGATTCAGAAGGCGGAACAGTCACACTTTTGGATATTGTTGGAGATGTAGATAAAGGGTTCGAACGAGTAAACCAAAGGCTAGTATTAGAAAAGGTCCTTTATGTACTGACAGAAAGAGAAAGAAGCATTATTCAATATACTTATTTAGATAATATGAGCCAAAAAGATGCTGGAGATAAGTTGGGCATTTCCCAAATGCATGTTTCGCGTCTGCAGCGAAGAGCGATTAAGAAGTTGCAGGAGGCCATACATGCAGAAACAAATAACTCGGAGATTATTTTATGACAACCTTAATAAATAATAATGTCCATGTACTTGCGCATCAAACAATAAAGAAGGGGAAAAGGCTCTGCGGGGACAGTTATTTTTTCACATCAACTGACCAGTATTTTATATGCGTATTAGCAGATGGGCTTGGAAGCGGAGAATTTGCTAATGAAGCATCTATGGCGGTCATTAATGTTATTGAAGAGTTTCATGATGCTCCGGTAGAGGAATTGATGGAGCGCTGCAACAAGGTGTTAATGAAAAAAAGAGGCGCGGCTGTTTGCGTTTTTAAAGTGCAATATGAATCCAAAAGCATTATATATAGCAGCGTAGGCAATATTCGATTCTTTTTATATTCTCCTACTGGCAAATTGACTTATCCATTACCAGTTACAGGTTATTTGTCAGGAAGACCTCAAACTTACCATACTCAATGCTTTGCATATGAAGCAAACTCCAAATTCCTTGTTTTTTCTGACGGCTTTAATATACAAGGGGTAAAGACATTGCTTAAAGATTATCTTCCTATCGAAATAATTGCTGATATTATTATAACTAAATATAAAAATAATCAGGATGATTCGACCTTTATTCTTGGAAGCTTGCTTTAGAAAGTAAGCTTTTTCTTTGTGTCCTTGTTTTCATTCATTTTTTAGAGGTTTATTGCTTGGAGAATAAGAGATAGATGCTGCCGGAATAAAAAGTAATGAAGAGGTTTGCTTAAAAGCAAAGTGTCGGCGCGTCTGCCGGTTAAATAGCAGCCATCTATCTATATGAAAACAAAGAGAGAAGTTTGATACAATAATGTAGGAAGTCTTTGAGTTTACATTTTATTTTTTTTGGTTGGGTAGAAATTGGAAAAATTCAAAGCGAAAGTGTAATGTAATAGAATAAAGAGAATGAAAGGATGGGAAGAACTGCTATGGAGAAAGTACTAGAAAAAACACAAGGATACTTAAGCATTATTGCAAAGGAATTAGCAATCAGCACAAAGCAAGTGAAAAATGTTATTGCATTATTAGATGAAGGAAATACCGTTCCATTTATTGCCCGTTATCGCAAAGAACAAACTGGTGCTTTAGATGAAGTGCAAATAAAAGCAATTATGGATCGTTACCACTACATACAAAGTTTAGAGCAGAGAAAAGAAGAAGTAATTAGGCTTATAGAAGAACAGGGAAAATTGACTGAGGAATTACATAAAAATATTTTAAAATCAATTAAATTGCAAGAAGTGGAAGATCTTTACCGTCCTTATAAACAGAAAAGACGGACCAAAGCTACTGTTGCAAAGGAAAAAGGATTGGAGCCCTTTGCTGAGTGGCTGCTAGAAAATGCCTTTTCAGCATCAATAGAGAAGGAGGCTCAAAAATATATTTCAGAAGAAAAGAAAGTATTATCAGTAGAAGAGGTAATTGATGGGGGCAAGGATATTATAGCAGAACGGGTCTCTGATGATGCGGAAAGCAGAAAATGGATTCGCAATAAAACATTTTCTTTAGGAAGTATTTCTTCACAAGTAAAGGATAAAGAAAAAGACGAAAAAAATATATATGAAATGTACTATGATTATGATGAACCCGTAAATAAGATTGTTCCACATCGGACATTAGCGCTGAACCGTGGGGAAAAAGAAGATATTTTAAAGATAGCGATTAAGGCTCCAGGTGAAACTATTATACAATATTTGGCGAAAAAGTGGATTCCTAATGAAACGATGCCATCCTATGCAATCATTAAAGAAGCGATTGAGGATGGCTATAAACGACTAATACAGCCTTCTATCGAGCGGGAAATCCGCAGCGAATTAACAGAAAAGGCAGAGGAACAGGCTATCCATATTTTTTCAGAGAATTTAAGAAACCTGCTGCTACAGCCACCATTAAAGGGAAAAATGGTTTTGGGAGTCGATCCAGCTTATCGGACAGGCTGCAAATTAGCAGTGGTTGATGAGACAGGAAAGGTATTAGAAATAGGTGTGATATATCCCCATCCTCCTGCTTCTAAGATAAAGGAAGCTGCTGCTACTTTTCAAAATTTATTAAATAAATATCAAATTGAAATGGTTGCAGTTGGAAATGGTACGGCATCCAGAGAAACCGAACAATTTGTAGTAGATATGATTAAACAGCAAAGTCGGGATATTTTCTATTTGATTGTAAATGAAGCGGGTGCAAGTGTTTACTCTGCCTCTGAAATTGCTAGAGAAGAGTTTCCGGATTTTCAAGTAGAAGAAAGAAGTGCGGTATCTATTGCAAGAAGACTTCAAGATCCATTAGCAGAATTAGTGAAAATTGATCCGAAATCTGTAGGTGTAGGACAATATCAACATGATGTATCGCAGAAAAAACTATCGGAATCATTAACATTTGTAGTAGAAACAACAGTAAATAAAGTAGGTGTGAATGTTAATACAGCATCGTCTTCCCTTTTGCAGTATGTAGCAGGATTATCTAAGGCAGTTGCAAATAATATTGTGAAAAAGAGAGAAGAAGAAGGAAAGTTTATCAGTCGTAAACAACTAAAAAAAATTCCGAGACTTGGAGCGAAAACATATGAACAGGCAATCGGTTTTTTGCGAGTGCTTGATGGAGAAGAGCCGCTAGATAGAACAGGAATCCATCCGGAAAATTACGAAGAAGTAAAAAGTCTGCTGAAAAAACTAGGATTATCATCGAATGATATTGGAACAAAGGCGTTAAAAGAGGCGCTTGCCACTATTGATTTAAAATCGGTTTCAGAAGAATTAGATATCGGTGAACTAACACTTAAAGATATAGTGGATGCGTTGGTGCGCCCTTCGAGGGATCCCCGCGATGAGGTTCCTGCACCATTGTTAAGGAAAGATGTGCTTAAATTAGAAGATTTGAAAACAGGAATGGAACTGCAAGGAACTGTTCGTAATGTTGTCGATTTTGGCGCATTTGTTGATATTGGAGTAAAGCAGGACGGGCTTGTTCATATATCGAAGCTAAGCAATAAATTTGTAAAGCATCCTTTAGATATTGTTAGTGTTGGGGATGTAGTAACTGTATGGGTTGATGGAGTCGACTATAATAAAGGGAGAGTAGCTCTTACGATGCTGCAGCCTAGCGAACAGTTGTAAATTAGAAAATGAAAGTTGTCTCGAGTAAAATGCAAAAGCCGGTATATTACTCGAGACAATGCCAGCTTACTATTCTTTTTTTATAAACATCATTAGGATTTCTAGGAGAAGTGTTTGCTTCTATAATAGTACCAACATTGATTCAATATTTTTATTTGGTATCTGTCTTTTTCATAGAATGCTCTTTTGATTTGATTCTGCAGCCAATTAGGCATTAGTCATCCTCCTTTATGAATAGTAGCTTTATCAAAAAATGATTGCTAGATAAGCAAGCGATTAGATAGATGATTTTTGCTAGGTGTTTATTTATAGTTGGTGAAAGATAGATCAATTTCTTAAGATAAGCAGAGCGTATTAGGCGATAAAATTTTTTCGCTTCTATTTTATTTAAGCCTGCAAAGAATGGAGAGGCGGCTAGATGAAATGCTGTTAGGGTGATATAGAATGATTTGTAGGAAAAAGAGGTGAGCCAAAAGGTAGCTGTTATTTAGCTGTAGATAATGAAGAATCCTGGTTGTTTGTCAATTAAAAAAAGCGAAAAGCCCTTTTCTTATAAGAACCTTAATAACCAATAGATCAGCTCATTGCAAAAGCTTTATTTTAAAATCGTGCCTGATAAAATATCGTAGACAAAGGTTGTGTAAGGTAAAATAGAAAAAGTTCTGTTCAAATATTAGTATATGCTGTGATATGTGTCTTGTTGAGGGGGAAAAGTATGACAGATGAAGAGCTGCAACTGTTTGTTGAGGATATTTCCAGGGAGCATTTTGGGATGGAATTTTTACATTGTGCCATGTTCAATTCAAGGTTAAGAACAACTGGTGGGAGATATTTGCTAAGGAGTCATAATATAGAAATAAACAGAAAATATTTAGATGAGTTTGGCATGAATGAATTGATAGGCATTATAAAGCATGAATTATGTCATTATCATCTTCATTTGAGAAAAATGGGATATAAGCATAGGGACAGGGATTTTAAACAATTATTGAAAAAGGTAGGCGCTCCTCGGTATTGCTCTCATTTACCACAGAAGCAATTGTCCCAAACAATGAAAGTACAAAAAATAATCGTTTATAAATGCCAATCCTGTTCACAGCTATTTTATAGACGAAAAAGAGTCAATACAGAAAAATATGTTTGCGGTAAATGTAGAGGGAAATTGAGTTTGTATGATATAAAAATAAATTGATTCATTTGATAATGGGGTTGAGAGGAATAGAAAGCTAAAGTTTCTTCTCTATTCTATAAATAGATGCTCAGTGTTTCTTTTTTATGCAGAGAAATCGGGATTCTGATTTGTTTTATAAATAGATAAAATTAGCTTTTAAATAAAATAATAATTTTTTTTGAAAGCATGTTGACTTTTTAATTAGAGGTGCCTATAATAATAAGAGTCGACAAAAGCACTGAGGAAAATGCTTTGGATGTTCGATGGACAACTTCTATTAATTATTCCGCAGTAGCTCAGTGGTAGAGCATTCGGCTGTTAACCGAACGGTCGTAGGTTCGAGTCCTACCTGCGGAGCCATGATGGGGAAGTACTCAAGAGGCTGAAGAGGCGCCCCTGCTAAGGGTGTAGGTCGCGTAAGCGGCGCGAGGGTTCAAATCCCTCCTTCTCCGCCAGAAGTTCGTTCGGATTAAAATTTAAAACTGGCCCGTTGGTCAAGCGGTTAAGACACCGCCCTTTCACGGCGGTAACACGGGTTCGAATCCCGTACGGGTCATATGTTTAGCTAATTGAAGTATTATGAGGTCCCGTGGTGTAGCGGTTAACATGCCTGCCTGTCACGCAGGAGATCGCGGGTTCGATTCCCGTCGGGACCGCCATTATATTGGGCTATAGCCAAGCGGTAAGGCAACGGACTTTGACTCCGTCACTCGTTGGTTCGAATCCAGCTAGCCCAGCCATCAAGAGCCATTAGCTCAGTCGGTAGAGCATCTGACTTTTAATCAGAGGGTCGGAGGTTCGAATCCTCCATGGCTCACCATTTTAATAAAAAACATGCGGGTGTGGCGGAATTGGCAGACGCACTAGACTTAGGATCTAGCGCCGCAAGGCGTGGGGGTTCGACTCCCTTCACCCGCATCGTTATTCAAAGACAACAAAGTGATATTATACAGCAGCAAGATAAACTCTTTATAGTGCGGTCGTGGCGGAATGGCAGACGCGCTAGGTTGAGGGCCTAGTGGGGGTTAACCCCGTGGAGGTTCAAGTCCTCTCGGCCGCATCTAAAAAAATGTTGACAACCAACAAAGAGTAATGTATAGTAGAGAAGTTGCTCTTGATGAATATGCGCCCGTAGCTCAATTGGATAGAGCGTCTGACTACGGATCAGAAGGTTATGGGTTCGACTCCTTTCGGGCGCGCCATATTACGGGAAGTAGCTCAGCTTGGTAGAGCACTTGGTTTGGGACCAAGGGGTCGCAGGTTCGAATCCTGTCTTCCCGACCATTTTAAAAATGAATATGCGGGTGTAGTTTAATGGTAAAACCTCAGCCTTCCAAGCTGATGTCGTGGGTTCGATTCCCATCACCCGCTCCAATATAAATTGCTCTTTGAAAACTGAACAAACAAAACGTCAACAATATTCGTTTTATAACCCTCGTTATGAAACGAAAAAAAACAAGCAATACAAAAAGCTAGAGTTTAGCATGAGCTAATCTTACTCTTTATTGGAGAGTTTGATCCTGGCTCAGGACGAACGCTGGCGGCGTGCCTAATACATGCAAGTCGAGCGGAC
>Ga0182742_1000197_pt1 | contig 114551 bp, 105 predicted proteins | sample eDN5th37CBELigMG_FD_128880 | JGI IMG/M metagenome (GOLD analysis project Ga0182742, IMG submission 128880) | Enriched Miracle-Growth compost microbial communities from Emeryville, California, USA - eDNA 5th pass 37_C BE-Lig MG (version 2)... ... | reverse complement strand
TGAGTGGGAGATAGGTGTGTTTGCTGCGATTTGCACTCCCACTATATAGAAAGGATTATGCCGCGGTTTTTGATTTGTTGTAAATGATTGTGTTTTGTGCACTTACAGGGATTATCGTAAACGGATGACGGAGGGGAAATTCTCAAGTTTGATAGGTAGAGTGAGGACGATTTATGTCAAAGTGGAGTTACAGAACAAGTTACCTGACTCTCAATTCTGAGAGTCGGATTCTCAATATTGAGAGGGAAAATCGAGACATTGCTTGAGTGACTGGGCTTGTTTTGGGACGATGTGCTGGAGCGGCCTTCCTGCCGCGAGACTCTGCGACAACGCCAACCCCGTCAACGAATGCGGGGCCGACCGTCCATTCTGGACGATTGGCCCCGTTCAGGTTCTCCGACGATTCCCACCACACTCGCGGAGAATCCGCGTTTCGCCCCGCACTTTCCTCGCGAGTGCCTTCAGCAACTCGGAGAGAGTGCGCCCAACTCCCTACCGCCTCGCCACCACCACCGGTCCCTGCGCCTCCCGCAGCACCCACGCGTCCGGGTCCACCACCACCCGCGCCGCCGCGCGGACAATTCGGCTCAGGCGCCGCGGGAAGTCGGCTGCCTGCTGGAGGTCTTTTTTGCGTGCGAAGGACGCGAGCGCTTCAGCTTGGCTCGCAGGCGGTAGCGCACCAGACGGTGGACCGTGGAGTAAGGCAGCTCCACCCGGTGCTCGTCGGCCAGCCAGCTCGGTGTAGCTGTCGAAGCCCGCGCCCTCCAACCTCGCCTATAGCGCCTCCAGCACCGACGGCGCGAGGCTGCGCTGCTGGGCCGGTGCACCACCCTTGCTGCGCCGCAGCAGTGCCGCCCTCCTCGTAGCGGACGCGGTAGCGCGAAACCGTGTTGCGGTGCAGCGCCAGGTGAGCGGCCGCCTCGGCCCGGCTTGCGACGGCACCGGAGGCCAGCAGGACGAGCAGGTGGAGTCGCGGACGGAGTTCGCCGTTGCGCTCCTAGCGCAGCCACGTTTTAAGCTCCGCCGGCGGCTCCTTGATCTGGGGTAGGGCTCGGTACATCGGCAGCGCTCCTCCTCGAAATGCAGCTGCTCACCCTATCCTTGTATACTGGTTCCTTGGAAACGGTATGACCCGGCAAGCCGGGACCCGTCGACCTCCGTAGATCCCAGACTCCGCGGATGGGCTCGAACGGGGGCTGCGGAACCGAGAAGCTTCCTTCGAATCGCACAGGAGATAGACACCGCCCCCTCAGCTCGAACCCGATGGGAGCGAACGCCAGGAACAGGGAGTCACCCCGGATCTCCGATCGAGCGATGGGTACGTCGATCCGCTCCCGCGTTCCCTCCGGGGTCGTGGCGACAAGCTCCACCTCCCCGGCCGTCCCGTCGAACCGAAGCACTCCCTCGATGCTGTAGTTGCCCTGACTTGACCGCATCCGCAGCTGCCAGGTTCCGCTGTCCGCCAGGTCGGGGCACGGTGATGCAGGCTGGGCGACTCCGGCGCACGATAGGACGGACGAAACTCCGAGCAGGACCATGCATCGGAATGGCCTGGACCCTGTCCGGCTCGTCATCCTAATATCCGGATAGGTGAAGAACGAACTCGTTCTGTTTCCTCCCCAGTGAAAAGCCTATTCTCAGGCCAGGGGCTTCCTGAAGATCTCGACTGTTTCCACATCCAGATCGTCTTTGGCCTTGACCGCCAGTTCCCTCTGTCCGACGGAAAGCAACTCGCGTCCGGGGGGAAGCTTGATGCTGACACCTTCGCCTGAAGCGGTTACGAGTGACCAGATTTCCCCGTTGCCGCTCGTCGTCCGCTGAACCCAGACGCCACCGCTCGGATCGGGAAGGAGGGAGAGTGCCACCGGCAGGTAGGCCGGAAACTTGACCTCTTCCCGTGCCTTCCTCCGCAGGGGCTCGAATACTTTCTGCCCCATGAAGTCGGCTGGAATCTCGGTGTTGATCCACCACTCCCGGTCCGCTGCATTCACCCGCATCCGGGTCCTGGGGAGCGGAATCTCACCGACCGTGCGGCCGTAGGTGTCCAGCAGGAGGAGGGAGGAACTGCTTCCGTTCCATGTAGCGACCCGCCGGCCTGGAAGCGCCGTCCAGAGGGGGCCGGGAGCAAAGGGAGTCGATACCGTGAGGGAGGGGCTTCCCTGAGCAGTGAGCCTGATCTGCTCCGGCAGGGTATAGCGTGCGATGGTATCGCAGCGCTCGCCGGAGAGGCGCACGATTGCCCGTCGGCGTGTGCCGAAAGCTACAGACGACAGCAGGGTATCCGGCCCCGTTACCTGAAGCCCGCGCGCAAGGCCGCACGTTCCGGTGGAGCGTACGCCCAGGAACCGGCCCGTGTGGTCATACGAGACGATCTTGCTGTTCGAACCACTGAAGTCATGCACGAGGATTCGCCCTCCCGCCCACACCACGTTCTCCGGATTGGTGAGTTCAGCGGGTCCCGCGCCTTTCTTACCCCATCCGCGATGGGCGTTTGCGGAGAACAGGTGCACCCCCGGTTCCGGCTCGGTCACGACTGCCAGGTCGGAGCCGTTGAAGGCAGCGCTCTTCAGTTTGAACAGGGTCACTCGATCCGCGTCGCCCAGCACACGTAGCTTCGGAGGTGTCGTCTGTGCCGTCGCTGGTGCCTGGATCGCAATCGACAATGCAATTGTTGCAACGATGGGTCGGATGGCGGTTCTCATCCTTCTTATGCGCTGGAGGTGCGGATGCGTCGATACATGGTATTGCTACTGCGCAGCTTGGGCCAGTTCGATCTCACGGTCGAGCCGATCCCACCGGATGACCTTGCCGTTGACGAGCCAAAGGGGAGTGAAGTTGATGCCGAACGAGCTTACTGCCTCCCGTGCCGCACGTATCCTCTTCATGGTAGCTGTGCCCTCCTGGTTCATGCAGGACCGAATGGATGCGGTATCTGCGCCCACCTGGGCTGCCAATTCCAAAAGCGACAGCTCCACGGGATAGACCTCCGACCACTCAGCCTGTCTTTTGAAAAGAATGCTGCGGACATCCGAAGTCACCACGGGAAGTCCGGTTCGGGTGCAGCTCACCAGCAACGCAGCAAGATAGGCGTTGGTATGCGAAGGAAGCGGGACGTCGTAGGCGGTGTAGTAGACGAGCCCCTGGCCGACGTATCGCTCAAGTGTCTCCTTCGTTGCCCTGTGTGCCGTAGCGCATGCAGGGCACTGGTAGTCCGAGATCTCGACCACGTGAACAGGACTGCCTGGCTTACCCTGCGAGTATGCGATACCTGCGGAGTCAAGGCTGCCAAGCAGTCCTACCGGAACACGCTCGAGCACCACGGTCTGGGGGGTGCGCGTCTTCCACATGAAAGTCGCACCGAGGAGAACCGCGGCGACAAGACCTGTGGAGAAGTACGGATCTACAGAAAAGTATCTGCCAAGCATGTTTGACCCGGATCTGAATTGGCCGGACCTTGCGAGTACCCTTTCAGGATCCACTCCCTGGGCGCTCAAGCATTGGGTTTAGCTAGCCTGCCGAATGGCAGTCGTAGATCTGGCCTGTGGTACCGTTATAGGTGCAGCAGGTGCCACCACTGCAGCCAAGTTTGATATCCGTCTGCTGCTGAGCCCAGGCAGTCTCAGACTGTAAGGACAGACCAGTCGCGAACAGGGCTGCACCGAGCAGGCTACCGGAGAGGAATCGCGCGATGGGCTTCATGGTTACCTTCCGCGAAGTCGTGAATGGAGATCTATCGTTCTGTAAAGACAGGGCACATCGCGCCCAGGGAGTGGATGGGTTTATTGGCTTGATTGGTACGGGTCTCTCGTGACAAATTGCAATAATTATGCCTTCGGAACACTGCTGGGGTTTCGGGGCGGGAGCCAAGGTGCTATGGCGGAAGTAAGCATGGTAAGATTTTGTATAGCAATTGGATGGGCATGGTGAAAATTTGCAGGTTGCTGCCTTTGTGTGGTCGGGCAGTAGAAGTGTCGTGACACCACTGGGACATCGAAGTGTGGTACGGGTGTCCCAGGTGGGACAAAGGTGGCAGATTCTACGGTACCATTGCGAGCGATCCGACGCATGTCTCCGCTCGAAAGACTCATCTCAGGGCGCTGGGCTGAGGCTGAAGTGGGCGATTGAGATTCTCCAACTCCCTACCGCCCCGCCACCACCACCGGCCCCTGCGCCTCCCGCAGCACCCACGCGTCCGGGTCCACCATCACCCGCGCCGCCGCGGGCACCCGCAGCTCCGCACGCCCCCCGGGCATCTCCACCCGCCGCCGCTCGCCGTTCACCTCCACCTCCACCGGCATGGGGAACGGCAGCCCGCCCGCCACCTCCCACCGCAGCCGCACCGCGCCGTCCGCGCGCTCCGCCACCAGCCGCGGCAGCACGGGCTGGCGCAGGTACACCTCGAACAGCCATCCCAGCTCCTGTCCGGACGCTTCCTCCGCGATGCGCAGGAAGTCGTCCGTGGTGGCGAAGCGCGCCGGGCGGCCGTCCGAAGCCTGTTCCAGCGCCGGGTCCGGGTACGCCATGCGGCGCAGCGAGCGGAAGAAGGCCGAGTCCCCCACCACCCAGCGGAGCGTGTGGAGCACCCAGGAGCCCTTGCCGTAGATGTCGCTCCCCGAGTCGAAGTAGATCTGCCCCGCCGTGCGCGACTCCCTCGGCGCCACCGGCGCCGCGTTGACGAACCCCTGCCGCTGCGAGGCCATGTACTCGTGATAGGCCCGCTTCCCGGTGGTGTGCTCCACGTAGAGCGGCTGCATGTAGCTGCCGAACCCCTCGTGAAGCCACATGTCCTTCCAGTCCGCGTTCGTCACCAGGTTCCCCCACCACTCGTGGGCGAGTTCGTGGTGGTGGAGCGCGTCGAAGCCGAAGTCGATGCCCCCTGTCATCGCGCCGTTGTCGAAGCCGGCGCCGTAGGCGATGATCGTCTGGTGCTCCATCCCCAGGTGCGGCGTCTGCGCGACCCCGTACTTGTCCGCGCGGAAGGGGTACGGGCCCAGGGTCCGCTCGAAGAAGCGGAGGTGGTCCAGGATCTCCGGGAAGAAGGCCCGCCCGCGCGCCTCGTCCTCCGGGAGGACGTAGAAGACCACGGGGAAGGTGCCTCCCGCCACGCTCTCCAGCTCCTCCCGGACGACGACGTACGGGGCGATGTTGAGGGCGACGTTGTAGGCGTTGACGGGCGTGGAGACGAACCAGTCGTAGGTGATGGTGCCGTCGCCGTTGCGCTCCGTTCCGCGCAGACGGCCGTTGGTGGCGGCCACCAGCGGCTCCGGCACCGTCACGCGGATGGCCATGGAGTCCGGCTCGTCCGAGACGTGGTCCTTCGCCGGCCACCACACGTCCGGCCCCTGGCCCTGCACCGCCGTGGCGATCCAGGGCTGGCCGTCCCGCGTCTGCGCCCAGACGAAGCCGCCGTCCCACGGCGCGCGCGGCGCCACCCGCGGCCGTCCCGCGTAGGCCACGCGCACCGCCACCTCCTCCCCCGCCGCGCGGGGGGCGCCCAGGTCGATCCACAGCCGCCCGCCCCGCCGCTCCCACCGCAGCGGGGTCCCGCCGCCGCTCCCGGGCGAGGTCACGCCCGACACGGCGAACGTGGTGTCCAGGTCGAGGACGAGATGCCGCGTCGGGGTGACGATGCGCGCCACCGTGGTCCCCGCGCCGGAGATGCTGCTGTCCGCGGGGTTCACCCGCAGAGCAAGGTCGTAGAAGGTGACGTCGAACGCCGCCTGCTCCGGAAGGAGGGGGCCGCCCGAGTCGTAGATGTCCACCTGCTGCGAGGCGGCGGGGCGGGCGAGCGCGAGGAGGAACAGCGCCAGGGTCGGGAGCGTCTTCACTTCTTCTTCCTGCCTTTCGGGGTCGGGGTGCGGGCCGCGTCCGCCGGGGCGGCGTCGGCGAAGGCGCGGCGCTCCGCCGCGGAGGTGAAGGCGCGGTACGCCGCCGCGAGGGCTTCCTCGATGCGCTCCGCGCCGGCCACGGGAGGGAGCGGGCCGAGCTGCCGGAGCACGGCGTCCGGGACCTCGGCCGCCCGCGGGGCGAAGCGGAGCGAGGCCAGCTCCGGCCCGGCGCGCCAGAAGCCGCCGGTGCGCCGCGGCTCCGGAGTCGGGGGCGTGACGGCCTCCGGAGCGGACTCCGCCGTGGGCGCCAGTGCGGGCTCCGGCTCGGGGACGGCGCCGCGCAGCTCGCGGAGCCGGTCCAGGAGCGGCTCGCGCGGGCGCCCGCGCCAGGCGAGGACCAGGAACGGGTCGGCGTCGAACGCTTCGGCCAGGATGTAGAGGGTGGCGGCGACGTGCTTGCAGGGGCTGGCCCAGTCCGGGCAGGAGCAGTCGCTCGACAGCTCGTCCGGGCGCGTGGGAAAGAGCGAGAGGCCCGCGCCCGCGAACGCCTTCTCCACGTCCCGCGGCATCTCGCCCGCCAGCAGCGCGGCCAGGTAGAGGGCGTGGTCCGCCATAGCCCGCTCGACGCGCTCCCACTCCTCCTCCGTGAACCGCGGCAGCGTGACGCTCACCCGGTACGGCGTGGCCCGGGAGCCCTGCACCTTCGCGGTCACCCGGCCGGGCTCCACCTTCAGGTCCATCACCTGGCCGCTGCGCGCGTAGCTCCGGCCGCGGGTGAGGCGCGAGGCGTCGGCCACCTCCCGGAGCGCTTCGATGAAGCGCTTCGACCACCACGTCTCGCCGATCTCGCCGCGCTGGCTGCGGGCGCGGATCCCGTCCCTGGCCGGCCGCCGCTCCGCGTGCTCGTACATCCACCACTCGCTCATCGTCGGCCTCCTCTACTCCGCCACGGCGTCCGCCGCGAGCGCCACCACCCGGCGAAGCTCCGCGGTGGAAAGCTCAGTGAGCCACGCCTCGCCCGTGCCCATCACGCTGGCGGCGAGTTCCTTCTTTTCCTCGATCACGGCGTCGATGCGCTCCTCCAGCGTCCCGGCGCACACCAGCTTGCGCACCTGCACGTCGCGCTGCTGGCCGATGCGGAAGGCCCGGTCCGTGGCCTGGTCCTCCACCGCCGGGTTCCACCAGCGGTCGAAGTGGATGACGTGGTTGGCCGCGGTGAGGTTGAGGCCGGTGCCGCCCGCCTTGAGCGAGAGAAGGAGCACGGACGGGCCGTCCGGGGCCTGGAAGCGCTCCACCAGGGCGTCGCGCGCGGCCTTGGGCGTGTCGCCGTACAGGAAGGGGATCTCCCGTCCGAAGCGCTCCTCCAGGTAGCCGCGCAGCATGTGCCCCATCTCCGCGAACTGGGTGAACACCAGCGCGCGGTCGCCCACGTCCAGCACCTCGTCCAGGATCTCCTCCAGCCGGGCCAGCTTCCCGGAGCGTCCCGCCACCGCCGATCCGTCCTTGAGGAGCTGCGCAGGGTGGTTGCACACCTGCTTGAGCCGCAGGAGCGTGCTCAGCACCAGCCCCCGGCGCTCGATCCCCTCGCTGCTCTCCACCCGCTCCAGCATCTCGTCCACGGTGGCCTGGTAGAGCGTGGCCTGCTCGCGGGTGAGGTTGCAGAAGACCTTCATCTCCTGCTTCTCCGGGAGGTCCCGGATGATGCGGCGGTCCGTCTTGAGCCGGCGGAGGACGAAGGGGCCGGTGAGCCGCCGGAGGGTCGCGGCGCGGTCGGCGTCCCGGTAGCGCTCGATGGGGAGCGAGAAGCCGCGCCTGAACTCCGCGGCGCTCCCCAGCAGCCCGGGGTTGAGGAACTCCATGATGGACCACAGCTCGGCCAGCCGGTTCTCCACCGGGGTGCCGGTGAGGGCGATCCTGCGCGGAGCGCGGAGGCTGAGCACGGCCCGGGTCTGCAGGGCGGCGGAGTTCTTGATGTTCTGGGCCTCGTCCAGCACCACGCGCCCCCACTCCACCGCCTCCAGCTCCTCGCGGTCGCGGGCCGCCAGCGCGTAGGTGGTGATCGCCAGGTCGCTCCCGCGCACGGCCCGGCGCAGCGCCGCCCCGCTCAGCCGCTCCCCGCCGTGGTGGACGTGCACCCGCAGCCCCGGCGCGAACTTCGCCGCCTCGCGCTGCCAGTTCCCCACCACCGACATGGGGCACACCAGCAGGGTGGGGAGGCGCTTTCTCCGCTTGCCGCTCCCCTTCTCCACCGGCTCGGCGAGGAGAAGGGCGAGGAGCTGCACGGTCTTCCCCAGCCCCATGTCGTCGGCGAGGCAGGCCCCCAGCCCCAGCCGGTCCAGGAAGGAGAGCCACGCCAGCCCGCGCCGCTGGTACGGCCGGAGCTTCCCCGCGAAGCCCGCGGGCGCACGGGCGGGCTTGAGCCGGGCGTCGCCCGCGGCGCCCAGCAGCTCCGCCAGCCACCCTTCCGCCTCCACGCCCAGCACCGGCAGCTCCGGCGCCGCCTCGCCGGTGCCCAGCCCCAGGCGCAGCACCTCGGCCGCGGTCATCTCCCCCGACTCGCCGCGCTCCAGCAGCCGCAGCGCCGCCTCCACCTCCTCCGGCTTCAGCTCCACCCACTCGCCCCGGAAGCGCACCAGCGGCACCTTGGCCGCCGCGAGGGCGCGGAACTCCGAGGCGGAGACGCTCCGGTCGCCGATGGACACCTGCCAGTCGTAGGCGCAGAGCGTCTCCATCCCGAAGCGGCCCTCCGCCTCGCCACCGGGCGTGGAGGCGCGGGCCCGGAGCTTCACCCCCAGCCGCGCCGCGGGCTTCGTCCACCACCCGGGGACGCGTATCCCGAATCCCGCCTGCGCCAGGAGCGTAGCGCCCTCGCGGAGGAAGTGGTGGGCGGCTTCCGTGTCCAGGTCGGCCCCGGCGGGGCGCGCGCCGCGCAGCGCGGACTCCAGCGGAGGGAAGAGGCGCACCGCCCGGCCCAGGTCGCCCAGGAGCCGCTCCTGCGGGTGGTCCAGCGTGCGCTTCAGCACGGTGAGCCGGCTCCCCGCGCGCCAGACGTCCTCCGCGGGAACGAGGAGGCTGGGGTCGTCGCTGGCCTGGAGGAGGAAGTCCAGCCGCCAGGCCCCGTCCGGCGCGTTCTCCCCGGCGGCGTCGGCCGCGGCCGGGGGGGCGTCCTCGTCCGGCCGCCCGCCCGGCGGGGTGAGGCGGAAGCAGGTGCGAAGTCCGCCCTGCACCGCGGGCGCGAGGGGGCGCGACCACCCCGCGAGCGCCTCGGCCAGCGGCCCGTGCTCCTCTCCGAACAGCCAGCCGTACCCGTCCGTGAGCGCCCTGAGCCAGTTCTCGGCGATCATGCGGCGGCCGCGCCGCGCGGGCATGAGCTTCTCTCCCGCGAGCGACCGGCGCACGCAGGCGTCCACCAGCGTGCCGAGCGCGTCGGCCGCCACGTCCAGGGGCTCGCTCTGCGACTCGGACTCGATCGCCCCGCACGCCTCCGGGAGCGCGCGCCTCAGCGCCGCCAGCCGCTCCGCGTCCGCCTCGTCGGTGAGCAGGGGACGCCACGCTGCCCTCCAGCTGGTCCCGGCGCCGTCCAGCGCGGGGAGCACCCGCCCGCGCGCCACCAGCTCCAGCGCCAGCTTGGCGATCTCGGCGAGGCAGCGGAGGGTGTCGCCCGCCACCACGCCCTCCGGTGGCTCGTCGGGGAGCGAGAGGAGGAAGTCCAGCGAGGCGTCGCGTGGCAGCGAGATGCCCCGGACGGTCCAGGCCGCGACCTCGGTGGGCTCCGCCTCGTCGGTTTCGGCGGGGCGCGCGCGGACCAGCTGGGGCGACGCCTGCGGCCCCCGCGGGTGGGAGGGGAGGTGGAGGGTGAAGTCCGCGGTGGACGCCCGCTTGTCGATGCCGCCGACCCGGGCGAGGGCCTCGCGGAACGGCCAGGGTTCGGAGGCGAAGGGGTGCGGGCGGGGCTTGCGCGAGGGGCGCCCGCGGCGGCGCGGCGTCATGGCGAGGCCGTACGAGGACTCTCCCCAGAGGCGCAGCCCGTTCGGGCTCCAGCAGGCGTGGACGACGATCACGGTCTCGGTAGTTTCGTCGGCGTGACCCGGGCGGAAACGTGCTTCGTCACGAGCTTCACGATTACGAAGCTAGCGACGAAGTCCGGCCCGCGACAGAAGTTCGACCGCGGGGGCGCGAAGCGTCCCGCGGCGTCACCGTGCCTCCCGGCCGCGCGCGGGGGAAGGGCTGCGCCCGGAGGAGTCACCGCGTGATGCCGATCATCAGCTGGTAGCGGTCGGAGGCCGCGGGGAGGTAGCGCTCCAGCGCGGGGCCCGCCACCCGGAACCCGAACTCGTCCAGGAAGCGGAAGACGCGGTGCGCGGCCCGGTCGTCGTCCACGCCGCACTCCAGGGTGGCGAAGAGCGTGGGGGGCACCTCCTCCACGCGGGCGCCGGCGGGGAGCCGCCCCCGCGGCGGGCGCACCCGGAAGCCCACCTCCCCCTCCAGGCGAGCGCCCACCCGGTCCAGGGTGCGCACGAAGCCGCCCGCCAGCACGCGGAGCCCGGGGCGCTGCAGCGCCCGGCCCGCCTCCTCCACCGCCCGCGTGAAGGGGAGGGGGCCGGCGGGGCCCGCGGCCGGGAACCAGAGGAGGAGCGAGGGCTCCGCCCAGCGGTGAAGGTGGATCTGCGGGTCCTCGGGGTGCAGCCCGCCCAGGTAGCGGTCGGCCACGCGGAGCGCGAGGAGCCGGGCCGCCACCTCCTCCCGCCACGCCTCCAGCAGCGCGCGGCGCTCGTCCGCCCCGGCGTCCAGGAAGCGGCGGATCTCCCGCAGCCCGATCCCGGCCTCCCGGAGGCTGTTGAGGGTCTGGGCGGTCTCCGCCTGCTCCGGGGCGTAGGCGCGGTACCCGTTGGGGAGGCGGCGGGCGGGGAGGAGCAGCCCCCTGCGCTCGTAGAAGCGGAGCGCGCTGGGCGAGATCCCGGTGAGTTCCGCGAAGCGGGCGATGGTCAGCACGGCGCGTCGAGGGCCGGAGGGCGGGCGGCGGAGCGCCCCCCTTGAGGTTCACCCTGGTCGAAGGTGTAGAGTGGGGGCGAAGGAGCACACCCCCCACACATCCCGAGGAGGAAAGGCATGTCGGTAGAGGTCGCGGAGCTGGACGAGATCCGGCTCGTGGGAATCAAGGTCGTCGGGCGGCAGAGCGAGCTGAGCCACCGGGTCCCCCTGGCCTGGCTGGAGCTGGTCCGCGTCCAGGACGCCATCCCGGACCGGGTGGGTCCCGAGCTGTACTACGGCGTGACCCCGGAGGCGCACCACCACGAAGAGGGAGACCCTGTCTACGTCTACTGGGTGGGCGTGCAGGTCGCCTCCTCCGGCGAGACGCCGCCCGGCACGGCCACCCTGGTGGTCCCGCCGCAGACGTGCGCCGCGGCCACGGTGCGGGGCGGTCCGGAGGAGATCGGGGCCACCTACGTCGCCCTGGGCCGGTGGATGGAGGCGCAGGGCCGCGAAGCGAAGCGGGACGGGTACGCGGTCGAGCGCTACGACGTCCGCCGCCAGCCGGTCACCCCGCCGTACGACCGCTTCGACTACGAAGTCTTCCGACCGCTCGCCTGAGCCGGCGCGCCCCGGCGGTCGAAAGCGAGCGCATCCCGCGTCGCGGCGCAAGGATCCGCGAGGCGGGATCCCGGTGCGCCTCTTGCGGGCCCGGACCGCCCCGCCCGCCGGGGGGCGGTCCCGATCCCGAAGACGCCGAGGAGACGACGCCATGACGCCGGACCAGATGCAGCGGTACCGCGAGGCGGCGGAGAAGACCGCCGCCGAGCAGCGCAGGATCCAGGAGGAGGTGGACCGCCGCGACCGGGAGCGGCAGGGCGGAGGCGAGGAGGAGCAGGGCGCCGTGCAGGCGGGCGCCCGCACGCACCCCGCGCCCCCCTTCCCGCGGCAGCACCTGGAGAAGCCCGGGATCGAGGCGCGCCTGGACCCGCCGCCGCAGTACGAGGCCCCGGAGTACCGGGGCTCCGGCAAGCTCCAGGACCGGGTCGCCCTCGTCACCGGCGGCGACTCCGGGATCGGGCGGGCGGTGGCCGTGCTCTTCGCGCGCGAGGGGGCGGACGTGGCGGTCCTCTACCTGAGCGAGCACGAGGACGCCGACGAGACCCGCCGTGCCGTCGAGGCCGAGGGGCGCCGCTGCCTCACCCTCTCCGGCGACGTCCGCGACCCGGAGTTCTGCCGCGACGCGGTGGAGCACGTGGTGGAGGCGATGGGCCGCCTGGACGTGCTGGTCAACAACGCAGCCTTCCAGGAGCACGTGTCCACGCTGGAAGACCTCGAAGAGGCGCACCTGGACATGACGCTGCGCACCAACGTGTACGGCTACTTCCACATGACCCGGGCCGCGCTCCCGCACCTGCGCCCCGGGAGCAGCATCGTCAACACCGGCTCCGAGACCGGGCTGTTCGGCCAGCCCGTCCTGCTCGACTACTCCGCCACCAAGGGCGCCATCCACGCCTTCACCAAGTCGCTGGCGACGCGCCTCGCGGGGCAGGGAATCCGCGTCAACGCGGTGGCTCCGGGCCCGGTGTGGACGCCGCTCAACCCCGCCGACCAGCCTCCCGAGGCCGTGGAGAGCTTCGGCGCCGAGACCGACATGAAGCGCCCCGCCCAGCCGGAGGAGATCGCCCCGGCGTACGTGTTCCTGGCCGCCCCCGCCTGCTCCAGCTACGTCACCGGAGTGGTGCTGCCCGTGATGGGAGGGGTCGTCGGGACGGCGTAACCATGTGCTTTCCAGGAGATTCCGTCCGCAGGTGCACGCCTCTTGCTTCCCGGGACGGCATACCCTGGATGGAGAGAGAGAATGCGAGCACTTCGGAATACGATGGGAGGGGCCGCGCTGGCCGCGGCGCTTCTCGTGCTGGGAGGGTGCGGCGGAGGGGACGGGAGGGGCGAGGCGGAGGCGCGGACCACGCCCGTCGCGGACGCGGGGGCGGTGGGTACCCAATCGGCCCAGGCGCAGCCCGCAGACACGCCTGAGCCCCCCGCGCCCCGGGTGCAGCCCGACCTGCGCCTGGAGGTGAACGTGGCGGCCCGCGAGCTGTCCGTGTACCGCAACGACGAACGGATCGCCACCCACCCCGTCGCCGTGGGGAAGCCGGAGTGGCCCACGCGTACCGGCGAGTGGACCATCGGGCAGGTGATCTGGAACCCGAGGTGGGTGCCGCCCGCCGAGGAGTGGGCGGAGGACAGGGAGGAGAAGGAGCCGGGCGACCCCGAGAACCCGCTGGGCCGCGCGCAGCTCGTGTACGACGCGCCGCGGTCCATCCACGGCACCAACGACCCCTCGTCGCTGGGCAAGGCCGTGTCGCACGGCTCCATTCGCGTCTCCAACGAGGTGGCGATGGAGCTGGCCCGCATGGTGATGGAAGCGGGCGGCGCCGGGAAGGACGACGCATGGTACCGGCGCGTGCGCGAGAACCGCTCCGAGCGGGTGGACGTACCCATCCCCAACCCGGTGCCCATCCGCGTGGTGGCCGGCGGGGAGGACTGAGGAAGCCGGCGGGTCCCGCCCCGGCACACGGCGCCCCGGGAGAGCGATGCTCTCCCGGGGCGTCTCGCGTTCCACCCCCGGCCCGGAAACGCGATGCTTGCGCCCCGGCCGGTCAGCGATTATCCATTTGGTTAATCCAAATGGATAAAGCAGCGGGACGGGATTCCATCGGGAGCAGGACCATGACCGGCAAGGACCAGGACACGGAGCAGCGCATCCTCGACGCCGCCCACGCGATCTTCCTGAAGCGCGGGACCGCGGGGGCGAGGATGCAGGAGATCGCGGACGAGGCGGGCGTGAACAAGGCGCTCCTCCACTACTACTTCCGCAGCAAGGAGCGCCTCGCCGAGGCGGTGTTCGCGCGCGTCGCCCGCGGCCTCTTCCCCCCGGTGTTCGTCATCCTCGCCTCCGACGACGAGATCGAGACCAAGGTGGAGCGCGTCATCGCGCACTACCTGGACACCGTTTCCGCCTCGCCCTTCCTGCCGGGCTACGTCCTCAGCGAGATGCAGCACCACCCGGAGCGCATCGAGCGGCTGGTGGAGACGGCGGTGGAGGCCCCCGCGGAGGGGATCGCCCTCCCGGTCGTCGCGAAGCTGGGCGCGCAGATCGACGCCCGGGTCCGCGCCGGGACCCTGCGTCCCGTCGCGCCCGACCAGTTCGTGGTGAGCCTGCTCTCCCTCTGCCTCTTCCCCTTCGCCGCCCGCCCCCTGCTCCAGGTGTCGCTGGGGTGGGGGCAGGAGGAATTCGCGGAGTTCATCGAGGCCCGTAAGCGGGAGCTGCCGGGGTTCTTCCTGAACGCCCTGCGCCCGTGAGCGTGGTCGCCCTCGCGCTGCTCCTGGCCGCCGCGCCCCCGGACGCGCGGGACACGCTGCGGCTCCCGGCGCTGCAGGACGCCGCGGTGCGGCGGGACCCCCGAACCGGGGAGTACGCGCTGCAGGAGGCCGCGACGCGGCTCCGGCTCCGCGACTTCGCCGCCGAGCGGTTCCCCCAGCTCACGGCGGGCGCCCAGGCCACCCGGCAGTCGGAGGTCCCCGCGATCCCCGTCAACATCCCCGGCGTGGTGGTGCCCATCCCCCCCAAGAGCCACTACGAGGCGACGCTCGACGTGAGCCAGACCCTCTACGACGGCGGCGTCCCCTCCCGGCGCGGCGACGTGGAGGAGGCGCAGCTCGCGGTGGAGCGGGCGCAGCTGGAGGCCACGCTGTACCCCCTCCGCACGCAGGTGGCCGAAGCGTTCTTCAACGCCTTCCTCCTCCAGGAGCGGATGGCGGAGATCGGCACGCTCATCGAGGACCTGGAGGCCCGGCTGGAGCTGCTGCGGGCACAGGTGCGCGAGGGCGCCGCGCTCCCCGGCGACACCGCGGCGGTGCTGGCGGAGGCGCTGAGCGCGGGAGAGGACCGGCGCGAGGCGGCGGCGAACCGCCGCGCCGCGCTCGCCGTGCTCTCGGAGCTGACCGGGCGCCCCGTGACGGAGGACGACGTGCTGGCGCTCCCCGACCTCTCCGCGCAGGTGGCGCGGGCCCGGACGGCGGAGGGCCCCACCCCCGCGGCGCTGCGGGCCCACCCGCAGAACGCGGTGTACCGCGCGCAGCGCGAGCGGCTGGCGCAGGAGGTCCGGCTCTCGAAGGCGCAGGAGCGGCCGCAGCTCTCCGCCTTCGGGCAGCTCGCGTACGGCCGCCCGGGGCTCGCGCAGTTCCCGAAGGAGCTGCACGAGTACTGGCTGGTGGGGATCCGGCTGCGGTGGACGCCGTGGAGCTGGGGCGTCCCCGGACGCGAGCGCGAGGTCCTGGAGCTTCGCCGGCAGATGGTGGACGCCGAGCGGGAAGCGTTCGCGGACGAGCTGACCCGGCAGGTGCAGGACGACCTCCAGACGATGGACCGCCTGGAGGCCACGCTGGCGACGGACGAGCGCATCGTGGTCCTGCGCGAGCAGGTGGAGCGGCAGGCGAGGGCGCAGCTCGCCGAGCGGGTCGTCACCCCGTCCGAGTACGTGGACGTCCGCACCGACCTCCAGCAGGCCCGCCTCGCGCGGGAGCGCCACCGCGTGGAGCTGGCGCGGGCGCGGGCCCGGTACCTTACCACGCTGGGCCTCGGCCTGCGGTGATGTCCCCATGACCCACGAAGATCGAGCCACGATGACCGCGAAAGCCGCCCGTCGCCTCCTCGCCGCGTCCCTCTGCCTCCCCGTCCTGGCGGGGTGCCGCCGGGAGCAGCCGGACGCGTACGGGAACTTCGAGGCGACGGAGGTGGTGGTCTCCGCGGAGGTGAGCGGGCAACTCCTCCGCTTCGTGCCCCAGGAGGGGCAGCGCCTGGCCGCCGGCGCCGTGGTGGGGCAGGTGGACACCGTGGTGCTGACGCTCCAGCGGCAGGAGCTTACCTCCCAGCAGAGCGCGGCGGTGACACGCACCACGGAGGCGGAGGCCCAGGTAGGCGTGCTGCAGGCCCAGCTCGCCACGGCGCTGGAGGAGTACGGGCGGACGCAGCGTCTCTTCCGCGCCGAGGCGGCCACCGCCCGCCAGCTCGACACCGCCGCCCGGGACGTCCGCGTGCTCCGGGAGCAGATCGCCGGCGCGCGGGCGCAGACCGAGGCCACGCGCGAGGAGACGCAGGGCGCCCGCTCCCGCATCGAGCAGGTGGAGGAGCAGGTCCGCCGGAGCCGCGTGGTGAACCCCGTCGCGGGGACGGTGCTCACCACGTACGTGGAGGCCGGCGAGTACGTGCAGCCCGCGCAGCCGCTCTACCGGATCGCGAACCTGGACACCCTCACGCTGCGCGCGTACGTGAGCGAGCCGCAGCTCGCCGGCCTGCGCATCGGCGGGGAGGCGCGGGTGAGCATCGACACGGGGGAGAAGGAGACTGCGACGCTCCCGGGCCGGGTGAGCTGGATCTCCTCGCAGGCGGAGTTCACGCCCACGCCCATCCAGACGCGGGACGAGCGGGCCACGCAGGTCTACGCCGTGAAGATCCTCGTCCCCAACCCGCACGGCGCGCTCAAGATCGGGATGCCCGGCGAGGTCGACTTCGTCGCGGCGGGGGCGCCGCCCGCGGGGCGGTCGCGGCCATGAGCGCGGACCCCGCCCCGGCCGTCGAGGTGGAGGGCGTCTCACGGCGCTTCGGGGAGACGGTGGCGCTGGACGGGGTCTCGTTCTCCGTCCGGCCGGGGGAGCTGTTCGGGTTCATCGGGCCGGACGGCGCGGGGAAGACCACCCTCTTCCGCATCGTCGTCACGCTGCTGGTGCCGGACGAGGGCGAGGCGCGGGTGCTGGGGCTGGACGTGGTGGAGGACCTGTGGGAGATCCGGTCGCGGGTGGGCTACATGCCGGGGCGCTTCTCCCTGTACCCGGACCTCTCCGTGGCCGAGAACCTGGAGTTCTTCGCCTCCGTCTTCGGCACCACGGTGGAGGAGCAGTACGACCTGATCGCCCCCATCTACCGGCAGATCGAGCCCTTCCGCGACCGGCGGGCGGGAGCGCTCTCCGGGGGGATGAAGCAGAAGCTGGCGCTCTCCTGCGCGCTGGTGCACCGCCCCGACGTCCTCTTCCTGGACGAGCCCACCACCGGCGTGGACGCCGTGTCCCGGCGGGAGTTCTGGGACCTCCTCGACGACCTGAAGGCGGGCGGGCTCACCATCGTGGTCTCCACGCCGTACATGGACGAGGCGGACCGCTGCGACCGCGTCGCGCTCATCCAGAAGGGGCGCATCCTCGCCGTCGACCCCCCGGCGGAGATCGGGCGGCGCTACCCGCTCCCCCTGGTCGCCGTGCGCGCGGACGACCTCCACCGGCTCCCGGGCGCGCTCCGCCGCTTCCCGCACGCCCGCTCCGCCTACCCGTTCGGCGCGGAGGTCCACTACACCGACGCGCGCCCCGACGCGGACCCGCGGTCCGTCGCCGCGGAGGTCCGGGCCTTCCTGGAGACAGAGGGCTTCCGGGGCGTGGAGGCGGCCCCCGTCGCGGCGGGGATCGAGGACGCCTTCATGGAGCTGATGGGCGCCCCGGAAGGGGAGGCGCGCCCGTGAGCGCGCCGGTGGCGGTGGAGGCGTACGAGCTGACGCGCCGCTTCGGCGACTTCACCGCCGTGGACGCCATCACCTTCCAGGTGGCCGAGGGAGAGGTCTTCGGGTTCCTGGGGGCGAACGGGGCGGGGAAGACCACCGCCATCCGCATGCTCACCGGGCTGCTGGCGCCCACCTCCGGCCGGGCGCGGGTCGCGGGGCACGACGTCTACACCGAGACGGAGGAGATCAAGCGCAGCATCGGCTACATGAGCCAGCGCTTCTCGCTGTACGAGGACCTCACGGCGCGCGAGAACATCCGTCTCTACGGCGGCATCTACGGGCTCACGGACGCGCAGGTCCGCGCCCGGACCGCCGAGCTGCTGCGGCGCCTGGGGCTGGAGCCGTACGCGGACGCGCCGGTGCGCTCCCTCCCGCTGGGGTGGAAGCAGAAGCTCGCCTTCTCGGTGGCGATGATCCACGAGCCGCGCGTCGTCTTCCTGGACGAGCCCACCGGCGGCGTGGACCCCATCACCCGCCGGCAGTTCTGGGAGATGATCTACGACGCGGCGGAGGGCGGGACCACGGTGTTCGTCACCACGCACTACATGGACGAGGCGGAGTACTGCGACCGCGTCTCCATCATGGTGGACGGGCGCATCGCGGCGCTGGGGACGCCGCGGGAGCTGAAGGAGCGCTTCGGGGTGGAGAGCATGGACGAGGTGTTCGTCCGGCTGGCGCGCCCCGAGGCCGGCGCGGAGGACGCGTCGTGAGCCCGCTGCGCGGCTTCGTCCTCAAGGAGTTCCGCCACATCCTGCGCGACCGGCAGACGCTGGTCATCCTCCTCCTGCTCCCGCTGGCGCAGGTGGTCCTCTTCGGCTTCGCGCTGCGCACGGACGTGCGCGGGGTGCGGCTCCTGGTGGTGGACCCCGTGCCGGACGCCGCCACGCTGGCGCTGCGCGGCCGCTTCGAGGCCACGGACGTGTTCCGGGTGGTGCGCGTGCTCCCCACCACGGACGACCTGGCCGGCTGGTTCCGGCGCGGCGAGGCGGACCAGGCCCTGGTGATGGGGCCGCGCTTCGCGCAGACGCTGGCGCGCGGCGAGGGGGCGCAGGTGCTGGTGGTCACGGACGCCACCGACCCCAACACCGGGAGCACCATGCAGGCGTACGCCGCCGCCGTCGTCCAGGGCTACGAGCGGGAGCTGCGCGCCGCCCGCCCGGGGACGCCCGCCCCGGGCGTGGAGATCGTCCCGGAGACGCGGATGCGCTTCAACCCCACGCTGGAGAGCGTGAACCTCTTCATCCCCGGGCTCATCGCGCTGGTGCTGACGGTGGTGTCGGCGCTGATGTCCGCCATCTCGCTCTCGCGCGAGAAGGAGCGGGGCACGATGGAGGTGCTGCTGGTCTCCCCGCTCCGGCCGTGGCAGATCATCGTGGGGAAGGTGCTCCCCTACCTGGCGCTGGGCTTCGGGAACGTGCTGAGCGTGCTGGGGGCCGCGTGGCTCGTCTTCCGCGTTCCCTTCCGCGGGAGCGTGCTCCTGCTGCTGGCCGAGTGCCTCCTCTTCATCGTCACCTCGCTGGCCCTGGGGGTGCTGATCGCGGCGCGCACCGGCTCGCAGCGTACGGCGATGATGGGGGCGCTGATGGGGCTGATGCTCCCCACCACCATCCTCTCGGGGATGATCTTTCCCATCTCCAGCATGCCCGCGTGGCTGCAGCCCGTCACCCACCTGGTGCCGGGGAAGTGGTTCATCCTGATCTCGCGGGGGATCATGCTGAAGGGGGTGGGGCTCGAACACCTCTGGCGGGAGACGCTGGTGCTGGCCGTGATGACGCTCCTGCTCCTGGTGGCGGCGGTGCGATCGTTCGACGTCCGCCTGGACTGACCCGTGGGCACCCTCCGCGCCCTGCTCCGCAAGGAATTCCTGCAGATCGCCCGCGACCGGGCCATGCTGCGGATGCTGGTCGCCCTGCCGCTGGTGCAGCTCCTGGTGCTCTCCAGCGCGTCCACCTTCGAGATCCGCCGGGCGAGCCTGTACGTGGTGGACGAGGACCGCTCCGGTGCCTCGCGGGGGCTGGTGGAGCGGATGGCGGCGTCGGGGCGGTTCGAGGTGGCGGGGGCTTCGGTCTCCATGGCGCGGGCGGACGAGGCGCTGCTGGACCGCCGGGTCCCCGTGATCCTGCGCATCCCCCTCCACTTCGAGCGGGCGCTGGTGAGGACCGGGACGGCGCCCGTGCAGCTCGTGTTCAACGCGGAGGACGGGGCGGCGGCGGGCGTGCTGCGGTCGTACGCCGGGAGCATCCTGTCCACGTACTCGGCGGAGCTGGGCCGGGAGCTGCGCCCCACCTTCCAGGCCGTGGCCGGCCCCGACGCGCCGCCGACGCCGGGCGTGCCCCGGATCGACGTGCGGACGCGCGCCTGGTTCAACCCGGAGCTGAACTACCACCACTACATGGTGCCGGGGATCCTGGTGGTGCTGGTGACGGTCGTCGCCACCACGGTGGGCGCCATGAACATCGTCCGCGAGAAGGAGATCGGGACGCTGGAGCAGCTCAACGTCACGCCGGTGACGAAGGCGCAGTTCATCGCCGCCAAGCTGCTCCCCTTCTGGGTCATCGCGCTCGCGGACCTCTCCGTCGGGCTGCTGGTCGGCCGGCTCTTCTTCGGGATCCCCGTGAACGGGAGCCTCCTGCTGGTCTTCGGCGCGGCGGCGGTCTACCTGCTGGCGGCGCTGGGGATCGGGCTCTGGATCTCCACGGTGGCGGAGACGCAGCAGCAGGCCATGTTCCTCAGCTTCGCCCTGAACATGGTCTACCTGCTGATGAGCGGGCTGTTCACCCCCATCCAGAGCATGCCGGTGTGGGCGCAGTGGGTGGCGCAGCTCAGCCCGGTCAAGCACTTCATCGTCGTCATGCGGGCGGTGCTGGTGAAGGGCGCCGGGCTCGCCGACGTGACGGTGCCGCTGCTGGTGCTGGCGGCGTACGGTGCCACGGTGCTGACGTTCGCGGTGAGGCAGTATTCCAAGACGACGGCGTGATGCGCCGCCGTCCACACGGCAATCACGGGAGGTGGAGCATGGACGTTCTGGTGACCGGAGGGACGGGGGTGCTCGGGAGCCGCGTGGTGGATCGGCTGCGGGCGGGCGGACACCGGGCGCGGGTGCTGAGCCGGCGGCCGGGGAGCGGTCCGGACCACGTCGTGGGCGACCTCGCCACCGGCGTGGGGCTCGCGGAGGCGGTGCGGGGGGCGGAGGTCGTCGTCCACGCCGGCTCGGCGACGGGGTCGGCCCGGAACGGGCGCGCCACGGACGTGGAGGGGACCCGGAGGCTGCTGGAGCGGGCGCGCGAGGCGGGGGTGCGGCACTTCGCCTTCGTCTCCATCGTCGGGATCGAGCGCGTGACGGCCTTCTCCTACTACCGGAACAAGCTCGCCGCGGAGGACCATGTCCGCGAGGGCGGCGTGCCCTGGTCCATCCTCCGCGCCACGCAGTTCCACACGCTGCTGGACGGGATGATCGGCGGGTTCTCCCGGCTCCCGGGGCTGACCCTCGTCCCCACCCGCTGGCGCTTCCAGCCGCTCGACCCGGACGTGGCCGCGGACCGGCTGGTGGAGGCGGCGCTGGCGGAGCCCGCGGGGATGCTCCCCGACCTGGGCGGGCCGGAGGTGATGGAGATGGGGAACCTCGCCCGGTCGTGGCTCGACGCGCGCGGGCAGCGCCGCCGCGTGGTGCGGCTACCCATGCCGGGAACGGCGGGCCGCCGGATCACGGAGGGTGCGCTGACCTGTCCGGACCGGCGGGACGGCGGCGTCACGTGGGAGGAGTACCTGGCGCGGAAGTACGGGGGGCGCGGTAGGGAGGTACGTACGCGGACGTGGCGGCCGGATTTGTGAGGGCGGGGGAAAGGGAGCAGATTGTGGGTGTCATGCATCCTGCTCCACGTACGCGCCCATCTCACCATGGGAGGTCGCCGTGCAATACTTCCGGGGCATCAACGTGGTCTCCGTCGAGGTGCCGGACCTGGAGCGCGGGCGGGAGTTCTACCGCGACGTGCTGGGCTTCGGCCCGCCGGTCTACGACCTCCCCGAAGCCGGGTGGATCGAGTTCGCGACGGGGGCGCCCGCGGGCAACCTCGCGCTGACCACCGCGCCGCCGGGGTGGTCGCCTTCCACGAACACGACCGTCGTCCTCGACACGCCGGACTGTCACGCGACCTGCGCCGCGCTGCGCGCCCGGGGCGTCCGGTGCGACGACCCGGTGGTGTTCCCCGGCTACGTCACCTACTGCAGCTTCTACGACCCGTTCGGGAACCGACTCCAGATGTGCAGTCCCGCCCCCGGGGAATGATGTGACGACCCACCGGGGGGCGTGTCGCCGCGGGACTGAATCCCATCGTCGGGAGATCCCGTAGGGTAACGGCATGAACTCACGATTCCGCACCCTCCCGGCGGCACTCGCCGTCTGGCTGCTCGGCGGCTGCGCGGGCACGCCGCCGCCGGCCGCCTCCGCCCGCGAAGGCCCACCGCACCCCGACGAGGCCGTCGCCGGGGTGCTGGCCGCGCGCTTCGACTCGCTCCGGCAGGATCGGAACATCCCCGGTCTCGCCGTCGTCGTCCTCCGGGACACGACCGTCGTCCTCGCGCGCGGCTTCGGCTACGCCGACGTGGAGCGGCGGGTCCCCGTGACGCCGGAGACGCCGGTCGACGTCGCGTCGGTGAGCAAGCCCGTCTCAGCCGTGGTCGCGCTCCGGCTCGCCCAGGACGGCGTGCTCGACCTGGACCTCCCGATGCGGCGGTACCGGGGCTTCGCGGAGTTCTGCGAGGCGGTCCGCGGCGAGGGCGGGATCTTCTTCGGCGACTACGGCTGCGAGGGCGACCGGCTCACGCTCCGCCACGTGCTCGCCATGACGGCGAACGGCGAGCCGGGGACCCGCTTCCGGTACAACCCGCCCTCCTTCTCGTGGGCGTCGCGCCCGATGGCCGAAGTGGCCGGGCGCCCGTTCTCCGACCTCGTGGACTCGCTGGTCTTCCGCCCGGCCGCGATGCGCGACGCCGCGCGGATCCACCGGCGCCTCCCGCTCCGGGACGACCTCGCCGCGCGGTTGGCGGCGCCCCACCACGTGGATCCGGCGGGCCGGGTCGTGCGCTCGGACCCGCCGCCGCCGCAGGGGGACGGCGCGGCCGGCGGGGTGATCGCCAGCGCGATGGACCTGGCGCGCTTCGACGTCGCCCTTTCCGGCGGGCGGCTCCTCGCGCCGGAGTGGCTCGCGCAGCTCTGGACCCCCGCGCGCACGCCGTCCGGCGAGGCGCTTCCCTACGGGCTCGGCTGGTACGTCGCCGACCACGAGGGGCGGCGCCTCGCATGGCACACCGGGCTGTGGGAGGGGCGGTACTCCGCGCTGTACCTGAAGGTGCTCTCCGACGTGCCCGGCGAGCGGCTGACGCTGGTGCTCCTGGCGAACAGCGACGGCCTCCGGTGGGAGAAGGCGCTCGACGAGGCGGCCATCGAGAGGTCGCCCTTCGCCACCGCGTTCCTTGCCGCGTTCCCGGGGCGCGCGGGCACTCCGCGGGCACACGGCACTTCCCTTTCCCGAGATTCCCACGTCCCGTGAAACCCCTCGTCGTCGTGCTCGCCCTCGTGGTTTTCATCGTCGTCGGAGCCAGCGTCCTCCTCGACGCGGGGTGTGGAAACGACGTTCTCGCGGAGCACGCCTCGCCGGACGGCCGGTGGAAAGCCGTGGTGTTCCAGCGGGATTGCGGCGCGACGACCGACTTCAGCACACAGGTGTCGGTGATCCGGGCGTCCCGTGGCATCCGGAACTCTCCGGGGAACGTCTTCGTCACCGACACCGATCACGGAATCGCTCCCTCGGGGCCGGGCGGCGGCCCGGAGGTGAGGGTCCGCTGGGAGTCTCCCGACCTGCTGGTGATCGCCCACCACGAGGCGGCGCGCGTTTTCAGGTCCGAGGAAGCCGTCGGCTCGATCCGGGTGGAGTACGAGCGCTTCGACCGGTAGAGTGATACGGGCCGGACCTGCTGCGGGTACCGCCTCGACACCTGCCCCTCACCAGCATCCACAGGGAGCGTAGCCGACGTGTCGAGACGATGGTGCCGGATCGGCGCGGTCGCCGTGACCGCCTGGGTGTGCCTGGCCGGGGCCTTTCTCCTGATCGGGTGGACCTGGCCGAAAACCGCTACGGGATGGATGGTCGCGCTCGGCGTCGGGCCTCTCGTGTACCTCGGTTTCGAGGCGGTCGGGATAGGGCTGTTCTACGTGGGGAGGCGCGTCCTCTCCGTCACGGTGTTCGCCGGTCTCCCGCGGGACCGGCGCCGCCCTCCACCCGCGATCTCACTCCGGAACGTGGCGGTCGGGCTGATCGTGGCGCTGGCGTGGATCGGCGTCGCGGTCGTGGCCGTCTCCGTCATCGGATGGCTGGCGGGAAGCGATGCGACCGGCATGCTGGACGAATTCAGGCGGCGCCATTTCTACTGACGCGTTTCCGTTCGCCCGTAACCTTCACTCGACCGGTCCTTGAATGTCCTTCTTCCGTACTCCCCTGGCGCTCCTCTCGGCCGCCGCGGCGTGCGTGGTGGCGAGCGTGGTGCTGCCCTCCGTCGTCATCACCCTGTACGCGCTGGGGACTCGCGACGCGGAGGCCGTCACCCGCTTCGCGGTCGCGGTCGCGGAGCCGCTCGCCCTGCTCGGCGCCGGTGGAGCGACGGTGCTCCTCGCCCGCCGTGCCGGGCGGTGGACCGGCGTCGCCGCGGCCGCGGGGATCCTGGGAGCGGCGATCTGGGTGAACGACGTGGACGCATGGACGTACGCGGCGCTGGCCGGGCTCCCGGTCGTGGGGTGGCTCGCGGCGCGGGAGAGGCCGCGGCCGACGCGTCGCGGGACCGCGGAGACCGCCGCCGTCCCCGGCCCGTCCGTGAAGGCGCTGCCCGGCGAGGGGGTGCCGGACGCGGTCGTCCCGACGCCGCGGGCCGCGCCCGCCTCTCGCCCGCGGGCACGCTGACGGCCCTCGCGGCCGGCCGCCGCCGGGGTGTCTCCGGGAGCCTGTCCGCGCGAACAACCTTCTTCTACACTCCGGGCGTCGAAGGAGCGAAGTCCCTTTCTTCCACCCCGAGGCTCGCCCCTGCATGCGAAGCTCCGTAGCATTCTCCGTCACGATTCTTCTGGCCGGCTGCCGGCTCGCGCCCGGCACCGCCGTCCCCGCCCCGGAGGCCGCGCCCGCCGACGCCTTCGCCGTGGTGGCCGAGGCGGACCGGCTCGCCGCGCGGGACCTCTGGCCCGGCTTCGACCTGCGCGCCGTCCCGGTGGCGATCCACGACGGGGAGCGCACCCTCCTCTTCCGGCACCCCTCGCCGCCGGACGGGTTCGAGCCCGTGCCCGGAAAGGAGGGCGTGTGGACGTATCCCGGGCGGCACCCGGCCGTGACGGCGAACACCCGCGTGGAACTCGGCGGAGTCGCCACCGCGACGCTGATGGCCGCCCCCGACACCGTCCCCCTTTCGAGGCGGGCGGGGATCCTCGTCCACGAAGCGTTCCACGTCTTCCAGGGCGAGCGCCACCCCGGGTGGATTGCGAACGAGGCGGAGCTGTTCACCTACCCCGTGGACGACCCCGACCTCCTCTCGCTCCGGCGGATGGAGACGGAGGCGCTGCGGCGCGCCCTGCTGGCCGACGACGCGGAGCGGGCCGCCTGCTGGGGCCGCGCCGTGGTGGGGATCCGCGGGGAGCGGTTCGCCCGCATGCCGGAGGGCGCCGCCGGGTACGAGGTCGGCACCGAGTGGGTCGAGGGGCTGGCGAGCTACGTGGAGGGCCGCGCCCTCGCCCGGTCCGACTCCGCGTACCTTTCGGCCGCCGCGCCCGCGCCCGAGGCGATCCGCCAGGGCGCCTACGCGACGGGCGCCGCGCTCGCCCGTCTCCTGGACCGGCTCTCGCCGGGGTGGCGGGCCTCGCTGGAGCGCGACGACTCCACCCCCCTGTACCGGCTGCTCGCCGGCGCGCTCGGTGGTTCGGCGGGCGACTCGGGGGCCTGCGGCTTCGCCTCCGGGGAGCGCGACGGCATCCGGACCGCCGCGGGGGCGGACGTGGACGCGCTGCGTGCCCGCCGTGCCGGGCAGCGCCGCGACTTCTTCGAGCAGCCCGGCTGGACGGTGGTCTTCGCCGCGCAGGGCACCCCGCTCTTCCCGCAGGGGTTCGACCCGCTGAACGTGCAGGTCGTCCGGCCCGGCGAGGTGCTTCACGCCCGGTGGCTCAAGCTGGGCAACGGGGCGGGCGCCGTGGAGGTGTTGGGGCAGGCCGCCGTCACCGAGGCCGCGGGCGCCCACCCGCTCTTCAACGGGGTGCGTACGCTCACGATTACGGGGCTCGCGTCCGAGCCGGCGAGCACGGTGGCGGACGGCGTCGTCACCCTGAAGGCGGACGGGATCAGCGCGGAGCTGCGGGGCGCGACGGTGGAGCGGAGCGGGCAGACCGTGACGGTGCGGCTCCCGCCGGCGAGCTGAAGGATGTGCCTCCACACGCCCCGGTGAACGGGGAGCGGGCTGTGCGTCGTCGCGGAGATATTCGGCACCGCGTCGGATGCTCCTGCCAACCCGGCGACGTAGAAGCGCCGCGGTCGAGCTTCGGCGTTTCATCTACGCTTCTTCGATCCACAGGTCATGCCGATAGAACTTCGCCTGCTCGGCCCCGAAGACGACGGGGTGCTGCAGCACGTGGCTCCCGGAGTCTTCGACGAGCCGGTGCACCCGCGCTGGACCCGGGAGTTCCTCGCCGACGCGCGCCACCACCTCATCGTCGCACTGGACGGAGGCGAGGTCGTCGGCATGGTCTCGGCCGTCGACTACGTGCACCCGGACAAGGCTCCGCAGCTCTGGGTCAACGAGATCGGCGTCGCGCCCTCGCGCCAGCGCCGCGGCATCGGCCGGCAGCTTCTCGACGCGATGCTCGCGCACGGCCGCACACTCGGCTGCACGGAAGCGTGGCTCGGCACCGAGGACACGAACGAGGCCGCGCGGCGTCTCTACCAGAGCGCGGGTGGGGCGCCCGAGCCGTTCGTGCTCTACTCGTTCCAGCTCGCCCCGGACGAGGCGCCCGATGACGGCGCGGGGTAGATCCGCAGGGCATGGCAGGAGGTGTCGAGCCGGACATAGCGTACCTCGTTCACCCTGTCCTCGCGATGTTGTAATGAATAACGATATCCGTTATAGTTAATCGGTCACAACCTCGTGGAGGAAATGGATGGCGCATGATACTCTCGTTTCACGATGAAGCGACTGCGGACATCTACCATGGTCGCGACACGGGAAGGGCACGGCGGACCTGTCCGTCGGAGCTCTGGCGGAAGGCGCAGATGAAACTCCAATTGATTCGAAACGCAAAGGAATTGAAGGACCTCATGGCGCCTCCGGGAAACCGGCTCGAGCCTTTGGCCGGCGACCGGGAGGGACTACACAGCATCCGAATCAACAAGCAGTATCGTATCTGTTTCTTATGGACGGACGCGGGTGCGGAGCGCGTCGAAATCACGGACTATCACTGATTTGCTCTAAGTTGCCCGGTCCGTTTCGTGCGGGTCGGGCAGGCCGGGATCCCCGGTGCGATGGAGCCCTCGGGCGACAACCCTGTGGAATCGACACGAAAGGACAATCCCCATGATCGGGCTTCCAAACAATCGGCCGCCTTTTCACCCAGGGCAGATTCTTCTCGAGGAGTTTCTGGAGCCCTACGGGATGAGCCAGACGGAACTCGCCAGGCGCATCCATGTGTCGTACCCGAGGGTCAACGAGATCGTACACGGCAAGCGAGGGGTCACACCGGATACCGCGTGCCGGCTCGGGAAGCTGTTTGGCACGACACCGGACTTCTGGCTCAACATGCAGCAGGACTGGGACCTGTGGCACACTCTCCACAACCCGGATGTCCTGCATGTGATAGGAGAGATCCAGACACTGGAAGACGCGGCTGCGTGATCACACATGCGGTCCGGGTCGAATGTCTCACGATCAGCCGTATGAACCTGTGAGGGCGCTTGCGGTCCTTCCGTCGCGTCTCGAACACGAGTCGGCGTGCAAGGAAATCCAACGAACGGTCGGAAGGCGGTCCTGGCTCCGTTCCGCATACCGTTTCCCCTGATGGGAGAGTCGATCGAATCCTGCATGCCTTAACTCCTGCAGGTGCTCAGCGGTCCCCATGACCCGCTCCCCCCTCCATGCTCTCCCGCTTCGTCATCCTCGTCCTGCTTCTCCTGGCCGGCTGCAGGTCCGCGGCGGACCTCGCGCCCGCCGCTTCCGTCTCGAAGCTGGACACCACCTCCCCGTCCGACTGGGAGAAGATCGCGGCCACGTATCCCCCCTGCGCCCTCTCCGCGGATTCCGCCGACGCGACACCCCGGGTCGAGATCCCGCGTCTGCGGATCTCGCTCCCCCTTCCCCCCGGCGCCGAGTTGAGCGAGGGCGGCGAGGGGCCCGGCGAGACGTGGGTATGGCGCTTCGCGCCGGATTCGGCCGTACTGCACCTGCAGAGGCTGGCGGGAATCGAGGGGGCCGCCGACTACACGATGATCCTGGAAGACGCCGGGTTCGAGTCCGCGGCGGACTGCTCGCACCGCGTGGACGGGCACGCCGCGGTGGTGCGACGGATGCGCTTTCCCGATGCAGAGCGTACCTTCTACGGTGCAACCATCCAGATGATACCGGCGACGGGCGAATCGCTGGGCGCGAGCGTGCTCGCCCCCGGCGAGGAGCGGCGCGACCAGCTCCTCTCCGTGCTCCTCCACCTCCGGGTGCATCCGCTCTGACCCGGTCGGGAGGCGGGGTGCCGGGGGTGGACCGCCGGCCTGACACCGGGTTGCAGGGGGAAGGAGGGCCGTCCGTACCTTCGCCTGAAACGCAGGTGCGAAGCCCCTCCGCCGCGAAGCCGGGTACATCCCGGCCGCGACGACCCCCCGACCACGCGCGGCGCGCCGGAGCGCCGCCGGGCCGCCGACCACCCTCCAGGACGAATTCGCCGATGATCCGCACGCTCACCCCGCCGCCCCCGCTGCGAAGGCTCGCGCTCCTCCTCTTCCTGTCGACCGCCGGCACCGCCTGCGCGTCGTCGACCGCGGCGCAGGGCGACCTCGCCCGCTGGCAGAGGCAGGCGCAGAACGTAACCATCGTGCGCGACGACTGGGGGATCGCCCACGTCCGGGGGAAGACGGACGCCGACGCGGTGTTCGGGATGATCTACGCCCAGGCCGAGGACGACTTCAACCGGGTGGAGACGAACTACCTCAACGCCATGGGCCGGCTGGCCGAGGCCGAGGGGGAGTCCGCCGTCTACCGCGACCTGCGGATGAAGCTCTTCATCCACCCGGACACCCTGAAGGCGCAGTACGCCGCCAGCCCGGCGTGGCTGAAGACGCTGATGGACGCGTGGGCCGACGGGCTGAACTACTACCTCCACACCCACCCGGAGGTGGAGCCGCGGGTGATCCGGAAGTTCGAGCCCTGGATGGCGCTCTCCTTCAGCGAGGGGAGCATCGGCGGGGACATCGAGTCGATCTCGCTGGCCCAGCTCGAAGCATTCTACGGCAACCGCCCCGGCCCCGTGGCGCTGGACGAGGACCCCACGCGCTTCAAGGAGCCGAGCGGGTCGAACGGCTTCGCCATCGCGCCCTCCAACACCGCGAACGGCCGCGCGCTGCTGCTCATCAACCCGCACACCTCGTTCTTCTTCCGCTCCGAGCTGCAGATGACCAGCGACGAGGGACTGAACGCCTACGGCGCGGCGACCTGGGGGCAGTTCTTCCTCTACCAGGGCTTCAACGAGCGGGTGGGGTGGATGCACACCTCCAGCGGCGTGGACGTGATCGACGAGTTCCTGGAGACCGTCGTAGAGAAGAACGGGCGCCGCTACTACCGCTACGGCAGCGAGGAGCGCCCGCTCGTCTCCTCCACCATGACGGTGCCGTACCGGACCCCGTCCGGCGCGACGGCGGAGAAGAAGTTCAACGTCTACCACACCCACCGCGGCCCCATCGTCCGCGAGGTGGACGGAAAGTGGGTGAGCGTCGCCCTGATGCAGAAGCCCGTCGAGGCGCTCAGCCAGTCGTTCCTGCGCACCAAGGCCCGCGACTACGCGTCGTTCATGGAGGTCGCGGCGCTGAAGGCCAACTCGTCCAACAACACCATCTACGCCGACGCGGACGGCGTCATCGCCTACCTCCACCCGCAGTTCGTCCCCCGGCGCGACGACCGCTTCGACTACACCCGCCCCGTGGACGGCAGCGACCCGGCGACCGACTGGAAGGGGCTGCACGCGCTGGACGAGGCCCCGTACCTGCGGAACCCGGCCAACGGCTGGATCCAGAACACCAACAACTGGCCGTACTCGGCGGCGGGGCCGTACAGCCCGAAGCTGGACAGCTTCCCGCGCTACATGGACACCGCCGGCGAAAACCCGCGCGGCATCCAGGCGCTGCGGGTGCTGCAGGACCGGAAGGACTTCACGCTGGCGTCGCTCATCGACGCGGCGTACGACCCGTACCTGCCGGCGTTCGCGGAGCTGGTTCCCACGCTCGTGCAGGCGTACGACCAGGCGCCCGCGTCCGATCCGCTCCGGGCGAAGCTCGCGGAGCCGGTGGCTGCGCTGCGCGGGTGGGACTACAGGTGGTCGGTGGGCTCCGTGCCGACGTCGCTCGCCGTGTTCTGGGGGGAGGCCCTCTGGGCGCGGATCTCCGCCGACGCGCGGCGGGAGGGGATGAAGGTGTACGACTACGCGGTGACGCGCTCCACGCCCGAGCAGAAGCTCCAGGCCCTCGCCACCGCCACCGACCGGCTCCAGGCGGACTTCGGGAGCTGGCGGACGCCGTGGGGGGAGATCAACCGCTTCCAGCGCCTCACCGGCGACATCGTCCACCCGTTCGACGACGCCGCGCCCAGCATCCCGGTGGGCTTCACCTCGGCGCAGTGGGGATCGCTCGCCTCGTTCGGCGCGCGCCCGCACAACGGGACGAAGAAGTACTACGGCACGAGCGGGAACAGCTTCGTGGCGGTCGTGGAGTTCGGTGACAGCGTGCGGGCCCGCGCCGTCTCCGCGGGGGGCGAGAGCGGCGACCCGAAGTCGCCGCACTTCAACGACCAGGCGGAGCGGTACGCCACGGGGAACCTGCGCGAGGTGTACTTCTACCCGTCGCAGCTCGCGGGGCACACGAAGCGGACGTACCGTCCGGGTCAGAAGTGAACGCGCGGCGGGGAGGCCGGTTCCGGCCTCCCCGCTTCGCCCACCGCCGTACTCCCTCCCCCCGAATCCTGCTCACCCTCCGCAGTGGGAGACTGACGATGGAGACCACCCCCACGCGCGTCCGCCGCCACGTGAGCGCGCCCCGCGCGGACGTCTATCGCGCGCTTCTCGACGCGCGGGCGGTCGCGGCCTGGAAGGTGCCGACCGGCATGACCAGCCTCGTACACGAGTTCGATCCCCGCGAAGGGGGCGCGTTCCGGGTTTCGCTCACCTACGACGAGCCCACGGGGACCGGCAAGACGACCTCCCACACCGACACGTACCACGGCCGCTTCGTCCGGCTCGTCCCGGACGAGCAGGTGGTCGAGGCGATGGAGTTCGAGACGGACGATCCCTCCATGCGCGGCGAGATGACGGTCACGTACACGCTCACCGACGCGGACGGCGGCACGGACGTGCTCGCCGTACACGAGGGCCTCCCCTCCGGGGTCGCGCCCGAGGACAACGAGACCGGCTGGCGGATGGCGCTGGACAGGCTCGCCGCGTTCGTCGAGGCGGGCCGGAGCGGGTAGACTCCCGACGCGTAAGCCGCTCACCGCGCCGGCCGCCAGGACGGGTTCTCGTCCGGCCGGAGCGCCCCGTACACCATCATCATCTCGCCCACGTTCTCGGGGGTGATCAGCCCCACCAGCCGTCCGTCCTCGTCCATGACCGGCAGGGCGGGGCACCGGCAGTCCTGCATGACGCGGAACGCCTCGGCGAAGGATACCCTCCGGGAGACCGAGGGGATCTGCGTGCGCATGGCCCCCTCCACCCTCCCCTCCGTTCCCTCGCGGCGCAGCGCCGCGATCAGGTCGTTCCGCGTCAGGATCCCGCGGACCGGGCCGTCCCCGTCCACCACCGGGAACTCGTGCTGGCCGGTGTGGAGCAGCAGGTCCGCCGCCTCGCCCAGGGTGGCGCCGGGCTCCAGCGTGCGGAACTCCGTCACCATGGCCGCCGAGAGCGGAATCGTCTCCACCATGTACTTCACCTGCGTGGACGCGGCCTCCTGCGTGGCGCCCAGGTAGACCAGGAGGGCGATGAAGATCAGGAGCGGGTTGAAGAAGAGCCCCACGAAGCCGAAGAAGAACGCCATCCCCTGGCCCACGCGCGCCGCGATGGTCGTGGCGCGCACGTAGCTCATCCGCATCGCCAGGAACGACCGGAGCACGCGTCCCCCGTCCATGGGGAAGGCCGGGAGCAGGTTGAAGAAGAGGAGGAGCAGGTTGACGAAGAGCAGCCGCGAGAGGAGGTCGCCGCCGGGCGCGCCGGGGCGCCCCTCCACCGCGGGGGCGGCCAGGGTGCCGCCCGCCAGGAAGAGGACCAGGACGATGCCGGCGGTCACCGCCGGGCCGGCCAGCGCCACCGCCAGCTCCTGCTTCGGGTCGTCGGGGATCCGCTTCAGGCGGGAGATCCCCCCGATGGGGAGGAGGATGATCTCCGGGGTGGGGATCCCGAAGCGCCGCGCCGCGAACACGTGCCCGAACTCGTGGAGCACGACGCTGGCGAAGATGAGCAGGATGAAGACGACACCCCGGAACGCGGTCTCCGTTCCGCCCGTGGCGAACTCGGCGATCCCGACCCAGGCCAGGAGCAGGAGGAAGGTGACGTGAAGCCTGAGGTCGGTTCCGGCGACGCGGAGGATCGTGAACGACCACCTCATGGGCACCCCCGTCCGTGAGAGGGGCGGATCCGTCGGGCCGGCCAGCGCGGAGAGCCGTCGCAGACGGAGCCGGAGGGAATCGCTCGCAACGACCATTCCGCGCCCCGGGCCGGGCCGCCACGGACGCGAGAGGGGCCTCGGCACGCCGCCGGGGCCCCTCTCTCGCCTTCGTCATCGTCCGCTCCGGCTCACCCCACCGGTTCCGCCTTCCGGGCCTTCCGGTCCTCCTTGCGGGCCTTGAGCACCACGGTGTCCGCGTCCAGGTGGTCGTCGCCGCAGGCGTGGACGTACTCCTCGTAGGTGCCGTGGTAGTCGCGGATCCCGTTGCGGCTGATCTCCACCACGCGGGTGGCGAGCTGGCTCACGAACCAGCGGTCGTGGGACACCAGGATCAGCGTTCCCTCGTAGTTCTGGAGCCCCGCCACCAGCGCCTCGATGGACTCCAGGTCCAGGTGGTTGGTGGGCTCGTCCAGCACCAGGACGTTGGGCTGCTCCAGCGCCAGCCGGCTGAACACCAGCCGGGCCGCCTCCCCGCCGGAGAGGGCGCTCAGGCGCTTCTCGCCGTCGTCGCCCGAGAAGAGCATCATCCCCAGGTGTCCGCGTACGAAGCCGCGGTCCTTCCCCGGGCAGAAGTCCCAGAGCCACTGCTCCGCCGTGCGGTCGGTGTCTTCCAGCTGCTCGTGGTGGTCCTGGGCGAAGTAGCCGGGGTGCGTCTCGTATCCCCACTCCACCCCGCCCTCGTCCGCCCGCAGGTCGCCCATGACGATCTTGAGCAGCGTGGACTTCCCGATCCCGTTGGGCCCCATGATGACCAGCCGGTCGCCCCGGTTGACCCGGAGGTCCACGCCGGGGAGCACCTCCTTGTCCCCGAACGCCTTCTTGACGCCCTTGATGCGGAGCACCTCCTTCCCGCTCTCCCGCCGCTGCACGAAGCGGAACTTGGGGTAGCGCCGCGAGCTGCCCGGAAGCTCCTCCAGGTCCTCCTGCTTCCGCTCGATCATGCGCAGCTTGCTCTGCGCCTGCCGCGCCTTGCTCGCCTTGGCCTTGAACTTGTCCACGAACTTCTGGTGGTGGGCGATCTCCTTCTGCCGCCCCTCGATCTCCTTCTCCCGCCGCTCCCGGTCCTCCACCTTCTGCTCCAGGAAGGAGGAGTAGTTCCCCCTGTAGAGGGTGACCGTCTGGTAGTCCACGTCCAGGATCCCCGTGGCGACGTTGTCCAGGAAGCGGTGGTCGTGCGAGATCACCGCCACCGGACCCTCGAAGTCGTGGAGGAACTTCTCCAGCCAGCGGATGGAGAGGATGTCCAGGTGGTTCGTGGGCTCGTCCAGGAGCAGCACGTCCGGCGAGCCGGCCAGCACCTGCGCCAGGAGCACCCGCAGCTTGAAGCCGCCGGAGAGGGTGGAGAGCGGCTGGCGGTGCACCTCCGCGGGGAGCCCCAGCCCCTCCAGGATGGTGGCGGCGCGGGCCTCGGCGGTGTAGCCGTCGTGCCGCACCACCGTCTCCTCCAGCTCGGTGAAGCGGTCCGCGTCGAAGTGCTCGTGCGCCCGGGCGAGAAGCTTCTCCTTCTCGACCATGGCCTCCCACAGCTCCGGGTTCCCCATGAGGGCCACGCTCAGGACCTCCTGTTCCTCGTACAGGAACTGGTCCTGGCGCAGCACCCCCAGGCGCAGCGACTTGGGGATGGAGACGGCGCCGCCGCTGGCCGGGACGTCCCCGGTCAGGATGCCGAGCAGGGTGGACTTCCCGGAGCCGTTGGCGCCCACGATGCCGTAGCGCTCGCCCGGGTTGAGCTGGAAAGAGGCGTCCGCGAAGAGGACCCGGTCGCCGAATTCCTTCGAGAGGTTGGATACGGAGATCATGGGGAAGAATATAGCGGAAGTCCGCGCTTTCCTCCTCCCCCCGCCCCGGCGCGCATCAGAGCACGGCCGACAGCAAGGCCCGCGCGATCTGCAGGGCCTGCGCGGCCGTCAGCGGCGCGTCCTCCACGAGGTTGTCGCTGTCGTAGAAGCCCACGGCGGCGCCCCGGCCGTGCGCCCGCACCTTGGCGCCTCCCGCGCCCAGGGCGGCCCCGGCCGCTCCGACCACGCCGGCCTGCTCGTGGAAGACGAGTTCGGTCACCCGGACGAGGCCGGCGATCTCCGCGGCGGCCTTCCGCACGTACGGCGGCGCCTCCCCGGTCGCCAGGAGGCGCCAGACGTCGTACAGAAGGTCCCGCCAGGGGGTGGCCCCCCCGGTGGCCTGGGCCACGGTCTCGCCGAGCAGCCGCAGCACCCGCTCCAGCTCCTCGCGGTCCAGCACCAGCGTGAGGGTGACGAACCCTTCCGAGGTGACGCCCCACGCCCTGTACTTCTCCTTGAGCAGGGCGCGGGCGCCCTGCTGCCGCCTCTCGGCCGTGCGGTAGTCGCGGCCCCGCAGGAGGTCGTTGGCGACGCCGCGGAACAGCCCCAGCGGCACCCGGCGGCGGACGCGCAGCTCTCCGACCTTCCCCAGCAGCTCGTCCAGGCCGGAGGGGAGGTCGGGGAGGTACCCCTCGTTCGGTCCGGCCACGAACTTCAGCTCCGTCTCCTCCGCCACCCCGGCGTAGTAGTCCAGCTCGCCGCGCTTGTGGTACATGGAGTACCCTTCCAGGCGGACGGCCCGGTCCAGGGGGACGCCGCGGGTGAGGACGTACGACAGCTTGATCCCGCCTCCCACGTCGAGCCCCACCTGGGGGAAGATCCCGCCGAGGACGGGGATGCGGGCGACGAGGTCGGCGGCGGCGGACGCCTCGGCCATCACGTCCACCTCCAGCTGCTCCGCGTCCATGGTCCCCACCCGCGCGTGCGCCAGGGTCCCGGGCGCGTTGCGGGGGCGCACCTCCACCGCCACGCCCAGCTGCCCGAAGAGCCGCCCCCCGAGCGAGGCGTTGAGGCGCGCCAGCAGGTCGGTCCACTTCAGGCCGCCGCCGGTGACGATCCGCCACCAGTCCGTCCTGTGCTGCGATCCCAGGTCCGGCGCGCCCTGAGTGGACTGCTTCCAGCCATCCCCGGTGGCCGTCAGCCGCCCGGCCGGCGGCGCTGCGGGACCGCTCCCGGCTCCCGTTCCCGCTCCCCCGGAAGCGCCGCCCGCCGCGCCGCTCCCCGAGGCCCCGGTCCCCGCCGCCGGGGCGGGCGCCGCCCGCATCCCTGCGGAGGCTTCCGCGGAGAGCTGCGCGTACAGCGCCGCGTCCACCCGGGTGCGGGTGTTGAAGTGCATGGGATCCAGCTTGAGCCCGTGGATGCTCTCCAGCAGCCCGATCCCCACGGATTCCACCCGGCCCAGGTCGGAGCCGCCCACGGCCAGCAGCAGGCTCAGGAAGGCGGCGTCCTCGAAGACCCGGAACTCGAAGTCCTGGAGCATGGCGAGCTTGCCGCCCGCCTCGGCGTTGCCTCCGATGGCCGCCCCGGCGCCGGAGCCGCCCTGGCCTCCCGGCTTCCCCTTCCCGCCGAAATAAACGCCCGCGCCGACGCCGAAGTCCGCCGCCAGCTTTCCCTCCACCCGGCGCATGAACCTGAACACGCCGTTGCTGGAGTGCCACAGGTACATCATGTAGCTCATCCCTGCGTGGATGGGGATGCCGAAGGTGAAGCCGACGGCCGCGTCCAGCGAGAAGCCGACTCCCACCGGCCAGAAGCGGTCCAGCAGGATCCGCATGGCCGCCTCCAGCGAGGCGCGCGTCTCCGGCGCGGCGACCATCTCGCGGAGGTTGTCGCGGCCCAGCCCGCGGACGACCTCGCGGGTGCGGAACGGGTCCAGGTGGATCACCACCGGCCCGAGCACGGGGCCGATGAGCGGCACCGGGAGCTGCCCGACCACGCGGGCGACCATCTCCACCGGGAGCCGCTCCAGGAAGCCACGGAGCAGGGCGGGGGTGAGGAGCGGCAGCAGCACCGCCGGGAACACCGGGGCCAGCGGGAGGGAGGCGAGCAGCGCGATCTCCGCGGCCGTGAGCCCGCGGCCGGCGTCAGCGTCCGCGTCCGCGGGACGGCCCTGCGCGCGTGAGTTCCCCAGCGCCCGCTGCACGCGCAGTGAGGACACGGCGGGGCCGGGCGCGGCGGTGGTCGGTCCCCCCATCGTGAGGGGCGTGGTGGCCGGGGAGGGCTTCTTCGTCCGGGCGGATTCGAGATCGGCGCGCAACAGGGTTACTCCTTCGGGGAACGGGCGGCGGTCCGCCCGGGGTTCAGGGGTTCCGGAGCGCGGCTCCGAGCGGCGCCCTCGTGTCGTATCCGGCAGGATCGCGCCGGGGGCCGGCGGGCTCCCGGCCCTTCCGGGTCCGGCATCAGAGCGGGATCAGGTCTTCCACCCGCAGCCTCTGGAGCCAGGCGGTGTCCAGGGCGACCTCCAGCGGACCCAGGCGCTCCTGCAGGTACACGACGGTCTGGGTCGCGCGGGCGAGGCCGCCCACCGCCCCGGCGAGGTCTTCCGGGCGCGCGGCGAGCAGTCCCTCCAGGCGGCGGCCGGCCAGGGGAGCGAGGAGCACCGGGTCGAGCCGGACGGCCAGCACCATGCGGGCCTTCGCCCGCAGCTCCCGCAGCGTCGCCTGCGGGATGTTCCCCACTGGGCGCAGGGGGTCGGCTTCCGCCAGGTCGCCGACGGTCCGCAGCCCGGCCGAGGTCAGCGTGGTCTCGTACGATTTGCCCACGCCGTCCATGCTCCCCACCGGGAGCGTGGGAGCCACCCCCACCCGGGCGCCCTGCCGCAGGCTCCCGCCCGAGAAGGTGAGCTGTACCGTGCGGCGAAGGGTGTCGTCGGGCCCCAGGTCGATGCGGGGGTGGATGACCTGGTTCACCATGATGCCGCTGTTCGCCGTCGCGGTCGCGTCGCCCCCGAAGAGGCCGAACTCGCGGAGGCGTACGCTCCCGCCCAGGTCGCTCCCGGTGAACCGGGCGGTGACCTCCAGGCGCTCCGTGGGGGCCGCAGAGGGCTGCCCGGCCGCGTCCAGGTAGACCACCTGCGCCGGGGCGAGTGCCAGGCGAGCCACCTCGGCGGTGAGCCGGGTGTTCGCCGGGCGCGGGGTGGGGAGGCTCGCGTCCCACCCTTCCTCTCCCCGGCCGACGGCCCAGAAGAGGATGCCGCCGACGCCCGGCTCGCGCTTCATGAGCGCGGCCAGCAGGCGGTCGCAGCTGGCGACGACCAGGTTGGAACGCCACTCCCCCACCCGACGCACCCGGCCGGAGGCGTCCAGCTGCTCGTCGCGCCAGATGCCCTTCAGCCCGACGGCGGGGACGGTCGGTTCGGGATGCGCCCTCACGAACGGGCCGCGACGATGGAGGCGAGGTCCACGGCGGGGACTTCCACCGTTTTCGTCTCCCCGGTCCGCGGGTCGAACCGCTCCGCCGTCCTGGCGGGCTGGTACTTCGCGGCCAGCTCCACCGCCGCGTCCTCCTCCAGCGCCTCCACGTCGGGGAGCGCCCGGTTGCGCTCGTGCCGCTCGTCGTCGGCGTCCACCACCACCAGCCTGTAGTCGTCGTTCGTGGTGGCGTCGGTCACCTTCACCACCACCTCGCCCTCCAGCGGGGGCTCGTGGTGCTCGACGGCGGTACCGACCGGCCGCCTGAGGATCTTCACCCTGTAGAACCGATTCATCGTACGATCTCTCCGATTGCGTGCGTGTGTCAGATGGCGGGGATCAGCCGCTGGTACCAGAGGTCCGCGGCGGACGCGGCGTCCTGGTTCCAGAACACCCAGAACCTTCCGTCGGCGTCCACGACCCCGCACGGGTCGGTGCCGCCGGGGGCGTTGCCGAGCGCCTCGCTCCTTCCCCAGCCGGAGCCGTCGCGGGCGTAGCTCCGGTACCAGATCCGGGTCCCCCCCGCATCCGTGCCCTGCCAGAGCAGCCAGAGGTCGCCGCCTCGCCCCGCCAGGGCGTACGGGGCGCGGTCCTGGTGTACCGCGGAGCGGGTGCCCAGGCGCGTCTCGGTGCCCCAGGATCCTCCCTCCGGATGCCGCATGGACCAGAGGTCCGCGTTCCCGTCCGTCTGGGTGCGGCTCCAGAAGACCCACGCCGCTCCTTCGCCGTCCACGATCGCGTGCGGCGTCTCGTCCGAGCCTGTGCCGGACGTCGTCAGCCGCACGGCACCGGCCCAGCCGGTCACCGGGTGGTGCCGGCAGTACCAGACGTCCCGGCTACCCACTTCGACGAAGAACACCCAGATGCCGCCGGTGCGGTCCACCACGGCCGTGGGGGCGACGGTGTTCGAGAAGCTGGTCAGCCGTGACTCTCCCACCCAGGCCCGGTCGACCGGGTCGAAGCGGTTGTACCGGATGTTCGGCACGTCCTCGCTTCCGTTCAGGTACCAGGCGTAGAACAGCCAGATGCCGCCGCTCGCGTCCTCCACCGCCCTCGGCGTCGAGGCCCCGGCTCCCAGCGACGCCTCCCCCGCCCAGCTCCCGGTCTCCGGGTCGAAACGGTTGCACAGGAGCGTCTTCACCAGCCCGCGCGTCCAGAACACCCAGATCCTCCCCGCGCGGTCCTCCAGGAGCGACAGGTCCCCATGGTCGGCGGAGACGGTCGGCGACCCGGTGGAGTGGGTCAGCTGCACGGGTCCGACCCAGATCTTCCCCGCCGGGTCGTAGCGGTCGTACCAGATCTCGGCGTTCCCGCTCCGGGTGGAGCTCCAGAAGACCCAGACCCCGCCGCGCCGGTCCACCAGCACGTACCGGCCGGCCGCCCGGTCCGTCCCGGGGGAGGTGGCGAACACGGTCGGCGGGGTGCCGGGAGCCTGCCTGCGCAGCAGGGCGTTCACCGTGTCCCGGATGCTCAGGACCAGGTTGGGCTCCCCGTCTCCGTCCAGGGTGTAGTCCTGGCCGAAGGCGTCCGCAACGACCTCCCGCACGTCGAGGTGCGAGCCCACCGCCAGCTCCGTGCGCCGCCGGTCCGTGATGCGGGCGTCGGTGATCGTCGTGTCGCCGGGCGTGCGGGCGAGCGTCGCCAGCTCGTAGAATGCGTGTCCGGGCGGAGCCGTGGGGAGCGTGGCGGCCCGCTCGGCCACGCGCACCACCCACTCCCGCCGGACGCGCACCGAGGACTCCACGCCCAGCTCCGGGTCCGGGAGGTCCGGGTCCTCGTCCGAATCGACCTCGCGCTCCCACACGTCCAGGTAGACCCGGTCCGTTCGCGACGCGACGGGTGCGGTGAGGGCGGCGAGCGGGGCCACGCCCCACGCCGCGGCCAGCTCCGGTTTCGCATAGAGCGGCTGGCTCCGGTACGTGCCGCCCGCGCCGTCGTGGACGACCTCCCAGCCGTCCACCAGGCAGCGGCCGGACGCGATCCGGAAGTCGTCGCCCGCGCCCGCCGATGTGATGCGAAAGCCGTCGCTCCCGGGAGGGACGCCGTCTCCCACGAACCATCGGAGGAAGGTCCGCAGCTCCCAGCGACGGATGTCCTCCTGCTCGTTCCTGTCGGCGTCGACGACGGGTACGCCCTGCTGAAGGCGTACGCCCACGTAGTGCTTCAGCCTGTCGAAGGTGTTCCGCGAGAAGTTCCCCATTACCGTTCCACTCGTACGTTTCTGGCGCCTTCGCGGTGTGTCAGATGGCGGGGATCAGTTTGCGCGCGTAGATGCTCCCGAACTCGGCGAACGAGAACCAGACCACCCAGATGTTCCCGTCGGGGTCCCGTCCCGCCTGAGGGGAGACGCTCTGGTCGGGTTGCGTGGCGACCTGGATCGGCTTCCCCCACCCCATCTCCCCGTTGTAGCGCAGACCCCAGATGCCGCCGGTTTCGCCTCCGTTGCTGAAGGCCCAGATGTCCCCGTCGCCGCCCAGCAGGACGGACGAGACCCATCCCATCTGCGTGAGCTGTGTCTCCACGCCCCAGGTACCGGTCGCGCGGGAGTAGCGCCGGTAGAAGACGCCGCCGGCGGCCCGGGCCGAGTACCAGAAGACCCAGACGTCTCCCCGGGCGTCGGCCAGGGTGACGGGATTGCTGTCGCCGGCCGGGTCGAACGAGAGCCGCTCTTCGGCACTCCAGGTGTTGCTCGACCGGACGTATCGCTTGCAGTAGACGTCGTCCTGCACGGAGCTCGACCGCCGCGTCCAGAAGACCCAGACGTCGCCGTTCCCGTCCACCACGGCCCCGGGGATCTGGTCGGTCACCGAGGCCGTGCTGGTCAGCGGCGTGACGGCTCCCCAGGTACCGGAGGCGTGGCTGTAGCGCTTATAGGAGATCTTCGAATCGCTCTGCCAGAAGAGCCAGATGTCGCCGGCGGCGTCCACCACAGCAGAGGGGGTGTATGCCGTTACGCCGGGCGTGAGGCTGGTCGCCGCTCCCCAGCCGCTCCCCGGAGTGTAGCGCAGGGCTTGGAGCCCGGAGGTGCTGTAGAACAGCCACACGCTGCCGTCCAGCCCCTCCACGGTGCTCATCGAACTCATCTCCCAGGCGGCCGTGTCGGTGAGGAACGCGTTGGGAGACCAGGTGCGGGTGACCGGGTCGAAGCGGTTGAACTGGATGTCCCAGGTGTCGTTTCTCAGGGCGCGGTAGAACACCCAGACCGCGCCGGTGCGGTCCACCAGCGTGTGGTGCCGGGTGTCGTGCGTCGCGCCCACCGTCACCTTCACCTGGGGCGTCCCCGGGAGCTGCCCGCGGAGCAGGGCGTTGACCGCATCGCGGAGGCTGATCTTCAGGTTGGGCTTGCCGTCGCCGTCCAGCGTGTAGCCTGCCCCGAAGGCGTCGGTCGTGATCTGTCGTACGTCGTGGTGGGAGAGGACGCCGAGCCCCGTGCGCCGCCGGTCGGCGATCTGGGTGGCCACGATCCTCCCGGATCCTGCCGCGCGGGACAGCGTCGCCAGCTCGTAGAAGACGTGGCCGGCCGGGGCCGCGGGGAGGGAGGCGGCGCCCTCGGCCACGCGCACCACCCACTCCCGCTTACGCCGGACGGAGGTCTCGATCCCGATCGCCGGGTTCACCAGGCTCGGGTCCTCGGCCGCGCCCACCTCGCGCTCCCACACGTCCAGGTAGACCCGGTCCGTGCGGGCCGCCGTGGGCGTGGTGAGCGCCGGGAGCGGCGCGACGTTCCAGGCTACGGCCAGGGCGCCGTTCCCGAACAGGTGTTGCGACTGGTAGAAGCGCCCGGTCTCGCTCGCGCGCTCGTTCCAGTCGTTGATCACGTCCCACCCCTCCACCAGGCAGCGGCCGGAAGCGATCTCGAAGTTGTTCTGCCCGACGACGGGTGTCACCCGGAATCCGTCGTTCCCCAGCGGAACGCCGTCTCCGACGAACCACTTGAGGAAGGTCCGCAGCTCGTCCCGTCGGATGTCCTCCTGCTCGTTCCAGTCCGCGTCCACGATGGGGACGCCCTGCTGAAGCCGGACGCCCACGTAGTGCTTCAGTCGGTCGAACGTTTCTCTCGAGAAATTGCCCATGGGTTCCTCTGGCGCGCTTCGCGGCGCTGCCGCGCGAAAGATCGAAGAATCAGAAGTACAGGCGGACCACGCGGATGAGCGTGGCCGTCTCTTCCTTGTGGATCACCGGGTGCCGGATGCTGTTGATCATCCCGTCCTCCCCGCCCAGCCGGCCGAACAGCCCGAACTCCCGCAGCGGGTAGGTGGTGAGCCCCGGGAGCGGGGCGGGGTAGCCCGGCCCCAGCGTGGCAGTGATCTGCAGCCGCGGCACGGGCTCAGACTGCACCTCGTCCGCCCCGTCCAGGTACGCGATGTCCGCCGTCGCCAGGGGGAGCGTGGGCGAATAACGCCGCACCAGGTCGGTGGTGGTGTCGGGGGCGGAGGGGGGGATCCCCTTCGTGTCCCACGTTGCGTCCCCCTGGCCCACCGCCAGGAACTGGATCCCGCCGGTCGGCTCGCCGCGCATGAACGCCGCGATCAGCGTCCGGCAGCGGGTCACGATGGTGTTCTTCACCCAGCCGCTGTCGTGCACGACCTCGCGGCCGGGGGAGGTCATCACGTCTCGGTAGATCCCCCGGAGGGGGAGCACGGGATTGGTCACGTCGTTCCTCCCGGGGCTACGGCGGTGTGCCAGCTCCGGTGCGAGGTGTCGATAGGGGAGGTGGAGAAGTCCACCGTGGGGTGGTCGGGGGCGCCGGAGCGCCAGGAGTACGCCCACGTCCACCCCGGCACGACGTCGGACAGGGAGGCCTCGGCGGCTCCCCCGTGCGTCTCGGGGAGGGTTCCGTCGAAGGCGTGCTCGCGGATGCGCCGCTGCGGCTCGGCGAGCGGGAAGTCGTACGTGTAGACCCGCTCCCGGTACGCGGCGGGCTCGATGACGAGCACCGCCCGCACCTGGACCGGGAAGAACTGCCGCAGCGCCTGCTGGAGGATGCCGCGGCTGCGCTCCAGGAGCTTTGGGTCCTCCGTCTCCGGCGTCAGGTAGATGCCGACGGTGTCCCGGGCGTACCAGTTCCGGTCGTCGCGGCGGCCACCGGCGCCCGTGTCGTACGTGTACGACTGGAAGTCGTCGAAGCGGCCGCGCATGCCGAGCTTCGCCGCGTTGCGGGTATCCACCGTGGTGGAGCCCGCGTAACGCGCGTCCAGCGTCCGGGTGGCCCCGTACACCGAGCTGGCGTACTCCAGGCTCCGGTTGGAGCGGTAGAGGAGGAGCGTCCGGTCGCCCAGCGGCACAGGGAGCGGTGCCCGGTCCGAGTACGGGTTGCCGGTGACCGCCGTGGCCGGGCCCCAGGTCCCGGCGGCGTCCAGCGCGCTGCGCCACACGGACCAGCTCCGGTCGCGGCAGCCGCTCCAGAACAGCTCCACGCGGCCGTCCGCGTCCACACACGCCGCCGGCTCGCGGTCGTCGGCGCCGGCGGGGCGGGGGAGGACCCGGACTTCGCTCCATTCGCCGGCCGCGGGGGCTAGCCCTCCCTTGACCCGGTAGGCGATCTCCCAGCGCGTCTGCCCGGCTGCGTCGGCAACCCTGCGCGACCAGAACACCCACAGCGGACGCGCCGCGTCGCCGGGGTGGAAGAGGACGAACGGGTCGGCGCCCCCGTCCCGGGACAGCTCCCCCGCCTCCGGGAGCGCCCACGCGTCGTCGTCGCGGCGGTCGAACCGCAGGCGCCAGCGCCCGCCGGTCTTCTCCTGCCAGACCAGCCACAGGGTGCCGGTTCCGTCCACCGCCGCGCAGGGGTGCCTGCGCTCGACGTCGTCGTTCCAGAGCGGGGCGCCGACGGTCCACGTCCCGTCGTCGGCGAGGGAGGCGTGCTCGATCCCCCAGGTGCGGCTCTCCGGATCGTAGACGTCCCAGAACACCCGCAGCGTGCCGCCGTGCAGGACGGCCGAGGGGTGCCGTCGCGCGCGGGCGCCCTCCGACAGCGGCCGGCTCGGGGACCACTCCCCGCCCTCCGGCCGCGTCTTGTACCAGATCGCCCAGCGGCCCTTGCGGAGCGTGTGGAAGAAGAGCCAGAGAGTCCCGTCCCCGTCCAGGACGGCGGCGGGGCGCCCCTCGTACGCGGCGTGCAGCGAAACCGGCTCCGTGGGCGTCGTCCACGTTCCGTCTGCGCCGCGCTCTCGCGCCCACAGGTTGAGCCGCTCGGGCGTGTTGGAGAGCGCGACGTTGTGCGCGAACTCCTTGACCCGGCTCTCCCACCCCAGGATGCGCTTGACCGTGGCCTCCACCGTCGGGATGATCCCGATGGTCCGGTACACGGAGGGTGCCTGCCTCAGCTCGTTGCGCTGCGCCGATACGTCCAGCCGGTGGTCCGTCGGCCAGCCGATCCAATCGGAGAGCAGGGGGAGGAGCCGTCCGTCCACGCGCTCCGGGTCGTACAGGTCCAGCAGCGTCCGGGCGGAGCTGTGGAGCTGGTCGAGCTGGCTCCCCGTCACCTCCAGCAGGCGGCGCAGCGGTCCCCGGTCCACGTCCTCGGGGAGCAGCCCCGCCGGGTTGTGCTTCGCAGCGGCCTCGTCGTAGCGGCGGTAGAGGGCGGGAAGGAGCGCCTCCATCTGGCCGCCGTAGCCGTACGGCGTCGTGGCGGTCGCGGACACGCGGTTCTCCGGGTCCGGCCGGGCCGCGGGAGCGTCGCGATAGGGGAAGAAGGAGTAGTAGTAGACGCGCTCTCCCTGGAGGCCCCGGTCCTCCAGGTGGTAGACACGCCCTCCGGGCGTCTCCACGAACGGCGGCGAATCGCCCGGCGTCACCGCGTCGCCGTCGTACGGCGACGCGGGGTGCGTCCCCTCCCGGCGCACCACGCGCACGCGCGGGTACGCCGCCGGGTCGGGGTGGACCCAGCGCAGGTCGATCCGGTTCCCCCCCGGGTGGGGCGTCGCGGCGATCTCCCGCAGGCGGATCACGAGGATGCCTCCTCCGGGAGGACCACCCGGATTCCCCCGGCGTAGCGCGGGTCCCCGGCCGGCGCGGTGGGAACCTCGTTGGCGCCCATCACCAGCTTGCCGGTGGTCTCGAACTCGCGCGGGCCGTCGCCGCGGCGGAACTCGGTGATGTTCACGTAGTCCACGCCGTCGATGGCTTCGATGGCCTCGTAGAACTTGCTCAGGTACACCGTCTGGGCGAAGTCCACGTTCTCGAAGGCGAGGAGCGCAGCGCCGGCCCGCTCCACCTGCTCCTTCACGCGCTGCGGGGCGTAGTAGCCCTTGACCCCGATCTCCGCGGTGACGTGGACGGGGACGTAGTCCACGTCCTCCACCTCGATGGTGGTGGTGATGGGGCGCTTGTCCTCGAAGAAGGCGAGCAGGCTCGCCTCCAGCACGTCGCTCACGTGGCCGCCGCCTTGCGGGGCTACGTACAGCGTCACCGTGTTCCAGCGGGTGGCCTCCGCGCGCACCTTCCCCACCCCGCCGAACTGGAGCGCCAGGGCTCGGTAGTCGTCGGCGGTGACGGCGCGCCGCTGCGACCGGAACACCGCCGGGGCGTGCCGCACGGCGTGCTCGATGCTCTCGCGTTCGGCGCCGCCGGTGGAGGGCGCGGGGTTGGAGACCTCCGCGGTGAGCAGCGCGAGCTGCGGCGCGTCCGCCACCGTGTCGATGCTCCCGGCCCCCACGTTCCCCTGGGTCCCTCCGCCCACGCGGTAGGTGGCCGTCAGGGCGGATCCGGGCTCGGGGATGGCGCCCAGGGCGCCGTCGCCGAAGAGGGCGACCGCCTGGTCGTTCTCGTCGATCTCCACCGCGAAGTCGGTCTGGTCGGCCCGGCTGAACGCCAGGCTCTCGCGCAGCGTCCACTCCGTGACGACGCCTCCCAGCTCCGAGCGCAGCACGATGTCGCGGTCGACGGCATCGCCCTCGCCCAGCGAGCGCAGGATCAGGCGGGGGTGCGCCAGCGCGAACCGCTGGTCCGGCGTGCCGTCCGAGATCCCCAGGAACTCGTCCCGCACCAGCCGCCCCTCTTCCACCGGGACGCCCGCGAACACCTTCCGTTGCTTCCCGTCGCCGACGTCCACCGGGTCCAGCGCACTGCAGTCGATCACCAGCGGCACCTCGGCCGTGTACTCGAAGCGCACGCTCGGCCGGGTGCGGCTGCTGCGGGTGGCGAAGGCGTCGCCGCGACGGATGACCACGCGCTCCTCGCAGTCCGCCGGGAAGGCCAGCGTGAGCGTGGCGGAGGCCGGCGCCGCCGTGGACAGGCTGTAGCCGATGAGCCGCAGGTGCTGGATGACGCTGCGCCGCGTGCGCGCGGTGCCCAGGAAGCTCTCGTTGGCGACGCGGTCCTGGTAATAGCTGAGTATGTCGCCCATGTGGGCGAAGAGCTGCAGGAGCACGTTGCCGAAGTCGGCCTCGGACTCGTACTCCGTCCATTCCGGGAGCCGGGCGGGGATCATCGCCCGCATGGAGCGCAGGAGACTGTCGTAGTCCCGCGCCATGTAGTCGACGACGGCCTGCCCGTTTTCTCGCCTGATCTCGGCCATTCTTCCTCTAGCTGAACTGGATGCGGACCGCCTGGCGGGCGAGGTCCGTCCTGCGTGTGTAGGCGACCTGGACGAAGACGCCTTCCTCCTCCACCTCCACCCTCACCGCGTCCACCGCGATCTCGTCGTCCAGCCAGCGGGCGAGCGCCTGCCCCACGGTGAACTCCATCGCCGCGGCCAGCACCGTGTTCCCGGGCTCGAACACCAGCCGGAAGAGCCCGCACCCGAACTCCGGCTTGTGGACCCGCTCGCCGGGCGCGGTGAAGAGCACCTGGACGATCTTGCCGCGGATGGCGTCGTCGCCGCCGCTGGCCGTGATCCTCCCCCCGCCGTCCACCGCAAAGGGGAAGGAAAAGGGGGTTCGGGCGAGCGGCGAGGCGTTCTTCATGGTCTGCATTCTCATGTCGAGCAGGACACGAACGACTGCCCCTCCGCGGTGACCTTGGAGTTCATGGGGTTGCTCAGGCTGCCGCAGGTGTCCAGGGGGTCGCCGTCCAGCAGCAGCTTCTGCCCGCCCACTTTCACGAAGCCACTCCCCGCGCTTGCGCTCGGTTTTCCCTCGCCCACGGCGTCGGTGAGCGACATGGACTTCGCCACCGGGGTGACTCCGGTGGGGACCAGCGGCGTGATGCTGCCGGAGTCAGGGTCGTGTCCGCCTCCGGGCGCGGCTTCCCCGGGGTTCAGGGAGCTTCGGCTCTCCACCGTGGCGACCGGCTTCCCATCGATCCTCACGAAGTCGCTCAGGGCGTCCGTCATCTTCCCCTTGTAGTCGAAGTCGCCCTTCCCGGTGAAGGTCACCGTCACCGGCGGGGTCGAGGAGGTAAGGGCGTTCCCCGACACCGTGTGCGTGTCCTTGCCTTCCACCTCGTCGTCCTTCACCACCACCTTCTTTCCCACGAGGCTCACCCTTTGTTGAGGTCGATGGTGCTTCCCTTCAGGACGATGGGCTGCCCCGAGGCGTCCAGCGTGAAGGGCGTCTTCGCCAGGATGTTGAAGGCGTCCTGCTTCATCTCCAGCGAGTTCCCCGTGGCGTCCGTCAGCGTGATCCCGTCCTCGGTCATCCGGATCACGTTGCCGTTCCCGTCGGTCACGGTGACGCCCTCCCTGTCCAGCGTCAGCACGTGGCCGTGCGTGGCCTCGTGGAGGATCACCATCTCCTGGTCGTCCGCGTCCTCGAACTGGAGCGTGTGCCCCTTGGCGGTCTTGATGATCTTGCGCGTGGGCGGCGACTGCGCGGCCTCCTCCTCGGCGCCGTCGGGGCCGTTGGGCTTCGGCAGTTCCGTCTCGCCCCCGGGCTTGCTCCAGAAGGTCCCCACCCAGAGGGGGAACTCCAGGTCGCCCTCCTCGAACTCCACCCACACCCCCGCGCCCACCGTCGGGACGAAGAGCATCCCCTGGTTGGCGTCGCCGCCGTAGGGGAGGCAGGGCACGGCCCACCCGGTGACCACCTCGTCGCCCAGCACGCTGGGGACGGACACCCGCAGCCGGCCGAGCGCCTCCGGGTCCTCGTTGTCCACCACGAGCCCGCGGTACTTCCCGTAGAAGCGGCGCTCCACCTCCTGCGCCAGCCGCGCGACGACGCGCTCCAGGTCGCTCATGGCTCAGAGCAGCTCCGGGGCGCCGCCGGACGAGAAGTCCTCGGCGCCGGTGGGGAAGAGCGCGTCGCGGCGGACGCGGAAGAACTGCGTGTAGCCCGCGGCGGTGAGGGTGTGGCGCACGTACGAGACGTAGTAGACCCCGCTGTAGCTCTCTCCCACGCCCTTGACGGTCACCAGCCCGCGCGGCCGGAGCACGTGGCCGTACGCGGCCGGCAGGGTCTCACCCTCGCCGCTCACGAACCAGCCGCCCTCGTCGAACACGCCCTGGCAGAGCGCGGCCATCTCGGGGAGTCCGGTGGCGGCGTTCTTCGCCACGTACACCCGGCCGGGATCCATCCCGCGGGGAAGGAGGGCGGCGGCGCCCATGCGGCCCAGCGGCTGCCGGGCGGGCGTCTGCGCCCCGGCTGCGATCACCTCCTTGCCGAAGCGGTCCACCTGGAACATCCCCACCTCGGCGGGGCGCAGCGCGTCCACGGTCGCCGTGAAGGAGGCGAGGCTGGTCTCCGCCCCGAAGTGCGCGGCCAGGGTCGGCTGCGGGACGGGGTCGGCCGGGAGCGGACGGAAGTGGCCGATGCTCCCCTCCACCCAGCAGGAGAAGCTGTTGCGCTGGGCCAGCCGCTTCAGGAACTGGTGGTCCGTCTCCCGCTGGATCACCGTGGAGAGCGCCTCGTCGTGCACCACCAGGGTCTCCTCCACTCGGGCCGCGAAGCCGTACGATCCCAGGATCTCGCGCGCGATGTCGCTGTCCTTCTTGTTGGGCCAGTCCTTGAGCTTCTCCTCGCGGTCCATGAGGACGCTCCCGTCCATCCCCTCCACCTCCAGGGTGCAGCGCGCCTCGTCGGCGTCGAACCAGGGGCGCACCCGCGTGACGTAGCCGCTCACCAGCTCCTCGTGGCCGCCGTCCGCGAACCCCACGCTCACCGCGACGCGGCTCCACACCCGCAGCCGCTCCTCGTCCAGGTACGGCCAGGCGCCGTCCCGGCCCCGGTACAGGGCCAGGCTCAGGCGGAAGGTGGCCGGCGCGTCGTCGGCCAGCTCCACCTCCAGGCGGGTGAGGTCGGCGTACAGGTCGTCCGCCTCCCGCCCGCCGATCTCGATCACGAGGCTCCCGCGCGTCAGGTCCATGGGCTCAGGCCGGGCGCGGGGGGATCACGATCTGCCGGCCCACGCGCGTCTCCTCCACTGCGAGCCCCGTCCGGAACCCCTCGTCCTCCACCCGGTCGCGCAGGTCGTCCGCCGACAGCAGCAGGCGGTTGAAGCCCACCCGCACGCCCCAGAGGTGCACCGGCTCGGCGTCGTACGCGTTCAGCACCCCGGCGTCCGGGAACAGGCGGAAGACGAGGATGCGCCCGTCCTCCCGGTCGGTCGCGACCCAGGTGAATTCGTCGGGCATCTCCAGCCGCACGTCTGCCGGGAGCGCCGTCCCCCGGGCCTCCAGCGCCGCCGCCAGGGCGGGGGACACTTTCTGCGCGCGGGCGGATGCCTTCAGCTCGGCCCCCAGCGCCGGGTCCAGGGAGAACGACGGAGCCGCCGCCAGCTCCAACTCCAGCACGGGCTCCGGCCGGTCGGGCGTCCCCGTCGCGGCGGCCTCCACGCCGCGCGTCCCCCGCAGGGCGCGCAGCAGCCCGCTCCAGGGCGGCGTCGCGCCCGTCCACTCCACCGGGATCTCCACCGCGGTCCCCGGCTCGTTCCCGAGAAGCGCCGGGGGGGACAGGAACTCCGGGTTGGCGTCCACGATGTGCCACCAGGAGCGCGGCTGCCCGAAGTAGCGGTGCGCCAGGTGGTCCAGCCGGTCGCCCTCCTCCACCGTGTGCAGCAGGGCGCCGTCGGCGTCCGGGAGGAGGCGCAGGCTCTTCGATTCCACCGCGCGGCCCCGGGCGTCGGGGACGACCACGTCGGGGAGGCCGCGGTAGCGCGAGATGCGTGAGAACATGGCGCTCACCCCGGGATGACGAGGTTGGTGATCTCTCTCGCGCCGGCCAGGCTCAGCGCGGACTGCGCCTCGCCCAGCACGCGGGAGAACCGGTACGCGGGGTTGGACCCTTCGATCACCGACAGTCCCACCCGGACCGTGGCGCGCACCGGGTCCAGCAGCGTGCTGAACTCCGTCTCGCGGATGGCGAGGCTGGTGATGTTCACCGGGAGGACCCGCCGGGCGCCCCAGATGAAGAGGACCAGCGGCGGGTTGGGCGACTCCGCGAACTCGAACCCGCGGGTCCGCTTCAGGCCGGGGATGCGGGCCAGCCGAGAGTCCAGCGCACGGCCCAGCATCCCCTCGTTCTTGGGCTGCGTCAGCAGCTCCAGCGTGGAGAGCTGCGGGAGCACCCCGAACCGCGTGGCGACGGGGTCGCCCTCCTCCATCCGGTCGGTGGCGTCCAGGCGGATCTCGAAGCTCAGCGTCTCCTCCTGCACGGTCACCTTCTGCCCGTCGCGGACGTCGATCAGGTCCTTCGTCTCCTGGTGGAAGGCGCGCAGCGAGCCGGAGGTGCCGGCCATGCGGGTGCCGCCCTCCCGGCCCTCGGCCACGGGGACCACGGTCTCCTTGGGAGAGGCGAACGAAAGGGCGCGGTTGCGCTCCAGCTCCACCGGGTTGAACTGGAAGACCACCGTCAGCGGCGGGACGCTCGCCCCGTACTCGACGAAGGCGCCGCGCAGGACCCTGGGTGCGTTGCTCAGCGACATGATGCTCTATCTCCTCGCGCGGCGAAGCGCCGCCTCGTCCCACAGCTTGCCGATCTTCTCGAACTCGCGGCGCGCGCCCTTCAGGACGTGCTCGAAGCCGATGGCGCTCCCCTCCGCGGCGGCGAGGAAGGCGGCGTGAAGGGCGATGTTCTTGATGTTGCCGCCGGCCACCTGGACGCGCTCGGCCAGCAGCCCGTAGTCCACCGTGTCGTCCATCGGCGCCTCGGCGGGGAAGTGTCCCTTCCAGATGCGCAGCCGGCTCGCGGCGTCGGGGAAGGGGAAGTCCACCACGAAGCGGATGCGGCGCAGGAACGCCTCGTCCATGTTCTCGCGCAGGTTGCTCGCGAGGATCACCATGCCGGCGTACTCCTCCATGCGCTGGAGGAGGTAGCTGGTCTCGATGTTGGCGTAGCGGTCGTGCGCGTCCGACACCTCGGTGCGCTTGCCGAACAGCGCGTCGGCCTCGTCGAAGAAGAGGATGGAGTTGCCGTCCTCGGCCTCGGCGAAGATGCGCGACAGGTTCTTCTCCGTCTCGCCGATGTATTTGCTCACCACCGTCGCCAGGTCGACCTTGTACAGGTCGAGCTGCAGCTCGGCGGCGAGCACCTCGGCGGCCATGGTCTTCCCCGTTCCCGGGGGGCCGGAGAAGAGCGCGCTCAGCCCCCGCCCGCGCGGCAGCTTCCGCCCGAAGCCCCAGCGCTCGTAGACCTGCCAGGCGTTGCGCGCCTGGTCGCACAGCTCGCGGAGCGGGTCGAGCTTGTCGTCGGGGAGGACCAGGTCGCCCCAGGCGTAGCGGGGCTTCACCTTCGTGGCGAGGCCGCCCAGGCTCTGCTGCGACCGGGCGCGGCAGGCGGCGGCGAGCGCCTCGAAGCCCACCTCGCCTTCGTCGCCGGTCGCGACGCGGTGGCGGGCGAAGTCGGCCGCGGCCTCGCGGATCCGGCCGGGGGTGAGGCGGAAGCGCTCGGCCAGGCGGCGAGGCGCGTCTCCGGCGTCCACTCCGGGGAGCGAGGCTCGGATCGCCCGCGTCCAGGCGGCTTCCCGCGCGGGCGCGCCGGGGACCGGGAGGGCGACGGAGTGGAACTCCGCCCCCGCGAAGGTCTCCGCGTGCGGCCAGGGACTCTCTCCCCCCAGGAACACCAGCCCGTCGTACCGCTCCACCGTCCGCGCGAAGGCCCGGCGCAGCGCGGCCGCCCCGTCGCCCTCGCGCAGCAGCGCCTCGGCGGGCACGACGTAGAGCGGCGCCCGGAGGAGCGCGCTCTCGCGGAGCGCCAGGCGCAGCAGGGCCTCGGCCTCGTCGGGGTGCGCCGGGAGGCGTTCGGCGTCCAGCGCGAGCAGGGGACGCCCCAGCGCGCCGCAGACGGCGAGCGCCGTCTCCCGCCGCCCGACGCCGCGGGGGCCGTGCAGGTGCAGCACGGTGCAAGGTGCCGCCTCGCCCGGCGAGTCGGGCGCACGCAGGGCCAGGGCGAGGAGCCCGGCCGTGGTCCCGGCGTCCGTCGCCGGCTCGTCCGCGTCCGCGGGGTGGAGGAGCTGCACCCGGCCGTCCAGGCGCGCGTCCGTGCCGCCGTGGCCCAGCAGGAAGTGGAGGATGCGCGGGTCGAGGCGGAGCATCCGCGCCAGCCCGCTGGAGCCGGACGGGCTCTGCGGGTCGTCCACGGGCTGGAGGATCCCGGCCTCGAACAGCCGCGCCGTGGGGGCGAGCCACGCGCGGGCGGCCCACCGCTCGGCCTCGCCGTCGCAGAGAAGGTCGAGGACGAGGTCCACGCTGGGGCGCAGCCGGGTGACGTCGTCCTGGAGGTAGGCGTACACGCGGTCGTAGCGGCGGCGCAGCTCGGGCGCCAGGCACACGAGCAGGGCGTCGGCCTCGAAGTCGGAGAGGCCGAGCCGCTCCGCCAGCCGCGGGAGCGGCAGGGAGACGCCGCGCCGCGCGCTCCCGGCCACCCGCTCGCCGATCCCGGACCGGAGCGCGCTCACCGCCAGCCGCAGCATCTCCTCCCCGGCCTCCCCGCCGGACGGGAGCGTCTCGCCGCCGAGGAGCCAGTCCACCTCCGCGTCGGAGACGCAGAGCGGGCTCCCGGTGGAGTCGGGGCGCGCCGCCCAGCGGCGGCGCGCGGAGGCCACCCGCAGCCGCAGGAGCAGCTCCAGCTTCTCCAGCTCGTCCGCGAGGTGGGAGAACCCGTCCGTGTAGAACGGCTCCGTCCCCGGCTCGCTGCCGGCCTGCTCCGCCAGCGCCCGCACCGTCACGGCGTCACCTCGAAGAAGAAGGTGCGGCGGGCGAGGTGCGCCACGTCCACCCGCAGCTCGTAGAAGCCGGGGGCGAGGTCGGCGGGGAGGGTGGCCTGGAAGGTGTCGCCCTCGACGGGGACGCCGTCCACGATGCGCCGCCGTAGCAGCGCCACGTGGGCGTTCCATCCCTCCAGGTTCGCGCCGGAGAAGGTCACCGTGGTCCCCGCGGGGCCGCTCGCCGGCTCCATGCGCTCCACCGTGGGCGGGCGGAAGGGCGCGCCCACCTGCGGCACGCCGACCCGGCGGACGCGCGGCGGCATGGCCCGGCCGCGCCCGGCGTCGGCGTCGAGCTGCACCACCGACACCTCGTAGAGCACGGAGAGGCGGTAGGGCTGGGAGAAGGTGCTCCACACCCGGCTCAGCTCCTCCACGTCCAGCCCGTTGTGGAGCACCTTGATCTGCTCGCGCCCGGCCGCGAGGTCGCCCGCCAGGTACTCGTCCGGCACCACGGGGTGCTCGTGGAGCACGCGCATGGCCTCGCCCAGGATCTCGTGGACGCTCGCGTTCCCCAGCGTGCCGTCGTTGCCGGCGTACGGCGTCATCAGGTAGTACAGGGTCAGCGACAGCGGCGGCGGCACCAGCCGGCCGGAGTCGTGCGGACTCACCTGCCAGTCCTGGTTCCGCAGGAAAGCGCTCTCCTGCACCTTGTACAGGAACAGGTTGATGCGGCGCGGCCCGCCCCCCTCGTCGGGGGCCAGGATGGTCACCGGGACGCCGGGAGTGAGCTGCATCTCCCCCAGCAGGAGGTTGCGCAGCGACTCGCTGACCCGGCCGATGGCCGTCGAAGTACTCACGATGGGCTCCTCATCAGCGGAGCACCCGGAAGTGCACGCTCCTCAGCGTGCTGGCGCTCCAGAACGATCGGGACGTGGCGCGGACCGGCTCCGGCTCCGGTCTCACGACGAGGATGCGGGGTGCCTCGGGCGCCGGTGTCCCGGCGGGACGGGGCGCCTCCCGCGGCGGCTCGGTCCGCGTCGGCTCCGCGGTGGCGGGCGCCGGACGTTCCGCGCGCCGCGTCGAGGCCCCGCGCAGGGCCTCCATCGGCTCCAGCGCGCGGGCGTTGGAGCGGAGCCGCGGCGTCTCCTCGGCGTCGCGGGGGCGGGACGGGCCGAGGGCGCGCAGTAGCCCGCCGTCCGGCCCGGTCGGAGCGGCCGACGGGGACGCGCTCCGCACCCCGGGTGCTCCGTTCCGCTCCGCGCCCGGCGCGGGAGAGGGAACCGACGACACGGCCTCCGCCGTCCGCTGTCGCTGCGGACGTGCTCCCGGGATCGCGGTGGAGCCGTGCGTGGCCCCTGGCGCTCCGGCGTCCGGCTTCGCGAGGGGCGGCGCGGCGGCGGACCGCGGGGTCAGGCCGGGGATCGCAAGCCCGACGGTGTGCACCGGGGCCGGAGCCGCTACAGGCTCCCTCTCCGTCCCCTCGCCGGGAGCTGCTTCGCCCGCTCCGACCGGAGGCGTGCGCACGGGCGCCGCGGTGGACGCCTTACGCTCGGCCGGCTTTCCCGCAGGAGGTGCCGGGCTCCAGACCAGGGCTTCGCGAACGGTCGGGTTCTCCGGTGTGCGGGCGCTCCCCACCCGTCCTGGGAGGGGCGGCTGCGCCGCCCTCTCGGTGTGGTTCGTCGGCCGGGCGGTCCCCAGCATCGTCGGCGGGCGCGGCGGTGCCGTGGGTGCGCCGGGCGCCGTCCCGAAGGGGGGCGACGACGGCTGCGGCCAGGCGTTGCTCTGGTACTGGAGCGCGACCGGCGGCAGCGGCATCGGGGCCGCCATGCGGGCACCCGCGCGCGGCGCGATCCCCAGCAGGCGGTACACGCCGCCGCGGTACGGGAACGGGCCCGTACCGGCCGACAGCATGCCCAGCAGTCGCTGGCCGGCGTCGGGGCGCTGCTCAGACGGCATGGTTCAGCGCCTCGATCTCGTCGGCCAGGATCTCGATGTAGGAGAGGCGCTTGTCCCGGGTCATCCCCAGGATCTCGCGCTCGCTCCAGTGGTAGTGGTACGCCAGGTAGTGCACCTGGCGGTACAGCAGGTCGCGGCTGGTCCGCAACTCCCCGAAGAAGAAGTCCGCGAGGTCGAACGGCGCCGTGAAGGCGCGCCCGCACTCCGGGCAGACCAGCTCCATCTCCAGGTCCAGGTGGGGCGAGGCGGCCAGCATCGCCTCCTCGATCTCCCGGCGTGCCCGGGGCGTGAGCCCTTCCACCCACTCGCCCACGTCCTCCGGTCCGCCCTCCGTCCCCACGATGCAGCGTTCCAGGAGCGCCGTGAGCGCCCGCGCCGGGTTCTCCGCGAGCACGGCCGCCAGCGCTTCCTGGTCGGAGCCGCGGGGGAGGCGGAACGTCGCCGCGCGGGGCGGCTCGTGCTCCCCGTCTCCCTCCGCGTCGTCGTCGCGCGACAGCTCCACGCGGCAGACCGGCTCCAGCGCCTCGCGGCGCTTCACCGGCACGTGGTCCAGCGAGAAGTCCACGTCCACCTTGCTGCCGCACTGCGGCCAGGGGCAGGCGAGGGTACCCTCCACCCGGTCCCCGAAGGTGGCCGCCCTCAGCCTGAGGAGCAGGTACTGCCGGTCGGCGACGAGGAGCCCGCGCGCCACGCGCGCGTCGACGGGCTGGATCGAGCCGATCCTCCGCACGCAGCGGCAGAGGATGGCCGTCACCAGCTCCGGCATGGACACCGCCCCTCCGGTTTCCGCGAGGAGTTCCTCCTCGTGGCCGGTGAGCGGCGCCAGCTCCGCGTCCCGGTGGAGCACCCCGTTTTCGTCGAGGTACCCCCCCGGCAGCACGCACACCCTGCGGGCGTCGAGCGAAGTCATTGCTTACGCGCGGCGGTTCAGGTCTCGGTCGGCTCGGTGACCGACATGTCCCGCTCCCACCCCTCGTTCTCCAGCTTGAGGGTGCGGATCATCACCGCGTTCCCGGCGGCGTCCAGCTCCGGCAGCGCCTGGTACTCCGAGACCCAGCAGCGGTAGACGTTGTACGCCATCACCACCTTGCCCTGGAGGTTGTAGACCTCGATGGTGATGTTCTTCCGGAAGTTCTTGAGCGACATCGCCGCGTCGCCCGCGTAGTTGTTCACCAGGTTGGCCCACTCCTCGAACCGCGAGTCGTGGGTCACGCCCTGCTCCAGGGTGATCGCGTCGTAGCTGGTCTTCCCCGGCAGCTTGCGGCTGTGCGTGGGGTCCCCGCCGTCGCGCCAATCCAGCGACTCCGTGGTGCGGCGCAGCGCGCTGCACTTGTTGAGGCCCGCCACGTACTCGTTGTCCCACCGGATCCGGAACTTGAAGTTCCTGTACGGATCGAAGCGGTGGGAATTCACGCTGAACTGTGCCATCCTCGCCCCTCCCTCGTCCTGGCGTTATTGGTTTCGTCCCGTGTGGTGCGCGGGGCGGCTCAGCCGCCCTGCGCCACCTTCTGGCTGATCTTGACCACGACGAACTCGGCGGGCTTCAGGGGCGCGAAGCCCACGAGCACGTTGACGATGCCGAGGTCGATGTCCTCCTGCCGCGTGGTCTCGCCGTCGCACTTGACGAAGTACGCCTGCGAGGGCGTCGCCCCCTGGAAGGCGCCACGGCGGAACAGCGTGTTCATGAACGCGCCGATGTTCAGGCGCAGCGACGCCCAGAGCGGCTCGTCGTTGGGCTCGAACACCGCCCACTGGATCCCGTTGTAGATGCTCGTCCGCAGGAACATGGACATGCGCCGCACCGGGACGTACTTGTATTCCGGGTCCGAGCTGACCGTGCGGGCGCCCCACGCCACGATCCCCGAGCCGGGGAACTTCCGGATGACGTTGACGCTCTTGGGGTGGTTGTTCAGGTCCCCGTGCTGCACCTCGGTCAGGCTGGCCGTCATCCCGACCGCCCCGGCCAGGATCGCCTCCGTGCCGGCCGGCGCCTTCCACACGCCCCGCCGCGCGTCGATGCGGCCGTAGAGCCCGGCGATGAAGCCCGAGGGCGGCACCGCCAGCGGCGCCGGCGAGCGCCCCGCGGGGTCCAGCATCTGGAGCCAGGGGAAGTAGACCGCCCCGTACGAGTTCGGGTTGTTCAGCGCGTCGCGGAAGGTGATCGCCTCGGCGTACGTGTCGTCGTTGACGTCCACGTCGCCGATGAAGAAGCAGTCGGCCAGCGGCCGCCGCGCGCAGTAGTTCATCCCCGCGTCCACCACCGCCGTGGACCCGATCCCCGGGACCGCGACCAGGCTCACGTCGCGGATGGTGTCCAGCAGGGAGAAGCTGGCGATGTAGTCCACGTCCTGCGGCTCGTCGCCGTCGGACCCGGCGGTCACGGCGCTCACCGCGCCCTCCACCGTGTCGTCTCCCAGGAAGTAGAAGTCGTCCGGGGCGTTGCTCTGCGGCCGCACGGTCGCCGAGCCGGACACCTCCGTGCCGCCGTTGCGGGTCCCCAGGCGCAGGACGCCCGCGGCGCTCGTCCGCGCGTCGGGACCCTCCTGGACCACCACGCTGGACGCGGCCGTCGGCGCGCCGCCGGCGGTGATGCGCAGCACCCCGTCGGGGCCCTCCCCCGCGGTGGCGAAGGTGACGGTGGCCCCGGTGTAGGTGGCGGCCGGGGTGGAGTCCCGCAGCGGGGTCAGCGCCCGGAGCGCCGCCTGGACGGCCGCGCGGACGGTCTCGGGGAGGGCCAGGTCTCCGGCGCCGAGCGCGTCCGTGAGGTCCAGTGTGCGGAAGCCGTCGCCGTTGAGGTTGACGCGGAGCTGGCGCTGGCTCTCGCCGAGCAGCGCGCCCCCGTCCACGACGATGGTGCCGCTCTGGCTGTAGCCGTTGACCTGGTTGGAGTTCGCCGTGTTCGGCACCACCCGCACGTAGGCGGAGCGGCGGTTGACCACGTTCGCGACGTAGCGGGAGTCGCCCGGGTCCATGCTCAGGTCCGTGAAGGACTCCAGCAGCACCGGGCGCTCCGACGGCTCCGGGTTGTCGCGGTAGACGGACAGGTTGAACTGGTTGTCCGGGTCGCCGGCCGCCGCGCTCGACACCGCCACCATGATGCGGTTGCCCCACACGCCGGGGGACGCCGCCAGGAAGGTGAGGCTGTCCTGCGGGGCGGCGCCGCGGTCGCGGACGGTGACGCCGGCCGCGACCGCGCCCGGCGCGACGCGCCCGACGTAGCAGGCCGCGCCGCCGTTGTTGAAGAACTGGTAGACGGAGTGGGCGAGGTAGCGCCCGCCGTCGAGGAACCCTCCGTAGAGGGTCTGGAAGTCGGTGAAGTTGAAGACCTTGGTGACCTGGCCGATGGGCCCGCGCTCCGCTTCTCCGAAGAACGCCGCGGTCGAGGTGCCCGCCGCCTCGATGGGCCTGACGCCGCTGGGTACCTCTTCTACGTAGACTCCGGGAGCCGTGAGTGTTGCCATGTTCTTGCGCTCCGTAGCAGGATGGAACTACCGGATCGGTTGCCGGCGTGTGCGCGCTGCCGGTCCCGGTCGGCGGGGCGGGATTCCGCGCCCCCTCTCCGGGAGGTGAAGCCCTGCGCCCCGAGGTGGGCGCCTCGGGACCTACTCGGCCGTCTGCTTCGTCCGGCCGCGCCGGGCGCGGGGCTCCGCCTCCCCGTTCTCTCCCGGGGCCTCCGTTCCGGCCGTAGCGGCGCGGACGGCGATCTGCCCCCGCTCCTCCAGGCGCGCGACGGACGCGTTCCCCTTGATCTCCACGCTCTCCACCTCCAGCGTCCCGTGCGGGCCCAGGTGCCAGCTCCGGCCGCTGTTGAGGCGCAGGAGAACGCGCGTGTCGGTCTTGTTCTCGATGGTTACGGGCATGGTCTGCCTCCGTGAAAAGAGCGGCCGCTCCTGCGGTGGGCAGGCGTTCGGCGGGTGCTCCGGCCGGGCCGCCGCCCCCACGCTCGGAGCGACGGCGATTCCCCGGAAACCGGCGGTTGTTTCTCTGTCGAGGAGCAAGCTAGCGGCGTCCAGGGTCGCGAGAATGGGAAGAATGACCCATTTTCCAGGCGTGAAGGGAATGGGTTTTTTGTGCGGGAGAACGGGGGCTGCGATCCCTTCGGGGGAGGGAGCCCGGGACGAGTGCTTCCGGGCGGTGTGGCGGCGGGATCGCGCGGGTCGTCTTTCGAACGTCGGAGCTACATGGCGGTCGTACTGGAGGTGCTCTCCACCGGGAAACAGAGCCTCCGGCTCGCCGACGAGATCGCCCGACGCCCGCCCCGATCTGACCGGGAGCCTCCTGCGGCTCGACGCCGACGTGCCGGCACCGGGCCTCATCGCTTCCCGTATCTGCCAGGACCTGGATGAAACCTCCGGAAACGCTCCGCGCGCTCGTCGTCTACTTCCTGGTGCTGCCCTTTTTCGCAGTGCTCCTTGTGGTCATGTCGTACGGCGGCATCCTGAAGGAGAGGCCCGTCCTGCAGGTTCTGATGACCCTGGCCCTGTGCGGCGGCGGTGTCGCTCTGATGGCGTTCGCCAACGAACCCTTTCGCCAGGCGCATCTGCGAGAGGTGTTCGAGAAGGATGTTCAGGTCGATTGGAAGGAGGAGTTCAAGTTTTTCGCCGTCTTTCTCCTGCTGACCCCCGTGCTGCTGCACTACGTCCTGGAGGAGCCGTGGAGCCACTCCTGGAGCCGTTCGGCGGCGATCCTGGCCTACTTCGCCGTCTTCGTCCCTCTCGGCCAGTTGCAGCGGCGTGGTTTCGCACCCTACTGGCGGCCGGCGTGGTATGGTTTCGTCCTGGCGGGGCTCTCGGGAGGGCTGACGTGGAATCTGCTGACCGGGAGCGAGACGGACATGGGCATCAGCGCGGGCGTCACGTGGTCGTTGATGCACTACGGCTACTGCCGCTGGAGCACCCGTGGCGCCCGGCAACTCGCCGATTGACCCCGTTCCGGCGGACGCATGGCGACCGCCGCCTCCTTCGAGCGCTCCCGCCGTCCTTTCACCTTTTCGATTCCGAAACGAAGCTCATGCGCGCTGCATTGATCCTCTCCACCGTCGCGGTTCTCGGGTGTGCTTCCCAGCCGGGCGGGAGCCGCGGTCCGGTGCCCGCGGGCGCCGATGACACGGCGGGGACCGCCGTGGCGGACACGACCCAGGTCTACGAAGAGCGATCCCTCACGAAGAAGCCCGTACTCGCCAACCAGGCGGCCGTAGCGCGCGCGTTGCAGCAGCATTTCCCGAGAGCCCTGCGAAATGCGGGGACGAACGGAGCTACCGACGTGGCCGTGATCATCGACCGCCGCGGTGTCGTCCGGGAAGCCTCGGTCCGGAAGTCCAGCGGCTCCGGCGAGGTGGACGCCGCGGCGCTACGAGTCGTCCGGGCGATGAGGTTCTCTCCCGGCGAGGTCCGGGGGGTGCCCGTGGTGGCCCGGCTGGACCTGCCGGTCTCGTTTCAGCGGACGAGCGGACCTTCGAGGATGGGCGGGGGGAGCCCGGCTGCGCCCCGGTAGGGAGGAAGAGAGGAGGGGAGGCAGTCTCGGGTTGTCGGCAAAATCTCGGCTCACTCGCGGCGGACCGGGGAGGATGCCCCAGACCTCCTCCTCTGTTCCTGTACGCCTGCACCAAACCACGATTCGATGAAGCCCGTCACCCGCACCGAACTCAAGCGGTTCCTGGGTCAGCTTTCCAGGGACCAGTTCATCAACCAGATGCTGGACCTCTGGTCCAGTTTCGCCCCGGTGAAGGACTACTACCAGGCGAAAGTTCGACCCGAGAATGACGAAACCGTCCGCGAAAAGTACAGGAAGGTCATCACGCACGAGTTCTACCCTGTGCACGGTTACGGAAAGTTGAAGCTTTCCGTGGCACGCAAGGCGGTTTCGGACTACAAGAAGGTCGCGGCCTCGGCAAATGGCGTTGCCGACCTGATGCTCTTCTACGTAGAGATGGGGGTGCGGTTCACCAACGACTTCGGCGACATCGACGAGGGGTTCTACCTCAGCATGGAGCGCATGTACGCCTCTGCACTGAAGTGGATCCGAAAGCACGGGCTCGAACAGGATTTCGAGGAGCGTTGCGCTAAGGTAGTGGAGAATACCCGAGGAATCGGGTGGGGCTTCCACGACGCGCTGAGCCATGCCTACTTCGAGTACTACGATCCGCCTGATGCTGAATAATCGTTATGGGATACAGCGGTCTTGCCCGGGCGCTCCAGCGTGGCGAGCCGCTGATCGACGTGGTCGTCCGCCTTCGCGAAGGTGTGGACTACGCGGACGCCACGCGGCAGATCAACGCCGTCGCGGACGACTTCGACCTTCACCCCGGAGACTGGTACGGCCAGCCGGGGCTGCGGACCGGGACCGCGACCCGGGACGCGCTGGGGCGGCTCTTCGGCTGGAAGTTCAGCCGGGTGCCGCTGGAGAGGTACGACCCGGCGACCGGTGCCTGGGGCACGTGGCCGGACGTCTACCGCTGGGAGGAACTCGACGCACCGGACCTGGAGATGTTTCCCGTCGCGGGGCTGATTCGGGGCATCGAATGTACGCAGCCGGGCGGGGACGACGACGGCCGGTGGTGGGCTTGAACTCCTGAAAACGCGCTCCCGGACCGAGGACGGTTGACGCCGGTCGTTTTCCGTAACATAATAAGTTGCATGAAACGAAATCGCCGCCTCTCCGTCGCGCTCCACGTGCTGGCGCATCTCGCCGAGCGGTCCGACACCCTCCGGACCTCGGAAGACCTCGCGCACTGCGTGGGGACGAACCCGGTCGTGATCCGGCGCACCCTGGCCGGGCTGCGGGACGCGGGCTTCGTCCGCTCCGCCGCGGGGCACGGCGGTGGCTGGAGCCTCGCGCGGAACCCGGAGGCCATCTCGCTCGGGGAGGTCTGCAGGGCCCTCGGGGAGCGCCTGCTGTTCGCGGTCGACCTCGCCGCGCCCTCCGGCTGCAGGGTGCAGGCGGCCGTCACCGGCGTGATGGACGGCTTCCTCAACGACGCGGAGGCGCTCCTGCTTGAGCGGCTCAACCGTGTCTCCGTCGCGAACCTCGCGTCGCGGGTTCACGATGGAACCCCCTCCCACGTGAACCCCGGGCACGATCATGTCCACTGAGACGTACCACGTCATCGTGGTGGGCGGGAGCTTCGCGGGACTCGCGGCCGCCATCCAGCTCGGGCGGGCGCGACGCCGGGTCCTGGTGGTGGATGCGGGGAAGCCCCGGAACCGCTTCGCGCGCTCGTCGCACGGGTTCCTCGGCCAGGACGGGCGATCCCCCGCGGAGATCCTCGACACCTTTCGCGCACAGGTCCTCGCGTACCCGACGGTCCGTTTTCAGGCCGGCGAGGCCAGCGACGCTCAACGGGACGGAGACGGTGATTTCACGGTGACCCTGTCGTCGGGCGAGCGCCCTCGCGCGCAGCGCCTGATCCTCGCCACCGGCGTCGTGGACGAGCTGCCGCCGGCTCCCGGTCTCCAGGAGCGGTGGGGCGTCACCGTGCTGCACTGCCCGTACTGCCACGGCTACGAGGTGGGCGACCGCCGCCTCGGCGTGCTGGCGAGCGGCGAGATGTCGGTGCACCAGGCGCTGCTGCTGCCGGACTGGAGCGCCGACGTTACGCTCTTCACCCACGGCGTCGTAGAGTTGAATGCCGAGCAGCGGGCGACGCTCGCGGCGCGCGGCGTCCGGGTCGAGGAACAGGCGGTCGATGCGCTGGTGGGAACCGCTCCCGAGCTTACCGGCGTTCGCCTGCGAAACGGCAGCATCGTCGAGGTCGACGCCCTGTTCACCGGCTCGCGGAATCGTATGGCGAGCCCGCTGGCGGAGCGGCTCGGCTGCGCGCTGGACGAGGGGCCGTTCGGCCCCGTGGTGCGGACGGACGCGTTCAAGGAGACGACGATACCCGGCGTCTACTGCGCGGGGGATGCGGCACGCGCGCCGCACAACGCCACGTGGGCGGCCTCGGACGGCGCGACGGCGGGGGTGTCGGCGCACCGGTCACTGGTCTTTCCGCCGGCACCCACGCGGTAGAATGGAGGGCTTCCTTTCTCTCCTCTCGGATCCGGAAGTGCCGCGTGGACCCGACTCGATGGGGGCTCCATGAAGAACTGGCTGTTCCTGGCGGCCGCGATCCTCGCGGAAGTCGTCGCCACGTCCTCCCTCAAGGCCAGCGACGGCTTCACGAGGTTGTGGCCGTCCCTGCTAGTCGTGACGGGCTACGGGATCGCGTTCAACTTCCTGTCGCTGACGCTCCGCGTGATCCCGGTGGGGATCGCCTACGCGGTCTGGTCGGGCGTCGGGATCGTGCTGGTCTCCCTGATCGCCTGGATCGGGTTCGGACAGAAGCTGGACGCGCCGGCGGTCCTGGGGATCGGCCTCATCATCTCCGGGGTCGTCGTGCTGAACCTGTTTTCGAAGGCGTCCGCTCATTAGCCGCTCGCCAGCCGACGCCACCCTGCGCCCCCGAACGACGAGGAAACGTCCCATGAGCCGATTCGGCCCCGATCCACACGCCTTCTTCGACACCGTGTACCGGGAGGTTCCGCCCTGGGACGTCGGCGGCCCCCAGCCCGCGATCTCCTCCCTTCTCGCCGACCATCCGCCCCGGGGGCCGGTCCTGGACGTCGGCTGCGGCTCCGGCGACCTCGCGATCGCGCTGGCGCAGGGCGGGCTCGACGTGCTCGGGATCGACTTCGTGGACGCCGCCATCGCGCACGCGCGCGATAAGGCCGCCGCGCTTCCGCCCGAGGTCGCGCGCTCCCTGGAGTTCGAAGTGGCGGACGCGTTGCGGCCGTCGCGCCTCGGACGACGGTTCGGATCGGTGGTGGACACCGGCTTCTATCACCTGTTCGACCCGGACACGTGCGAGCGGTTCGTCGACGACCTCGCGGCGGCGCTGCTCCCCGGCGGCCGGTACTACCTGCTCGCGTTCGCGGTGGAGTTTCCGATCCCCAACTCGCCGCGCCGGATCGGTGAGGACGAGCTGCGGGCGCGCTTCACCGCGGAGAAAGGCTGGCGCATCCTGGACATCCGAACGGCGGAGTTCCAGAGCCGCGTCGCTCCGGTGCCGGCCATTGGCGCGTGCATCGAGCGGCTCCCGGAGAGCCCCGCCTGACGGGCCGTCCGGATACCTCCCGCACCGGGCAGGAGGGTCAGGGCGCCAGCTCCGACCAGCGGGCCCGGTAGCGGCGGCTCATCAGCAGCTCCGTCCCATCCCGCAGCACCAGGAGCTGGTCGCCGTGGGACCACGGGTGGATCTCCCGGACCCGGTCCACGTTGACGATCCGCGAGCGGTGGATGCGGATGAACTTCCCCGGATCCAGCCTCTCCTCCAGCCCCGCAAGCGTCCCCCGCGCCAGGTACGACGTGGAGCCCACGTGCAGCCGCACGTAGTTCTGCTCCGCCTCGATCCAGTCGATCCGCTCCACCTGCAGCAGGATCGACTTCTCTCCCGTGGGCACCAGGATCCGGTCCAGCGGCGCCGGGCGAGGGCGCGCCTCCGCCAGCACCTGCCGCAGGCGACGGTCCAGGTCGCCGTCCTGCCGCGCTCGGATCCGCTCCTTGGCGCGCTCCATCGCCCGGGCGAAGCGGTCGGGCCCGAACGGCTTGAGAAGGTAGTCCACCGCGTGCACCTCGAAGGCCCGTACCGCGTACTCGTCGTACGCCGTGGCGAACACCACGTGCGGCAGGTCGCTCCCGGCCAGCGCCTCCAGCGTGGCGAAGCCGTCCATCCCCGGCATCTGCACGTCCAGGAAGACCAGGGCGGGAGCGAGATCCTCCACGGCCGCCACCGCCTCCGTCCCGCTCGCCGCCTCTCCCACGACCTCCAGGTCTGGATCGGCCTCCGCGAAGCGCCGCACCTTGGCGCGGGCCGGGGGCTCGTCGTCCACGATCAGGACGCGGATGCGCTCCATGTGCCCTCCGGGGCGGGGGTGAACCGGGGTTCGTGGTGGAACGGCACGCGCACGACGACCCGCGCGCCGCCTCCCGGGCGCCGGCGTAGCTCCAGTGCCTGGTCGTCGGCGTACAGGCCCCGGAGCCGCTCCGCGGTGTTCGCGAGCCCCGTCCCTCCGCCCGCCGATGGAGCGCTCCCCCCGGGGCCGGGTCCGTTGTCGTCCACCCGCAGGACCAGCGCGCCACCCTCCCGCTCCACTTGCACCTCGATCCGCGCGGTCTCCGGGGGCGAGGGAGCCCCGTGGCGCACCGCGTTCTCGATCAGCGGCTGCAGGATCAGCGTGGGCACCAGCGCGTCCATGACCTCCACGTCCGCCGACACCGACACCTGGAGCCGCTCCCCGAAGCGGGCGCGCATCAGCTCCAGGTAGAGATCCAGGACCTCCAGCTCCTCGCCGAGCGTGACCTCCTGCCGCCCCGACGTCTGCAGCGCGCGCCGGAGCAGGTCGCTGAGACCGGAGAGCATGGTGTCGGCCCGGACCACGTCCTCGTACATGACCGAGGAGATGGTGTTCAGCGCGTTGAAGAGGAAATGGGGGTTGAGCTGGGCCTGCAGGTTCTGGAGCTGCGCCCGCATCAGGCGCGCCTCCAGCTGCGACAGGTGAATCGCCCGCTCGCGCGAGGCGCGGTAGTGGTCGAAGAGGTGGGTGAGGGTCACGATCAGCGCGTAGAGCAGCACGTCCGTCGGCAGCTCCATCGCGTACCGGGCGGGCATCGCCCCGTAGTCGTAGTTCCCCAGACCCGCGAGCGGGAACGCCAGCTCGCGGGTGAGCCAGTTCCAGTGGGTGTGGAGGGCGGAGTAGGCGAGCAGCGCCGCCAGGTGGGCCGGCAGGTGGCGCGCCCAGTCCCGCCGGTCCAGCGGGAAGCGCCGCGCCATGCGCACGATCCAGGGAAAGAAGACGGCCGTGCCGATCCCGGACGTCAGCTCCTCGATCAGCGGCGCCAGGAGCGGTCGGGGCGCCCCCCTCGCGACCATCTCCAGGTAGAAGTGGACGAACAGGAGAAGGCCCATCCCCCCGAACAGGGCGAAGCCCACCGCCCACAACCGCAACAGGGAACGATCCCGCATCGGATGACCTTTCTGCAGCGCGACGCCTATGCGGCCGGACGTCCCGGGAGAGTCCCCGGAGCCCCGGCCTCCAGGCGCGGAGTCCCGGTCGCGAGCGTCCCCGTCGCCGGGAGCGCGGCCGACTCCGGCCGTCGGCGGGCCGGCTTCATTCCGAACAGGAAGCGGACGACCGGGAAGGGCTTCACCAGCAGGTCGTAGATCCCCCAGCTCACCAGGAGCGAGACCGTGCTGACGAACAGGTACTTCGCCAGGATGCTCTCCTCCACCTGCACCACATAGAAGCCCACCACCACGATGACCGTCTGGTGAAGGATGTAGAACGGGTAGATCCCTTCGCTCGCGTAGTCGAGAAAGTGGGTCCGGACGTTCAGGTGCCGCTTGCCGAAGCCCAGGATCGCCAGCACCCAGCACCAGGCGTTCAGGCCCTGCAGCAGGTAGTACAGCGTGTTCGCCACCGAGTACTCGAACTCTGGGGTCCTGCCGTTCCAGCGAAGGTAACTGATCGCCAGCATGCAGAGGAAGGCGAGCGTCAGCGAGGTGCGCCGCTGCCGCTCGACGGCGTTCCACACCTCTCCGGCGGAGGAGAGCACGTAGCCGAAGACGAAGAAGAGCAGGTAGTAGAGAAGGGAGGCCCAGTCGTGCACCACGTCCTGCGGTCCGGGGAAGCGTACGACGAGCGCCGCGAGCGTCGCACCCAGCGGCAGGGCCGGTACGTAGAGCCCCCCGCCGCGCAGCACGCGGTTCGCCCGCCGCAGCCACGCGCGTCCGCGCTCGCCGTCCAGCCAGAGGAAGAGCGGGAGCGCGCAAAGCGAGTACAGGAACAGGTAGAACACGAACCAGAGGTGGTGGTAGCTCAGGCTCCCCTGTGGATACGGACGCAGCTCCAGCACACTGGGATAGAAGTCCAGGTACGAGCCGTAGGCCGCCCCCCCGGAGACTCGCTCCAGGTAGATCTGCGGGGGGACGATCACGAGCATGCCGAAGACCACCGGCGCCAGCAGCCGCTTCACGCGCTCCACCGAGTACTCCCCCGCCGATCGGCGGCGCAGCGCGTACCATGTTCCGACCCCGGAGATCAGGAACAGCAGCGCCATCCGCCAGCGCGAGAGGAAGTAGTTGACCTCCAGCAGCAGCGAACTCGTTTCCGGGTTCTTGATGTGCCACCCCCATTCGGCCACGAAGATCATCCCGGTGTGGAAGTAGAGCAGCAGGAGGATGGCGAGCACCCGGAGCCAGTCCAGGTCGTGACGCCGTTCGGTGGGGGGCTCCGCCGTCATCGGTACTCTCTCGTGAAGGGACCACGCGCGTCCCGGGCTCTCCGGGACCGGCGCGAAATCTCTCCTCACAGCGGGGGCGTGACCAACGAGTCCGGGACGAGCGGAGCACGAGGCGGGTGAGCGGGCCGGCGGCGGGGACGAGCGGGAGCGGCAGGACGACGGCTGGCGAACGGGGCGCGGAGCAACCCCCGCACAGACGTCCGTTGACATACCTAGATCTTCAATGTATCGTGCTGCTAGGTATGGATCGTTCCTCACGACGCCCGCATCCGGAATGGAAATCGGCAAGGACCTGGTCGCCGCCTCCGCCACCCCGCTCGTCCTGGCCATCGTGGCCGAGGGCGACACGTACGGTTACGCCATCCTCAAGCGCGTCGGCGAGCTGTCGGGGGGGCGGCTGCAATGGACGGACGGGATGCTCTATCCCGTGCTGCACCGGCTGGAGAGGCACGGCCACATCGAGGGCCGGTGGGGCACCTCGGAGAACGGCCGGCGGCGCAAGTATTACCGCATCACCGAGCAGGGACTCGCCGAGCTGGCGGAGCAGCGGAAGCAGTGGCAGACGGTGGACACCGCGCTCCGCAACATCTGGCTGGCGGTGTCCCTTCCGGGCGGGTGGACTCCCGCTCCTACCCCCATCGGAGGCTGAATCCGTGACGAGATCGGCCGCGGACGACCCGCTCGAGGCGCAGATCGAACAGTGGCGGACCTACCTGCGCCGCCGCCGCGCGATCCATCCCGTCGACGTGGATGAGCTGGAGGACCACCTGCGCGGCCAGATCGCGACCTTCGTGGACGGCGGCCTGTCGCCGGACGAGGCGTTCCTGGTGGCGGTGAAGCGGATGGGGGCGCAGGACGCGATCGCGAACGAGTTCGCCCGAGAGCACTCGGAGCGCCTCTGGAAGCAGCTGGTCGTCGCGCCCGAGGCCACGAACGGGACCGGGAGCGAGGCACGCCGCGAGATGCTGGTGGTCTTCGCGCTGGCTGCGGCCGCGGCGCTGGCGGTCAAGGTGCCGGCGCTGTTCGGCCTCCGGCTGGACGCGGACGCCGGGTTCTACGCGCGCAACGTCAGCCTCTTCGTCCTCCCGCTGCTGACGGGCTACTTCGTCTGGAAGCGCCAGGTCGGTCCCGACACCTGGCGGTGGCTGGCGCTGGCCTTCGCCGGCGCCGCAGTGGTCGCCAACGTCTTCCCGTTCGGCAAGGGCAGCGACACCGAGGCGCTCCTCGCGCTGCACCTGCCGATCGCGCTCTGGCTGGTCGTGGGCGTCGCCTATGCGGGCGGGCGCTGGCGAGACGGCGCCGCGCGCATGGACTTCGTCCGTTTCTCCGGCGAGCTGTTCATCTACTACGTGCTGATCGCGCTTGGCGGCGGGGTGCTCACGGGGTTCACGGCGATCATCTTCCAGTCCATCGGGATCGACATCGAGCCCTTCTTCGAGTCGTGGCTGCTCCCCTGCGGCGCGCTCGGCGCGGTGCTCGTCGCCTCCTGGCTGGTCGAGGCCAAGCAGAGCGTCATCGAGAACATGGCGCCGGTGCTGACGCGTCTCTTCACCCCCCTCTTCGCGGCGACGCTCCTCGTCTTCCTGGCGACGATGGCGTGGTCGGGGCGAGGCATCGACATCCAGCGGGAGGTCCTGATCGCCTTCGACCTGCTGCTGGTGCTCGTCCTCGGGCTGCTGCTCTACTCCGTCTCCGCCCGCGACCCGTACACGCCCCGCGGCGCGTTCGACTACCTGCTCGTCGCGCTCGTGGTCAGCGCGCTCGTCGCGGACGGCGTCGCGCTGGCGGCCATCGCATCCCGCATCACGGAGTTCGGCTCCACGCCCAACCGGCTGGCCGCGCTCGGCATGAACGCCGTCCTGCTCGTCAACCTGGCGTGGTCGGCCTGGCTCTACCTCCGCTTCCTGCGGGGCCGCGGCACGTTCGCCCCGGTCGAGCGCTGGCAGACCGCCTACCTCCCCGTCTACGGCGCCTGGGCGGCCGTCGTCGTCCTGGTCTTCCCGGTCCTGTTCGGCTACCGGTGAGATCGACGTGCCGGGCGACCGGCACGGGAGTAGGTCGTAGAAGCGTTTTCCGGTAGACGTACCTGTAGGAGGCGCCCGGGCAGGAGCCGGGCGGCTGCCCGGGTGGGATGACGCAGCGCCGCGGCTCGTCGCGGCGCTCGGCCCCACCGTCTCTCTGATACGTAGAACTGCAATGCATTACACTGGTATGTATGCGCGGATGAAATCGGCGGTGACGCGCGGCTCGCGGACCCCGCCCCGCTCCCGGCGCACGCGGTGGGTCCTGCTCGGAATCGTCGCAGCCCTCGCCGTGTTCCTCTACCCGAAATGGCGGGACGCGTCGAACCGCGGGGGGCAGCAGCCCGCCGAGCCGTTCCGCATCGCCGGAAACCTCTACTACGTGGGCGCGAACGACGTCGCGGCCTTCCTCGTCACCGGGCCCGAGGGCCACGTCCTCATCGACGGCGGTTATCCCGGCACCGCGCCGATGATCGTGGAGAGCATCGAGAAGCTCGGCTTCGACGTCCGGGACGTCCGGGTGCTCCTGAACTCGGACCCGCACTTCGACCACGCGGGCGGGCTCGCGGCGCTCCAGGAGGCTTCCGGCGCCGAGCTGTGGGCCAGCGAAGCGAGCGCGGCCACCCTCTCCTCCGGCGGCGCCGACCCCGACCTCGCCCTGCCGCTGAGGGTCCTCTTCCGGATCGGGATCCTCGGCTATCCGGCTGCGCGCGTGGACCACCGCTTCCAGGACGGCGACACGGTCCGCGTCGGCCCGGTCGCGCTCACCGCGCACGTCACGGGCGGCCACACGCGCGGCTGCACCTCCTGGTCGTTCCCCGTCCGCGACGGCGACCGCGTGCTGAACGTCGTGAGCGCCTGCAGCCTGGTCCTCCTGCAGGGGGTCGGGTACCCGGGACGGGAAGCCGACCTGGAGCGCACCTTCCGTGTGCTGCGGAGCCTCCCCGCCGACGTCTGGGTGACCTCGCACGCGAGGCTGTGGGGCCGGTATCGCAAGTACGTCGCGCGCGACACGGCGAAGGACCCGGCGGCCCCGTTCATCGACCCCGAGGGATACCGCGCCTACGTCGACACCGCCGAGGCGCGGTTCCGCAGGGGCGTCGTGCAGTAGCGGAAGTGCAGCACTCCGGCGGGTCGGAAGCCGCGCCGGGACCGACCGGGATTTCCCCGCGCCTCGAAAGTCTCAAAAGGAGGATCCAGATGTTCAGACCCGCATCGATCGTGGCCGCGGCCCTGCTCCTCGGCACGTCCGCCCACGCGCAGGACCGGACCGCCGGGATCGACAGCATCTTCGGCTTCGCCACGCCGGCCACGCCCGGCTGCGCCGTCGGCGTCTCCCAGCAGGGAAGGGTGGTCGTGAACCGCGCCTACGGCCTGGCCGACGTCGAGCGCGGCGTTCCGCTGAGCCCGGGCTCGCGCTTCGACATCGGCTCGACGCAGAAGCAGTTCACCGCGGCGGCGGTTCTCCTCCTCGCGGAAGAGGGGCGCCTCTCGCTCTCCGACGACATCCGCAAGCACCTACCGCAGCTCCCGGACTACGGCCACACGGTCACGGTGGACCACCTGATCACCCATACCGGCGGCATCCGCGACTGGACGGGGATGCTGCCGCTGGCGCCGGAGGGAACCGACGTCGCGACGCTGATCCACCGCCAGCGCGGCCTCAACTTCGTGCCCGGCGAGGAGTGGTCCTACTCGAACAGCGGTTTCGAGCTGGCGAAGGAGATCGTCGCGCGGGTGAGCGGGACGTCGTTCGCCGAGTTCACGCGCACGCGCCTGTTCGAGCCGCTGGGGATGAAGTCGAGCGCGTACGTCCCGGACATCCTGCAGGCCGGCGCGGACGCCGCCCTCGGCTACCAGAAGGACGGCGACGGCTGGAAGCCGTACATGCGGCTCGGCAACGACCGCGGCGGCGGCGCGATCGTCAGCACCGTGGGCGACCTCCTCGTCTGGAACGACGCGCTGGCGAGCGGCCGCCTCGGCCGGTTCGTCACCGGGAAGATCCACGAGCGGACGAAGCTGTCCAACGGCAGGACGCTCAGGTACGCGCGCGGGCTGATGGTCGACTCCACGCCCGGCGGCGTGGTGGTCTCGCACTCCGGCGGCGCGGCCGGGTTCAGCACCTGGATGGGCCGCGTTCCGGAGCACGGCCTGTCGGTCGCCGTAGCCTGCAACTTCGATCCCGTGTCCGCGACGGCGCTCGCGGCCCGCGTCTCCGACCTGTACCTCCCCCCGGTCCCCGCGGCGGCGCGGGCGGAGGCCGCCGACGCGGCCGCGGGCGTGGAGGGCGTCGACGTGAGCGGCCGGGTGGGGCTCTTCTTCGACGAGCGCACCGGCGAGCCGCTTCGCCTGGTCGAGCAGGAGGGCCGGCTCCGCGTAGCCAACGGCCCGCCGCTCGTCGCGCTGTCGAAGGATCGCTTCCGCGGCCTGCGCCCCGAGTTGTTCTTCCGCTCGCAGGACGCGTTCGAGCTGTCGTACGAATCCCCCGACCGGATCGTCGTCAGGTCCATGGAAGGTCAGGAGACGCGCTACCGCCGCGCGCGGCCCCACACGCACACCGAGGCGGAGCTGCGGGCCTTCGACGGGCGGTACGAGAGCCGGGAACTCGGGACGGTCTTCGAGATCGTGCCCGGAGCGAACGGGATCGCGATGCGTTTCGAAGGTTCGCCGGAACGATCGGTCGAATTCGCGCCCGTCGAGCGCGACACGTTCACGCGGAACATGATGATCGTGCGATTCCGCCGGGACGGGAGCGGCCGGGTCGAGGGCTTCGACTACGGCAACCCGGTGGTGCGCGGCATCCCGTTCACGCGGCTGGGCGACCGCGCCGAGGGCGCTGCCGGGGATGCCACCGCCGCCGGGCGCACCCTGCCGAGGGTACCATGAGGCCGGCCGCGCCCGGGGGGGCTCGGCCGGCCGCCCTGGAACTGAACATTCGCGGCGTCTCCAAGGGTTATCCCAACGGCGTGCAGGCGTTGAAGGACGTGACGCTCACCATTCCCGCGGGCATGTACGGCCTTCTCGGACCCAACGGCGCCGGCAAGTCCACGCTGATGCGCATCCTCGCCACGCTGCAGGAGGCGGACAAAGGCACCGTTCGTCTCGGCGACATCGACGTGCTGAACCGGAAGGACGAGGTGCGGAAGACGCTCGGCTACCTGCCGCAGGAGTTCGGCGTCTACCCCAGGGTGAGCGCGGAGGAGATGCTCGACCACTTCGCGCTGCTCAAGGGGATCGGAGAGCGACGCGCGCGCAGGGAGGTCGTGGAGGCGCTGCTGCGGCAGGTGAACCTGTGGGACGTCCGCAGGCAGAAGCTGGGCGGCTACTCGGGCGGCATGCGGCAGCGCTTCGGCGTCGCCGTGGCGCTCCTGGGCGACCCGAAGCTGGTGATCGTGGACGAGCCGACGGCCGGCCTCGATCCGGCCGAGCGCGTGAGGTTCCTCAACCTGCTGAGCGAGCTGGGCGAGAACAGCGTGGTCCTCCTCTCCACGCACATCGTCCAGGACGTGAGCGAGCTGTGCACCCGGATGGCGATCATCGACCGGGGCGAGATCCTGCTCGAAGCCGAGCCGCTCGGCGCGATCGAGGAGGTGAGGGGCCGGATCTGGCGCAGCGTGATCGAGAAGAGCGCGCTGGCGGAGCTGGAGCGCGAGCACGCGGTGATCTCCACCCGGCTCCTCGCGGGGCGGACCGTCGTCCACGTCTACGGCGACGCGGCGCCCGGCCCCGGCTTCGAGCCCGCCGAGCCGGACCTCGAGGACGTCTACTTCAGCACGATGGCGGGGCACGTCGGCCGGCGCCGCGGGCAGCCGGAGCCGGTGGTGGCGGTATGAAGCTCCGGGGGATCTTCCGCTTCGAAATCGCTTACCAGCTGCGCCGCCCGTGGCCCTGGTTCTCCGTAGCGGTCCTGGCCGTGTTCGCGTTCGGAGTCACGAGGGTCGGCCTCGTTCCGGTCACGCTTTCCCAGGATTTCATCCTCAACTCGCCGTTCATCGTCACCACCGTAAGCGTACTCGGCTGCCAGGTCTGGCTGCTGGTGGCTCCCGCGATCGCGGGTGAAGCCGCCGCGCGCGACGTTCACACGGGGATGTATCCCCTCACCTGCACGAGCCCCGTCGGCAAGGCCGAGTACCTGGGCGGCCGCTTCCTCGCCGCCTTCGTGCTCAACGCGCTGATCCTGCTGGGCGTGCAGGCGGGCAGCCTCCTGGCCGTCTACGCGCCCGGGGTGAATCCCGAGATCATCGGTCCGTTCCGGCCCGTGGCGTACCTGGCGGCCTACGGGCTGGTCGCGCTGCCGAACGCGCTGATCGCGACGACGGTGCAGTTCGGTGCGGCGCTGCGGACGGGCCGTCCGATGGCGAGCTACGTCGGCAGCTTCGGCCTCTTCTTCCTCTCCTACCCGGTGACGCTCTTCCTGTATGCCTCGCGGATGGCGCGGCCGCAGATCGCGCTGCTGAGCGACCCGATCGGCGTCTTCGCGATCATGAACGAGATGATGTCGAACTGGACGATGGTGGAGAAGAACGTCCGCACGTTCACGCTCGAAGGGCCGATGCTCTGGAACCGGCTCCTCTGGATCGGGATCTCGCTGGCTACGCTCGGCTTTCTGTACGCGCGCTTCCGCTTCGCGCACCGTACCGCGAACGACCTGCCGGGCCGGCTGCTGCGGCGGTTCTCCGGCGCGGCGCCGGACGACACGGCCGTGCGCGCGCCGGCCGCGGTCTCCGTGCCGCACGCGCCCCGGTCGTTCGGCTTCGCGACGAACCTCCGGCAGATGCTGGCGATCGCCCGATCGTCGTTCCGGATGGTCGCGAAGAGTCCGGCCGGGCTCTTCCTCCTGGCGGTGTTCCCGACGCTGCTCGTCCTGGTGATGACGATCGAGCTGCAGCAGTGGGGCGTGCCGCTGCTGCCGCGGACCGTCGAGCTGATCACGAGGCACCTCACGGCCCCGATCACGGATCCGCTCAACTACTGGGTCATGGTGCCGCTGCTCATCATCTACCTCGTCGGCGAACTCGTCTGGCGGGAGCGGGATGCGCGGCTGGGCGAAAACGTGGATGCGATGCCGGTGCCCGAATGGGTGCTCCTTCTCGGCAAGTACCTGGGGCTCGGCTTCGTGCTCGCCGCGGCGATGGCGACGCTGACGGCGGCGGGGATGCTCACCCAGGCGCTCAGGGGCTACCACGACTTCGAGATCGCGAGATACCTGCAGCTCCTGTTCGGCTTTCAGCTCCCCGAGTACCTGCTCTTCGCGATGCTCGCCTTCGCGATCCAGGTCGTCGTGAACCACAGGTACCTGGGGCAGCTGGTCGCACTGATCGCCTATCTCCTCGTTGTCCTCTCGGGCCTGCTCGGGATCCACCACCACCTCCTCGTGTACGCGGCGAGTCCGGCGTGGTCGTTCACGGAGATGCGCGGCTTCGGCGGGTCCGTCGGCCCGTGGCTGTGGTTCAAGCTCTACTGGGCGGCGTGGGCGCTCCTGCTGGCGGTCGCGGCGAGGCTGCTGTGGATGCGCGGCAGGGAGTCCGGTTTCGGGACGCGGCTGCGCATCGCGCGGCTTCGCCTCGATCGTTCGACCGCCGGCATCGCCGCGGCGACGGCCGCGCTCGTCCTCGCCCTCGGCGGCTTCGTCTTCTACAACACGAACGTGCTCAACGAGTACGTCACCGACGACGAGCTGGTGCGGCGCCGCGCCGAATACGAGCGGCGGTACGGGAAGTACGAGGGCATTCCACAGCCGCAGCGGACCGCGACCAACCTGCACGTCGAGATCCATCCCGACCGCGGAGCGGCGACGATCCGCGGCAGCTACCGCCTCGTCAACCGCAGCGACGTGCCGATCGACTCCGTTCACCTGGAGCCGGCATTCTACGTCGAGACGCGCGTGACGTTCGATCGCCCGGCCAGACGGGTGGCGGCCGATGACGAGCTGGGCCATCACATCTATGCGCTGGACGAGCCGCTCCGGCCCGGCGACTCGCTGACGCTCGGCTTCGACGTGCGATTCGAGCCGCGAGGCTTCCGCAACAGCGGCCTGCGCAGCAACGGAGCGGGCCAGGCGATCCTCCAGAACGGCACCTATCTGACGGGCAGCGCGCTCCCGGTCATCGGCTACCAGCCGATGCGCGAGCTGTGGAGCGCGGAAGACCGGCGCAGGCACGGCCTGCCCCGGCAGGTCACCCTGCCCCCGCCCGGCGACATCGACCCGAACGTGGCGGCGGGCGCTCCGGCCACCTTCGAAGCCGTCATCGGTACCGACGCCGGCCAGGTCGCGGTCGCGCCGGGTGAGCTGCGCCGCGCGTGGAGCGAAGGGGGGCGCCGCTACTTCCATTATGCCAGCGACGTTCCCATCGGCGGCATGCCCGTCTTCTTCTCCGCCGACTACGCGGTGCACCGCGAACGCTGGAAGGGCGTCGACGTCCAGGTCTTCGTTCACCCGGGGCACGGGAAGCACCTGGAGCGCCTGCTCCGCGGTGTACGAGCGTCCCTGGAATACTACTCGGCGCAGTTCGGTCCCTATCCCTACCCATTCCTGCAGGTGGTCGAGCAGCCCGGCAACTTCTTCGGCATGGGCGTCGACGGAAGCGGCGTGATCACCGGAGGAGAGGGCTTCTTCCTGCTGGATCCGGAGGGCGACGGCTTCGACGCGATCTTCGAGGTCGTGGGGCACGAGATGGGACACCAGTGGTGGGGCACGCAGCTCAAGCCCGCATTCGCCGAGGGCGGCGGCGTCATCTCCGAAGGTCTGGCCTGGTACTCCGCCATGCAGCTCGTGAAGAACACGAAGGACCGGGAGGCGCTGCGGCGGTTCATGCGCTTCATGCGCGAGCCCAACCCGTGGCCGCCGATGCGCACGGGACTCCCTCTGCTCCGCGCGATGGACCCCTGGGCCAGCTACCGCAAGGGCCCCTACGCGATGCACGCACTCAGCGAGTACGTGGGCGAGGCGCGTGTGAACGGGGCGCTCCGCACGCTGGTGGAGAAGAAGGAGTCGTCCCTGGCCACGACGATCGACCTGTACCGGGAGCTCCAGGCGGTCACGCCGGACTCGCTCAGGCCCCTGCTGCACGACCTCTTCGAGGTGAACACCTTCTGGACGTTCGACACGAAGAAGGCCACGGCGGCGCGGACCGGGGCCGGTACCTGGCGGGTGACGCTGGAGGTGGAGGCGCGCAAGGTCGTCGCCGACAGCGCGGGGAAGGAAACCGAGGTGCCGATGAACGAATGGGTGGAGATCGGGATCTTCGCCGCCGCCGGGCCGGGCGAGATCCTGGGCAGGCCGCTCTACGTGCGGAAGCACCGCATCCGCTCCGGCCGGCAGACGATCACGGTGACCCTGCCACACAGGCCCGCGCGCGGCGGCATCGACCCGTACAACCTGCTCGACTGGGAGGAGGGCGACAACATCGAGCCGATCGAGGTGGAGGGATCCGGGTGAGTCCGGCTCGATCTCCGTGGCAGACGTGAGGACGTATGGCAGGTATGGCGCGGCGGGTGACGGGGACGGCGGGGCTCGCGCTGGCGCTCGGCGTCGGTGTGGGCGGAGCCGGTAGGGAAGGGGGGCGGGTGCCGATTTCCCGGGGACCCACGAGGGTGACGAGGGGGTAAAGGTCGGGAGCCGGGAGCCGGGAGCGCCCGCTCTTCGTCCGCTTCCGCCCCGGGCGCCTCACCCGGACCTGCCCGCGGCTGGGGCGTACCCGAGCTTCGGTGCAGAGCCTGTCCCCAACCTCCCCGTACCGACACTCCCGCGGCACGAAAGGACGACCCGATGAGTCTTACCCCCGAGGCACAGCTCCTTCTGGAGCGGCTCGAAGGCACCCGGCCCAACAACACCGAGATCCGGGCGATCGCCAGGGAGCAGGGAAAGAACTCCGAACTCGCGGCTCACCTCTGGAAGAGCGGCGGTTTCAACTCCCGGATGCTGTCCCTGCTCATCCTGGACCTCAAGGCGGTCGATGTCCGGTACGTCGAGATGCTCATAACGGACATCGAAGCCGCCGACGGGAAGGAGCAGTCGCAGCTTTGCGACTGGATGATCGCGAACGTGATCATGAAGAAGGCGGCGCTGAAGAAGGAGGCGGCGAAGTGGCGTGACGATCCCTCGACGACCAGGCAGCGGGTGTTCTGGTCGGTGCACGCCCGGTCGATCCGGGCGGAGAACCGCGAACTCAACGAGCAGCTGCTGGAGTACATCGAGCGGGAGCTGGCCGCGGCGAGCGGGACGGTCCAGTGGAACATGAACTGGTGCGCGGCGCAGATCGGGATCGCGGACGAACGCCTGCGGAGCCGGTGTGTCGCGCTCGGGGAGAGGCTGGGTCTCTACAGGGACTACCCCGTCTCGAAAGGGTGTACCTCGCCATTTCTGCCGATCTGGATCGGGAGCGTTGTGGGAAAGAAGGCGCCGGCATAGTGAACCGCCCCAAGGTTGCCGGAGACTCCAACCCTTGAGTGAGCGCTGGCGCAGGCCTCCAGGACCACGCGCCCGCGCTGAGCCGTACCCGGCCGCCCCGGGGGCGCCTGGGCCCGAGACCCGGTAGGAGATGGTGATGAACAAAGCATCGAACTCTCAACGTTCACGTGTGATCTGCCACCTGATGGCCTCGGCGGACGGACGCATCGGCACGCCCGCGCTCTTCGACGTCGAAGGCGACGGCGTGAGCCCGCACCGGCTCTCGCTCGAGGCCGTGGAGCGGCGCGCGGACGACGTGCTCTGGCTCCGGTACCGGGTCGAGCCGGGCGTGGCGGGCGCGTGAAGGTTCTGCTGTTCGGCGCCACCGACGTTGCGCGGCTCGCGCGGGAGGGCGCCCGTGGCTGAGCCCAGCGGCCGGCGCCGCTGGCTGCGCGCGCTCCTGCTCGGCATGCTCGCGCTCGTAGTCCTCGCGGGTGCCGCGGGCCTCGGGCTGTACCTGCTGGCGCGCCCGAGCCTGGGCGGCCGGGTGGAAGGCGCGCGGCTCGCGCGGGCGGAGCGCTCGCCGCAGTGGCGTGATGGTCAGTTCGGCAACCGGCTACCCCGTGTCGACGGGCCGTGGGGGCGCATACTGCGCGAGTCCCTCTTCGGTGGCTCCGACTACCGTACGCCCGACGACCCCGTTCCGGTGGTCCGGCGCACCCGCGCCGACTACCAGAGGCCGCCCGAGAGCGGGCTCCGGGTCACCTGGCTCGGCCACTCGACGATGCTGCTCGAGATCGATGGGCGCCGCGTGCTGATCGACCCGGTGTGGGGGGAGCGCGCGTCGCCATTCACCTTCATGGGCCCGAAGCGCTTCTTCGCGCCCCCGCTGCCGCTCGCCGAGCTGCCCGAGGTCGATGCGGTCGTGATCTCGCACGACCACTACGACCACCTCGACGTGCCGACTGTGAAGGCGCTCGACGCACGCGGCGTCCGGTGGATCGTCCCGCTCGGCATCGGGGCGCACCTCGTCGCGTGGGGCGTGCCCGGGACGCGGATCACGGAGCTAGACTGGTGGCAGGACGCGCAGGTCGGCGGGCTCACGATCACCGCAACGCCGGCCCGCCACTTCTCGGGGCGCGGGCTCACCGATGCGAACCGCACCTTGTGGGCGGGGTGGGCGATCGCGGGTCCGTCGCACCGCGTGTTCTACAGCGGCGATACGGCTCTCCATGACGAGCTCGTGGAGATCGGGCGGCGCCTCGGGCCCTTCGACCTCACGATGATCGAGTCGGGCGCCTACGACGCGATGTGGGCCGACGTGCATCTCGGACCGGAGCAGGCCGTGCTGGCGCACCGGCTCGTGCGCGGCGACGTCATGCTCCCGGTGCACTGGGGGATGTTCGACCTCGCGATGCACGGCTGGACGGAGCCCATGGAGCGCGTGCTCGCCGCCGCGGACTCGCAAGGCGTGCGCGTCGCATCGCCGCGACCGGGTGACATGGTGGAGCCCGCGGCGCTGCCGCCCGCGACACGGTGGTGGCCGCGCGCGCCGTGGGAGACGGTCGCCCAGGCCCCCGCGTGGTCGAGCGGCGTGGGGCACCTGCTCGGGCAGAGGCCGGATACGCTACGCTGACCGCACGCGACCTTCGCAGAAGGGGGTGCCGGAGCGATCCGGCACCCCCTTCTGCGTCACCGCGCGTGCGGGAAGCGGCGCACGCCGCGGCGCTCACTCAAGAAGTCGGGGTTCCAGGAAGGCAGATCTCGCTCCCCTCCTCCCGGAACTCCGCGCTCTTCTCCGCCATCCCCGCCTCCACCTCCGCCTGCTTCGCCGCGTACTCCCGCACGTCCTGCGTGACCTTCATGCTGCAGGGCTTCGGAAGGCGTCTCGATCCCCCGGGAATGTCCTGACCTGAAACCAACGCTCGTCTCCTCACGTCATCCTGATGGCGGCCCGACGCATCGAAGCACGTCCCCGGAGACGCCGCCGCTTCCTTTCATCCTCCGCGACCGCTCGCCCCGACATCTACCATGGAACTACAGATCCGCAACCTGTCCAAGAGATACCCCAACGGGGTACAGGCCCTGAAGAAGATCTCCCTGACCATTCCGCAGGGGATGTACGGTCTGCTCGGACCGAACGGCGCCGGCAAGTCGTCGCTGATGCGCACGCTGGCCACGCTGCAGGAGCCGGACGAAGGCTCCGTCCGGCTGGGCGACATCGACGTGCTGCATCAGAAAGACAGGGTCCGGGAGACGCTCGGCTACCTGCCACAGGAGTTCGGCGTGTATCCCAGGGTGAGCGCGGAGCGGCTGCTGGAGCACTTCGCCGTCCTCAAGGGGATCACCGAGCGCAGATCGCGCAGGGAGGTGGTCGAGGCGCTGCTGCGCCAGACGAACCTGTGGGAGGTCCGCAAGGAGAAGCTCGGCGGCTATTCGGGCGGGATGCGGCAGCGCTTCGGGGTCGCGGTCGCGCTGCTGGGCGACCCGCGCCTCATCATCGTCGACGAGCCCACCGCCGGCCTCGACCCGGCGGAGCGCGTACGCTTCCTCAACCTGCTGAGCGAGCTGGGCGAGAACGCGGTGGTGATCCTCAGCACTCACATCGTCGAGGACGTCTCGGAGCTGTGCAGCCGCATGGCGATCATCGACCGCGGGGAAATCCTGCTAGAGGCCGAGCCGCTGCGCGCGGTGGACGAGCTGCGGGGGCGGATCTGGCGCAGGACCGTTCCTCGAACGGAGCTGCGGGAGGTCGAGAGGGAGCACGAGGTGATCTCGACCAAGCTGCTGGCGGGTCGCACCGTCGTGCACGTCTATGGGGAGACGTCGCCGGGAGTGGACTTCGAGCCGGTGGAGCCGGACCTGGAAGACGTCTACTTCACCGTGATGTCCGGACACTGCGGCGGCCGGGGAGTCGAGCCGGTGGAGGTGGGCGTATGAAGCTCCGGGAGATCTTCCGCTTCGAGGTCGAGTACCGGCTTCGGCAGTCTTCGACCTGGGTGTACGGCGGCATCCTCGTCGCCCTGCCCTTCCTGATGATGCACGCCATCAACGGCGCCGGCGGGTACATGAACGCGCCCTGGGGCATCGCCTTCGCGTCCATCGTCACCGGACTCCTGGCGGTCCTGGTCACGGCGGCGCTCTTCGGCGACGCGGCCACGCGCGACGTCGCGGCCGGGATGCACCCGCTCTTCTATACCGCCCCGATCCGCAGGGCGGACTACCTGGGGGGGCGCTTCCTGGGCGCCCTGTCGATCAACGCGGTGCTGCTCGTCGGCATCCCGATCGGCCTCCTCCTCGCGTCGTGGATGCCGTACATGCAGCCGGGGAAGTTCGGCCCCTTCGTTCCTGCCGGGTACGTGCACGCCTACCTGCTGTTCATCCTCCCGAACTTGGTCCTCTCGGCGGCGATCCTCTTCACGGTCGCGGCCCTGACCCGGAGCACGCTGGCCACGTATCTCGCGGGCGTGGGCCTCCTGATCGCCTACTTCCTCGCCATCGAGTTCGCCCCGGCCAGCCCGCGGCTCGCGGCGCTCGTCGACCCGTTCGGCGGCAATGCCCTGGAGCACCTGACGCGCCACTGGCCCCCGGCGGAGCGGAACACCCGACTGATCGGATTTCCCGAGATCCTGCTCTGGAACCGCCTGCTCTGGCTCGGGGTGGCCGCGGGGGTGCTCGGCCTGCTCCATCTCCGTTTCCGGTTCGCGCACCCGGGTGGCGCCGGGCGAAGGAAGCAGCGGCCGGGCTCCACGGATCGCGAGCGGCCCGGGATCGCCCCGGGCGGGCCGGTGGTGGTCCCGTCGGCGCCGCGGGAGTTCGGGGGGCGGGGGAGGGCTCGGCAGACGGTCGCGATCGCCGGTGAATCGCTGCGGCAGATCGTGGTGCAGCGCACCTTCCTCGCCATCCTCGCGGGCGCGCTGTTCGTCACCTTCACCTTCGGCTGGGAGGTCGGAGACCTCGTCTTCGGCACCTCCAGCTGGCCCGTCACCCACCTCGTCGCGGCGAGCGTGCTGAGCGGGCCGGTGTCCACGATCGTCGCCGTCCTGATCGCCGTGTTCGCCGGGGAGCTGGTCTGGAAGGAGCGGGACGTGAGGATGAGCGACATCGCCGATGCCGCCCCGGTCCCCGACTGGGTCTCGCTCGCGGGCCGGTTCCTGGCGCTCGCGGGGATGATCGTGCTGCTGCAGGCGGTGCTGATGGCGGCGGGCATGACGCTGCAGGCGCTCCAGGGCTACACCCGCTTCGAGCCGGGAGTGTACCTGCGCATCCTGTTCGGGCTCAAGCTCGCGGACTACCTGATCTTCGCCGCGCTGGCGATGGCGGTGCACGTGGTCGTCGACCACAAGTACGCGGGGCACCTCATCGTCGTCGTCTTCTACGTCTTCACGATGTTCGCCGGCCAGTTCGGACTCCAGCACAACCTCCTGGTCTACGGCTCCGATCCGGGGTGGGTCTACTCGGACATGAGCGGATTCGGCCCGTTCGTCGCCCCCTTCGTCTGGTTCAAGCTCTACTGGGCCGGGTGGGCGCTCCTGCTCGCGCTGGCGGCGAACCTGTTCTGGGTGCGGGGGAGGGAGGCCGGCGCGCGCCGGCGGGTCGGCATGGCGCGGGCGCGCTTCACCCGCGCCGCGGCGAGCGCGGCCGCCGTGGCGGCGCTGCTGGTACTGACGCTGGGCGGCTTCATCTTCTACAACACGAACGTCCTGAACGAGTACCGCACACCCTTCGAGTCGGCCGGGCTGCGGGCCGAGTACGAGCGGCGCTACAAGCGGTTCGAGGGCGCGCCGCAGCCGGCCGTGACCGCCGCCGAGCTGCGCGTGGAGATCCACCCCGGGGAGCCCGCCGCGGACCTGCTCGGCACCTTCCGGCTCGTGAACCGGACCGGCTCGCCCATCGACTCCGTCCACCTGGTAAACGTCGACCCGGCGATCCGGACCCGCTCCCTGGTGTTCGACCGGCCGGCGGAGCGGGTGCTCGTGGACGGTGAGGGCCACTACAGCATCTACCGCCTCGAGCGGGCGCTCCAGCCCGGCGACTCGCTGCGGCTGAGCTTCGACCTGACCTTCCGTCCGCGCGGGTTCCCCAACTCCGGGATCCCGACCGCCGTGGTGGAGAACGGGGCGTACTTCGACCGGAGGTGGCTCCCCATGATCGGCTACCAGCCGGGGTTCGAGCTGGTGGGGGCTGAGGAGCGGCGCGAGCACGGCCTTCCCCCGCACCCGCCCCTTCCCCCCGCCGACCGCTCCGAGGGGCGCCGGACCCAGCTTCCGGGCGACGCGGACCTCGTCGCCGTCGACGCCGTCATCGGTACCGACGGGGACCAGACCGCGATCACCCCCGGCACGCTCGTCCGCGAGTGGCGGGAGAACGGCCGCCGGTACTTCCACTATCGGACGGAGGCGCCCCTCCCGTTCGGGGCGCCCGTCCTCTCCGGCAGGTACGCGGTGGTCGAGGACCGCTGGGGCGACGTCGACCTCCGGATCTTCCACCACCCGGGACACGACTTCAACCTGGAGCGCATGCTCCGGAGCATGAAGGCGTCGCTGAGCTACTTCAGCGAGCAGTTCGGCCCCTACCCGTTCGACCAGCTCCGCATCGTGGAGTTCCCGCGCTACACCGGCGGCGCGCGCGCGCACCCGCACACCATCGCCTTCTCCGAGGGGAGCGCCTTCCTCACGCGCGTGGAGGGCGACGACGTGGACCGCACCTTCTTCGTCATCGCGCACGAGACCGCGCACCAGTGGTGGGGCGGGCAGCTGGTCGGCGCGCAGGCGCGGGGTGGGGCGCTCCTCTCCGAAACGCTCGCGCAGTACAGCGCGATGATGGTGATGGAGAAGACGCTGGGGAAGGAACAGGCCCGCCGGTTCTACGACTACGAGATGGACCACTACCTCCGCGGCCGGCAGGTCTTCACGAACCGGGAGGTACCCCTCCTGGAGGTGGAGGACCAGAAATACCTCCATTACCACAAGGGCGCGGTCGCCATGTACACCCTGCGCGAGCGCATCGGCGAGGACCGCGTGAATACGGCGCTGCGCCGCCTCCTGCAGAAGCACCGCGCCGGCGTGCCGCCCTACCCGACCTCGCTGGACCTGTACGCGGAGCTGCGGGCGGTGACTCCGGACACGCTCCACCCCCTGCTGCGGGACCTCTTCCAGGAGATCACGCTGTGGGACGTAGGTGCCGAGGCGGTGCGCGTGGAGCCCGTCGGCACCGGCGAGTATCGCGTGACGCTGGAGGTGGCCGCGAAGAAGGTGAGGGCGGACAGCATCGGCGTCGAGACGGAGATCCCGATGGACGACATGGTGGAGATCGGGGTGTTCGGAGGGGCGTCCGGGGATCCGCTCTATCTCCGCCCGCATCGCATCCGGAGCGGTCGGCAGAGCATCACGGTCACGGTGCCGCGGAAGCCGGAGCGGGCGGGGATCGACCCCTACGGGAAGCTGATCCAGCGGAAGAAGGAAGACAACATCGTGAAGGTAGAGGAGTCCGCGGCGGCAGGTGGAGTCGCGACCGATCGGTGAGCACGATCGGTGATCGTCGCGCAGGCAGGTAGCCGACGGGGGTGCCGGATCGATCCGGCACCCCCGTCGGCGTCACCGCGCGTGCGGGAAGCGGCGCATGCCGCGGCGCTCACTCAAGAAGCGGGAATTCCAGCGAGGTAGATCTCGCTCCCCCTCCCGCGGAACTCCGCGCTCTTCTCCGCCATCCCCGCCTCCACCTCCGCCTGCTTCGCCGCGTACTCCCGCACGTCCTGCGTGATCTTCATGCTGCAGAACTTCGGTCCGCACATGGAGCAGAAGTGCGGAGTTGCAGTTACCCCGCCAGTTTCCTGGGGTTCTGAGGCCTGGAGAGCCTATAGGGCGCCGGGGAGTGGCACAAGAAGTGGCACAGCAAGTGGCACAACGACCTGCGCGGAGGTTCTAACGCTCTCGGCATTCTCGAATGGTGCACCGGCGGTGTTAGCCATTGGGACTGACATCGATAAGCCAGTGTATCCCTGCAAATGCGCCGGGATTCTCAATCCCGATGTCCCCGAGTAGGTAGCCAGCATCGAGGTTTAAGCTGAAGGTGGGGCCAAGCCCTCGGAAGCGACCCTGTCACAGCTCCAGCAACGCTCGACCTGTCCACTGAGTGAGCATGCGCCTCATCGCATCACTGGCTTGAGGATGCGGGAGGATCCCGTTTCCGATCAAAAACCACAGTGCCTGCGAGAACCCGGTCAACAGTACTACTTCTTCGGGCTCAAGTGAATGGGAGCCCAGGAGACGGCAGTTGTACGGATTCCCACCTTGATCCCGGTAAGGAATCGCGACGACCGCCTGAGTCGGAGGGCTCACTCGGTCCAGGTAGATGAGAATTGGCAACTCCCGGCTGATATTCCGCCGGATGCTGGAGACCCCCTCAGAGATGAAGGGATAACCTGCTGCCACGGCCTCGACGGGGCTGCCCCAGCCCAACGTGTACAGGTCGGCAACATTCCGCCACGTAGAGTGGATCGTCGACCTCGCCCGCTTCGTCGCCACGACAGCTTCCTCAATAGCTCCTGGTGAAACGCAGTCTCGACAGGACTTGGAGATCCTGATTGCGACATCGGGCGGATATTCGGCGCTGACCCGCAGGTACAGGTGGCGGATCTGTTCGCAGGTGGCGTTCTGCACCTCGAAATCGGCAAGCTGCGCTTCATCTTGGTACGCTACACCGTTAAAGGTGCCGTCCTGATTGCGTCGGCAGCGGATCTCGATGTTCAGCTCAGTCGGCACACGGAGCTCCTGTCGCATGGATGATTGCTGCAGGCGAAAGTCGCAGAGGATTGGTTGCCCGGCACCCGCCAAGGGAGCCGTTCGGCGCGACGAGCGCCGTTTCAGCTCGCGCATCTGCAGGTGCTCGCGCTGGCACTGCTGAGGTGTGAAGGTCATGCGCCTCTAGGCTGTGCCCGATGAGCGAACCGATTCGATCATATGGCGAATGTCTGCATCTTGTCTCGTATTCGGGCCACCGCTCCAGCAATGTGTCCGGCTGCCGCCTCCACCTCGTCGGCAGTCGTGAACTTGCCGAGCCCAATCCGCAGCGAACCACGGATGATCTCCCGCGGCAGCCCCATCGCCGTAAGCACGTGCGAAGGAGACTCCGTCGCTGAGGAGCATGCGGAGCCGGTTGCCAGGGCGACAGTGTCGCGGACGTTCGCAACCAGCACGTTATTCGGAACGTCGGGCACGGAGATGTGGAGGTTGCCGGCAAGCCGCCTCGTGAGGTCTCCGTTAATCACGAGTCCGGGAATCCCTTTGACGAGATGCTTCTGCAGACGATCCCGAAGGCCGGCGATCCGCGCCTCATCCTCCTCCATTTCCTCCCCACGGAGCCGGCACGCCTCGCCGAAGGCAGCGATCCCAGCGACGTTGAGCGTCCCGGGGCGCAGCCCTCGCTGGTGCCCGCCGCCCTGAAACAGTGGCTCCAGCGGAAGGTCTGGGTCCACAATCAGCGCGCCGATCCCTTTGGGGCCGTACATCTTGTGCGCCGTGAGGGCGGCAAGCGAAACGCCCCAGTCCCGCAGCGCCAGCGGCACCTTGCCGGCCGCTTGCGTCGCGTCTGTCATGAAGACGACCCCATGCTCGGCCGCGATCCGTGCGATCTCCTGGATTGGGTGTACGGTCCCGACCTCGTTGTTGGCCGCCATGACGCAGACGAGATCGGCGCGGTCCGCCCCACACGCGATCTGGAGCGCGTCCATGTCGACGCGGCCAAGCGAGTCAACAGGCAACCAGAGGAGTTCCGCCTCGCCCCGCTCTGCGAGCCAGCTGGCTGTTTCGAGGACGGCACGGTGCTCGGTTCGTGGGAGGGCGATTCGCACGGGGCGCACGACTGAGCCGCGCCGCCGCACCCGCACGAACCCCTGGAGCGCAATGTTGAGGCTTTCGGTCGCACCGGAAGTGAAAACGACCCAGCGAGGAGCCACGCCGACGAGCTCGGCGACCTGCCGGCGTGCAGCCACGACAGCTGCCTCGGCCTCGTCCCCGTAGTCGTGATCGCGGCTGCTCGCGTTTCCGAAGGCGGAGGCCAGATGATGGAGAATCACGGCGGTCACCCGCGGGTCGACCGGCGTCGTAGCGTGGTTGTCGAGATAGATTGGACGACGGGGGGTTTCCACGGGGCCCAACAGGCTATCATGAAGCAGATCGGGTGCGGTCAGAGGTGGCATGCCATGCACCCGATATCGTCGTCCTCATCGTCAAGCGCCGCGGCCAGCACCTCGGCCAGCGGCCGACTGGGGCGGCTCATTAGCTGGCGTTTCTGTGCCAACTCGTGGGCGGCTTTGATCTCATCCTTCCGGGCGAGCAGCTCGCGTAGGCTCTCGCCTTGAGACCAAGTGAAGGTGCGGCCGTCCCGGTGCTGCTCCTCGTAGGCCATGGCCTCCGCGAAGAGCCGCGGGTGCTCCTCGGCCAGACGCACCCATTCGTACTTGCGCTGGAAGAAGCAGAAGAAGCAGCCGGAGCGGCTACGCCACTTGTAGTAGTCCGGGAAGCCGACGCCGCTGCCCTCCAGCAACTCCGTGATGTCCGCTTTGACGAGCCCTTCCTCCTTGAAAGGGAAGACCGCCCGGACGTTTGGCGATGTCGTCATGTAGCCGCTGCGGTTCTCGTCCGCGCGGAGACCGATGTAGCTCACCGCTTCGTCGTCCCCTATCCACTTCTCCAGTGGCTCAATCTTCAGGTACTCGGTGCACCAGCGAATCTTCGGCGACGGCAGAAAGCCACCCTTGAGTGACAGCCAGTAATCGAAGCCGCGTTCGGCGTTCAGCCGGGTGATACGAATGCCGAGCCGGGCTTCGAGGCGGTCCAGGTATTCATAGGTTTCAGGTAGCTCCTTGTGCGTGTCGCAGAAGAAGTACTCCATCTCCGGCACCCGCTTATGCATGAGGACGGCCAGCGCTGCGCTGTCCTTCCCGCCGGAGAGTCCGAGAATGTGGCGAACCCGTCTAGCCATGTTGCCTCCGGGTAATATCCTCACCAATGTCACTAAGAGCCGGCACACTGCTGGTCTTCGGCCTGCCCAGAATGCGCTCAGCTAGGAGAACAGCGATCGCGCGACGGACTGGCTCCGGCAGCGACGCGAGCTGGCCGGCTATCTCCTCGGTCCGCCCTTCTACCATCTTTGCCTGCTCCGGTTCGATCCAGACGGTGTCGTGGACCACGAAGCCAGTGGGTTCGGTGATCAGCACCTTGCGTGCGTCGAATCCCTGCCGCTGCTCGGCCAGTGCGTCCGTATGCATCGCGTGCAGGGTTCGGAAGCGCTGGGCGAGATCGCTCAAGTTCAGCTCGAAGGCGAGCGAGTCATTGTCCGTCCATGTGTCCGCTGGCCGGTCCGCAACGATCATGACCACGGCCTCGAGCCACGCTCGGTCCTCTGAGCGGGCGTCCACTAGCGCCCCCACCACGGCTGCGAGCCGTGGCTCGATGACGCGCCCGAAAAGAGACCGTGCACGCGCGCGCAGATCTTCCCGGGTCTGCTCCACCGTCCCTGGGCACCCGAAAGCCGTATGGATGCGCTCAAGGCATTCGTCGAGAAGGCGCTCGTAGTGTAGGCTGAGTTCGCGAATCGCGCCGATGAGCGCTCGACGGAAGCCCTCCCCTTCCCCCGGCTGCTCCGCCGATTCCGTGCCAAACGGCTCGAAGCCGAGTGCCCGCGGCAGCTCTTGGAACAGGAGTAATTCGGGGCTGGTGACGTTCAGCAGCGCACTTCTGACCTCGCGCGCAGCCTCCGATACGTGCCGTGTTGCCGCGGTTACCGGCGGGAGCTTCCGCGCGAAGACGGTCAGCGGCCGCGCAACCGCAAGCACGGTGGAGTTGCGGATCTCCCTGGGCAACGGCTTGGCCTGCCCGTGCAGGATCGTTTTCAGCTCATGGAACACTTCAAGCCTCACCCCCGCGATCGGAAAATGCCGGACGGAGAATTCCTGCGGGCTCTTGACTAGGATCTCGAAGTGCTCCGAGCCCAGGATCGGAAGGAAGCTGCCCGTCCGGTAGACGCTCACGTCGTCGGCGTGCCGCACCAACACGGCCGCAAGAATGACCGGGATGACCCCCGCCTTCGCCCCGTATGGTGGAGCCTGCAGCAGATCATAGAGTTCCGCAATGTTGCGGGAGTTGGCCGTGGCTTCCAGGCAGAACTTCTCGACTGCCTCCCAGATCCTGGCGATGGACTGGTGTGTCGGCGGCCCGAAGCCCCAGCCGCCTTCGTCCTCGTGGTGAATCCCGGTGCGGTTGAGCAGCGCTTGGTACATGCTCACTTCCGGGCCGTTCCCACTCAGTCCAAGGAGGGGCTGGTCACCCTTTTCGAGGATCGACTCGATGAGAACGCGCCGTGCGCGCGCGCCCTGCGACGTGAGCTCGCGCCGGTTGAGGAGTTCGTTCCAGAGGATTGGTGCGTGCGGGTAGGCCCGCCTGCACGCCTCCGACAGTGCAGCGTTGAGGAACGGGTCGGAGCGTTGTTCGCCGAGCACCCAGTACGCCGCATCGGTGCCTGGGGTGAAGGTGGTTCGCACCGTGTCGTCCAACGCACGACGGGCAAGCGCCAGCCGCTGCCGTATCTCGCGCCGGGCGACTCCGTCTGTCTGGACGGAGCTCCGGTCCTCGTCTAGCGCGGCGAGCGCGGCGCTTTCCCGCGCTGTGGCCTCCAGCGCGGCCAGCGACCGGGCGGGCAGGAACACGATCGGCCGGCCGTCGGGCGTACGCGCGGGGATCTCCGCCGTAGACGGTATCGATGGTCCTACCCAATGGACGATCACCCCGTCGATATCTGCGGCGGCCGGGGTGATGGCCGTGAGTGTCCCCAGGGTCTCATGGTACTGCCGCTCGAAGTAGCGGAGCGCGCCGGTGCGGTAGCTTTCCCGCTGCGCGACAGCTGGTGGGGCCGGCGCCGCGTGGCTGAGCAACTCGGCGAGGCTACGGCGGTCTGTTTCAAGCTGCTGCCGAACCAGCGCACCGACGTCGTGGTGCGAGCCCTCCCAGACGCGGAACTCGTCGATCCGTTCCCTGTACGTCACCGTCCCCGAGGCAATGAGTCGATCGAGGACCGCGGCCCAGCGCTCCGTCGCCGCGTCCGTCGGGACTTCCGCGAGGGCCGCGAGTACGAGGCGACGCCCGGCCCGGTACGCGCCGACCGAGGTGAGCAGGTTCAGGGTCCCGATCGTCTTGAGGGCCCGGAGCTCCTCGGGATCCCCATCTGCCGCGTCGCGGATCAGGCCATGGATCTCCGCCCAGCGCTGGAACTGGGGGCGCGAGTAGAGACCGATTCCCGCGATGTCGACGTAATAGTCGTACAAGTCGGCAACGCCCAGCAGCGGGAGTGGGTCAGCGTCGGCTGGCGTGTCAGTGACAAAGCGCGCAAACGAATGCGGCTCGGGACTGGCTAGGAAGGTGAAAAGGGAACGCTCGTTCTGAGCGTACCGCACGCACAACTGAGGGAGGACCGCCGCGGCGACGGGGTGGAGCGGAATGAGCGTGGCGATTCGTTCCGCGCCCAGAAGATCGGCCAGGGTCGGCTCAGTGACCTGCAGATGGGCCTGCCACTGCTCCGCGAGCGACCGGACGCGGGTAGCCAGCCCTGGGTTCGGCGCCGAGTCGATGGCCTCCGTCATGAGGCGGATCATCTGTGCCGGTGCTTCGGAGAAGGTTACGTCTTCGAAGCGGCCGTGCACCTTCTCCCACTCGGCGCGCCAGACGGTGGCGAGCCCGTCCGCGTACTCAGCGAACGCCTGGTGCAGGAGGCCGATGACGAGCACCGGGGGGTCGTCCGGGCCGGTCGGAAGTTCTGCCAGTTGCTGCAGCAGGTACAGGTCGTCGAGACCCTCGCTGCGGGCGGCGGCCTCGAAGACCTTTCCCAGCTCGTCGAGGACGAGAAGCACGCCCGTCCGCGAGGCTTGGGCAACTTCGTGGACAAGCTCGGGCAGCTCGGGGACGTTGAGCCGCTCGCCAGCGTCCATCGCGGCCCGCAGGCTTTGGAGGCGCCTGAGTGCGCCGGGCCGCGGTCCCTTGCGGTTGGCCCAGAATCGCTCGACGCCCGGCGCGAGGCCACGCACGACCGTATGTGCAAGAGGCTCGCGGCGCCCAGTAGCCACCGCGCGCACGAACCCCACGTCGGGAACTCCGTTGCGCAGACGCACAGCGAGTTCACCGAACCCGGCCTCCTCCGCGAGCCGGAGCGCCATGTCCCGCATCGGGTCATCCGCGGGGGCGAACGCAGCGGCGAGGAAGTGGGCGAACGATGATTTGCCGGCGCCGTATGTGCCGGTGAGAGTCCAGGCACGTCCGGCAGTGCCGGGGGATGTTGCGCCTAGGACCCGCGCCGCGGTCTCAGCCGCTCGGGGTGTCAGGACGTAGCCCTCCAGCGCCTCGCCGGAGAGAAGATTGTGCTCGAGATTGACCGAGCGCGCGTAGCGGCGGCGGACCCGGATCGATTCGGCGAGTGTGCTCATGCGACCCCCGCCAAACGAGACCAGGCGCGTTCGAAATGGGCAGCCCACAGGCGTGCCGCGACCATCGCCGGATCACTCGTGATCGCGAGCTGGATTACGCCCGCCGACTCGATGAGGGCAAGTTCCGGATCCTTGTCAGCGACCGATTCCAGTGCACCGTACAGCGCGCTCTCGGAGAGACGGAAGGCGAGCCCAGGACTACCGGCGTCGTGGAGCAACCGATGGAGCGCGATCGTGCGTGCGCCACCCGAGCGCATCAACAGAAATTCTGCGCTCGCGGCTGCGATCATTTCGTCGGGGAGCGACGGCTTGGGTCCGACCGCGAATGCGAAAGTGCCGGGCTCGGCGCCAAGCCGGAGCAGCCCAAGCTCGGCGAAGGGACACTGGATCGATTCTTCCCCCGTACGAACTCCGGTAGGAAGTGTGTACATCCGGAGGAGGCAGGAGGCGTCTTTCTCGTAGGACGAGGGCGCATAGCGGGCCCCGGGGTACTCTTTCTCCACATAGTCGCTGAACGCCCGGGCGAGGTCGCGGAGGGTGAAGTCGCTTCGGCCGAAGCGGAAGAAAGTGTGCGTCCAGCCGGTCGCCCACTCGGGTCTGCCGACCAACCGCCAATGGAGCAGCCAGAGCGAGGCGGGATCTTCGAGATAGGGGTCCCATCCTGCGGCTTCGTCCAGGAGGTTGCGCCCCAGTTCCGTCGACCGGGAAACCCGATGGCGATGCTCGTCCGTTCCCGGCGCAAGGATGTCGAAGGCGTACGACCAGTAACGAATCGCGCGCACCATGTTTTTCCCCACCCCAAGCTGGTGCGCGGCATCCTCGCGAGTGAAGAGGTCGGGCAGCTCGATCACCAGCTCATAGGCCTTCTTCAGCCAGCCGTGCCGGGGATGGAACGTGTCGTGTCGGGCAAACGCCGGAGGGGTTGGTGCGGGGTCGGCGTGGAATACCAGCCCTGCAGTTTCAAATTCGGTCTGGGTCCGTTCGGGCATATTAGAGATGTCCGGTGGAGGGGGCGGCGGCAGGCTGGCCGCGGTCAACTCGTCGCCCATCGTTAATATACCTGCCCGCAACGCTCCTGGGAAACCACTTAGAGCCTTATCCCAGTAGATCGGCTTGCTTGAAGGTGATGTAGGCGCATGCAAGATGGAGGAGGGCGAGATAGTTGCGCGCCTTCTTCTCCCAGCGGACGAGGATCGCGCGGAAGCGATTCATCCAGCTGTGGGTACGCTCGACCACCCAGCGCCGCGCCTTGAAGCCAGCCTCTCGTTTGATCGCATGCGCCTCTTCGCTGCGGGCGCGAATGTGCGCTGTGAAGGCGAACTCGCGCAGGATCTCTCGCACTTCGGTGTAGTCATAGCCTTTGTCCAGACACATCCCCTGCGGCTGCTCTGCCGTAGGTCCGGGCCGCTCCGGGACGATACTCTGGATCGTCTCTCGAAGCAGCTTGAAGTCATTGCGGTTCGCCCCCTCCACGACCAGGCCGATAGGCACGCCGCCGCCTTCGCTGAGCAGGCTTCTCTTCGTGCCCGTCTTGCCCCGATCCGTGGGGTTGGGTCCCACCTTTCCCCCCCCCGAGCGGCGCTTTGGTCATCGCACCGTCCATCGAGAGCCACTCCCAGTCGATCCCCTTGAGGCTGTCGTACTCGGCCAGCCCGATCTGCCATAGCTTCAAGAACACTCCCGCCTGGCTCCACTCCTGGAAGCGCCGATGGGCGGAAGACGAGGAGCAGATCCCGGTCGCAGAGAGCGCGTTCCACTGGCACCCTGTACGCAGGCGGAAGAAGATGGCGTCCATTGCCGCTCGATCATCCACGCGCGGATTGTGGCAGCCCAGGGGGTGCGGCTTGCCCGGAGGCAGCAGCGGGACGATCCGCTCCCACAACTCATCCGGGATGCGCCAGTCACGGCGTACCTGCTCCTTCTCAGCTTCCTTCATCAGGCAGACTCCTGTGGTTCAGTGCTCTGCCCAAATGATAACCGCTCGCCTGCCTACTGGGATAGACTCTTAGGGCGCGTCCGGGATCAAAGTACCGGCGGTCGTCGGCTGGCTCGGGATATGCGGCGGCAGAAGCTCCCCCGCAGTGGAGGTGAGCCATGCGCCGCAGCGACATACACACCTGTGAGTGCGGCGACTGCCAGAGGGAAGCGTCGGAGGAGACCTCCTGCGTCGAGGCCCTGCACCGCCGGATGAACCTCTTCCTGAGCCGCCTGAACGAGCCGCAGCGGCGCTGGTACGCCGCTCTGGAATCTCAGGCGATTGGGCACGGGGGTGATCGCCAGATGGCGCGTATCACGGGGCTCTCGGAGAAGACCATCCGAAAAGGGCGTCGGGAGCTGGACGCCGAGTTGGCGAGCTGTCCGGTGGATCGCCTCCGTGCCCCGGGCGGAGGACGTACCGCTGTGGAGGAGAAGGACACGGCCCTGGAGCGCACACTCGAACAGATCCTGGAGACGGAAACCGCGGGAGATCCGCAAGGGTCAGCCAAGTACAAACGGAGTTCCTTGCGACACCTCAGTACCCGGCTCGCTGAGTCGGGGCACCCGGCCGGTCGAACCACGGTCGGGCGCCTGCTTCGGAAGTTGGGGTATTCGCCGCGAGTCAACGCCCGTCGGAAGGAGGCGAAGAGCTCCCCCCCGAGCGCGATGCGCAGTTCTGCTACATTGAGCAGCAGAAGCGAGACTTCCTCGCGGTCGGCGACCCGGTGATCAGCGTCGACACGAAAAAGAAGGAACGCATCGGCAACTTCAAGAACGCAGGCCAGGCCTGGTGCAAGCGTCCCGAGGAGGTCCTCGTTCATGATTTCCCCCAGGATGCGCTCGGGCAGGCGGTCCCGTACGGGATCTACAACCTGAACCACAATCAGGGCTATGTGCGGGTGGGCGACTGCTTTGACACGCCGCGCTTCGCGGTGGAGTCCATCGAGCAGTGGTGGAGTTCAGAAGGACAGCAGCAGTTTCCCACGGCCGAGCGGTTGCTGATCCTGGCCGATGCGGGCGGATCGAACAGTTGTCGTTCTCGGGTGTGGAAGGCTCAGCTCCAGGAGCAGCTGTGCGATGCGTGGGGCCTGGAAGTGACCGTCTGTCACTATCCCACCGGCTGCTCAAAGTGGAATCCCATCGAGCATCGCCTCTTCAGCTACATCAGCCTGAATTGGGCCGGCAAGCCGTTGCGCACCTTTGAGACCCTGATCGGCTCCATCCGCGGCACGGCCACCCGAACCGGCCTCCGGGTAAGCGCAGTTCTATGCCGGGGTGGCAACGAACTCGGCGAGCGAGTCAGCGACGCCCAGATGCAGCTACTCTCCCTTGAGAAGCACGCCCTCTGCCCGCAGTGGAACTACACCCTCTCCCCTCGTGACCTCGATGAGGAAGAGAAAGAGGGAAACTATTGATGGACGCTCCCTTAGGCGCCCCTCGTCGCGCATGGGTCGTGACCCCAGCGACTCCCTGCGGTCCATTCCGGAGCACCAGCCCGCCTTGCATGTCCCGGTCCCAGCCAACCGTTTGTACCGGATTCCGATGATCTGTTGACCGGGCCTATACCTCCCCCTTAATCTGTGGTGCCCACGTGCGTGCACTGAACTGACGTGTGGAATCGCGTTCTCGCACGCTCGTGGCGCCACAGCCACATCCCCCTAACGATCATTCAAGGGCCATACGTCAGTCAGGATATTTCCTGGCTCTTACTCCGAAAAAATGGGAGTTTCGTCCTTGGGAGAAGCCAGACGGATCGAGAGTCGTCGCCTGTATGGCAACCGGCTCCTCGAACCTGGCTCGTACCGCCTTCCTGAACCAACCATTGTCGACCTGTTCACTGAGGCGTGGAGGAACTCCACGCTCGTGCGTGGCGCCTTCGGTTGGTTCAGCGCGGGGTGGATCTCAGCGTTTGCACACGGCATCTCGGAGTTCCTCGAACATCCGGAGACTCGAATAGACCTGACGATCGCGCCGGTGCTGTTCGCCGACGAACATGATGCGATCTCCGGGGCGTTTTCCGGGAAGATCGCGTCTGAGGCGGACGCACTCCAGCGCGTGATCGACCTGCTCGATGAAGGGGCTACCTCCTCGTCGGCTCTGACGCGCTATGCGGTGAATGCGCTGGCGTGGCTGGTCGTCGCCAAGCGTTTGACCCTCCGGGTCGCGATTCCCGTGGCGGGGTCGAATTATCATCCGAAGGTGTGGCTGTTCGAGGACGGGTATGACACGGTCGTGATTCGCGGGTCGGCGAACGCGACCAGCCGCGCTCTGCTCAAGGCCATCGAGCACCTAGACGTAGATCCCAGCTGGCGCGACCGGTACCGGGTGAAGGCGTACTCCGACATGGTCGACGCCTGGGCAGCGGGAGCGGACAAGATGTTGGTTGACACCTACGTCCTGGATGCGGACGTGCTCGCCTCGAAGGTCCAGCGCTTCGCGCCCCCGCAGGCGCCGACCCGTCGCGAGTACGAGGATGCCATCGAGGAGGAAACGCCCGTGCCGCCGCCCACCGATACGTTCGTCAGCCCGTTGCACATCCCTGGCTACCTGGAATGGGATTCCGGACCGTACCGACACCAGGGCGACGCGGTCAGGGAATGGGAGAATGCCGGGCGCCAGGGCATCCTTGCCATCGCCACCGGGGGCGGAAAGACCAAGACATCGCTTATCGCTGCGACACGGCTCCACCGCGAGATCAAGCGGCCGCTGCTGCTGGTCGTCGCGGTCCCGACGGAGCCCCTGCTCAACCAGTGGCGCGCTGATTTAGAGGAGTTCGCGCCGGAGACGGACATCGTGATGCCGTCGTTGGCGGGTGGCCCGAAGAAACGCACGTCGCTTCTCAATCGCGTCCTGCTAAGCCATCTGGTCGCCGACGGCAACCATGTGACAATCATCCTGACCACGTTCAATCTCCTCGGCGAAGCCGAGTTCCAAAACGCGCTCTCACTCGGGCTCGGCAGCAACCCGGACGCAATGTTGATCGGCGACGAGGTCCACGGGCTCGGCGCCGAAGGGTTCATCGGCGATCCGCCACAGTTCTTCAACTACCGGCTCGGGCTGTCGGCCACGCCAGAGCGGTACGAGGAGGAGGAGACAAACAAGCTCGTCGACTACTTTGGTCCGATCGTGCATACGTTCACGCTGCCGCAAGCGCAGTTCGCGGGCGCGCTCGTTGGCTATCGCTACCGCATCACCCGTGTAGCGGAGCTGACTCACGCGGAGGTCGCCGACTACCGGGCCGCGTCGGCGAAGGTTGGACGCGCAGCCGGGAGCGACGACAAGAAGAACCTCCGCGCAATGCTCGCGCAGCGGCGCGGAATCCTGGAAACCGCCGAGGCCAAGTATGCCATTCTCGTGGAGGTGCTTGACGAATTGGAGGCGGAGGGTCCGATCCGGGACACGCTAATCTACTGTTCATCCAAGCAGCCAGAGCAGCTCGACCGTGTCTGCGCGATTCTCGCCGGCCGCGGCAACGTCGAGTACCGGGCGCTGACGGACGATACGTCGCTCCCCGAGCGGGACAAGGCACTCAAGGACTTCGGAACGGCACGCGTGCACGTGCTCGTGGCGAAGCGCATCCTCGACGAGGGGGTGAACATCCCCTCCACGCGGACAGCGATCCTTATGGCGTCGTCCTCATCGAAGCGAGAGTGGGTCCAGCGGCGCGGGCGAGTCTTGCGGCGCGCGGAGGGCAAGGACCACGCGGTGATCTACGACATCCCCGCCCTAACGGACGTGGGAGCGGACCTATCGGAGCGTTCGCACAGGCTCATCGTCATGCAGGAGCACGAGCGGCTGAGCACATTCAACGACGAGTCGCTCGAGCCAGAGCTGAACAACGACTATATCCGGGAACTCAGACAGCGATACCTGGGAGCGAGGTCGACCTGATGTCACAACACCAACAGAACTGGGAACGGATCATCTCCGAGCTCCGCAAGTCTATCGATCAGATCGAGGGTCCGGTCGAGGGCCGCGACTGGTTGGAGTTCGGCGATACAACGAAGAACGTCTTCACAGCCCACGTGCAGACGATCCTCGAGGCGGAACTCAGCAACCGCTTGGGCGAGGAGACGCGGGTGAATGTAAAGATCAAGAACGCCCTGGAAGCGATCGGGGAACAGCTCGTTCGTGACGGCGCGATGCAGGCGGGGGTGACCGGCAATGTTTGAGTTTGAAACTCTCACACTGGATAACTTCGCCCTCTACAACAACCTCAGGCTGGACTTGTCCCCGCCTTTGGGAGGTTCCGGACCGAGTGACCTGGTGCTGATCCGCGGCCATAACGAGCACGGCAAGACAACCCTCTTCCGTGGCCTAATGTGGACCGTGTTCGGACATGAGGCGCTCGACAAATCCGAGCAGCTCGGTGCGCGCGGGGCGATGCGTCTCGAGGGGCTGAAGGGCAAACAGGATCACTGCGGACAGCTCTTCTTCAAGTCGGACGCGACCAGGTACCGAATCACACGCGTTGCAACGACGCTGGAGAACGATCCCGGGATTCGCGAGACCATCCGGGTTCACAGGTACAGCCCGACAGATCCAGACGAGCCGTGGAAGGAGGACCCGTCGGTCGAGCGTACGCTGGCCTCGTTCTACTTCCCGCCGAAGCTGGCCCCGTACCTGTTCTTGAACGCCGACAAGGTGAGCAGCATCGTCGGTGATGCCATCAGTACGGCCCGTAAGACGGACGAGGTGACCCACGCGATCGACGACATGCTCGGGATAACCATCGTCAAGAAGGCAATCGCGCGAGTGAAGGCGCAACGAACCGCCATTGAACGTGATATCTCGGCCAAGGTCGGCAACGATGACGTGAAGGATCGACTTGAGGCTGCAGTCGCTCGACTCAAAGCTGCGGTCGAGGAGCAGGAGGATGCGTACGAGAAGGCGGGTGAGCGGATTGAAGCTCTCTCCGGCCAACTGGAAACCAGGAAATCCGAACTCAGGATTCTGGAAGAGGGCGACGCCGCAACCGCTGTCTACACGCGCCGCAACGAGGCCGAGCACGAGCGCGCCCGGAAAGTCGGGGTGTACCACGATGCGATGAAGAAGCTCAGGGACGACTTTTCGTCGCCATCCCTGTTCGTCCCATTCTTCACAAAGCAGCTGCTCCAGGTCGAGACGCGGCTTTCCGAACTCCGTGTCGAGGGGGTCATCCCGCAGGCTGAACTTCCCCTGCTGATGAAGCTGCTGAACCCGGTGACCAATCCCGAGCAGCTCTGTGTCTGTGGGAAGACTGACATCCGGCCTGGAACGGAAGCGTACGACACCCTGCAGCGACTAGTGGACAGATCGCGCGACTTCGAAGAGGGCGCAGATCGACTCGACAAAATCCACGCCGATTTGACCGAGTTGCTCAAGTCCCACGTCTCGCACGACAAGGCCTGGCCGGCCAGCTTCGGGATTCGGGTCAATGACGTTGAGACCGCGAAAAGGGAACTCGAGGATGCCCAGAGTGAGTACGACGACGCTGATCAGGCCGTCAAGGAGTATGAGCGCCAGGCAAAGCTGGAGCAACTCCGCCTTCTGCGCGACGAAGTCGAGGGAATCGCGGGGCAGTTGGGAAAGGCTAAGTCCCAGCAAAGCATTGCCAACGCCAAACTCGAGGGCGGCTTCGACACGCTTGGGCACTCCTACGGCAAAGGTCTGCGTAGCGAGCTGTCGGGGGCTCAGCGCAAGCTCCGAAGCTATTTCGATACGGTCAAGGACGCTCAGCACCTGACCCAGGCAGTGAAGTCTGCCGATCGGGTTGTAGAAGTCCTCGAGGCCACCGTACGCAGCATACAGCACGACCAGGTCGCGGCTGTTTCCGAGCGAATGAACTATCTGTTCCTGACGATCACGAATAACGGGGCCCTGGTCGCCGACGAGGAGCGCGGCACCCTCCCGGTCACTGCCAGGGTCGGGATCCGCGAGGTACCGGCGCGGCCAGGTCACTTCGAGCTATACGCCGAAACCACCAGCGGGATCAGCAAGCCCCTGGCGGTGCTAAATGGCGCCTCCCGGCAGGCGCTGACGGTTTCGTTCATGGTCGCGCTGCTCGAGAACTCGAATGCACCGATCCCGCTTGTGACCGACTCGCTCTTTCACCCCCTCAGCGGGAGCGTCAAGTTCCGGCTGGCGCAGCACCTGCTCGCACCGCACGTCCAGAAGATCACGTTCTTTACCCACGACGACGTGCAGAGTCCCGAAATTCGCCAACTCCTGATGCAGCACGCCGCACGGACGTATACCCTGTCGAACTCGGCAAAATCCTGTGATCTAGCCAATACGCCAGCTCCTGCAGAGCCTTTGGTCATGGTCTGCAACTGTGGACCTGGCCAGTTCTGTGAGACGTGCGAGCTGGCGGCCACCGACGGGCCTAGCCCGACCCATGGGCTGGACAAGAATCCCACGCCACAGCGAGTTCTGTAATGTCTGATCGACTCGAAATCCTTGCATTCAGGTCGTCGGCCAAGCTCCCCAAAGGCGAAGAAGAGCAACGCCGTATCCGCTCAATGGTCTATGAGGCCTCCAGGGACAGCGACGCTCCCTTTGATCGGATGATCGACTACTGGTTCGCCTCGATCGCCTGGGCCGCTCAGCACGAACTGGATCTCCCCCCGGATGATTCGGCAGGGAGGCAGTTCATCGACATCGGGCTCGGACCCAATTTCATCATTCTCGACGCTTGGCGCATCGACATCCTGAATGTGCTGTTCCTGTTGAGCCAAACCGCCTTTTTGGCTAACCCCTTCGAGCCGTCGAAAGTCAACACGACGGCTGGTCGATTTGCTGACAGTGGCGCGCCGGTCGGTGGCTCCGACGTCATCAAGAATGCAAACCGCTATGCGTTGGCGGGTGCGATGCCGATGTGGGAGGCTTTTGTCGGCGGCAATGTCGATGCTACGAAGGCGCCCAAGCAGCTTGCCGCTGCCGCGAAGCTCCGGGCACTGGCGCGGGACACGGGCAAGGTCTTCCGTTCGACGTTCGCGAGCTTCGGCGACCGTCCTCGGGAAGCGGTCGTGAACGAGCAAAATGAACCGCCCTGGTGAACGGGTGAACCGCGCCAGGATTGTCGCAGGCTTCAACGCCTGGGGGATTGGAGCCATGAAGAAATCCAATATATACTCCCCCGAGGGTCCGGGAGCGGGCGGTGCGGATGGTATTCAACCACGCGCACGAGCCTCCCTCGCCGTGGGCCGGTTTCCAGTCCATCGCGGAGAAGATCGGCTGCTCCGGTGAGACGCTGCGCAACTGGGTCCGCTAGGGGGAGCGGAATCAGGGCATGCCCGTGGAGTAGAGGAGGCATTCTACCGCTGTCAGGAGACTCAGAATCTCGTGCCGGCACTCATGTCCTGCGCCCTCGGTCAATCCCAACGCGGTTCACTCCAGCGTCGCGACCTGTAACTGTCTCGGTCCTGTGCCCCTCAATCATCGCGCAAAGGCCAGGCAATCGGATGCCGTACGGCTTCAACGCTTCTTGAATTGCAATTCAGGCCCTTCGATGAACTGCTGCTCGCGGGTTATAGGGTTCTCGATCGTCGCGCGGTAGGATAGGATCTCACCGCTGATCGTCGCCTGCGCGGAAGGCCGGCCGGATCGCCCAAAGTTCAGGGTGACGGAGTTGCCCTCCTGCGTGTACGTGCCCCGAGTCGTGGCCGTCCAATCCCCCCCGGCACGGACCATTCCCTGCTCAACGGCCGTGAGCGTCTCAACGAACGTGAGAGTGAGCGGATCCAGCGTGATCTCTCCCTCCCGGTATTCCATGCCCATGAGATAGGAGGAGCCTGCCCGCACCGGAACTCGCGCCTGGTGGACGTGGGGCAGTGGATGTCCGTCGACGCTGGAAAGCCGATACGTTACGCTTGGCGTGTCCCCCCGGTCCCGGTAGTACGTGACCCGCTGCCCATCCAGACCAGTGAGGTGCATCGAGTCGCCGAACACCTGCACCACCATGTTCTGCGGGCCGTCAGGACCCTGGGTCAGCTGGAGCTGCCCTTCCTCGGGAACACGGTAGGTTCCCCCGACCGTAACCTGCCTGTCGCGTCCGGAACCGGCAGAAACGCTCGCCAGCTTAGTCAGGGTGCCATCCTCCGCAAACTCCAGAACCTCCCGGTTGTCGGCCCGCTTCCACCTGCCCACGAACTCATCCGCGCCTGCGCTTGAGCACGCGGCCAGGGCAAGCAAACATCCAACCAGCCATCGATACGAGAACTGCATGAAGTGCCTCCGGGAGTGAATCGGGAGAATTGCCGAGGTGTTGCTGTGCGGCAGCTTGAAGGGGCAAACGCGCGCGCTTGCCAGCGCCTGACGCGTGAGCCTAAGTTGCTCCGTGTAATCTGAACGTTTTTGCGCGACTTGCGCACAAGGTAATTGCGCGTCTTGCGCGACGCCAGAGGGCTATCCGGCATGTCCACGGATAGGCCTGCGGTGCCGCTTGCCCGCGTGCGTGACCTCCTCGCCCAGCGCGTCGGGGCTGGGTCGATCCGCAGTGTCGCTCGTGAGGTGGGTCTCCCGCCGAACGGCTTGAAGTACTTCCTGGACGGAGGGGAGCCCCGGACGGCGACGGTCCGGAAGCTGGAGGTGTGGTACATCCGAGAGGCGGCCCGCCGGGCCGGACAGCCGGACGACGCCGCCGGCCGGGCCGCACTGACGATCCTCGCGCGATACGTTCCTCCCACGCGCCGTCCGGCTGCCCGGGACCGCCTGGGGGCACTCCTTCAGGAACTGTGTGCGGCTGCCGGCGTGCCGGTCCCCTCCTGGCTGTCTGAGCCGGATGCGGAGGCGTCCGCCGGGTAGGACCCACCGCTCAACTCCCTTCTTCGCCGCTCCCTCCTTCCTCGCCGGATGCACGAAGCTCACGTGCCTCCAGGTGCTCCTCCCAGGCACGGTACAGCGCCTCATCCACCAGCTCTTCCGTGTCCTCCCCCGGCGGCGCGTGTGCCGCCCAGGCACCCGCCTGCATCCAGGCTGCGATCTCCGCCCGCGCTACGGCGACCGCCTCCGCTCGTGCCGGATCCTCCAGGGCACGCAAGGCATGAGCGATCTCGTGCAGCACGAACAACGTGACGATCGCCTCCGGCCGGGTGGATAGGTCGCTGCGCAGCAGAATCCACCCGCGCATCCTCGGTAGGGAGGAGTCCAGGAACATGGCCGCGGGTCCCTCCACGAGCCCCAGGCGCACGCTGGAGCCGTCGCTCAGTCGCAGCTTGATTGCCCCGCCGCGCTTCACCTCCCGGACGCTCCGGAGAAAGGAGCCCAGGGGCGTGTGCAGGCAGGCGGGCACCAGACCCCAGGCCCGGTCAAAGGGCCGGCGGAGTTCGGGAGAAAGATAGATCCGCAAGGTGACCTCCTGGGAGCAGAGCCGTGGTTTGCTCCCAGGAGACGCAGTCCGACACCCCCCGCGGCCCCGTACCGGGTCCGCGCCCCCACCCGCCCGAACCCTCCACCAATCAGAACAGCGGGCACTCGCTCCCGAATCCACATCTCCCCTTCCTACCCAACTCGAATCTGCTTCCGCCTTCCCCCGGCTCTTCGGGGGTGTCGCCCTCCGTCTACTGGGCGAGACAAGGAGGAAGCATGCAAGCCGATCCGAAGGACGTCGCCTCGTTCAGCTGGTCCTACTCACGGGACGAGCTGCTGCGGGCCTGCCGCCGCCGGTACTACCACCGCTACCACTCTGCCCGGGAAGGGTGGCGTCCGGATGCACCGGCCGGAGCTCGCCACGCCTACCGACTCGCCCAGCTCACCACGCTCGACCAGGTCCTCGGCATCTCGCTCCACGCCCGCGCTCGGGAGCTCGCAGCCTCGGTGCTCGCAGGGGGCGTCCAGCCCGGGTACGACGCGCTGCTCGAGCGCACGCGCGCCGACCTGAACCGGGTATGCCGCGCCTCCCGGGACCTGGCGGCGTTCGTCCGCGATCCCCGGCGCGAGCCGGTCCTGCTGAGCGTCTACTACGGCCGGGGCCTCCCCCCAGGCACGGTGGAGCGCATCCGTGCCAAGGCAGAAGCCTGTCTGCGCTGCCTCGTGGCCTCCCCCATCTGGGAAGAGCTCGCCCGCTGCACCCCCAGCCAGGTCCACGTTCTGGAGAATCCAGGCACGTTCGAGGTGGACGGGATCCCCGTCTGGGCAGTGCCGGACCTGGTGTTCACGCCAGCCGGGCGGCGGCCGGTCATCGTCGACTGGAAGTCGGGTCGCGTGGACCCTGTGCGCGCGGGCGAGCAGCTCAGCCTGTACGGGTGCTTCGTGCGCGATGGCCTCGCCCTCCCGCCCGCGGACGGAGGCTATGAGGGATGGATCGTGGGTCTCGCGGAGGGGGAGGACTGGAGCTACGACCTCTCGCTGGACGACCTGCGGGGTGCCGAGCAGAGGATACGGCGGGGGCTGGACACGGTGCGCGCTCTGCTCGGTGAGCGTCCTGGAGCGCCAGCCGGGTTCGGCAGCTTCCCGATGACAGAGCGCCGCGGCAGGTGCCCGGAGTGTCCCTTCTGGGAGCTGTGCGAGACGGAAATCCGGGCGGGGACCGGCTCCGATCCCGGCCGAATTGCCCCGTGAGCTGCAAGTTGGCCGGTCCGGTCCGCTCGTGGCCGGTCCGGTCCGCGACAGGATTGCGGGACAAAGCTACGTTTTTCTGGACCCCCGGTAGGTGACCGGGGCTTCGTTTCACACGGACCTCTTTCCGAGGATGCCGATGCCGGAATCACGTCCGGACGGTGCGCTCGTCGGATGGCTGGAGAGAGCGGTGCGGGGGGACCTGGCGGCCCGTGAGGCGCTTCTCGAGGCCCTGTACGTCCCGCTACGCCGGTATGCGCGGCGGCAGGCATTCGGCTGGATCGAGCCGGACGAGGTCGCCCAGGACGTGGCGCAGGATGCGCTTATCCGAGTCACGGCACGCCTGGATTCCTGCCATGCGCACTCCGACGCGCAGGTCGTCTCTTGGGCACTCGCGATCGCCCGCAACGTGCTCATCGACCGAGCCCGGGAGTACCCGGCATCGGGCTTCGTGCGCCTCAGCCCGGCATGCGAGCCCAAGGTGGACGAGACCGCAACACAGGATGCCCCTTCGCACGGGGATCGTGTGCTCCGACGCGTGGTCCGGTCTGTCCTTCGCGCCCTGCCCGCCGATCGGGCACGCCTGCTGAAGCTGCGGCTGCAGCTCGGAGAGCGCTGGACAGACGTGGGCGCTGAGCTCGGCACCACCTGGTACGCTGCCCGGCGCCGGTTCCAGCGGCTGCAGGGCTCCCTGCGGAAGGATCTCAACCGCCGCGTCGAGGATCTCCCCCCGGAGGAGCGGGAGGCGATCGAGCGCCGCATACGCCGCTTCCTCGACTGATGGCATCGCCTAGAGTGGTGGACATTATCCCACCTCCCTCTGGAACCGGAGTGCTCCGGCTGCCATGCCACACCAGGGAGCAGGCATTGCGCCTGAACCCCGTGGCGGTTCAGAATTCTTGCAGGCCGTGGCAGGCACCGAACCGATTCGGTGGTCTCAGCTACCGCCGCCACTCACCCCTCACCGGGAATGATCGCGAGATCCCTTCTTGGGTTGCCTCGGTTCGCTCGAGCGCTCCTGCAGCGTGCGTTGGCCCGACTTCGGGGTGTTCCACCACCAGTCTCCAAAGCCGACGTGGAACGCGCTCTGGAGGATATCGAGACCGCCACCCCAGCGGAGCGCGCCGATGCGCGCCAAGCGACACACCGCGCGCTCTCCACTGAGCACGACGGTTTTCGCACGCCGCCAGATCGCTGACCGTAGTCACCGGCTCCCCTAAGCCGGGTAGGTAGTTCAGCCTTCCCTCCGGCCCAACCTGCTGCACCTCCCCGCTGCGCAAGACGCTCAAATACCGCGTCCAGCTACACGCCAGTTTCGCTCTGAACCGAGGGTTTTCCGTAGGCCCAGCACCCCTCTGATTGCCTAACCGCTTTCGGACGGTGTCAGCCCTCGGTCCACTTTATGGCTCCGGCGAACGTCGACCGGCGCGCATGAAGACGGCGCTCGATCACGTGGAGAGGTGCTGAATGGCTCGATCCCGGTCTACAACGCGCACCCTACGAGTGAAGATTCGTATCTCGGAGCAGCCGCTCAACACCGATGACCTGGCTGCTGACATCGCGCGAGCGATAGTCGCCTTGTCTCTACGATGCACGCGTGGCGATGTCACGAAGGACGTGAGACCCCCTGTGGATCAGAAGGGTTGACGAGACATAAGGGGCTGTATTGTGGGATACGAGCGTGCAGTCTCATCCACAGGAGGACCTAATGGACGACCACCAGGCGAGTTCTATGAAGGCGGGAGGCTTCTACGGGCGCGTCTCAGGGCGGGATGACGTGAGTCTCCAGCGACAACTCGAAATCGCGCTGGAGAAAGCGGCAAGTGGTGGCTACGTGATACCCTCTGGTCATCTCTATAGGTACGCAGACAACCAAATCACCGGGATCTCGAGGTCTCGTTCCGAGTGGGATCGGCTCATGCAGGTCATAACAACGTCTCCACCGCCATTTGACCGATTGTTCATCATGGATTCGAGCCGACTCGGCCGTTGGGGTGACCCCCGATGGCGGCCCTACATCGAGGTCACTCTGGAACTCGCGGGGGTGCAGATCATCTTCTGCGATGTTGAGCATCCAGTGGAGTTTAGTGAAGGAATGCTCGACTCGGATGTGGGCCAGTACCTCAGCGATGTGATTGACACTGTCAATGCCTCCCGGGAACGTACGAGGATCATACGCCGTTTTCGCATGGCTAAGCGGGACCGCGTACGCAATGGCTTTTACCCAGGTGGTAGCGTCCCGTATGGCTACGTCCGCGTACTCGTCCACCGCACTACGGGGGAGGTCATTCGTGAGGTCGCTCCTAACGAGGATGTTCGCCTACCGGACTGCCACTTCTCCATCCGTCCCGCTTCGGATGGCACCGCTGACGTGGTGAGGTTTGTTTTTCGGGCCATTCGCGAGGGGCTTCCAGTGTCTGCTGGTGACGATTGTCTACCCGAATTCAGGAGCCAGGCATGAACCGGGCACAGCAGATTGGCGGTGCGAGCTGCGGAGCGATCGCTCAGTACCTAAACGACCGTGGAGTACCTCCTCCAGGCGGAGGGAAACAGTGGTACTCGAGTTCTGTACAACGGATTGCTCGGAACGCCCTGAACAAAGGGGTACTCTATTGGGGAGTCGAGTCAGCTCCTGATACCCCCCCAGTTCCACACACGCAGAGTTCGGTTACGGGGCGAGAGCCTATCCGGCACGATCATTTCATCGATCCACTCATCCCGCCTGCCGAGTTCGACAGAGTGCAGGCAATCCTAGACGGCAAGCAGGCCCTCTGGACTCGGCGCCGTGCATCCCGCCCGCAGTATCTGCTCACAGGCAAGTTATGCTGCACCCACTGCAAGCGACTGATGTATGGCATGCGACAGCGCTCGGGCAAGACCATGCGCGTGTACTACCGCCATCATCAGTATCGTGACCATGATGATGACCGATGCGCATGGTCTGGACGGTCAGTGCGTGCCGAGCTGATGGATGAGCTGGTTCTTGCCCAAGTCGGCAACCTACTAGCTGATGGCCAATTGGATCTGCTGATCCAGTCACACCTTGAACGACTCACCTCTGCAGAGAGCATTGATGCGTTCGCGGCCGAGAGAGCGCGTCTCACCGAACATGTTAAGCAGTGGAAACGCCAGCTCAAGAAGGCGACCGAAGCATACACACGATCAGATTCTCCAGTTGTTCAGGACTCATTTCAGCTTCAAATCGACACGTTAGGGAGGCAAATCGACATTGGGATCGCCGATCTCGATGCACTGGACAAACGGGACGAAGAGGTGCAGCGGCTCGGCCGTGAGCAAGCGGGGTTCCTCGCGGACATCTCTAGTCTGCGTGAGCAGATCGCCAGTCAACCGATGCAGCGAATAATTATCGAACAGGTGGTGGATTCTGTAGTCTTCGACTTCGCCACAGCCACAGCGGAGATCATAGTGCGGCTCGCACCTTCATCTTAGGTGGTGGTATGGATACATCCGCCTCAATCAGCAACTCGCGCCCTGAGAGTGTAGTCTTGCACCCGAGTAATTCTAGGCCGGTCCATGACTACACGCCTGACAAATACCGATTCCAGCTCGGTCGGGACACAATTCTGCGGCTCGTCATCACGGTCCGGGATATTCCTGTACCGCGGAGGCCGGTGCTATGAGGCGAGTCGCCTACGGCCAGTCATGGGATGCCCGCCACGTGGCGCTCGCGTCGGCGTACCTAGGCCATGTGCCAAGTGGAACCCTGCCGGCTGACACGGAACGCAGCCTCGCTAGACGCGCCCAGAGGGGTGACCGGGTAGCGCAGCAGAACATCATCGAGTCTGTCCTCCCCCAAATTTTCTCTATTGCCGATTCGGCTGCAAACTCCCGTGTTTCCATCGATGATCTGGTACAGGAAGCATGCATTGAGGCGCTTCGGGTACTGAAGCATAGATTCGATCCAAACCGGAACCCCTATGTACACTATTGGGTCTACGCGCAAATCTTCGTGCGCTCCGCGGTTCGGCGCGCGACTAGACGCAAGGGCAGCAGACCCCTCCCTCAGTGGCCTTCGTGGGGTTATCGGGTGGAGAGCCACGAGGATGAGATTTTGAGCTATCTGGCGCTGCGAGAGATTCATTGGGCATTAACCACCGCGATTAGCACGCTCGACGACCGCCTCCAGTCAATTATTTACTATTCTTACGGCTTTTTCGCAGATCCGCCGCCGGATAGTGCAATTGCTGCCAAGTACAACATCAGTGAAGAGCGTGTACGGCAACTCCGCGCCAGTGCGATTCGGCAAATGCGAGCCAAGGTTGCTCAGCCAGGAGTCATTGGTGATCGCCTCCGCGAGGTCGCGCGCCACCCTAACGCTCCACAACCCTCCGATGAAGCAGTGAAGCTCTGGCGCAATGCACGTCTGAAACCGGGAGCAACAGCTCCTCCGCCGCTTCCACGTGAGCGGGCTTTAGATGATCCGCTCTGGTGGTAGAGAGATGCTCTGAAACAGCCTCTCGTGGGGGCACTCCAGTCGGCATGAATACACAGGAGATCAGTAGTGTCCGGTTAAAAGTCGAAGAGCTGCAACTGGTTACGAGAGGGGTCCTCTTCGACGGTGCGGCCGGGGCTCGAAAGTGTTGATAGAAGCTCGCTTTTCTCGAACAGGGTGACACTCAGGATCTGTAGCAAAGTGTAGAGGTCGCGCTCGATGCCGAGGCGCTTCCGCACGATTGCCACGAGCACGTAGACACTGATGGCGATCCAGATCTGCGTCTTCACCGCGTACTCCGAGGTCCCGTAGAACGCCTTGATGCGCAGGTGCTGCTTGATCCACTTGAAGAACAGCTCCACCTGCCAGCGGCAGCGGTAGAGATCGGTCACGGTGGCGGCGCTCAGATGGAAATGGTTCGTCAGCAGGGTGATCCGCTTCCCGGTCTCGGGGTCCTGCACGCTGATTCGGCGTAGCGCCTCGGGGTAGAGCGTGGCGGTCCGGGGGCCTTGCAGCACGATCGTCTGGTCGCAGATCAGCCCCGTGGAGCGGTCCACCGGATGCGAGTAGCGGCGGCGGAAGTCGAGGTTCTTCTTGCCCCGCAGGACGAAGAAGGCCTGCGCCTGGTGCCAGCGATAGAGGCGCCGGAAATCGGTGTAGCCCCGGTCCAAGACGTAGATCGAGCCCGGCTCGGGAAGCAGCTCGTCGAGGAGGTTGACCTCGTGCACCACCCCCGGCGTGATCCGCACGAAGGCGGGGATGGTGCCCTGGAGATCCAGGAGCGTGTGCAGCTTGATGGCGCCTTTCCGGCGACGGAAGCGGGCCCAGGGGAAGAGCGCCAGACACAGATCGATCGTGGTCGCATCCAACGCGTAGACCGTCTGGTCGAGATCGAGCCCCAGGCTCTCGCCGACGTAGAGTTTCCGGGCCTCGTGGATCAGCACCTGAGCGAAATCGGCGTAGATCCGCCAGTCGCGCCGCTCGTTGGCGTCGGCCAAGGTGCTGCGGGAGATGGCTGGGCAGCGGAACCCCAGATGGTAAAGCCGCTCCGGGACCGCGCCCAGGCAGGCCTCGATGTCGCGCAGGCTCTCGCGATAGGTGAACTGCGCGAAGATCATCGCCAGGAACTGGTCCCAGCAGCTGAAGTGGCGAACCCGGTGATCTCCGCGGTACCGTTTGACCAGACGGCGGAAGGTGTGGCGCGGCAGGTGATCGAGGAGCTGGGAGAACACCGTGCGTCCCTCGTACATGAGCGGCTCCTGGCTGCGGGTTCAGGCCAGGCTCGCTCCCCGAGGGGCCGACTTCAAGTCGGTGACAGCTCGGAAATCTCGCATCCTGTTGTGGATGAGAGAGTTGCAGCAGCATCTACTTACGTTAATCGGACACTACTGACAGGAGATAGCGATGATTCGATCAGATATGGCTCAAGTTCCGTCCGTTGAGAAATTCTCCATTACAAGTATTGCCGTTGACGGTAACCACACTGCCCGGGTCGCCTTCCAAGTTCCCTTCGAACGCCTGCGCCGGGACCGGCGGGAAGCATACAGTGGGCAGCTGATCCGTGACCTAGAAGAGTTTCTGCACAGCACTACCGATCCTGCCGATGTCGGAATCATCGGTGGCATCTTGCGGTTTATCGCAGGCTGTCCCGCACCTCAGATCGAACGCAAGCTCGGGCTTACTAAGCCTTCCTTCCGGTATCTCTGCCAAGTCTGCCGTTCCAAGGGTGTCGCCGGACTAGAGCGATGGCTGGCTCGACGGAGAAAACGCCTGCGCTTACAACCAGCCCCGGTGACCTTGGCCGAGCTACGCGCCCTGAGCGCGGTGTCGGCAAACCATCACGTGCGGGCCGCAGCTCGGGCAATCGTTGCGCGGGCGGAGGGATGTACCATGGACCAGGCCCTTGTGGGAACGCCTTTTACGCGACGGCAGCTACGATTGATGTGGGCCCGCGTCACTGCCCAGGGGCCAAGTGTACTCGATCGACTTGCGCGAATTCGCTGGAACGCTCGCTATCCCGAGTTGCCCGGACACCAGCCAGTAAGGAGAAAAGGGGGAGAATGAGGATCTGATCGGCCGGCGATGCCATCCGGTCAACGCATCACATATGGCCCCCGAGGCCCCCACACTCTCCTTCATCTCATGGATCGAACAGATTCTGAATTGACTCCGACCAAGTTTTCGACGTACTCCCTGTGCCAGCACCAGCCAGAAACGGGGGTGTCGCCACAGCGTCCCTCTTCTAGGAGAACCGTTCCAGAGGGTCGCCGCAGACTCTCCCCCGAGAATCGCCGCGTCTGCCGGGCAACTTCCGGAAGCCATCGCGAAGTCCGGGACGAGGCGGGGTGATGCCGCAGCACTCCGCTTCCGAGGGCCCGATCAGCCTTCGCCGGCTCTCCGACATTCTCGCTTGGGTTGAGGATGGTGAGCACATCACGGTGACGATGCAGGCGGGGGCATTCCACCGTGCCATGGAAATGGCGGACGGCGGTCCGGAAATCATGTCCACCATACAGGCGGCCCGGCGCTACGGGTGGACACCGAAGCGGTGGAGACAGTGGGCGGAGGCTGGAGACGTCTTTAGAGCCTGGCGCGATGATCACGGCAACTGGCGCCTACCCAAGGAGAGCTGTCGGCGCCTGGTAGAGGAGCAGCAGGCGCGTGGATCTCAACCTCCTCGGCCCAGAGGGGCAGCCTCCAGCACGAAGTCTGTGGCGCAACCTGCTACGGCAATGCGCCGCCCCAGTCCCTCGAACTCTCAAACCCAGCGACCGAGTATCCGCCGTGGCCCACGCAAATCGAAAGATTCGACTCGTTGATGCGAGCCAGACGACCCCTCCGTCGAATCAGCGGCCACACAGACCGGGAGAGCTTGGTTCACGTCTCTTCAAACGCGGGCCCTGGTACTACATCGACCTCCGCTGGCTCGGTGGAAGGAAGCCTGTGATGCGTGATCCGGCGACTCCGGGCTGGCCGGGTGCGGGCGTCGGTCCGCGCACACAGAACCCGGCTATGGCTGAGCGGTGGCGAGCCGAGTACGAGAAGCATTATCAGAGCGAGCGAGACCGGGCGCACCAAGACCTCACCGGACAGTACACGAGCCTCCGGGAGGCGGCGAAAGCATGGTGGAAACACCGGGAGGCGCAGAACGAGGAATCGACGGTGTCGAACAGCCGCACCGCCCTCACCCATCTCATGGAATGGGTGAGCGAGGAACTCCACCCAAGCGCCGTAGGGTCAGCCCAGGTGCAATCGCTCTGGGACGAACTGCTGAGGGAGGGCTACGACTCCAGCACGGTCCGGAACCTCCGGCACCAGGTGTCGGCGTTCTTCACCTGGCTCGGGCTGGATCCCAACCCGGTGAGCAAGACCAAGGTGCCGAAGAAGGAGAAGACCGAACACGAAGTGTGGTCCCCAGATCAGCGACAGAAAATACGGGATGCCGCCGATGCGCTCGACGAGGAGGATCGGAAGGGACCCCGACGTCGCGTCCTCGTCGAACTCCTCTTCGCCTTCGGTCCCCGCATTCAGGAGGCAGCCGCTGCGAGGTGGGAATGGATCAGCAAGCCGTCCAGAACGGTGCGGGTCATAGAACAGATCTCCCGTCGCTCCAACAAGCCGCGGGGTCTGAAGGAGAACCAGTCGAGAACCGCGGTCGTCCTTCAAGAGTGGTGGGAATTCCATGAGCCAGGACGCACCGGCTTGATCCTTCCCGGGTCAGACGGGCGTCCCATCCCGTATCGCACTCTGTACGGGTATGTGCGGGAGGTCCTGGAGAGGGCGGGGCTGAAGAAGCAGGGCGAGGCGGCCCACCAGTTCCGCCACACGTACGCCTTCCTCTTCCTTGAACGGGGCGGAACCATGGAGCAACTGCAGAAGAGCCTGGGTCACCAGAGAATCACAACCACCCAGGATCATTATGACCACTTCCGGAGCGACCATGCGGCCCGGGCAGGGGTGAACTCCATCTATGGGACCAAGCCCACCACGCGGCGCGGTCCCAGGAAACGCCGCAAGGATGGAGAACCGTCGACCCCGCCTCAGCTACCCACCGCGTAACCTACTCGTCCGCAGGAGCCGACGCCGCCCACCTGCTCACGGTATCCTTCAGATCATCCTCGGGAGGTGCGGCGAGGGCGTCCACCAGGGAAGCAACCAGCGCTCTTCGCGCAGGCGGCAGGGCACCCAGCCTGGCCTCCAATTGCACCGCCAGTCCAGGACCCGTGCCCAGGAGCGTCTCGGCATGCGGGCGATAGGCCGCTGGTCCGGCCTGGAACGTCGCGACGGCGGGCGACAGCTCACGCACCGCGTCTGCCAACTTCGGATGCATCCACGATAAGCTCTCCAGGATGTAGTCGTGCTCCTTGACGTAAGTACGATCCCAGATCGGCTCGTGGTGGGCCACCCGGTTCCGGTACTTCCGGATGTGATCGAACCGGTGCAGGATCTCGGCGCGCGTCGTCACGCTCTTCGGGCGCTTCCTGAACGCCAGGTCCAACGCACGCGGCCACAGGCGGGGACCTTCGCCGCGCGGATCCGAGTAGGGCTCGCGACAGAGCGCGACCCAGAACCCGAAATCGAGCTTCGCGATCAGGTGCCCCTCGGTTTGCGATTTCGGGTCCGTCCCGAACTCCTTCTTCGCCCGCTCCACCTTCTCCGCCTCATGCGTGAGCAGCATGGTCGGGTCGGCATCAAGCCAGGAAGGGATACGCACAACCACAAACTGGCGGTCCCGGGTCAACTTGGAGGCTGCCCGGGCGATCTCGTTCCGGAAGGTGATCTCGAGAGCGTGGAGCGCCGGCTGAAGCGCGTTCGCCAGCGCCAGGTTCCACAGGTACCGGGCAACCCCGTCGGTCTCGTCCCGATCTCCCGGCTGCCGGTAGGCAGCGAGGCGCTCGGGAGAGAGTGCGCGTTCGAGCGCGGGGAGACTGATCAACGGTTGCGTGGGTTCAAGCATGCGTGTATATTTGAGACGTAATTCCTCGGTCACGGCACCCGCTGCGCAGGAGCCTGAGGGCTGCGGTTGGTGTTGTCGAGGTAGGAGCCCCGTCAGTCCTCTTTAGGACGGCGGGGCTCTCTGTATTCCCAACCGCTCATGCCGAAAACCGTACTTGTTTAGCGTAGGGGGGATGGCAGAGGTCGGAGCCGAGGGGGTTGGCCCCGGAGATGCGGTGCAACGGACACATGAGCGCTCCCGAACCCACGGCTGAGGATCGGCCCCCGACGTGCCCGAACTGTGTACGGCTGCAGGCGCAGCTTCAGACGCTGCACGAGCGCGTCGCTGCCCTGGAGGCCGAGCTGCGGCGCGGAAAACGCAAGGAGACTCCCTTCTCGCGGGAGAAGTCGAAGGAGCCGCAGAAGCGTCCGGGACGCAAGCCGGGCAAGGGGCGCTTCCACTTCCAGCAGCCCCCGCCCGAGGAGGCGCTGACGGAGACGATCCCCGTGCCGCTGCCGCAGTGCTCCGCCTGTGGGGGCGCGCTCACCCAGCGCCGGGAGCACGAGCACTTTCAGGTGGACCTGCCCAAGGTCCACTTTGGACTTCCCCCCTGGGAACGGACAGGGGGGAAGTCCAACCACTGCCGCTGCGTCTCCACGCCCAGGTGCGCGCGAACCTCCTCGAAGGTGACCTCGATCTGCCAGCGTCGCACGAAGTAGGAGAGGATCTCCACGGGGGTGAGACTCTCCTGCGTGCACAGGAACGCTGTAGGGTCCAGCTCTGCGGCTGGATCCCGGACCAGCACCCAGCGCAGAGGCACCACCGGCAGTCCGCTATGGTACCAGACCGCCGTGCCCGTGGCGATCTCCAGTTCGCGCTCGCTGCGGCCGTACCAGTGCGAGACACGGAAGCGCTGCCAGCACGTGCCGGGATCGTGGAGGACATGCTCCAGCGTGGGCAGGCGCGGGCCTTTCTTGCGGGGGCGCCCCGGCGTTTCCGGCACGCGCGGCGGTGCGGGCTCGTAGAGCGCCGCGTCCAAACGCAGGCGCGTGATCGCACTCACGTGCGGGCGCACAGCATCCAGCCATTCGAGCGCGGCATAGGTGATGTCTCCCACCACGATCAACTCCCGATCCGGAAGCCAGCGCCGCAACTGGAGCACCATCTGCCGAGCCCAGTCGCTCAGCCGCTTGTGCCGTTGACATGCCCCCCAGCTCGGGAACCAGTTAGTATGAGAGCCTGAACCGCCCCGAGAGGGGCAGAAAGGACTCTCAAGGATGAAGAAGAACAAGCACACGCCGGAGCAGATCATTCGCAAGCTTCGCGACGCGGACGCCCAGCTATCTAGCGGAGCCACGGTCCCGGATGTCTGCAAGAGGCAGGGGATGAGCGAGGCGACGTACTACCGCTGGAAGCGCGAGTACGGAGGGATGCAGATCGATCAGCTCAAGCGACTCAAGGAGTTGGAGAAGGAGAACGCGCGACTGAAGCGGCTGGTGGCGGAGCAGGCGCTGGACAACCAGATGCTCAAGGAGCTCGCGGAGGGAAACTTCTGAGCCCGGCCCGGAGGAGAATCGCCGTGGGACACCTGCAGGAGCGATTCGGGACCTCCGAGCGTCGGGCCTGTCGAGTGGTGGATCAGCCGAGATCGACGCAGCGACGGCAGCCGCAGAGGAGCGAGGCGGATGGTGGGCTGGTCGAGCGGATGAAGAAGCTGGCGCGGAAGCATCCGCGCTACGGGTACCGGCGCATCCATGCGCTGCTGCGGCGTGAGGGCTGGCGGGTGAACCGCAAGCGGGTGCATCGGCTGTGGCGGGAGGAGGACCTCAAGATCCGCCGGCGGTCGCGGAAGCGACGGCGGCTGGGCGGGAGTGAGAACGGGTGCACGAGGAAGCGGGCCGAGCGGCGCAACCACGTGTGGAGCTAC